>Ga0208693_1002731_pt1 | contig 11413 bp, 20 predicted proteins | sample AD_UKC071_MetaG_FD_184438 | JGI IMG/M metagenome (GOLD analysis project Ga0208693, IMG submission 184438) | Active sludge microbial communities of municipal wastewater-treating anaerobic digesters from USA - AD_UKC071_MetaG (SPAdes) (version 2) | ecosystem: Engineered > Bioreactor > Anaerobic >... | reverse complement strand
AAGCACGTGCGGCGGATATTTTAGATGCAGACATGGCCACTAGCCTTCAAGACAAGAAATGTGAATGGTGTTCAAAGAAAGATTCTTGTGGCGGAACAATGACAAACCCGCTTCCCAAGATAAGGGACAAGAAATACTTGCCAGATCTTTTGGCTTCTTACGATGATACTTTTATATATACAGAATTGGGAAATTTAATAAAAATATCACCCCGTTACAAGCTGGAAGAAATGTTAATCCCGCCTGACGGGGTAATATTTAAAAAGCCGGAAGAACCCAAAATAGACGACGAAGTGGATAACGAAATAGACGACGAATGGATAGAACTATAATTTTCTATCTATTGATATAGTCGCTTTTTGACAATTCCAATAATGTATCTACCGTCTTTGACCACAGCCTAAAGAAATTGTCCGAAGAATTTGCCATAGATACAAGAAGCGACGATAGGGGATCGGGAACTTTTTTGGACAATTCTTTCAAACGGGAGATATCGTTTTCGACATGTTCCTTTCTTCGAATTACATATCTCCCGTTTTGAAGTTCAAACTTGCTTGATATTTGAAGAAGCAAGTCTACTATTTCACTAAGAATTTCTGTTGGTACATCTACGTAAGACATCTACAAGCCCTTCCGCTTCAGGACACAACACAAGCCAGTCTACAAAAGCGCTAGCTAAACTGTCTACATCCGAAGCATTTTCTATCTTAGAAGCTAAAACTAATAATTTTTCTTCATCGGTCATAACGATCACCTTCCAAATTTTCAATAAATGGGTCAGGTTCAATAAAACTGACGGGCATGCCCATCATCAATGCTTCTTCAATTTCCGCACCAACGCCCAAGCTTTTATCCCAACCTTTTAAAGTTATCACATAAAGCTCATCGCAACGGCAAAGCATGTCTAGGTCTTGCTTTAACCAAAATTCGTTATCAGTGGGCAAGTCGTATTTACTAACAAGCGTATGCCCATATACTATTGGGGAATAAACAACTTTGCCCGTTTTCATCAAAAAAGCCGCAACCATACAAGACACTTCAAAGGATAATTCTTCCATTCCAGAATATGGCGCCGCAAGATAGATCATTAAACCACTTCCTTTGTCAATACTTCATATATCTTGTTCAATATTTGTTTTATTTCATCCAGTTTACGTAGTATTTCGTCTTCTGCCATCATATCTTCCCCTATAATATCTTCGTCATCTTGGTATTTTTCGCAAGTTATTCTATAGATGTCAAGCATTTCATCCTGCTTGTCTTTATACATTTTCATTTCATACACATTTTCATCTATCTTTCTTTTTAAGTCGGCGACTACGTCTGTATATTCTTCGTCTGAAATGGCGCCATTTATATAATCTTCCTGCGCCTTTCTTAGTTTTTCTTCATAATGTTCTTTTTCTTTCATTAGGTTTTCGCATTTGCAGGTCTTCGTTTCCATCATCCCAGAAAGTAAATTGGCAGAATTATTTAGCATACAAAGTTTTCCTAAATCTAACAAAGTTTGGCCAACTTTTTGTATTAGCTCATCTTGCAACTGAATTATTCTATTTAACCGTTCTGGTTCTTTCATGTTTTACACGACCCCCTTTCGGTCGCTAATGATATTCATCAGTAGATATTATAGCCTTTGTACATATAGCTTAACAATTATTTCTTTTGCTGCTACTCATCATCTTCGTCTTCTTCAAAATACTGTAGAATGGCTTCAGAAACATCAGCAAAGACCGCTGCTGTTGCGAGCATCCTTTTGTATGTTGTTTTAATAAGATCTTCCGATCCAGGATTACCATGATCTAGGACCCCCATTTTTATCATAAGCCCCGTAGAATTTAAAGCAAATACGGCAAGTTTCATTAGATGTGCCTGCATCCATATAACTTCATCTGCGTCCCCCGTTTGTACAATAGATAACGCTTTCTGTCTTAATAATTCAAAATCTTCCACCAATTCCATTCTTTTATCCCCCATTTATAAGTTATTTTCACTATCCTTTTGCCCATTAATAAAATGCAAAATATCATGAAGCCTAAAAAGAACTTCTTCACATTCGTGGGACGACGTGTTGACTTTGCGCAAGTCTTTGTTAAAAGCGGAAAATTTATTGACCACTTCTTCTACTAAAGACGCAATATCGCGCTGCTTGTTAACAAAATTGTTTTCCAAATTAAGTTGGGAATAGCAATCTACAAACATGTGAAGAAAGTATGGCAAGCAAAAAGGGGAAAGAATCATGACTTTTTTGTTACATGCATCAATTATCGTCTGCCCAGCTAATTCTATAAGCGTTTGCATCATCCCATTAGACGGAAGAAAAAGAACGGCTATACCCACGCTGTCTTTGGCTGATACATATTTTCTGACGTTTTCCACTTGTCTATTGACGGCCAAAATAAAATCCTTAAGTGCTTGGGGATCGCTGTTTTCTTGATATACACTATAACTATCGTATGGGAATTTTGAATCTATATATAAATATTTCTTTCCCGCTGAAATAGCAGCGTCTGGTCGAATGCCTTCAAATTGGGGCTGTATAAGATAATTTAGGCCGCCATTTACTTTAACCGATCGAAGTACATCTTCTAATGTCCATTCCCCCAATTTTCCTTTCCCGCTGGAAGTGGTGAAAATATTTAAGAAATTTTTCATACTTCCCAATTCATTAACAAAATTGTTAAAACTATTGCTAAAAGTATTCAGCGTTTGCTGTATCTCATAATCTTTCCGCATAAGACTATCTTTCTGTTCCCGTATTATTTCGTCCTTTTGGGATAATTGGCTTTCATAGTTTGTTTTTAAAGCTTCAATTTCACGTTCTTTTTTATTTAGTTCTTCCCGTATAGTGTCGTAGTTCCGTTGAAGATCTTCAGCTTCTTTTTCTTTTTGAAATATTGTATTTTTAAAATTTTGTTTAAGACTTTCGATTTCATTTTCTTTTTGCTTTAAAGCATCTTCCATTTCGTGAAACTTTGTATTCTTTTCCAAAAGAAAGAAAAAGAACACGACAAGACATGAAAATAAAATTATGGCCATACCATCACCCGCTTTATAAATTCTTCAACATATCTACCGTAACCCTATCTGAAATTTCTTTCAGGTTTTCCTTTAAGATGAACTTGGCAACTTCATTGTCAACGGCTAAGCTATAAGCTTTCCTAACGGCTTCTTTTCCGTCGTTTCTAAGCGTTAGATGGACTACACCAACTAAAGAAGCCGCAAACCTTGTCCCCGCATCGGGAAGTCCACGTAACAACCCCTTCATCCTTTCTACCACGCCTGCCGGGCTGGAAGCATGGACTGTCCCCAAGACAAGATGCCCAGTTTCAGCGGCGGTTAGGGCGGCAGAAGCTGTATTGCCATCCCGTATTTCCCCAACCAGTATGACGTCGGGATCTTCACGCAGTGAGTCCCTGACGGCTTCTTCATAATTTGAAACGTCGTCGGGAATTTCACGCTGCGAAGCCTGACCCAAGCCTTTCTTAAGTATATATTCTATTGGGTCTTCTATGGTCACTATATGAATGGGAAAGCTATTAAGAAGATGTTGCATATAGGAAGCAAGAAAAGTGCTTTTGCCCGATCCAGTTGCGCCTGAAACAAGAAACAACCCTGGCGAAAGTATGTCTGGAATTATCTTCTTTATGACGTCAAGCGCACCGGTCTTTTCTGCACCTGGAATGTCTCCTGGCAGAATTCTTATAAATAGCTGCACCCGCTGTCTAGTACGGGAAAAGCGCAACCTTAGCCGCCGACCATTAAAGCTACAAGATTTGTTGCCGCGGTCCCAGTTGCCAAGCTTAAATACAGTAGAAGCAATCATCATTACGCCTTCCGAAGGGACACGCACGTCAGTTTCCTTCATCTGGCCATAAATTCTATACCAGATGTTGTCGCCTTCAGTGATATGGACGTCAGTAATGCCCGGCGTATTTATCAGTTCACTGGTCTTAATGATATATGGGGCATCAACGCCGTCAAATACGGCTAATCTTTCGTCAGACATGAAGCTGATGCAACTTCCTATCCCTGATATAAGTTCTAACGGCTGTATTGGTCATCAAAGTTTCCTTCGCAATGCGCTTGCCTGAACTTTTATCCATATGTATCCCACCCAGATAAGCCTGCGACACCCTAAAAGCCGCATATTCATCGCCGTAGAAAATACCCAATAAACGTTCCAGCGCCCCGACTACACCGTCACCATGTATGGTAGCAAAGACGGTATGGCCCGTTTCGGCGGCAAGAAGCGCAGCGTCAGCAGTGGGCTTATCCCTAATCTCGCCAATCAATATAATATCTGGATCTTCCCGCAACGAATTTCTGACGGCCCAGGCAAAGTCTTCCACGTCGTGCTGGGTGGCATGCCCAAGTCCCGGCTGAAGCACATATTCTATCGGATCTTCTATGGTTACGATATGTACTGGAAAAGTATTTATATAATGCTGAAGCACGGAAGCTAGCACGGTACTTTTGCCGCTTCCAACGGTTCCAGATACCAAGAAAAGCCCTGGTTGCGGCTTTTCCATTTCGGTCACTATAAAAATGCCAGCAGTTTCGGTCACGGGCGGCGCTTCCTGCGGCAAAAGGCGTATGAATATATTTTCGTCCGTCTTGGTGGTTCTTGTCTTTTTTATACAATCCGGCCCCTGTACCATTTGTATATTTAAGTCCCTGTTTATCTTCAATTCCACGGGGACTTTTTTCAACGACCCATCTATAAAACGAACATATACATCATTCAAAGCTGTTATATGTATGTCTGTCACATCTTGAATATCAAAAGGTGTTTCTAACACCATGAGCGTATCTTCCTTTCTTGGGGTTTTCTTAAATTTTCATAGGAAAGAAGCAGTTGGGCCAACTGTCGTTTTTTTGTTTTGTCCTTGGGCAATATCGCCCCACTAATGGCCTTTTCGTATATTTCAAATAAGCCCAACGTCATCTTGTGCCCCAGCTTCTTTCTTTCAAAAAGGAACTTAGACTTCGGCGACACACCCAAGACATCGATCAAAGTATATTCAGCGCCGTCGACGATGAAGACGTCGCAATTAGAAATAAATTCGTGAAGTTCTTCCAGTTTGTTGGCAAAATTAATTTCTTGCATTTCTACCACCTTCAAATATAAAGGGACACTAAATAGTCCCCAGAAAATATGTAAGTTACCCCTTCCACACGAACGTAATATTCGTTCCTTGTAACTATCCCCTTCTTTGTTATCCGCAATTTCTTTTTTCTTCTTGCTTTGTTGGACTTGTAAATTTTATAAGCCCGCATTAAGTTATCCTGGAAAACTTCAATGTGCACTGGCGTTAGCCTTTGTTTAATTCTGACCAATGCATGATGAGAACATTTAAGCCCGCAGGAAACGATGATATCTTTCAGTTCTTCGTCTTTGACATCGCATACCATCATGACAGCTTCTTCACTTTCTGGTTAGAAGAAGCAAGTTCCCCCGGCGGAAGATCCTGCTGGTAAGAACCAACTTTTAGGTAATCCGCAAAATGAAGCAATGGATGCCCTACAGCTTCTTCCCAGTCATACCCCGTATAAACAAATAGTGGGATTTTAGCTTTAAAGATTTTTCTGACCAGTTCTACGTCCATCTTTATTTCTTCGGGATCTTGGTCTAACGGCTCCCCGCCAGTGACGATTATTCCGGACGGCTTCCATCCTGTTCTGGCAATTCTTTCAAGCCATTCTGCAAATTGTCTTCGACAGGCCCCGACGTTATAGTCCCATAGCCATTCGTTGTGACATCCCGGACAGGGGTTTCCGTTTCTTGCACGGTTGCATCCAGAATAGATGAGCCTGATGGATATCCATCCTTCTTTTCCGTCTTGAAAGTCGATATCATATTTGACAAACATGTATTCACCGCCTTTGCTGTTTCAGGATATACGACAAAGAACAAAGAAGTTGCCGCAAAAAAGCATGTTGTAATTAGTAAAAATGCCGCTATAATTCTGTAGCATAAAATTTTCTTATTTTTTTCTATGACAAGATCCCTAAGTTCTATTAAAGCGGCGCGTGTCCATTCTAATTTCTGGGCGACCTTGGCCCTGTCGCGTTCTAATTCTTCCAGCCTTTGCTGATCCATAACTACATCATCGCTTCAATTATGATAGCGGCATATACCATTATAGCCATTATAATGAAATCGTTAATAGCCTTGCCGCCCCATGCTACAGCTATAGAAAGAAACGCAACGTAAAGCCCGCGGGAAACGACGCCGGTATAAACACCCCAAGCCCCAGCAAGAAAAGCAAGTATATCTATCATGTTCCCCGCTGGCGTGTTGTAATATTTATCCCAAGTAAAGCTTGTAATTCCTATTTTTTTCTTCAAGATAAGTGAATTAACGCCGCCTTGAAAGAAATCGCCCAACAAATGAGCCAGCCACCCTATGAAAAAGCATATGGCATAATATGCGATGGGCATATCGTATATGTAATAAGGAATTCTTACAAAACGAAAGAATAAATAGCCAATCAGCGGGACTTCTATCGAATGAAGCAAGCTTCTTCTATGTCCCTTTTCCCGCACAAATAGGTCAGTATCGGGAAAAACCGCCCCCATAAGAAGGAAGTGAACGCTTCCAACCGTAGAAACCACAAGCGGCGCCGCCGCAAGCGCGGTTGCTACATGCGTCTTAAGTTTCATATATTTCGCCCCCTTATCATTTTTTCTGTCATTACTGTTTCTACCATTTCTGGAAAACTAACTATGCCCGGCCAATCGGCGGGTACTTTGACGAAAGTTTCAAGCCCCAACGTCACCGTATTATCGCTAAAAGTTTGGACAAATTCTTCATCTATCAGAAAACATCTGATGACGCTTTCTTCGTTGCCATCAGGATTTATCAATCTATTGTTATTGAAAAAATAACTTACGCTTTTTGCTAATTGGGCTTTATCAATAATGTTTTTTTCTACTTTAGTACATAATTTCCCCAACCTGCATCGGGCACTTTCTGTAAGACAATAATTGGAAATAAGTTTACGGACTTCAGGGCTTAAAATGTCGCCGACAAGTGAAAGTATTTGTTCGCGTACGCCTTTTCTGTCTAAAACGTGGACAATCCAAGTTGGGGTGCCTTTAATAAATTTGCGCCTGGCATTTTCCACTTTGTCTGAATTGACCCATAAATCGTCACATGGATGCATATATAACGGAATTGGTCCAGTGACTTCAAAGAAACGATCGTACCTTGGCGAATATAGGTCGGGATCTGCTGGTTCAAAGCCATTGTCGCGTGCGCTGCCGGTTATTCTTTCTGTGCTTAAAGAACCCATTCCGTAAGCAACTATTGGGCCTAAATACTTTTCAAGCATGCCCATTATCTTCTTTTTCCGTTCTGCCGATACCGGCCACAATTTTTCATACTTATCCCTAAAATATTCGCGCCTGTTCATGATAGGTAGTTCCTTTCGATGGCTTCCTTAACTTCAATGCAGGAACTGAAATTATTTGCCGCAAAAATAATATCTTCAAGCGTCAACGGCGAAACACAGCACAGAAAGCTTCTATTCCCGCCTACTTTTATGGACATAAGCGACTTAACTTTAGCATCGTCTTCGTATACAACTTGGTTCATAGCGTCCAAGGCTGACTTCAAGCGATTGTCGACATCTGCACGATCTTTTCCCCAGAAAAATAGCACATGCAAATTATCTTCAGAAAAGATGGGGACTTGGTATTTTTGTTTGACTAACCACTGAAAAATTTCCGTCCAAGAATTGGTCTTCTTGTACATCCTTTTTCCTGTGAAACGATAATTGGAATTCACCGTGGGGGGAAGTTTTTCACTATAACATAAAAAAATTGATGTGTTAGCTTTGACTTCCATAGATAAAGCCCCTTTCTGTATTGGTATGTATTTATACTATAATGAAAGGGGCTTTTTGTCAAGACAATATTTGCTAGAAACTTTTAATATGGGGAAAAAATGCAAAACTTGCAAAAATTACCTGTTACCAGAATTCACAAAAATTGCAGAACTTGCAAAAATTGTGAATGAAGAACTTCAAGCTGCCGGGCGGGAAATTACAACAATCGCAAAAATTCCAGAACTTGAAAAAATTGCATGGCAAAAATTTCCTAGGACGACCACTTCTTCCCCGACCTGGCAAGTTCCCACATCACAAGATCAAAATGTTCTTCAGAACATTCGGTGTCAAGAAGCATAGTAAGCGGGACATCGTTTATTCTGAACTTGGCAAAGATGCCATCTTCAAAAAGTTCTATGCTGCCCGCGGGCTTACCTTCCACCTTGGCCATTCTTTTTAATACCCTGAAGATAGGCGAAAATAGGCTTTCGATATATTCCGGGTTTTCGCCGAATAGTTCGACGCTTTTTTCTTTCTTCCACTTGTCGAAGTCCACCTGTAGGATTATTTCCCTTAATGTCATCCGAATTCTCCTTAAAGTTCCGCGACAAAACGTTTTCACCCATTATTCGTTCCGCCGCGAAACGAGATATTTAACGATGTCGTATTTTTCATGGTCCGGAAAGAAAACAAACCTGCCATCTGGTACAATGTTTCTTTGCAATATTTCATTTGCAAGTTCTATTAACCCGTCGGGGCCAAAATCCTTTTCAATGGGAAGTTCGTTTTTGACAGAAAGAAAAGAAAGTTCTTCCAAAAGCGTCCTATTAAGCTTTGATTGGTCTATTTCTTCACGCAATAATAACAAACTTCCCAACCTATTAACACCCGCATGACCAATGTGCAAACAACTATGACAAAGGGGACACAGCGTTATCAAATTATTTGGGGAATTATCATGATGGCGGCCTTCCTTGTGATGAACATGCATATATTTATCGCAAGAAAAGCCGCAATAGTAACAAGTATAATTATCACGGAACAATACGGTTTTTCTAATAGAATCCCAATTTTTCGGAAGCCCTTCGTTTTCCCGCCATTCCTGAACTGCCGATAATCTCAAGCGAACCTTTCCCATGGGATCATCCTTTTCTTTAGTCTGTCAGGGTCTTTTAACATCTTTAAACAATAAAAGCCGTACATTATGTAAGAAGACCCCTTGTCCCCGCCGATGCGGGTGGCTTCCCGCATGCAAAGGTCGATAAATTCTTCCGATTCGCGGCGAAAAGTATTGGCGTCAAAGCTGGATTCTATTTCTGGTAAATGGTAAAAGGAATACAAATTTTCCGCCCAAAGACCCTGCAGACAAAGATATGCCGGCCGACGTTCCCGTATTACATTTCCCAAAACGTCATGAAAATCCAATAGCGCAAATCCTGCTTTATAACACAATCCCCCACGATGAGTAAAATTTCCCAGCGTAGCTACCCGACCCATGTTTTGCAAACACAGGTCGGCAACTACGGCTTGTGACAAGTAATCACAAAATTCTTCGACAGCTATACCAAAAATGTCTTCAAATCTCATAAACCTTTACCGAATCTTCACTAAAGACAAATTTTATGTTACCCGACTCAACTTCCCCGCCGGGAACTATTTTTATCTTTGCGCCCTGTATTTCCATCTTTCCGTCGAAGAATATTTCAATCATAGACATCCCCTTTTCTATTGGTTCTTTTTTTGGCTTTTCTTTGGGTTTTTCAACGGGTTTTTCAATTACTTTTTCGGATTCTTCTGGTTCTTCGATTATTTCCGGCTTTCTTTTGGGTTCTTCTGGAACTTCATCTTCATCGTAAAGCAGGCTTTCTACTTTCTTCATCACATCGTCAGTCATTTTTTCCCATCCTTTCAAGATAAGTTTCCCTTAGTTTATCATTAAACCCAGAATTTATCAAGCCCAAGTAGGAAAATATATCTTTCATCAATTCGTCGGATATCTTCACTTCTACGATGTCACCATTTCTTGAAAGCGAAAACTGCACGTCGCGAAACCAATTTTCTATGGCTTCCACTTGTTTCCAGCTATCGTAGGTAAAATAAAGCACACCTTCTACAAAGCATCCATTCCAAAGCACAATTTCGCCCCTAAGAAGCGGCACGGAAAAAGTCCAGGAAAAGTCTTTAAGATACACATGCGTTATTTCTTCAAAGCTTACCCGCCGGTCGATCCATTCGTTAGGAACGTTCCATTGCGACCTAAGCAGCCAGTCGCCCGCACGAATGGGGTTCATCAAAAAGATGGCGTCCATCACTGCCTTTTTGGCGCTTTTAATTTTGTTACGATGTTGGGAATAAAAGGTAACTTCTACTTCTGAAACTGTATCCCCATCCATCGTATATTTTATACGTGCATTTTCGTTTACGCCGAAAAGTTCCCGTCCGTCAGGGCTTCCAGCTACAACAGATATATCTTTAAAAACTTCAGCCCATTCGACCAAGCTTTTCTTTTCGGTGTAATAAAGCGATACTTCCAGGGGACATATCGTATAAAAGGAATAGTGCGTCCGGGAAACAAGCCTGTCGGGAAAGGGCAGTTCGTAAAGTTTATCGCCTGAATAAATTTTCATCGTTCCTTCCCCTTTTCCTTCAGCCACTTCTAAAACCGCATCGTATCCAACTGGAACGTCCGTTACTTCATATCCGTATTTTTTTGCAAACAGCCACGCCGAAGCAGGAAAGTCGTCAATGACAATGTCGGGAACGAAGTCGGTTTCCACCCTTTGACGCGCCATTTTTACGACAAGATCCTTGAAAGCCGCTTCGTCGAAGGGCTTTTCTTCCCTTCGAAAAAAGAAAAAACAACCAACGGCAATTAAAATAATTCCAATTCCGACCAGTATTTTTTTCATATTCACCACAACGTTTCCATGAAGGGAATATCAGTCTGTGACGTTATCTGCCCAGCAACCACGTTCCATACGCTTCGCAACTTGCTTAAATTTCCTTCTACAACCAATATGTTGGGCGATATATAGCCCCTGTTAATTTGCTTATTTAAGTTTGGTACAAGTGCCGAAATACCGTCGCCTGTAACGGGGGTAAACATGTCGGCCAAAGCACCCGCAGGGAACTTCCACCCAGAAGACGTTAAAGCCCTTTGAAGCTTCTTCGTTTCTTCCTTTGCCCTTCGGTTTCTTGAAAAGTCATCGAAGGAAAGCCCCACAGTTGAGTCGGAAACGCCTAAGGACAACACTGAAGCGCTGATGAAGTCATCGACGTCTTGTTGTGCGTTTTTAAAAAGCATCACCTGGGAACCAGAAATTTGTTTGGCCATGTCTTTATAAAACCTGACGTTCGGCATAAAAGTCAAAAACGCCCCGGCAAATAGGAAAAATAACAAAATTAAGGTAATACCAATATAGCCGCTTTTCATCTTAACATCGGCATCCCTTCTACGTATTCCAGCTTTCCTGTTCCTTCACCTAAAATAACGCCGGAATAGATAAGTTCTTCCACGGAATTTGGAAGGCGATCGTATAGTATTTGATAAACCGACACGCCAAGTTCGATGGCGACCTTATCAG
>Ga0208693_1002719_pt1 | contig 11440 bp, 10 predicted proteins | sample AD_UKC071_MetaG_FD_184438 | JGI IMG/M metagenome (GOLD analysis project Ga0208693, IMG submission 184438) | Active sludge microbial communities of municipal wastewater-treating anaerobic digesters from USA - AD_UKC071_MetaG (SPAdes) (version 2) | ecosystem: Engineered > Bioreactor > Anaerobic >... | reverse complement strand
GGCCCCGAAGCCGGCGCAACCCGGTTGCCCTGGGACGGGCAGGTGCGGCCCAAGGGCTGGTCCAGTGCACTGGGCCCGCTGGTGGTGCTGTTCGGCCTCGTCTTCACGAACCGCCGATGGGACTGCCCAGGTGGGTTATGGGCGTCGAGTGTGTCAACGCCGACTGAATCTTGACCCCTTTGTGGCCGGGCGGGTTCGAGTACTCGTCGCAACACCTCGACCAGGAAGGGGTTGGAGATGGCGCGGCGTGGAAAGAACCGACGGCTCGCGTTGGAGGACGAGTACTGGCGGCTGATCGGCGAAGGTGTCGGCACGGTCGAGGCGTGCCGACGGTTGGGGATCGGCAGGAAGACCGGCTATCGGTGGCGTGCCAAGACCGGCGGCCTGCGGCCGCAACGCAACCCTGAGCAGGTGCATTCTTCTCGACACCTGTCCCTGCTGGAGCGTCAACGCATCGCCACCCTGGGCGAGCGAGGGTTGGGCGTGCGGGAGATCGCCCGGCGGGTGGGCCGTTCGCCGTCGACGATCAGCCGTGAGTTGCGTCGCAACGTCGCCCCGCACGACCGGGGCGGGTACGACGCTGACCTCGCTCACGCGCGGGCAGCCGAGCGACGTCGCCGTGGCCGGCCCACTCGGCTGGCCACAGACCGGGAACTGTGCGACCTCGTGCAGGACAAGCTCGAGCAGGACTGAAGCCCAGAACAGATCGCCGCGTGGCTCCGCCTGGAGCATCCCGGCCGACCCGGGTGGCAGATGTGCCACGAAACCATCTATCAGGCCTTGTACACCGGCCGGGCAGTCGGAGCCATCGCATGCGCCCTTGCGGATTTCGCTCGAACCCATAAGCTAAGCGCGCTTACGATAAGGAGACTTCACATGTGGACTGCATCTCATCAGGGCTGGACAAGCGCGACCCCGGAGAGGGTGTACCTGCTCCTCTCGGACGTCAGCACCTGGCCGTCATGGAACTCCGGGGTGCAGCGGATCGACATCGAAGGCCCATTCACCGCGGGTACTCGCGCGTCGATGTTCTTTCCCGACAGCTCGTCGTCGCCGTTCACCCTGACCTGGGTCGAACCGAACGTCGGTGATGAAGACGTCACCGCCATCCCGGACGCCGGCGTGACTGTTCGCGTGCGAGACGAGCTCAAGCCCGATCATGGCGGCACCCAGATCACGTATCACTGCGTGGTGGAGGGAGGCCCGAACGACCTTTGCGCCGACATCGGACAGCAGGTCAGCGCCGACTTCCCAGACGTCCTCGCAGGCTTGGGCGCCACCGCACAGGGATGAGCGACTCACTCGAGCCCGGCGAAAGCCCAGGCCTCCTCCTGTGGCGAGTGACCCTCGCGTGGCAACGCCAGATCGCCGCGGCCTTGCGTCCTCTGGGCCTGACCCATGTGCAGTTCGTGCTGCTCACCTCCACGTGGTGGCTCACACATCAGGGCGGCGAGCGGCCCTCTCAGCGACGGCTGGCCGAGTTCGCCGGCATCGACGTCATGATGACCTCGCAGGTCCTCCGGACCCTAGAAGGCCGGGGCCTCGTCAGCCGCGAGACAGACTCAAGGGACTCCCGCGCCAGGATCATCCAGACGACCCACACCGGGCGCGAGCTAGCCCTCGCCGCCGTACAAGTTGTCGAGTCGGTCGACCAGGACTTCTTCCAACGAGTGAGCCTGCCGGACGCGCTGGCGGTCCTCAGAGCCTTGGACGGGTAGCGTCGCCCGCCACGACAGCAAACGCGGAAGCGGGGCAGGACGTGCAGCGCCCTCTCCTCAGATCCGCCGCCGCAACGTCTTGATGGCACCATCGGGCTGGTCGTCACGGAAGTGTCCGCGGCTCAGGCCCCTTTGGCTTTCAAGTAAAGCTCGACTCGGTCAGTGGTCCAGGTGGGAACGCCCGTCCCGAGGAAGTCTTGGTCTTCTGTCCAGATCGGCAAATCCATGACCAACGCACTGGTCCCACTCGATGAGCCGACGCTCCGAACTCAGCCAGCCCTCGGCGTCCATCTGGCCGTGAAGGTGTCAGGCGCGACGTGCCTCAGGCTGTCCGGACCGATGTAGCTCGCCTGGTACCGCTTGGAGGGAAGCAGACGGATGTAGCCGAACGACCGCTTGCCGCGCGTCATGACCGTGTTCCGGGATCGCACGAGCCCCAGAGTCGTGCGATATACGTGCGATATGAGAGTCCTCTGGTGACCTTCTGTGACCACTGCTGTCCATCTCGATCTGGTGCCATGGAGCAGCATCACCCCTAGTCATCGAGGGTGAAATGGAAGTACCCCGGTCATCTGGACCGGGGTACTTTTTGGTGGGCCTAACTGGACTTGAACCAGTGACCTCTGCCTTATCAGGGCAGCGCTCTAACCGTCTGAGCTATAGGCCCGCGTGACGCGGATGCACCGGGTGGGAACTTTACTGCACCCCGAGCACCCGCCTCAAATCGCCGGACGCCTCCCGGGTCAGTCCTCGGCGAGGGTGAGCTCAAGCCCACCGAGGATGTTGGCCGACAGGTTGTACAAGAAGGCGAAGATCGTGGCCAGCGCGGTGAGGATCACGACGTTGATCACCGCGATCAGCGCCGTGACGGCCATGACCTTGTTGGTGTTGACGAAGTCCTCGAGCCGGACCTGGCTCTGGTCGTTCGGGCTCGCCAGCAGCGTCGTCAGGAAGCCGTTCAGCGTGTCGATCAGCCCGGACGCCCCGATCACGGACCACACCACATACACGGCGATCCACGACATGATCCCGAACGCGATCGAGAACAGGAACGACGTCTTCATGACCGACCACGGATCGATCCGCGAGATGCGGAGCCGCGCCCGCCGCGTCCGACGCTCTGCGGGCGCCTTGGCGCGCGCAGCCTTCTCAGGGGCGGGTGCATCCACCGGCGCCGGGGCGCTCACCGTCGGATTGCTCACTTCTCCTCCTCGCTGTCGGACGCCTCAGCCGCTGCGCTCACGTCGCTCGCCTCCTCGGCGATCGCCTCGACGTCCACCGCTTCCGCGTGGGCAAGGCTATCGTCCCCGTCGCCCGCTTCGGCAGCCGCCTCATCGTCGACCTTCGACTCGGGGTAGAGGGCGATGACGGCCACGGCGTCGTCCGGCTTCAACCCCACAAACTTCACGCCCATGGTGTCGCGTCCCTTAGCCGGGACGCCAGCAACCGCAGACCGAATGATCTGCCCGGAGGTCTTGATCGCGATGATCTCGTCTTCGGCCCGAACGACGAGTCCGCCCACCAGCGACCCGCGGTCCTCGTTGAGCTTCATGGCCTTGATGCCGAGCCCGCCACGTCCCTGGACGCGGTACTCGCTGACGGCCGTCCGCTTCGCGAAGCCGCCGTCGGTCACGGTGAACACGAACTGTGAGTCCTCATCCACCGCCCGCTGGACGATCGCCATGCTCAGCAGCTCGTCGTCGGAGCGGAACTTCATGCCGGTCACGCCGGACGTCGCGCGTCCCATCGGACGCAGCTCCGAATCGGACGCCTGGAACCGGATCGCCTGCCCCTTGCGCGAGATCAACAGCACGTGATCGGACGCGTTGCACGTGATCGCACCGATCAGCTCGTCGTCGTCCTCGCGGAAGTTGATCGCGATCAGCCCGGCCTGCCGCGGCGAGTCGTACGCCGTGAGCTCGGTCTTCTTGACCAGGCCCCGACGCGTCGCGAGCAGCAGGTACGGCTCGTCGGCGTACGTGCGAATGGTCAGCACCTGCGCGATGCGCTCGTCCGGCAGGAACGACAACAAGCCGGCCACGTGGCCGCCCTTGGCGTCGCGTCCGGCCTCGGGCAGCTGCCACACCTTGAGCCGGTACACGCGGCCCAGGTTCGTGAAGAACAGCAGCCAGTGGTGCGAGGACGTCGTGAACAGGTGGTCGACCTCGTCGTCCGCCCGCAGCGTCGCCCCCCGGACGCCCTTGCCGCCGCGCCGCTGGACCCGGTACTGGTCGCTGCGCGTCCGCTTGGCGTAGCCGCCACGAGTGATCGTGACGACCATGTCCTCGTCGGGGATCAGGTCCTCGTCCGACAGGTCACCGTCGGCCGAGATGATCTTCGTCCGACGCTCGTCGCCGTACTTGTCGGTGATCTCCTGCACCTCGTCGGCGACGATCTGCCGCTGCCGGGTCGGGTTGGCCAGGATGTCGGTGTAGTCCGCGATCAGCCGCTCGAACTCGGCCAGTTGGTCGACGATCTTCTGCCGCTCCAGCGCCGCGAGGCGGCGCAGCTGCATGTCCAGGATCGCCTTCGCCTGCACCTCGTCGATGTCGAGCAGCTTCTGCAGCCGCTCGGACGCCTCGTCGGTCGTCCGCGACGACCGGATCAGCGCAATCACCTCGTCCAAACGATCGAGCGCCTTGACCAGGCCGCGCAGCACGTGGGCCCGCGCCTCGGCGTCCGCCAAGCGGTAGGCCGTCCGGCGCTGGATGACCTGGATCTGGTGCTTGATCCAGTAGGTGATGAACTGGTCGAGCCGCAGCGTGCGCGGCACCGAGTCGACGAGCGCCAGCATGTTGCAGCCGAACGTGTCCTGCAGCTGGGTGTGCTTGTAGAGGTTGTTCATGACGACGCGCGGCTGGGCGTCCCTCTTCAACACGATGCACAGGCGCTGGCCGGTCCGTGCGGACGAGTCGTCGCGCACGTCCGCGATGCCCGTCAGCTTGCCCGCGTTGACGAGTTCGGCGATCTTCATCGCGAGGTTGTCGGGGTTGCACTGGTGCGGCAGCTCGGTGACGACGAGCTGGGTGCGGCCCTTGGCGTCCTCCTCGATGGTGATGACCGCGCGCATGATGACGGAGCCGCGTCCGGTGCGGTAGGCGTCCTCGATGCCCTTCCGTCCGACGATCAGGGCGCCGTTGGGGAAGTCCGGACCCTTGATCCGCTCGATGCAGGCCTCAAGAATCTCTTCCTTGGACGCCTCCGGGTGCGCCAGCACCCACTGCACGGCGTCGTTGACCTCGCGCAGGTTGTGCGTCGGGATGTTGGTGGCCATGCCGACCGCGATGCCCGTCGAGCCGTTGACCAGCAGGTTGGGGAACCGCGCCGGCAGGACGACCGGCTCGACGTCCTTGTTGTCGTAGTTGGGCTGGAAGTCGACCGTGTCCTGGTCGATGTCGCGGACCATCTCCATGGCCAGCGGATCCATCCGGCACTCGGTGTAGCGCATGGCGGCCGCGCCGTCGTTGCCCGGCGAGCCGAAGTTGCCTTGGCCCTGCACGAGCTTGTGCCGCATCACCCACGGCTGCGCGAGGCGCACCAAGGTGTCGTAGATCGCCGTGTCGCCGTGCGGGTGGTACTTGCCCATCACGTCGCCGACGACGCGGCTGCACTTGTTCCAGCCACGGTCGGGCCGGTAGCCCCCGTCGTACATCGTGTAGATCACGCGGCGGTGCACGGGCTTGAGGCCGTCGCGGACGTCCGGCAGGGCGCGTCCGACGATGACGCTCATCGCGTAATCGAGGTAGCTCCGCTGGATTTCGTCGTTCAGGTCGATCTCCTCGACCCGGCCCTCCATGCCGCTCAGCGCGACCGGCTGGTCGTCCGCCGCTGCCGTCTCGGCACTATCGGACGCCGCGGCGTCCAGTTCGCCGTCGGTCGGCTCGCGCGACGCGTCCGGTCCCTGCGGGATGTCACTCATGCGTATGTGTCCTTGTCGTCAAACGAGAGGTCGACTAGATGTCGAGGAAGCGGACGTCCTTGGCGTTGCGCTGGATGAACGAGCGGCGCTGCTCGACGTCCTCGCCCATCAGGATCGAGAACATCTCGTCGGCGGCCGCGGCGTCCTCGAGCGTGACCTGCAACAAGGTGCGCTGGTTCGGGTCCATGGTGGTGTCCCACAGGTCCGACGCGTTCATCTCACCGAGGCCCTTGTAGCGCTGGATGGGGTTGACGTTCGGCAGCTTCTTGCCGGACGCCATGCCCTCGTCGCGCATCCGGTCGCGCTGCTCATCGGTGTAGGCCAGCTCGTGCGGGGCGTTGGTCCAGCGCAGGCGGAACAGCGGCGGCTGGGCCAGGTAGATGAACCCGCCCGAGATCAGCGGCTTCATGAACCTGAACAGCAGCGTCAGCAAAAGCGTCCGGATGTGGGAGCCGTCGACGTCGGCGTCCGCCATCAACACGATCTTGTGGTAGCGCAGCTTGTCGACCTCGAAGTCCTCTTGGACGCCGGTGCCGAGGGCGTTGATGATCGCCTCGACCTCTTTGTTGGCGAGGATCTTGTCGAGGCGCGCCTTCTCGACGTTCAGGATCTTGCCGCGGATCGGCAGGATCGCCTGGGTGCGCGGGTCGCGTCCGCCCTTGGCGGAGCCGCCGGCGGAGTCGCCCTCGACGATGAACACCTCGCACTCGACCGGATTCCGGGACGAGCAGTCGGCCAGCTTGCCGGGCAGGCCGCCGCCCGACAGCAGGCCCTTGCGGTTACGGGCCATGTCGCGCGCCTTGCGCGCGGCGAGCCGCGCCTGGGACGCCGCCTGCGCCTTGCGGATGATGTCGCGACCCTCGGACGGGTTCTTCTCGAACCAGTCGCCGAGCAGGTCGTTCACCACGCGCTGGACGAAGCCCTTGACCTCGGTGTTGCCCAGCTTGGTCTTGGTCTGGCCCTCGAACTGCGGCTCGGCGATCTTGACCGAGATGATGGCGGTCAGGCCCTCGCGAATGTCGTCGCCACTAGGGCGATCCTCCGGCTTCTTGATCATGCCCCACTGCGCGCCCCAGCGGTTGACCGTGTTGGTCAGCGCCGCCCGGAAGCCTTCCTCGTGGGTGCCGCCCTCGTGGGTGTTGATGGTGTTGGCGAAGGTGTGCACCGACTCCGAGTAGGACGAGTTCCACTGCATGGCGACCTCGACGGCCAGCTGCGCCTCGTTGTTCACCGCGTCGATGGCGATGACGGTCGGGTTGATCGTCTCCTTGGAGCCCGTCAGGTACTTCACGTAGTCGATGAGGCCGTCGTCGTAGCGGTAGGACACCTCGCGCGTCTCGGTCGGCGCGTCGACGAAGTCGTCGTCGTCGGACGCCGTCTCGGACGGCCGCCGGTCGATCAGGTTGATGCGCAGGCCCTTGTTGAGGAAGCACATCTCCCGGAAGCGGGTCGCCAGCGTGTCCCAGTTGTAGTGCGTGGTCTCGAAGATCTTCGGCGACGCGTGGAACGAGATCGTGGTGCCGACCTGGTCGTCCGGGCCGAGGGGCTCGAGCCGCTTGAGGTCGTAGCTGGGCTCGCCGAGCACGAATTCCTGGCGCCAGTGGTAGCCGTCGCGGCGGACGTCCACCTGGAAGTGGTCGGAGAGCGCATTGACTACGGACGCCCCCACGCCGTGCAGTCCGCCGGAGACCTTGTAGCCGCCGTTGCCGAACTTGCCGCCGGCGTGCAGCACGGTCAGCGCCAGCGTCACGGCCGGGATCTTCTCGGTGGGGTGCATGTCGACCGGGAACCCGCGTCCGTTGTCGGTCACGCGGACGCCGTCGCCGGGCAGCAGCTCGATGTCGATGGTGTCGCAGTAGCCGGCCAGGGCCTCGTCGACGGAGTTGTCGACGATCTCGTACACGAGGTGGTGGAGGCCCCGCTCGCCGGTCGACCCGATGTACATGCCCGGACGCTTCCGGACGGCCTCGAGGCCCTCCAGGACCTGGATCGCACTGGCGTCGTAGTTGCCCTCTTCGACGGCCGTCGACGACGTGCCGCGCACGTCCTCGTAGGTGCCGGCCACGGCTTGCGCTTCGCTCACTGATTCTCTTCCTACGCCACGGCGCCGCTTGGGCCGAGGATGGCCCAGGCGGCGTTCACAGACCTGGTTACTCTACCGGATCACCTGAAATTTCCGGTCACCGGACGCGCCCGCATGGCCCTCAACGGCGTCCGGACGCCTCTAGGACGCCCGAACAGGGGCTCTCATAGGTCCTCCCATGCGCGCCGGGCCCTCAGGGGCTCCTCTGATCGAATCTCGCAGCCATCGCCGCCTCCTTCCGCCTCGCCTCGCGCACACAGGAGGCGGGGCGTAGCAGATCGAGCCCTAGCCTGTGGATCACCCCCTGCCCAAGGCTGGCTGCTTCACGACGGCTCCCTCCGACAGAACGAGCCACATCATGGCGGTACTGGCGCACCGACTCACCTCGGTATCGCTGCCCGTATCCGACCGCGCGCCCCAGCGACCTTGTCGACCTTCCGAGCGCCGCCTGGACCCGGGGGTGAAGAAGGCGGCCGGTTTGCCGTCACGACGCCGCGGTCCGCTGCCAGTCCAAGAATCGGACGCCTCGGCGTCCGCGCTCGTCAGCCGTACGTGTCGCGCGGGCCGCGACCGTCGCGGACGGACCGGATGCCGTGCTTCCAGCTCGGCGCGTCCGGACCCTTGATCGTGAGGCGCTTGATCGTGCCCTCCCCCACGGCCGCGTTGAGCTTGGCGAGCAGCTGCGGGGTCATCAGCCGCAGCTGGGACGCCCAGGCCGTCGAGTCCGTCCGGATCGTCACGATCCCGGCCACGAAGCTCTCCGGCGTCGAATGCTGCGCGACGGCCTCCCCGACGATGCTCGGCCAGCGTCCGAGCAGGGCGTGCACGCTCACTTCGGTCGTCCAGCCCTGCTCGGCGATGAGTTCGCCGAGCGCGTCACCGAGGGCGGTGGGGTCGCTGCGCGAACGTCCGGACGCCGACGCGCGAGTCCGCTTGGCCTTACGCGGCTTGGGTGGTGGCAAGGGGGACGAGTGAGCCACAGACTCCGCGATCGCCTTAGCCAAGTCGAGCCCAGTCGGGTCGAACAGGACCTCAGTCGGGGCTTCGACAGGCTCAGCCGCCGGGTTGCCTGAGCACAGCGCTCCAGTCCCGGTCCCGGTCCCTGAGCTTGTCGACGGGGAGCCTGTCGAAGGGTCACTCATCATCGGCGCTCACCTCCCCGGCGTTGACGACGAACCTACGCCCGGCGAGTCCGGCGGGAACATCCCCGGCGACGGCGGCGGTGATCAGCACCTGCTCGGCGCCGGCCACCCGCTCGGCCAGCCGGGCGCGACGGACCTCGTCCAGCTCGGCGAACACGTCGTCCAGGATCAGCACCGGCGCCACCCCGTCGGCTCGCAGCAGGGCGTCCGACCCGAGCCTCAAAGCGAGCGCGAACGACCAGCACTCGCCGTGCGAGGCGTACCCCTTCGCGGGAAAGTCCCCTAGTGAGAGCACCAAGTCGTCCCGGTGCGGGCCGACCAGACTGAGCCCGCGGGCGATCTCCTCGCCGCGGCGCTCAATCATGCGCTCGACGTAGCGGGCGTGCAGCGCGGCGGCGTCCAGGTGTTCGTCGTCGACGATCCCGTTGGTCTCCCCCGTGATCGAACTCGACCGGTAGGCGATGGCCGCGACGTCCTCGGCGGGGGCGATGGCGCAGTACGCCTCGGCGACGCCGGCCCGCATGTCCCCCAGCGTGTCGAGCCGCGCCCGGGTGATCTCGGCGCCCAGGCCGGCCAGCTGATCGGAGAAGAAGTCCAGCGTGATGGACGCGTCCTCGGCCAACGGCCCACGGCGTCCGGCCAGTGACTTCAACAGACTCGAGCGCTGCTTCAGCACGCGCTCGTAATCAGCCCGGACGCCGGCCATGCGCGGCCACCGCGCGGTGACCAGCTCGTCCAGGAAACGCCGCCGATCGGCCGGATCACCCTTCACCAGCGCCAGGTCCTCGGGCGAGAACAGCACCACCCGCAGCGCCCCCAGCAGGTCGCGCGGACGCTTCAGCGGCCCGCGATTCAGGGACGCCTTGTTGGCGCGACCGGTGTTGATCTCGATCTCCAGCAGGAGCGAGCGCGGATCGTCCAGGCCGGCCTGGACGCGTCCGCGCACGATGGCCCGCTCGGCACCCTTCCGAATGAGCGGCGCGTCGAACGCCACCCGATGGGACGCCAGCGTGGCCAGGTACTCGACAGCCTCGACGAGGTTCGTCTTGCCCTGGCCGTTGCGTCCAGTGAAGACGGTGACGCCCGGGGACAGCTCCAGGTCGGCGACCGCATAGCTGCGGAAGTCGGCGAGGCTGAGCTGAGTGACGAACAAGGGGCAACCTCGCCTGACGCGCGGACGCTAGCGCCCGCGACCGCGGATCAAGAGGGCAGGCGCATCAGCATGATGACGTGGCGGTAGTCCCCGGACGGCTCGCCGTCCAGGTCGGCCAACGGCATCAGCAGGCACGGCTTGCCCGGGGCGGTGAACGAGAAGTTCACGTACGGGGTGTCGAGCGCGTTGAGGGCGTCCGCGAGGTAGTGCGGGTTGAACCCGGCGGCGGTCATCGACAGGCCCTGACCGGTGTGGTCCTCGACGACGGCCTCAAGCGCCTCGACGGCCTGGGCCTGGTCGCCCGTGGCGGCCTCGAGCGTGATGGCGCCGTCCGCGATCAGCATGCGCAGCGACGTGTTGCGCTCGGCGACCAGGGCCACGCGACGCACGGCCGCGATGATCTCCTGGGTGTTGGCGCGGACGGTCAGCGTCGGCGTCACGCTCATCAGGTGCCGGACCTTCGGGAACTCCCCGTCCAGCAGGCGCGTCGTGATCTCCCGGACGCCGTGGGCGCCGTCGCCGGCGAAGCCGATCAGCCCGTCGCCGGACTCACCGCCGGCCAGGCTCAATGTGACCTGCTCGCCGTTCGTCATCGACTTGGCGGTCTCGCTGAGGACGCGTCCGGGGACGAGCGCCGCACCCTCGGCGCGCGCCGAGCCCGGCGACCAGGTGATCTCCTTGAGCGCCATGCGGTAGCGGTCGGTGGCCAGCAGCGACAGCGTGTCGCCCTCGATCTCGATGCGCACGCCGGTGAAGACGGGCAGCAGTTCGTCGCGTCCGGCCGCGATGACGACCTGCGACACGGCCTGGGCGAAGACATCGGACGCGATCGTGCCGGACGACTCCGGCATCGTCGGCAGCTCGGGGTACTCGGTCACGGGCAGCAGCTGCAGCGTGAACCGAGCGGACCCGCAGGTCAGCTCCATCTTCGAGGCGTCCGCGGCGACGTCGACAGGCTTGGCCGGCAGGGAACGGGCGATGTCGGCGAGCAGCTTGCCGGAGACGAGCGCGACGCCCTCTTCGGACACCTTCGCCGGGACCGCGATCTTGGCCGACGTCTCGTAGTCGAAGCTCGACAAGACGACCTGATCGCCACGCGCCTCGACGCGCAAGCCCGCGAGGATCGGCACGCTGGGACGATTCGGCAGGCTGCGCGCCGCCCATTGAACGGCCTCAGCGAGCACGTCTCGTTCGAGTCGGATCTTCACGGCGTCTCCTGCGTTGTCGATCGGTTCTTCGGATCATATCGGCGTGGCCCGCTTCGCCCACAGTTGTGCGTCCGGGTTACTTCGAAGAGAAGAGATGTCTATTACTTCTTCTTCATCGTCACTGCTGTGGATTCGGTGGACGAGCGGCGTCCGGGCTGGTCAGCAGGCGTGTCGGCGGAGGCGTCCGATGTGGACAACCTCGAACTACACGGGTAGT
>Ga0208693_1002713_pt1 | contig 11456 bp, 10 predicted proteins | sample AD_UKC071_MetaG_FD_184438 | JGI IMG/M metagenome (GOLD analysis project Ga0208693, IMG submission 184438) | Active sludge microbial communities of municipal wastewater-treating anaerobic digesters from USA - AD_UKC071_MetaG (SPAdes) (version 2) | ecosystem: Engineered > Bioreactor > Anaerobic >... | reverse complement strand
CCCAGCGCCGGCATCGTTGCTCCGGGGGAGATGGCTTTGGCCATGGCGGAAACAGCCGCCGTCAACGGAGTAGATTTTTTGTTTAACACCAAGGTGACCGGCATTGCGGTTGAAAATGATGCGGTGCGGGCAGTAGAGACTGAAGGCGGTTCTTTTGCTGCCCCGGTGGTAATCAACGCTGCCGGCATTTATGCCGACCACATCGCCCGCATGGCAGGGGCAGAGCGCTATGACATCCTGCCCCGGAAGGGGGAGTACATGCTGCTGGACAAGGATTTGGACGGCTATGTCCGGCATGTGGTATTTCCTGTGCCTACATCTGTCAGCAAGGGCATTCTCGTGCTGCCCACTGTCGAGGGAAATGTGCTGGCAGGCCCAACAGCAGTGGATGTCAGCGACAGAAATGATACTTCCACCACTCCAGAGGGGCTGGCGGCCATACGTCAGGGGGCAAAGGATCTTTTCCCTGAGCTGCCATTGGGCAAGGTCATTACTTCCTTTGCCGGCTTGAGGGCAGTGCCGGCAGACGGGGATTTTGTCATCCGCAGTTCCGCTAAAGTGCGGGGCTGGATTGATGCCGGCGGCATTCATTCTCCAGGCCTGACTGCAGCCCCCGCCATCGGCGAAAAGCTGGCGGGACTGGTAGGGGGGCTGTTGGTGCTATCACCGAAAGAACAGCAGAGACGTCCCCCGGTCTTCCGCCTTCGGGACATGTCCCTGAGGGAGAGGGAGGAGTGGATTAAAGAAAACCCCCTGTACGGGAGAATTATCTGCCGCTGTGAGGGGGTAAGCGAGGGGGAGATTGTCGATGCTTTGCACCGGCCCCTCCCTGCCCGCACCCTCGACGGCATAAAAATAAGAACCAGGGCCGGTACCGGTCGCTGTCAGGGCAGCTTCTGCCAGCCCCGACTTCTGGCCATAGTTGCCAGAGAGCTGGGCATTTCTCCTTTGGCGGTGACCAAGTCCGGGCCCGGCTCGGAAATGCTTGCACATTTTCTGGCTAAGGGGGGAGGACAGTGAAAGCTGAGCTTGTCATCATTGGCGGCGGCCCTGCCGGCATGGGGGCGGCCCTGGAGGCCCATCGCCTGGGGGTTAAGGATATTCTCATCATTGAGCGGGATTTCACTCTGGGCGGCATTCTCCAACAGTGCATTCACAACGGCTTTGGCCTCCACCTCTTCGGCGAAGAATTGACTGGGGGCGAATATGCCCAGCGCTTTATCGACGAACTGGCTGCCTCGGGAATACGTGTCCTCACCGACACCATGGTGCTGGAAGTGGATTCCGGCAGGGTAAGGGCAGTGAACACCCAGGGAGTCCTGGAGATTGCGGCTGGTGCCATTATTCTCGCCATGGGCTGCCGGGAGCGGACCCGGGGGGCCATCAACATTCCCGGCACCAGGCCGGCGGGAATCTACACCGCAGGCGCTGCCCAGCGCCTGATAAACATGGAAGGGTTTTTGCCGGGAAGGCGGGCAGTGATCCTGGGCTCCGGGGATATCGGGCTCATTATGGCCCGGCGCCTGACCCTGGAAGGGGCCAAGGTGGAGGCCGTGGCAGAGCTGCTGCCCTGGTCCAACGGCCTTGCCCGCAATATCGCCCAGTGCCTGGATGACTTTGGCATCCCCCTGCTTCTCAGCCATACCGTGGTGGACATCCACGGCTCCAGGCGCCTGGAAGGGGTGACCCTGGCCCGGGTGGATGACAAGTTGCAGCCGCTGCCGGAAACCCGGCGCTTCATTCCCTGCGACCTGCTTCTGCTTTCAGTTGGCCTCATCCCGGAAAATGAATTGTCCCGCCAGCTGGGCATTGAAATTGACCCTGTCACCAACGGTCCCCTGGTGGACCAGCACCTTCATACCAGCGTCCCCGGGATCTTTGCCTGCGGCAATGTGGTGCATGTCCACGACCTGGTGGATTTTGTCACCCTGGAGAGCCGCCGGGCAGCGGCAGGGGCTGTGGCCTGGCTGCGTTGTCCCAATCCCGGCCAGACACTGGCCGTCACGCCGGGCGAGAATATAAGCTATGTCGTTCCTCAGCGCCTCACCCTGCCGGTCGGGGAGGATGTCACCTTTTTATTCCGGGTAAAGAGGCCTCTGAACAAGCCGGTATTTACAGTAAGCCACCGGGGAGAGGAGCTGTTCAGGCTGCGGCGTCCCGTTGCCCTGCCTGCTGAGATGGTGGAACTTAAACTCTCCGCCGGCACCGTACCTGCCGGGGGTGAGATAACAATCCAATGCAGAGGTGAGGAAAGGTGACCAGGACCATGACCTGCATCGTCTGCCCCCTGGGCTGTCAGATTAGCGTCACTGACGGTGAGGCCAGCGGCTATACCTGCCCAAGGGGGAAGGCCTGGGCAGAGCAGGAAGCCACCAGGCCTGTGCGCACCCTGACCACTACAGTTATGCTGCTGGGAGGGGAGTATCCCCTGTTGCCGGTGCGCACTCAGCAACCTGTGCCCAAGGGCAAACTCATGGATTGCATGGATCACGCCAACAGCCTGCGGGCAGAGGCCCCTGTAAAGGCAGGCCAGGTCATTTGCCCGGATCTTGCAGGCACCGGCGTCAGCCTCATTGCTGCCCGGACAGCGAATAAGCGGCCTTAAAAGGCCGCTTATTTACCCCTTTCTTGGCTAAAAGGGGAAAAACGTGGTATACTGCTGCAATAAAGGAGGTAGTGCAATGGATCGCCAACAGGCTCTTGAGGAAATGCACAAACGGGTGCACAACAGCAATTTGCGTAAACATATGTATGCCGTCGAAGCAGTGATGGCCGCATTGGCAAGAAGGCTGGGCGGCGATGAAGAGAAATGGGCTCTGGCCGGCCTTCTCCACGACATAGATTATGAGGAAACTTCCTGCCAACCGGAAAGGCACAGCCTGGTGGGGGCAGAGATTCTTGAAGGTCTTGGTGTCGACGCCGATATAGTCTATGCCGTCAAAGCCCACAATCCCGCCCATGGCCTGGAAAGGTTAAGCCGCATGGACAGCGCCCTGCACATTGCCGATCCCCTTACCGGGTTGATTGTTGCCGCTGCCCTGATTTCCCCAAAAAAGAAACTGGCGGCCATTGACCCCCAGTTTGTCCTCAATCGCTATGGAGAAAAACAATTTGCCCGGGGTGCAAACCGGGAACAAATCGCCCTGTGCCGTCCGGAACTGGGCATTGACCTGGAAGAGTTCATAGCCATTGGCCTCCAGGCCATGCAGGCAATTGCTCCGGAGTTGGGCCTGTAGGTTTAAATAAAATACTTCTTTTTATCTGCCCAGTTGAGAAGGCACATATCCGGGTCAACTGTCAGTGACTGGGCCGGGCTGTCAGTATGAAAAGTATGTGGCTCCGCCTGAATGAGCAACGAATGCTTTTCCTTGCTGCCGTCTGCCAATTCTATTTCCACCTCCACCGGGTGGGGCCATTTCAGACGTCCATTGTTTACCAGGATAAAGGACAATTGCCAGCCTCCGTCTTCCTTTTGGAATTTGTCCACCCCAGTAATCCCTATATTGAGCTGCGACGGGGAAAGGCACCAGGATTTGTAAAACTGCGAAAGATCTGTGCCTGCAGTCTTGCCTAAACTGAGGAAGAACTCTGCAGCCCCGGGGGAATCTCCCTGGCAGAGGGCTATATTCTCCTGAATGCTGGGGAGGAATTTCTCCCCAGCCAGGCAGTGGCACATCCGCATTATCCAGCTTCCTTTATCTGTAACCCATTGGGGGAGTTCGCCGTCGACAATATCTGCCCCTTTTTGCAGCGACATCCGGGGAGCAGCCAGTATCCGTTCTCTGGCCTGGGCCATGATTTTTTCCCTGCGGGCCTTGCCGTACTTTTCCTCAATTGCCAGCCAACTGCAGTATTCTGCCAGGGCTTCCAGGCACCAGCGTTCTCTGGGATGAGGAACCGTCAGGTTGCTTTTAAGCCAGTGATGGGCGAGGCATTGGGCCAGCAATTTATATTGATACATATATCTTTCCCTGCCGGGATGCTCTTCTTTTATCTGCTCAAGGGTGCCGTTACTGATGCAAGTGATGTAGAAAGAAGAGCGGACATGGGGCTCGGCATCGTCAGTGAGGGCAACAGTTACGCGGGGGAAGGGGGCGGGGCCAAGGTTTTCCCCAAAAAGGCCCATCAATTCTTCACAGCTGTCGGCAACTGCTTTGGCTTGGTTGAGGAGCTTTCTGGGATAGTCAATTTCCAGAGGGGGTTGTGTTTCCCTGGTTGTCCTGAGAAACTCTCCTGCCAGTAAGTGAATTCCCCAAAAAGGGGTTTCCGAAACCCAGCGATGACTGACTTTAGTGCCGACAGGTTTAGTGCCCATGAATTCCCCTGGTCCCAGCACCCGCACTGAGTCGGAGAAGACTACATCCAAGGCGCAGGTATACCTTTGCGGGGCGGGGGAAAAGGGGTACCAATGGGTATCTGGCGGCAGATTGAGGGAGCTGTCCCAGGTTGGCTCCTCCCAGGAGTAAATAACATTCACCACTAATTTTTCTTTAGTCTCTGCCAGCAGGGGCAGGACGGCTGAAATTAAATTAAGTCCCGGGCGGGCAGGCTTAGACTTATAGGGCAAGGCAATCCCCAGGAAATCTATGCGGTCAACACTGCACTTGTCTGCCAGTAAAAAGCAGATTTCCTTGGTGCGCTGCAGGGGAGACAGGACCACAGATGCTTCCGCCTGGATTTTGCGGAGGCGGGGATTGAGAACAAGGGTTATGTCATAATGAGAGATAGAATAGGAAAACCTCTTATAGTAACCGGAAAACAAACTGGTCATGGAATAGATACCCCCTGGAAACTTTATAGATTAACAAAGTATACTTCTATTTTCGACAAGATTTTTCCTGCAAAGAATAATGAGGTGAATGAATGAAAGAAAGAATTCTAGAGTTTATGATGAAAAAAGCTTACAACCCAATGACCAGGGAAGAGCTGATTGCTGCCTTCGATCTCCAGGGCAAGGAGGAGGAATTTTCCAAGCTCTTGGCGGAAATGGAGGCGGCGGGGGAGATTATTCGCACCCGCTGGGACAGATACGGTGTCCCCCAGCGCATGAATTTAGTGGTGGGCCGCATCCAGGGCAGTGCAAAGGGCTATGCCTTTGTGGTCTCCGATGATGAAGAGCAGCAGGATGTCTACATCGCCCCTGCGGGTACCAAGGGCGCCATGCACAACGACAAGGTTATAGTAAGGCTTCTCGGCAAAGGAGGCGGCCCCCAGGCAGAGGGGGAAGTAATCCGGATTCTCCAGCGCCATAACACAACCATTGTCGGCACCTTTGAAAAGGGCAAGAAGTTTAGCTTTGTCATCCCCGATGAAACCCGCATCAACTACGATATTCTTGTCAACAAAGAAGATTACAGCGGCGCAGTGGACAATGAAAAAGTCGTGGTGGAAATTACCCGCTGGCCCGAAGGACGCAAGAATCCCGAAGGGAGGATTATCCAGCGCCTGGGCCGCAAAGATGCGCCGGGCACCGACATCCTCTCAATCATCTATAAGCATGGCCTGCCCCTGGAGTTTCCCCAAGCCGTGCTCGATGAGGCCCTTGCCAGCCCCGAATTTGTCCGACCTGAGGACCTCAAGGGGCGCACAGACTTCCGCCATCTCGACATCGTCACCATTGACGGCGCAGAGGCCAGGGATTTGGACGACGCCGTCAATGTCGTCAAGACAGACACCGGCTACCGCCTGGGAGTGCACATTGCCGACGTTTCCCACTATGTGCGCCCGGGCACTGCCCTGGACAAGGAAGCGGAAAACCGGGGCACCAGCGTCTACTTAGTGGACCGGGTCATCCCTATGTTGCCCGAGCAGCTGTCCAACGGCATCTGCAGCTTAAACCCCAATCAGGACCGGCTGACCACCAGCCTGGTCATGGACATTGATACCGCCGGTAAGGTCACCGACTACACACTGAGCAAGGGAGTTATTCGCACCAAGGCCAGAATGACCTATGACGAGGTCTGCCGTATTCTGCGGGAAGATGACCCTGAACTTAAGGAAAAGTACCGGGAATTGGTCCCCCAGTTCCAGCTCATGGAGGAGTTGGCAGAGATCCTGGGCCGGGCCCGGAAAAAGCGGGGAGCCATAGACTTTGATTTCCCCGAGACAGAGGTCGAGCTGGATGCCATGGGCAAGCCGGTGGCCATTACTCCCCGGCCAAGGACCATTGCCGACAAGATCATTGAGGAGTTCATGCTGGTGGCCAATGAGACTGTTGCCAGGCACTTTGCCTTCCTGGACCAGCCCTTTGTCTACAGGATTCACGAAAAGCCTGCCGCCGACAAAATCAAAGAACTCAACGAGTTCCTCCACAATTTCGGCTACCACATTAAGGGCAGTCCCGAGGACATTCATCCCAAGGCCCTGCAACAGATGCTGCAAAAGGCCGAGACCGAGCGGTATTATCGCCTGGTGAGCACAGTCACCCTGCGTTCTCTGCGCCAGGCCCGCTATGCCGAGCAAAACCACGGTCACTTTGGCCTGGCTTCGGAGTGCTACACTCACTTCACGGCACCTATCCGCCGTTACCCCGACTTGCTGGTGCATCGCTTTATTGCCTATTGGTTGGGTGAACCTGCCCCCAGGGCCTGGGAGGCTAAGCTCAAGAACCTGAAAGAGCTGACTGCTTATTGTTCCCGCCGGGAGAGGGGGGCAGAGGAGGCCGACCGGGAAAGTGTGGACCTGAAGAAAGTGGAGTATATGGAATCCCATCTGGGGGAAACCTTCTCCGGCATCATCAGCGGCGTCACGGCCTTTGGCCTCTTTGTTGAACTGGAAAACAGCGTCGAGGGCTTGGTGCATATCAGCAATATGCACGACGACTATTACCACTATAACGAGAAGCTTTTTTCCCTGGTTGGGGAACGCCGCAAAAAAGTATACAGGCTGGCCGACCCTGTCATCGTCAAGCTGATTAAAGTCAATAAGGAAGCCAGAACGCTGGACTTTATCCTAGTACAAGAATAAGCGGCGCCCGCCGCTTATTCCTGGGAGGAGGCTGTATGCTGGCTGTGTTATTATTAGTGCGCAGCAGCGGGCTAAATTTTGGGGGTAGCCGTTGACCGCTGCCCCAGGTTATGATAAGATTACTGTGCAAAATCAGAGACACACGGACCCTGACCGTGTGTCTAGTAATTTCTGAGGAGAATAATCATGGACGCTATCCAGGTAATTGCCGAGAACCGCAAGGCCCGCCATGAATACTATATTGAAGATGTAATTGAAGCCGGTATCGTCCTGCAGGGAACCGAGGTCAAATCTGTCCGCGGCCGCCGGGTCAATTTAAAGGACAGCTATGCCAAGGTGGAAAACAACGAGGTCTTTTTGTACGGCATGCATATCAGCCCCTATGAACAGGGTAACCGCTTTAACCATGACCCCCTGCGGGTGCGGAAACTCCTGCTCAATCGCAGCGAGATTCGCCGCCTCATCGGCATTACCCGGGAAAAGGGCATGGCATTAATTCCCTTGCGCCTGTACTTTCGCCGGGGACTGGTAAAGGTGGAACTTGCTGTGGCCAGGGGGAAAAAACTCTATGACAAGCGCCAGGATCTGGCGGAACGGAGCGCCCAAAGGGATATTGAACGGGCTTTCCGGGAAAGGCAAAGGGCGGAATAATATATCCCACCTCAATTAGGGGTGGGATTTTTATTCTGCGTCTCCGAGGATGAAGCGAAAATGTCCGCTGACAGTGTATCGCAGCAGGGCATCTTCTTCCTTTACGGGCTGGCGGCCGTGGTGAATGATGTAGGGGATGCCCCGCCTGTTTCTTTTGTCCGATATAATGGCGATATGCCCCTCTTTAAAGGTGACAATATCCCCTGGCTGCCACTCCTCTATTTTATAAGGGTCCAGGGTTAAGGAGAGGGTGTGTCTCTGAAAAAAGACCTTGAGATTGACGATGCGGCGGAAATCTATGTTGGGGTCCGGCGTGCCCTTGGTTCCCGGGTAGGCCTCGGGGCAGGCGGCGATATCTGCATCCACCAGATCCTTTAGGGAATAGCCGGCAGCATCCAAGGCCCGCCAGATCATGTCGGTGCAGACGCCGATATCTTCGGGAGGGTATCCGCCTGCAAAATAGGAGTTGTCGTACTTGGGCCGCCGCTTTGCCTCGGCCTTGGCCCCCAGCAAGATATCAGTGAAATCATCGATGCCGTCGCCGTCATAGTCTACAGGGCTGAGGATTGTTTCTATGCCAAAGTCTGCAGCAGTATAGGAGCGTTTAGGCAGCAGGTTCCAATAGTCCAGATACAACATCCCGGCAATAAAGCATGCAGTCAAAACTAACCCTGCCAAAGCCAGCAGCACCTTATTAATTTTGGCTTTTAGCACTGGCTTCATATTTCAACCTCCAAATTTCCCTTACGGGAGGATGCAAAGTAATTGGTTCCCCACACTCCTGCCAGGATCACCAGGGCACCCACCGCCTGATGCCAGGAAAAGGATTCCTTGAGGAATGTCACCCCGGCAAAGATTGAAATCAAGGTCGTCAGGTTGGAAAATACCGCCCCCTGAGCAGCAGGGAGCTTGGACAATGTGTAATTGACCAGGAAGAAGGCCCCTACTGAAGAGAGAATCCCCAGGAAGAGGATTTGCGGCCACACAAAGGCCAGGGGCTTGAAGTACTGGCCCAGGGTGTCGGCACTTACGTGCTGGCCCAGGGCAATGCCGTTAAAGGCAATTGCCCCGATGACCATCATCACCCAGGTGATCTGCAGCGGGGAAAAGCTCTTGCCCGCCTTGCGGGAAGCAATGTTATAGCAGGCTGCCGCCAAGACTGCTCCCAGCAGGAACAAGGTTCCCGGCAAATTTGACTCCAGCCCCCCCTGATTTTCCATGGCAAGGATGAAGATCACCCCGCCTACCGAAGCCAGGATAAATGGGTATTGGAGGGGGGAGGGATGCTCTTTCAGCAATACAGCTGCCAGAATGGTGACGAAGATGGGAATGGCGGCAATCATCATTCCGCCGTGGGATGATGAGGTCATTTGCACTCCAAGGGTCTCCAGGGGAAAGTAGAGCAGGGGCTGAAAAAAAGCCAGGGGCAGCAGGGCTGCAAATTGCTGCCATGAGACCCGTATGGGGACAATTCCCAGTATATGAAGGATACTTAAGGCCAGGGCCGCGGCTAAAAACCTCAGGCCCAGCAAGTGAAAAGGGGTAATATGTTCCAGTGCTCCCCGGGTGAACATAAAGGAGAAGCCAAAGATCGAAGCGTATCCCACGCCAGCCAGGTAGGGCATAATTTTGCGCATAGAAGCCATCCTCTCCGGTTAATCCACCTTGAGTATGCCGTATTCTTTTGGGCAAATCAAGGGGATACCCCTGGGCTGGCCCCCAAGAAAATGTTATAATTACTCCAGCTCATCTAGGGGAGGATTGCCCATGCGCATAGATTTTTCTAAACTCAATGCCCTGCTGAAAGAAGATACTGTCCTGACTTATAAGATGCAGTACCAGCTCTTTTACTCTCCCGGGGAACTAAAAGGCAGCACACTGTGGTTTGCCGACGGTGCCGCCATGCTGCTGGATCACGGTTTGCATATGTTCGGCGAAGAAGAGGTCCTGGACCGTTTTCTGGGTGAACTCCCCTCGGGGGAATATTCGCTTTTTGGAGTGGCTTGCAGCCTCCTGCCCTTACTGCAGAAGCACTTTGCTGTCATTGACAGCGACGAGGATTGCACAGCCTATACCCTCAGCCCGGAAGATTTCACCGGCAGGCCCGAACCCCTGGACAACCTTGTGGAGGCTGAAGCTGAATTTGTTAACCAGCATTGGACCTACAAGTTTCCGGGAAGCGAGGAGTATTTTAAGCATATCATCAATACTTACCCCAGCAGCGTCATTCGCGTCGACGGCAAGCCGGCGGGTTGGGCGGTATGCTATGACGCCATCGAGGATATGGTCAACCTCGGCTCCTTGCGAGTGCTGGAACCCTACCGCAACCGGGGGTATGGAAGAAAATTGGCATCCTCCCTCATTGCCAAGGTGCTGGCACTGGGAAAGACGCCGATGATTCACATTCTGGATTCCAATATTCCATCCCGCAATCTCTCGATGGGGATTGGCTTTAAACCCTATCCCAAAAAGATTTTTTGGGGTTCCGGGGTAAAAAAATAAAGGTATATTATTGTTGGCGTCGAATATATTGGCATAGACACTGCGCTGGAACCTATAGGTCCCAGTTGCAGTTGGCCCGCCGGGTACCAGGCGGGCCTTTTATATCCAGCGGGTAAGGGGAAAGGGCGTAACATTTACCTCCACCCAGGCGCCAAGGACAATGAGGGTAATTGCCAAGGCCAGGTGGGGGAATATTTTTCTGCCCAGGCTCAGCCGGCTGCCGACTGCACAGGCCAGCATTAGGCCGGGTATCTCCAGGATGCCGTGGGGAAGGACATAGGCCAGGCAGGGCAGCACTCCTGCCTGGGTGGCGTATCTATACGCCTCCACCCCAGACATGGCCATGTGGGCAATAAATACTCCCCAGGGGGCCAGGGGGGCAAGGCTGCTGCCAGTCAGGGCTTTGACCAGCAATCCCGCGCAAACGTAAATCAAGAGGACCACCAGGTTGTTAATTAGTATTTCCATATCCTTTCCCTCCTTGTAACTAATGTAGGAAGGAAAGTGGGAAATTATGCATACAAAAAAGGCGCTGAAGGACAGCGCCTTTTTTTTGGCATTTCAAAGGGGTTATTCCCCCGCCAGCACCACCAGCACCAGCTCTGGCCTATTGAAGAGCCTCAGGGGGATGATGCTGTTGCCCAGGCCCCGGCTCACCACCATGCTGGTATCTTCCAGCTCATACACGCCCCTGGTGTACTTGGGAAAGAGTCCCTGGTTCGGTGCCACCAGCCCCCCAAGGAGGGGGAGGCGGAACTGGCCGCCGTGGGCATGACCGGCAAAGACCAGGTCGATGTCACAAGCTGCATACACACTCATTTTTTCCGGCCGGTGGGAGAGGAGGATGGTGAACATCCCCTGGTATGCATCAGCCAGGGCCGCCAACTCCAGGGCAAAGTCACTGTCGGATCCCAGAAAGGCAGGATCCGCCATTCCCAGCAGGGCTATTTGCTCTCCCTCCCTTTCTAGGATGAAGCCGGAATTGTCCAGAACTTGGGCTCCCGCCGCCAGCAGCTCCCCTTTGAGGGTGGCGTATTGCCCGAAATTTCTTTCATGATTCCCCGATACAAAGCAGACCGGGGCAATGTCCGCCATCTGCTCAACACAACTTACCGCCACATCCATATTGGTATTGCTACTGTCAATGAGGTCCCCGGTGACGACAATAATATCCGGCCGCAGGTCCCGAAGCTTGTCCAGGAGGCGGCCGTTGCCTCTGCCAAACTCCTTATTGTGCAGGTCGGAGACCTGGGCAATGCGGTAATCCCTGAACTCCCCGGGGATTTCAGCACTGACGTAATCCACCCTGGTTACCATCAGGCCGTTATTCTGCCACC
>Ga0208693_1002702_pt1 | contig 11474 bp, 10 predicted proteins | sample AD_UKC071_MetaG_FD_184438 | JGI IMG/M metagenome (GOLD analysis project Ga0208693, IMG submission 184438) | Active sludge microbial communities of municipal wastewater-treating anaerobic digesters from USA - AD_UKC071_MetaG (SPAdes) (version 2) | ecosystem: Engineered > Bioreactor > Anaerobic >... | reverse complement strand
CCAGACCGTTGACGGTTCGTCCGCCTTGCTGGCCAGTTCCTGCCGGATTTCGTATAATTGCCCTCAACTTCGACCGCGAGGCATCAGGCGTTTCCATCGGAACTGAAAGCAACATGCCGCAAATCAAAGTCATACGCGCGGGCCGGGCCGAAATCGCCGCCCAGCTCCAGGAACTTCGCCGCCCACTGTTGCTGGACCGGCTGGTTCTCGACGACACACCGCAGGCTCGGCGGGTCCAGGAGATCATCGCCGACGTCCGGGCCCGGGGCGACGAAGCGGTCTGCGAGATCTCGGCCGCGGTCGATGGCGCGAAATTCGCGCCCGACGAGCTGCGCGTGCCGGTCGAGCGAATCGAGCAGGCGCGTCGCGACCTGCCGGTCGATCTGCGGAAGGCCGTGGAACTGGCCATCGACTCCGTTCGCCGCTTCCAAGAACACATCATGGTCCGCGCGGCCGAGCCGCTATCGGCCGACGGCAAGACGCTGGCCTTGCGTGCCCGCCCGCTGCGTCGTGCGGCGTTGTGCGTGCCGGGCGCTGCCGCCCCGCTGCTCTCGTCGGTCATCCACAACGCCGTGCCGGCTCAGGTCGCCGGCGTGAAGGAACTCGTGGTGGTCGCGCCACCTCGGCATGAAGGCGACGTGCATCCCGCCATCCTGGGTGTGGCCGGCGCACTGGGCATCCGCGAGGTGTACCGCATGGGCGGGGCTCACGCGATGGCCGCTCTGGCCATGGGCACCAAGCGCGTGCCGCGCGTGGACAAGATCGTCGGCCCGGGCGGCATGTACGTCCAGCTGGCCAAGCGATACCTGTACGGCATCGTGGACATCGACATGTTCGCCGCGACGACCGAAGTGCTGATCATCGCGGACTCCACGGCCAAGCCCGCGTTCGTCGCCGCCGACATGCTGGCTCAGGCTGAGCACAACCCGGGCTGCTCGATCCTGCTGACCGATGACGCGTCACTCGTCGACCGCGTGCTGGCCGAGCTCGACAAGCAACTGCAAACGCTCTCGACCGCCGAGGCCGCCCGCAAGTGGCTGGCCGAGTACGGCGCGATCGCCGTCGTCGAGTCGATGGATGACGCGGTGTATCTGGCCGACGACATCGCCCCCGAGCATCTCCAGATCGAAACGGCCAACCCGCACGAACTGGCCGATCGCATCGAATATGCGGGCGCGATCTTCCTCGGCCATTACTCGCCGGAAGCGGCGGGCGATTACGTGGCGGGGCCATCACACGTCCTGCCCACCGGCGGCACGGCGCGATTCTGGAGCGGAGTGTCGGCGATGAGCTTCCTGCGTTACACGAGCATGACCGAGTACACGCGGGAGGGTTTGGCCCGCGAAGCTGACGCCATCGACACGCTGGCTCGCGCGGAGTACCTGGACGGTCACGCCCGCTCGGCCACCATTCGCGTTCGCGATTGACGATAAACAGCAGTTTTGACCGGGCGAGTTGCGGACGGAGCACGGCGCGGCCTGCCCAAGCGGAAACGACGCTGAAGCGAAACCCAAACGAGAAGCCGATGAGCTACTTTCGAAAGAACATCGAGGCGGCCGAAGGCTATGTTCCCGGCGAACAGCCGACCGATCCTTCGGTCATCAAGCTGAACACCAACGAGAACCCCTATCCACCCTCGCCCCGGGTGATGGAGGCTATCCGGCAAATCGATCCCGAGCAGCTTCGCCGCTATCCGCATCCGCTGGCCAACGCGTTCCGCGACAAGGCGGCCGAAATCCTGGGCGTCACCCGCGACATGATCATCTGCGGCAACGGCATGGATGACATTCTCAACATGACCGTCCGCGCGTTCAGCGGGCCCGAAGCAGCGCTGGTGTTTCCGGTGCCGACGTACACGTTGTACGGCGTGCTCGGTGCCATCCAGGCTTCGGTGGTCAAGGAAGTGCCTTGGGGACCGGACTATCAACTGCCGTTCGAAGCCCTGGTGCAAGCCCGCGGACGCGTGACCTACCTGGCCAATCCCAACGCACCGACGGGTACGCTCGTGCCGTTGGATGAAGTCGCCCGGCTGGCCGACGCGCTTGATGGGGTGCTGTGCATCGATGAGGCATACGTGGATTTCGCCGAAGTGAACTGCCTCGAGCTGGCTCGCACGCGTCCGAACGTGCTGGTGCTGCGCACGCTCTCCAAGGGCTACTCGTTGGCCGGCCTGCGCTTCGGCTACGCCGTGGGCGACGCCAACCTCATTTCCGGACTCATGAAGGTCAAGGACAGCTACAACGCGGACGCCATCGCCATCGCGGCTGCCACCGCTGCCATCGCCGACCAGGAATACCACCTGCAGACGCGACGAAAGGTCATCCAGGAACGGCAACGGCTGGCCTCGGCCCTGGCTGATCTGGGCATGCCCGCCCTGCCCAGCCAATCCAACTTCCTCTTCGCCCGCTGCAGCCGGCCCGGGGCGGCTGAAGTCTACGAAAGGCTCAAGGCGCGGGGAATCCTGGTCCGATACTTCAACAGCCCCGGTATCAACGACCGGGTGCGAATCACCGTCGGCACGCCGGAGCAGAACGACGCGCTGATCGCCGCCCTGCGGGAGATGGTCGCGTGAGCAAACGCACGGAAAACAAACGAGCGCCGCGCCGAACGTCGAGCCGCACGCCGGCTCGCCAGGCCGGTGAGGTGCGGTCAAACACCGCCGGCGAACCCCGTCAGGCCACCATCAGCCGCACCACCAAAGAAACCCGCATCGAGTTGACGCTCGATCTCGACGGATCCGGACGGGTGGTCGCGGACACGGGCGTGGGCTTCTTCGATCACATGCTTGACCACATCGGCCGGCACGGCCTGTTCGACTTGGCCGTCAAGGCCGAGGGCGATCTGCAAGTGGACGACCACCACACTGTCGAGGATGTCGGCATCTGCCTGGGCCAGGCCATCGCGCAGGCGGTCGGCGACAAGAAGGGCATCCGCCGGTACGGCTTCTTCATCCTGCCCATGGAAGAGGCGCTGGCGCAGGTCGCCATCGATCTGTCCGGCCGAGCCGCTACGGTGTACCGCGTTGAATACCGCGGTTCCAAGATCGGTAACTTTGACGTGCAGTTGGTCGAAGAGTTTCTCCGGGCCGTGGCGCTCAACGCCAAGATGAACCTGCACGTGACCGTGCCCTACGGCACGAACGATCACCACATCGCCGAAGCCATCTTCAAGGCATTTGGCAAGGCCCTGCGAGCGGCCGTCGAGCGAGATCCGCGCGAAACCTCCGTGCCCTCGACAAAGGGTACGTTGTAACCAACACGAAAGGACCTGGAGGCTGGGGACTGGGGGCTGGTGAAGAAGCGCTTCGGTCTCCGGTACCGTTCGCGGGCATCGTGGTGTGGGCTTCTTGCCTGCACTCGTCATTGTGGTGCAGGCATCCTGGCTGCACTGTGCATGCTGCAAGCGTGCACCACCACGTATGTGTTTAGCGGCTGGTCCTTTCACCCGGCAGGAACGGAAGTCGAGTCAACTGACGAGGAAATGAAACGGGGGGGCAAGCCCCGTCGCTCGCTTGGTTTTGCTCAGGACTCAAGTCTCAGGTCCCGGCTCATAGCCCATAGCTCACAGCTCATAGCTCTTCAGGTGTCACCGAGCAGCAGATGCTGGAGACGCTGCGTGAGTTTACGGCGGGCGGCGTCATCGGAGCGGATATCACCCCAGTAAAGCACGCTTTGACGGCGAGCGTCCTGCCGAATGCGGCTGAGCAGTTTCTGCAACCGCGAGACGCACTCGTCGAGCACCTCACGTCGGCGGCGCCCGATCCGTTTGGCATTGACGATCACCACATCCGCCTCGACCAGCGCGTGATAGTCGGGCTGTAACTGGATGCGCGAAGCGATCTCCGCACCAAGCGGCGAGCTGAGGAAGTGGCGAATCTGCGCTTCGGCGATGTTGAGCCGTTCGACCCGTGTCCCGCCGGCGTATTCGGCCGGGCTGGGACGGGAGTGCTCCACACCAATGCTGTCGTCGAAGACGTCGTCATCGAACAAGCCGAAGATCTCCGACGCGAAAGCGGCGGTGTCCTGAAGAACTTGATGAAGCGCGGCCGCGGCGGCATCCGGCGTCCGGAAGATGGTGTAGATGTCCGGCGGTGCCGTCATGATGAAAATACGGTACTCATACGGGTAAGCGTGCCGCAACGTGGGGTCTGCATCGGCTTCCACGATGGCAAAGCCGTCCCGCTCTTGTCGTCTGATCGCTCGCAGCCCCTCCGGAATGGTTTCGAAGAGCCGATCATGGGTGTAGCTGACTCGGTGCGCGGAGGCCCACGACGCCCCAATAACGTCATCCTCGCGCGCTTCACAGGCCCAGACGGCGTTCGTATACGAGTCGTGGGCGGCCTCGAGCCGCAGGTAATGCGGCTTTCGGTCCAGGACGTGCTCGGCCAGGTACCGGGCCAGCGTGCTCTTGCCGCTCCGCCTGGGACCACTGATTAAGACACTAAGAACAGGCATAACCACTCACTAAACTGCCTGGGGATGAAAGCTTTCCTCTTTTCGCCAGATCTCCAGTACACAGATACTATGCCCGCCGGGGCCCCACTCTCTACCGGAAATTGTCAGGAATTCCGTCAGAGTCCGATCCGTCGGACGAATGGGCGCCGCCGCCCGGGCCTTCAGACCGCCCATGCACCGGCCGGCCGGGATCGAAACTCGCCGTTCTAGGCTGGCCGATCGGATCGAAGTCACCGGTCGAGCGACCGTAGCCCCCGTCTCAGGTGCTTACCCCTATGGCAGGCCCCGTTTGCCGGCCTCGAATGCACAATTCTAGTGCAAGGTCATGATCACAAATGATTTATGGCAACAACCCACACGTCTTCGGCTGGTCGAACGGGTCTGATCGCAAGGAGGGAGAGGTAACAGGTGAGTGTGCAGAAAAAACGGAAGGTACCCGCCGTGGCGAGGGGCACCTTCCTGTCGTCCGTCGAGTCTCATTCGAGATCTCGACCACCATCGTTCTCGCGAACCACTCACGCGGGGTTCAGCGTGCCGAACGATGGCATCTGTTTGTTCGGCTTACTTCTTGCGTCGGGCTTTCTTCTTGCCGGCCTTCTTTGCCGACTTCTTCGACGCCTTCTTCGCAGCCTTCTTCGTTACTTTCTTCGCGACCTTCTTCGCTGCTTTCTTGCGTTTCTTCGCCATGAGGTATCACCTCCTTTCTGGCACATAAGATTAACGCGTCGCGCACGAATGTCAAAGCATTTGTGCGCGCCGGGCAAAAATTTTTTTCTAATTCGTCATGCCCGGCATGTGAACTGTTTATCGACCAGATGAGTGCCGATGCTTGATCAAAATCACTTGCCGATGCAGAACCGAGAGAAGATGCGGCCCAACAGATCCTCGGTCGTCACCTCTCCGAGAAGCAGTGACAAGGCATGCATCGCATGCCGGATCTCGAGGGCCAGTAGTTCGGCAGGCGGTACAGAGTGGTCGGTAGATGATTCAAACAGACTGGCGGCGCGCAGTAGCGCTTCGCGTGCTTCCTGCAGCGCATCGCGATGGCGCTGAGTGAGAGAAATCAGCTCAGAACCGTGCTTTTCCGCATGTTTGAAGAGGATTTCGCTCATGCGAACCCGCAGTTCATCCAGGCCCGCGCCGGTTGCCGCACTGACATAAACCGGTTGATGACCTGCGATGACGGGCAGGGGTTCGCGCAACGCGTCGGTCTTGTTGAGGACGACTTCATAGCGGCGGCCGGCAAGCCGATCGGAGATCTCGGACAAGACCCGAGCCGGCGCGTCCGTGGCATCAATGACCACCAAAATCAATTCCGCGTCGGCCATCGCCCGCGCGGTAATGGACTCGATGGCGGCGGTCAGTTGCGGGTGGTCATCACCCGAATGGACATTGCCGCTTGCCTGGATGAACCCTGCCGTGTCGCACACGATGACCTCGCCACCGGGCAAAGTCAGTGGTGCGGTGATGACATCGCGCGTCGTACCGGCGACGGATGATTGAATGGCTCGATCCATGCCGGTCAGACGGTTGAACAACGTGCTCTTGCCCGCATTGGGCAATCCGACGAGCGCGATGCGCGGCAACACTTCCAATCGTTCGACGGATTCACTGTCGTTCAACAGACGGGCGAGTTGATCCGCCACGCGGCTCACCGTCTCCAACACCTGGGCCGGAGCCACGAACTCGATGGGCTCTTCGACAAAGTCGATCTCGGCCTCGATGAGGGCCAGCAGATCAGCGAGTTCCTCGCGCAAGCCGCGGGTTCGGCGGCTCAGGGCACCGTGCAGAAGTCTTTCCGACGCACGGAGTTGCGCATCCGTCTGGGCGTGGATCACCGCGGCGACGGCCTCGACGCCGGTCAGGTCGATAGCCCCGGCGTAGAAGGCGCGGGCGGTAAATTCCCCCGGCTCGGCCGGGCGGGCCCCCGCCTGCAAAAGCTGATCGAGCAACATGGCCAGCACCGGTGGCGATCCCGGCACGTGCAATTCGACCAGATCCTGACGCGTGTAACTCGCGGGAGCGCGGAACGTGTAGGCTTCGGCAGGCAACCACGCATCCGCGGTCAGCCGGACACGACCCATGTGGCGCTCGTGCCCTCCCGCTTTGAGCAAGTCGATACCATGATCGGAGATGAACACGGACGCCGCGCAGTCGAATGCCAGCGGACCGCTCAAACGCACGATACCCCGGATGCCGCAACCGGGCGGCGAGGAGATCGCGACAATGGTCTCATCGAGACGATCAAACATCGGAAGGATGATAGCGGGCGCGGCAAGAGCACGTCATACCACGAAAGACTCGTTGCACAGACGCTCCAGGAGGTTCTCCAGAAAATCGGCGGCATTGACCGAGATGACGACTGACACCTGACGCTTCTTGTCCTTGACGAGCACAGGCTTGCTCCTGCCCGCCTGCGGACCCGACGTGGTGATGTCCAGTCCCATCCTCGATTGCAGGAACAGTTGCGGCCAGATCAACGTGCCGAGGGCCAACGGATCGTGAACGAGGAACCGCCCCACTCCATCTTCACTTGGCTGAGCCATCGGCCATTGCAACATTCGGGCCAGTTGTCCGCCGATCCGGCTGGCGCTACGACTCATGCGGGCCACATGGGATTCATCGATGGCCACCTGCTGGGTCACGTCGAGCGACACGACACTGATCGGAAGGCCGGACACCAGCAGGTCGCGAGCGGCGACAGGATCGCGATAGAAGTTGAACTCGGCGTAAGGCGTGACGTTCCCCTTGCACCAGATCGCGCCGCCCATCACCACGACACGTCCGGCTTGTTCGAGCAGACCGGGGCGTTCGCGAAGCAAATAGGCCAGGTTGGTCAGCGGTCCGATGGCGACGATGGCCAGCGATCGACCATGCTCGGCGATCGCACGTTCGTAAAACGGAATCAACTCGTCCGGCGCGAATGCATCGGGCGCGGGCAGATCGACGTGACCGAGGCCGTCGTCGCCGTGCACGTCGGCGGCATTCATCAGATGCGCCGATTGATCGAGGCCGCGAGCCATGGGCAGCTGCGTACCCGCTCGAAACGCCTCGAGCACCCGGGGCATGTTGATGGTCGCCTGATCCAGCGAGACGTTGCCGCCCACCGAGGCCAGCCCCACCAACCGGATTTCCGGACTGGCCAGGGCCAGCCCGACGGCCATGGCGTCATCCACTCCCATATCGGTGTCGATCAGGATCGGCATGGACATGAGCGGACTCCGCTTGCAGATTTGACAGGCCAGAAACCAGGCGCTACAGTCGCCGCATCGCCCAGGATTATGGTAACTATTGTTGGAGACAAGTCCACCATGGTCAACGCAGAGGAGCTGGCGAGCCGATTCCAGAAGGTGTTTCCCGGCGAGGTCGCCCGGTGGCGTGTGCGTGCGCCCGGCCGGGTCAACCTGATCGGCGAGCACGTGGATTACAACGACGGGTTCGTGCTGCCCATCGCCATGACCCAGGCGTTGTGGGTCCTCGTTGCCCCTCGCAGCGACGGCGATATCGCCGTGCATTCGACGGCATTCAACCAGACGGTGACGTTTCCGACCGGCGAACCCGGCAGCCCCGGCGAGCCGTTCTGGGCGAACTACGTCCGCGGGGTGGCGGCCATGCTCATCCGTCGCGGCATTCGGCTCCAGGGAGCCAGCCTCCTCATCCACAGCGACGTGCCGGTAGGCGGCGGCGTGAGCAGTTCGGCCGCACTGGAGACCGGCGTGGCCCGCGCGTTGCTGACGGCGGCCGGCCAGGACGTGCCGCCGGTGGAATTGGCCCTGCTCTGCCGGCAGGCCGAGCATGAGTACGCTCACTCGCCCTGCGGAATCATGGACCAGTTCATCTGCGGCCTGGGACAGGCCGATCATGCCCTCCTGCTGGACTGTCGCACGCAGCAGTACGAGCAGATCCCCTTCGTGCTTGACGATGCCGTGTTGATGATCATGAACACGCAGGTCAAGCACGAGCTCGGCTCGAGCGAGTACCCGGTCCGCCAGCGGCAGTGCCTGGAGGGCCTGGCCACGCTGCAGCAGAAGCACCCGGGTCTGCGTTCGCTGCGCGATGTGACACCTATGATGCTCAAGGAGGCCCAGCCGGAGATGAAGCCGCTGGTCTTCGATCGCTGTTGGCACGTGGTGACTGAAATCGAGCGGACGACCAAAGCGGCCGAGGCCCTGCGCAGCAACGATCTCGAGGAGTTCGGACGGCTCATGGTCGGCTCGCACCAGTCCCTCAGCCAGAAGTACGAGGTGTCCTGCCCCGAGCTGGACACGCTGGTTGAAATCGCCCGCTCGGTGCCCGGCGTGTACGGGGCGCGAATGACGGGCGGCGGTTTCGGCGGCTGTGCCATCGCATTGGTACGCAAGTCGGCGGAAAATGCGTTGCGAGCTGCTATCATTGATCGGTACAACGGTCGATACAAGCGACCGGCCCTGGTTTACACCACCAAGGCCGAAGACGGGGCGCGGGTGGAGACGCTTTAAGAGTGAAGGCCGGAGAGGAAAGAGTGGAGGCACCGCCCGTCGCCCGTAGCGGATCAATGTGTCTCCAACAGCCACTCCCTATTCTCGATTGCCCGGGGCCGGTGCGATAATGTCGGATCTCTCTTTCACTGTGTGGATCGACCGAGTTCGAGCCGGCCGAGATCTCAGCCGCGACGAGATGCGGTGCGCGTTCGAGCTGATCATGACCGGGCAGGTCGGGCATGACGACATGGCGGAGTTTCTCCGCCTGCTGGCCGACAAGGGCGAGAGCGTCGAGGAGATCGCCGGCGCCGCGGATGTATTGAACGAAAAGGTCATGCGCGTGCCGTGCGAGTTCGACTGCGCCGACACGTGCGGCACGGGCGGCGACGGGATCAACACGTTTAATGTCTCGACCACGGCGGCGATCATCGCCGCCGGCGCCGGCGCGATCGTGGCCAAGCACGGGAATCATACCAGCACACGCGTGAGCGGTTCGGCAGACGTGGTCGCTCAGTTGGGCGTGCGGCTTGATCCGCCCATCGCGACACTGAGCCGCTGCCTGGCCGAGTGCGGCATCGCGTTCCTGCACGCTCCACTCCTGCATCCGGCGATGAAGCACGCGGCCCCGGTTCGCCGTGCGTTGCGCATCCGCACCATCTTCAATCTCATCGGGCCGCTGACCAACCCGGCCGGGGCTCGCCGCCAGGTGATCGGCACGTGCAAGGCGCACCTGACGGAGAAGATCGGCCAGGTCCTGGCCGCCCGCAACGTGCCCCGGGCCTGGGTGCCCTGCAGCCATGAAGGCTTGTGCGATCTGTCCATCACCGGCGAGAGCCGGGTCACCGAGGTGCGTGACGGCCGGATCGGCACGTTCACCGTGCACCCCTCGCAGGTCGGGTTCCGTACCGCCCCGCTCGAAGCACTCCTGGTGGATTCGCCTCAGGCTAGTGCCCAAGCGGTCAGAGCAATCCTGGAACGGCGGGATCGCGGCCCTCGGCGGGATCACAGCCTGCTGAACGCGGCGTCGATCCTGATCGTCGCCGGCCGGGCTGACGATCTGCCGACAGCGGTGCAAATGGCTGCCGATTCGCTGGATAGCGGCGCCGCCTTGGCCAAGCTAGAACAGCTGATCACCCTGTCTCATTCCTGACACACAGCATTCCACCGGAACCTCGGTAGCCCGGCCCACGTATTTCCTCATGGGCATACGTAATTGCGCGGCTTACAATTGCCGAAACGGTTCGCACGGGGAATTCCTTTAAACATTGGAGAATTGGAACAATGAAAAGACTCGGATCGCTCGCGGCGGCAGTGGTGCTGGTGGCGGGTCTGGCGCTGGTCTGGCAGACCCAGGGCGTGGCGGATACGACGAAGGCCTCGGATTCGCCGAAGGTCGTCAAGACCGACGCCTGTTGTAAGGGCAAGTCAGCCGAAGAGTGTTGCAAGACGACCGGGGACAAGTCGGCTTGCGGCACGTCGTGCGGCGACAAGGGCGGCTGTGGCGACAAGAGCACGGCTAAATCGTCCTGCGGCGACAAGGGTGGATGCTCGAAAGAAAAGACTGTAGCCGGTGCGACCACGCAACCGGCATCGCTTGCTTCGGCGACCGAAAAGAGTGGTTGCTGCGCCAGCAAGGCCACGCTCGCCTCGGCAACCGAAAAGAGCGGTTGCTGTGCGAGCAAGGCATCGCTGGCCTCGGCAACCGAGAAGAGCGGTTGCTGCGACAAGAGCGCCTGCACGAAGGACAAGACGGTAGCCAGTGCGACCACGCAACCGGCCTCGCTCGCCTCGGCAACGGAAAAGAGCGGCTGCTGTGCGAGCAAGGCCACGCTGGCCTCGGCGAGCGAAAAGAGCGGCTGCTGCAGCGGGAAGGCCGCGACGGCTTCGGCCAAGACCTGCCCGGTAACCGGCTCTGCGACGACGCGGCCGGCATCGCTGGCGTCGGCGACGGAGAAGAGTGGTTGCTGTGCGAGCAAGACCACGCTGGCCTCGACGACCGAGAAGAGCGGCTGCTGCGCGAGCAAGGCGACGTTGGCCTCCGCGACGGAAAAGAGCGGTTGCTGCTCGGGCAAGGACACACCGGCGGCCGACAGCGGCGAGAAGAAGTGCTGCAAGGAGGATGCGAAACTGGCCGCCGCCACGCAGCCGGCCAACGGCCAGAGCAAGTGCTGCTCGAAGTCCGAGACCAGCTTGGTGAGCGCGTCCGATGCCCAGAGCACGACCGCTCAGCCGGTTGCTCAGTAATCTCGCGAACGAATATTTTGCCCTGATTCGGAGGGCGGGCATCTTGCCCGCCTCTGAGGCGGACGGGACGTCCGCCCCCTAAGAAACGTCAATGCCGCCATCACCGCACGTGACGGCGGCATTTTCTTTGCGCCCGCATTTCTCTTCCGCTCACCAGCTACCTTCCGCTTGCCATCGCGACTGCCGTGTTCCTCTCCTCACCAGTCCCCAGCCCCCAGCCCCGATTTCATGGCGCCGTCTGTGTGGCTGCTGTGTTCACCACCGGTGTGTCCGGTTGAGCGCTCCACTGCGAAAACGATCCGTCGAACAGGCGAGG
>Ga0208693_1002700_pt1 | contig 11477 bp, 9 predicted proteins | sample AD_UKC071_MetaG_FD_184438 | JGI IMG/M metagenome (GOLD analysis project Ga0208693, IMG submission 184438) | Active sludge microbial communities of municipal wastewater-treating anaerobic digesters from USA - AD_UKC071_MetaG (SPAdes) (version 2) | ecosystem: Engineered > Bioreactor > Anaerobic >... | reverse complement strand
GGCACCTGCACAAGGCGCGATTACCATTGAGTGTCGGCACGACGATGCCGCCACCCAGGCTTTGTGCGGCGTGCTGGACGATGCTGCAACGAACACCTGTGTACGCGCCGAGCGCGCCATGAACCTGGCCCTGCACGGCAGTTGCCATGTGCCGGTGGCAGCATTGGCGACATTGCAAGGTGAGCGCCTGCTGCTGCAAGGGCTGGTGGGTTCGGCGCGTGATGGCCAGTGTGTACGGGCGCAGGCTGAGGCCGCGATGACCACACCCGAAGCGCTTGGAATTACGGTCGCCGATGCCTTGCTGGCGCAGGGCGCGCGGGCACTGATCGACGGCTAACTGCGCCTCGCCACGCGCTGTTTCAACAAGCCAGGCCGCAACAATCCGTGCATCAAAACGCGTAGCGTAGATTCATGGTGGCATCGGTTTTATTGCGGCCCACCAGATTGCTGTCACGTGACACTTCCACCCCTGAGCTGAATGTCAGGGCTGGCAGCAATTGGGTTTTCACTTGCAAGCTGTTACGCAGATAAGTGCCACGCTGCCCGGTTTCCAGGCGCGTGGTTTGCGATAGCCGGGTGCGCTTGCTCAGCGTCTGCTGCCATTCCACCTGGCCGCGCAAAATCGGGCCGGTACCGGCAATGCCGTCATCCGCATAGCCTTTCATGCGATAGCCGGTATCCACCGACATCTTCAGGCTGGTGTCTTTGGTCTGCACGGCTTGCACGCCATATTGCATGCCCACGCGGGCATTGCTGCCTTGCGCTTTCACCCAATCCGGGCGGTTGCCGGACAAACGCAGGCGGCTGCCGCTGCCTGGCAAGTCATTGGCATCAATCCGTCGCTGTCCGGCTGGAATACTGACCATTGCTCCGCGCTGCCACTCGCCATTCACGCATTGCGCGGCCAGGCAGCGCGGCGGATCGATCAAGCGCTGCACGACCTCTGGCTGCAGCAACGGCAGCGCAGGGGTGGGGATTGCGGTGGGCGGTGCGGTGAGCGCCAACCACAACAACAGGGGCGTCGCAGCGTCAAGCATGCGCAGATCATACCGCAGCAGGTATGGCCCAAGCCTGACTGCGCGGCGGTGCCTGCCCCACGCACGGCGCACTGACGCATAATCCGGGCATGGAACGCTACGAACGCATCATTGCCCTGCATCGCCAATTACAGGCCGCCCACCGCCCGATCACCGTAGCCCGGCTGCAGGATGAACTGGCTTGCTCGCGGGCCACCGTGTACCGCGACATCGCGTTTTTGCGTGATGCACTGATGGCCCCGGTAGTCGGCGATGGCGAAGCCGGTTTTGCCTATGACAAGGCCGAAAGCGAGCGCTTCGAGCTGCCCGGCCTGTGGTTGAACTCGGAAGAATTGCACGCATTGTTGGCCGCCCAGCAATTGCTGGAACGCAGCAGCGGCGGCATGTTGTCGGCCGCCTTGGCGCCGCTGCAACAGCGCGTGGAAAAATTGCTGGACGCGCATTCGGGTAGCAAGCACGTGCCGATGCAGCGGGTGCGGGTGATCCCGCATCGTGGCCGCAGCATGGATGAGCACAGCTTCCGCATCGTCGCCTCGTGCGTCCTCGAGCGGCGCAAATTGGCATTTGACTATCGAGCGCGTTCCACCGATGAAAAAACCCGACGCATGGTCAGCCCGCAGCGCCTCACCCACTATCGCGACAACTGGTATCTGGATGCGTGGGACGAAGATCGCGAGGCGCTGCGAAGTTTTTCCATCGACCGCATGACGGCGGCGCGATTTGTGGAAGGTGCGGCACGTGACGTGGCGGATACCGAGCTGGATGCGCATTTGGCCGGCAGCTACGGCATCTTTTCCGGTGCCCCCAAAGCCTGGGCCACCATTCGCTTCAGCCCGAAGGCGGCGCGCTGGGTGGCCGATGAGCATTGGCATTCGCAGCAACAGGGCCGGCATCTGGCCGATGGCAGTTACGAGTTGAAGGTGCCGTATTCGGTGCCGCGTGAATTACTGATGGACGTGCTGCACTACGGTGCCGATGCCGAAATCATTGAACCCAAATCGCTGCGCGAGCAACTGCGCAGCCATTTGCAACTGGCCATCAGCAATTACGAGCCAGGCACATGACGCAGCCGCTGACCAACGACGCGTCACAACCCGCCCAAGATGCCTCAATCGTGTTGGCGTTGAGTGGTGGCGGCGCGCGTGGGCTGGCGCAGATTGGCGTGATCGAAGTACTGCAATCGCGTGGCTTGTATGTCACGGCAGTCGCCGGCACATCTTGCGGTGCCTTGGTCGGTGGGTGTTTTGCCGCCGGCAAATTGACCGAACTGAGCGACTGGATGTGCGCCACCAGTCGCAGCCAAATGTTGCGGCTGCTTGATCCCGGCATCAGCCGGCCGGCGATGTTCACCGGCAACCGATTGGTGCGCGCCCTGCGCGAAGTGATTGGCGAGCCGCGTATCGAAGAGCTGCCGATTGATTTCACCGCAGTCGCAGTGGATCTGAAAAGCCAACGTGAAGTCTGGTTGCGCCACGGCGACATGTGGGACGCCCTGCGCGCCTCATTTGCCATTCCTGGCATCTTCACGCCGCTCAGCATCGGCAATATGGATTTGGTGGATGGTGGCCTGCTGGCACCGTTGCCAATCACTGCCACGCGCTTGGCCGGCCCGCATCGGGTGGTGGCCGTGGATATCCACAGCGCGCCACCGCAACGTGCCGACACGCCGGTACGCGATGTCGATGCCGAAAACGGCAAGAGCACGCCCGGCATCCTTGGCCGCTGGTGGGATGCGCATTTTGGCGACGACGATGGCGCGCCACCTGGGCACCACTTCGGCCTGATGGAAGTGATGACGCGTTCGCTGGAAACCATGCAAGAGCGCATCGCCCGCGTGCAACTGGCACTGGAACCCCCCGAATTGCTTATCCACATCCCGCGCGACGCCTGCGAGTTCTACGAATTCTGGCGCGCCCGCGAATTGATCGACATTGGCCGCCGCGAAGCCGAAAAAGCATTGGACGCAGCGGGGTATTGAGGTAGACAGAATCACCCAATCCCATGATTTGACATATTAGTCAAAATGCTATCTATTTACATTGGGGTTTTGCCGAATAAGTTGAATGCAGACAATCCTTGAGTTGGGGCACGCCATTGCAGACCGACGACGCTCGCTTGGTTTGAAGCAGGGTGACGTCGCCCGGCAGGCCGGTGTCGCGCAAGAGATGCTTTCCCGGCTTGAGCGCGGGCGATGCGCGGAGTTCGGTGCACGCAAACTGTTGGCGATCGCGGCCGTCCTCGGCCTGGAGGTCGATTTCATCGAAACCATGGTTTCGGGTTCTCTCGATGATCTGCGACGCGAGCGGTCCAACGCATGAGGATCATCAGGAACTCGGGCGCAGAGCGCGTCATCGACCTGGTTCGCCCCCGGATGCAGCCCGGATACCGTCTGGATGCCGTCACGCCCGCACTGTCGCTGTTCGCCTTTGCGGAGTTGATGAAGGAAGCAGCCCGGCTGGACAGCGCCAGGTTGCTGCTACCGCAGGAGGGTATGGACCTCGGCGACCTTGGATCGAATTCTGATCGCGCCTCCAGGAACCAGTTGCGGACGCGGTGGTTGGCGAAGCGCTTCGCCGAATGGCTGGCGGCCAAAGCCGAAGTCCGACGCGCGGTCGGCGCGGTTCCCCAATCGGCCTTGGTGGTGCGTGACGCACAAGACCGTCCCCAGCAAGTTGTCCTGGGGTCGTTCGCGTTCAGCACAGAGGGCCTGGGCACGACGCCGGGCAATCCGCTCAGTCTGATCCAGGCCTCGGAAACAACCGAGGAAAGCCAGCTTCTCAGCCAATGGTTCGACGTGCAGTGGGCCGCACTCCAGGCACAGCCGGAGGCCAAGCAGCGCCTTGTGGATCATTTTGAGTCGCTTGCGGCTCATCGGGATCCTGCTTCGGTTTACGCGCTCATGCTCCACCAGCTCTTCGCCGAGCAAGGTGAGCAGATGGACGAGGAGCGCATCGTCAAGTCGGCCACCGGCATCCGCAACACGGTCATCTGGAAGAAGCTCTTCAAATTCCAGCGAGACGGCGTGGTCGGCGCCATCGACAAGCTCGATCGCTTTGGCGGCTGCATCATTGCCGACAGCGTCGGCCTGGGCAAGACATTCGAAGCGCTGGCGGTCATCAAGTACCACGAGCTGCGCAACGACCGGGTGCTGGTGCTGTGTCCCAAGCGCCTGCGCGACAACTGGACGCTGTACCGCAGCAACGACCGTCGCAACGTCCTGGCCGCCGACCGCTTCAACTACGACGTCCTGAACCATACCGACCTGTCCCGCGACAACGGCCTGTCCGGCGATATCAACCTGTCCCACGTGAACTGGGGCAACTACGACCTGGTCGTCATCGACGAGTCGCACAACTTCCGCAACAAGAGCACCCACAAGGATCGCGAGTCCCGTTACCACCGGCTGATGCGCCGGATCATCCGCGAAGGCGTCAAGACGCGAGTGCTGATGCTCTCGGCCACCCCGGTCAACAACCGCCTGGCGGATCTGCGCAACCAGATCGCTTTTGCCACCGAAGGTGATGACCTGGCGCTGGCCGATCACGGCATCGCCAGCATCGAGGCCACCACGCGGTTGGCGCAGAGGCAGTTCAATCGCTGGCTCGACCTGGCCGATGGCGACCGCACGCCCTCGCGGCTCATCGAAATGCTGGGCTTCGACTACTTCACCCTGCTCGACCACCTGACCATTGCCCGGTCGCGTAAGCACATCGAGAAGTACTACGGCACCGCAGAGACCGGGAAGTTCCCGACACGTCTCAAGCCGATCAATATCAAGCCCGATGTCGACCGCGCCGGCGAGTTCCGCTCCATCCGCGAGATCAACGACGAGATCCGGCGCCTGAATCTGGCGGCTTACGCACCCTTGCGCTATGTCCTGCCGCACAAGCAGGCGGCCTACGACGAGAAGTACAGCACCGAGGTGCGCGGTGGTGAAGGCTTCTTCCGCCAGGCAGACCGCGAGGAAAGCCTGATCCACCTGCTGCGGGTGAACGTGCTCAAGCGCATGGAAAGCGCTGTGTCATCGTTCAGTCTGACCGTCGAGCGCCAGCTGAAGGACGTGGAGGCGACCTTGGCCCGCATCGAGGCACAGGCCGGCGACTTCGAGGAGATCGATATCGCAGATGTAGATATCGACGATCCGGCCTTCGAGAGCCTGTTGGTCGGCAAACGCATCAAGGTGCTGCTGAGCGATGTGGACCTGATTCGTTGGCGCCAGGATCTGATCGAGGACCGCAACCGTCTGGCCACGCTGCTGTCGGCGGCGCGTCAGGTGGATGCCTGCCGGGATGCCAAGCTCAATGCCCTGCGCGACACGATCGCGCACAAGTGCCAGCACCCGACCAATGCGGGCAACCGCAAGATCATCGTCTTCACCGCCTTCGCCGACACGGCCCACTACCTGTACGAGAACCTGGCGTTGTGGGCAAAGGAGAGCCTGGGCATCGACACCGCGCTGGTCACGGGCGCGGGTCGCAACCAGACCACGCTACCGCGTCTGGGCAAGGATCTGGGTACGATCCTCACGGCGTTTTCCCCGCGCTCCAAGGAGCGGCCGGAGGAGTTGGCGAACGAGGGCGAACTGGATCTGCTGATCGCGACGGACTGCATCTCTGAGGGCCAAAACCTCCAGGACTGCGATTGGCTGGTCAACTACGACATTCACTGGAACCCGGTGCGCATCATCCAGCGTTTCGGCCGTATCGATCGCATCGGCTCGCCCAACGAGCAGATCCAGCTGGTCAATTTCTGGCCCAACATGGAGCTGGACGAGTACATCAACCTCGAACAGCGCGTCAGCGGCAAGATGGTGCTGCTGGACATTTCAGCCACCGGTGAGGAAAACCTGATCCAGACGGACTCGGGCGATCCCATGAACGACCTGGAGTACCGCCGCAAGCAGCTGCTCAAGCTGCAGGACGCCGTGATCGACATGGAAGACCTGTCCAGTGGCGTGTCCATCACGGACCTGACCCTGACGGATTTCCGCATCGATCTGGCCGAGTATCTGAAGGCGCATCCGGGCAAGCTCGAAAGCCTGCCGCTGGGCACGATGGCGGTCACTACCAGTGTCGATGCCGACATCCCACCGGGCATCGTGTTCTGCCTGCGTGCCGAAGGTGCGAATGCGGCCAAAGCCACAGACCCCAGCTATCCGTTGGCGCCGAACTATCTGGTGCATCTGGGCGTGGACGGCACGACGCTACTGCCGCATACCCAGGCCAAGCGCATCCTCGATCGGCTCAAGCGCCTCGCGCATGGCCGCGATCTTCCCGATGCCGCTGCCTGCGCCCGCTTCGACACGCAAACCCGCAACGGCGAAGACATGCAGGTTGCCCAGCAGTTACTGACCGCGGCCATCGCGTCCATCGTTGGCAAGAGCGAGGAACGCGCTGTCGCCAGCCTGTTCACCCCGGGCGGCACCCACGCGCTACGCGGCGAGTTCGCCGGTAGCGGTGATTTTGAAGTCGTCGCGTGGCTGGCGGTTCTGCCGGAGGCCGATGCGTGACGGCAATAGCGGTCATCGCAGCGCTGAACCTGCCTGCGGCCGCCCGCGTGAATCAGCGTGTGCCGAAAAAGCTGTTGCTGGAAAAGGGTGCGCCCACCGCCGCCGACAAGCGCCTGATCAATGAAGGTATCGAAGCGATCCAGTGGCTGGCCGTCCTCAAGCCGGCGACCTGCGGCGTACCCGAGTTCCGTGACGAAGTGCGGGAATACCTGGAAATCGCCGTACTGCAACTGACGCTACGCGAGCAAGCGAAAGAAGCGCGCTTGGTCGAGCTGCTGCATCGCGCCGTTCCTTATCCGGTGTTGCTGCTGGTCGAACGCGCAGGCGCGTCATCCGCGTCGCTGGCCCACAAGCGGCAGGCGCTCAAGGTAGCCGACAAAGTGGTGTTGGACGGCGAGCCGGTCACGGTGACCCTGCCATCTGCCGATGATGGCGTTTGCGCGGCGTTCCTGCAGGCATTGGACCTGGCCCGACAGCCACGGGCCTCGTTGTACACGCTCTATCAGGGCTGGCTGGACACGGCGGTCGCGTTGCAGGCCAGCCTGCTGACGGGCGTATTCAATCTGTTCGATTCTGTCGAACGAGCGCAGCAGTGTCGCCAGGCCTTGCACGCCAGCCTTATCCTGCAAGACCAGATCGCCAGCCTGCGCAGCGCCGCCACCAAGGCGTCGCAGATGGCGAGACAGGTGGAACTCAATCTCGAAATCCAACGCCTGCAGGCCGAACTGGCCGCAGTGCACACCCAGTTATGAGCCAGGATGTCCGTATGAACAAGATCGAAGCCACCGACCCAGAAGCCCAATCCGCCGATCTGGTGGCGGGCAACATCGCCCAGCTCAAGGCGTTGTTCCCGGAGCTGATCACCGAAGGCGCGGGTGGCGCAGTGATCAATGTCGATGTGCTCAAGCAGCTGGTGGGCGATGCCACGGTCAGCGATGCCGAGGAAAAGTACGGGTTGAACTGGCATGGGAAGCGGCGTGCGCGGCAATTGGCGCTGACGCCCAGCACCGGCACCCTGCGGCCGTGCCCGGAAGACAGTGTGGACTGGGACACCACCCAGAACCTGATGATCGAGGGCGACAACCTGGAAGTGCTGAAGCTGCTGCAGAAGAGCTATGCCGGCAAGGTCAAGCTGATCTACATCGATCCGCCGTACAACACCGGCAAGGACTTCGTGTATCCGGACAACTTCCAGGACAGCATCAAGAACTATCTGGAGCTGACCGGGCAGGTGGAGGGCGGTGCGAAGGTGTCATCCAATACCGAGGCCAGCGGGCGTTTTCATACCGACTGGTTGAACATGATGTATCCGAGGTTGGGCTTGGCGAGAAATCTCTTGAAGCAATCAGGATGCATCGCGCTTTCCATTGACGACAGTGAAGTAGCGAATCTCCGGATGGCGTGCGATCAGATTTTCGGCGAAGAGAACTTCATCGCAAACATCGTATGGCAGAAGAAGTACACACGAGCGAATGACGCCAAATTTTTCTCGGCAAATCACGACCATATCCTGATTTACGCGAAGAATTCTGCTGAACTGTCGCTTGGGCGGGTTGAGAGGGGCGAGGCTCAGCTTGCGGCATACGGCAATCCAGACAATCACCCTAAAGGGGACTGGAAAGCGACGCCCCTCCATGCGCGAAGCGGAACAAACACGGCGGCCTTCAGATTCTCAAACGGCGTTGAGTGGACTCCGCCTTTAGGGACGTTCCGTCGATTTAGTGATGAAACAATGAAGTCGTTGGATGAGGGGGGAGAAATTTGGTTCGGTTCTGATGGGAATCAAGTTCCGTCTCGAAAGAGCTTTATTGGAGAGATGGACGAGGGAATGGTTCCAGTCACCATTTGGGACTACAAGTTCGCTGGGCATAATCATGAAGCCAGCACTGAACTGAAGGACCTTGGTCTAGGGGGTGGCTTCACTTCGCCAAAGCCAACGAGGCTTATAGCCAGGTTGCTTGAACTATTCACTACGAACGACGCGCAGGACGTTGTAGTTGATTTTTTCGTAGGGTCAGGAACAACTGGACAAGCAGTGTTTGCTAGTAATTTGGACGGCGGAAAGCGCCGGTTTATCGCAGTCCAGCTGCCGGAGCCTCTTGATGCTGGAAGCAAAGATCAGAAGGTCGCAGCCGACTATTGCGACCAACTTGGCAAACACCGCACCATCGCCGAACTCACCAAAGAACGCCTGCGCCGCGCTGGCGCCAAAATCAAAGCCGACAACCCCAACTGGCAAGGCGACACCGGCTTCCGCGTCTACAAACTCGACCAGTCCAACATCCGCGCCTGGCAACCCAGCGGCAACCTGGAACAGGACCTGGTCGACAGCGTGGAGCACCTCGTTCCGGGCCGCAGTGAGCAGGATGTTCTGACCGAATTGCTACTCAAGCTCGGTCTGGATCTGTGCGTGCCGATCGAGCAGCGCTCGATTGCCGGCAAGGCCGTGCATGCCATCGGTGGTGGCGTGCTGATGGCCTGCCTCGACCCACGCATCGGTAAGGCCGACGCCGAACCGCTGGCGCTGGGCATCGCGGAGTGGCATGAAGCCCTCGCACCCGCCGGCGACACCACCTGCGTCTTCCGCGACAGCGCCTTCGAAAACGACGAAGCCAAGACCAACCTCGCCGCGATCCTTTCGCAGCACGGCATTCACCACGTGCGGAGCTTGTGATGGCCAGTAGATCGGAAAGCCAGCTGCCTGCCCCGGCCGTGTTCGAGAACCAGCCCATCCGCCGCGTGTATGACGAAGCCGCCGAGGTCTGGTGGTTCTCGGTCATCGACATTGTGCAGGTGCTGACCCAGCAGGCGGACTACCAGACCGCGCGCAAGTACTGGAACAAGCTGAAAGAAAGGCTGGGCAAGGAAGGCAGCCAAGTGGTGACAGATTGTCACCAGTTGAAGCTGACCGCCCCGGACGGCAAGCAGCGTCTGACCGACGTCGCCAGCGCACAGACCCTGCTGCGGCTGGTGCAGTCCATCCCCAGCCCCAAGGCCGAACCGATCAAGCTGTGGCTGGCCAGGGTGGGCCACGAGCGCATGCAGGAGCTGGCCGACCCGGCGCAGGCGCTGGATCGCGCCCGCGCCATTTGGCAGCAGCAGGGCCGCAGCGAGAAGTGGATCCAGCAGCGCATGCTGGGCCAGGAAACCCGCAACAAGCTCACCGACTACTGGGCCGACCACGCGATCAAGCAGGGCGAGGAGTACGCCATCCTCACCAATATCATTCATCAGGAATGGGCGGACGTCAGCGTCAAGACCCACAAGCAGTTGAAGGGTCTGAAAAGCCACAACCTGCGCGACCACATGAGCGAAGCCGAACTGATCTTCACCGCGCTGGCCGAACTGTCCACCCGCCAAGTGGCGGAAAGCGTGGACGCCACCGGCATGGAGGAAAACAAACAAGCCGCCCGCAGCGGTGGACGCATCGCCAGGAAGGCGCGGCTGGATCTGGAAGCGCAAACCGGCCGCAAGGTAGTGAGCGCGGACAACTTGCTGCCGCCGAAACAAAAGACGTTGAAATGAGGGCTGGCATGGCAAACCACAGGCAATCTGAACGAACTATCCGGAAATTCCGGATAGTTGCGCTGTCGTGGAGGCCGTGACGTGAGCAACCCGTCCATGCTGGATGTGCTTGAGCAGCTACGCCGTAGCCCAAACGAATCGGCAACGGTCGAGTTCAAGTCCAACCTGAGCGATCCGAAGGCCAGCCGCAAGGAGCTGGACGACCTGTTGTTGCCCAAGCTGCCGGAGGTGCTGGATGCCGAACAGAGGGCGCACAAGGTCCGGAACCTTCTGCAGGCCATGCGTCGGGCGGATTTGATCGAGCGCCGCGGGAGCAAAAATGCACCCGAATGGCGGCTGAAGGGCCCCGAATAGCTTTGCTAGCAGCTTCCTTCGCCTAGCAAACAGCTAGACGAAAAATGAATGTAAGTCATTGATTCACATGTTTGCTAGATCCGTAAACAGGCCCGAATTAGCTAACGGCTAATGGTGGCAGGACCTGAGATCCACTATGAAGCTCCACTTTGAAGACAACCTCCCTCACCAGCTGGCCGCCATCGAGGCGGTCTGCGACCTGTTCCGCGGCCAGGAGGTCTGCCGGACCGAGTTCACCGTCACCCAGCGGGCCGCAACGCCGCAGATGGGGTTGGCGCTGGAGCAGGGTATGGAAGAATCCGCGCTCGGCATCGGCAACCGCCTGACTCTGCTGGACGACGAACTGCGCGCCAACCTGAACGCGATCCAACTGCGCAACGGATTGCCACCGTCGGAAACATTGGTGAACGGCAACTTCACCGTGGAGATGGAGACCGGCACCGGCAAGACCTACGTCTATCTGCGCACCGCGTTCGAGCTGCACAAGCGCTACGGCTTTTCCAAGTTCGTGATCGTGGTGCCGTCGGTGGCGATCAAGGAGGGCGTGTACAAGTCCCTGCAGATCACCGCCGACCACTTCCGCGGGTTGTATGGCAATAAGCCCTTCGACTACTTCATCTACAACTCGGCCAAACTGGGCCAGGTGCGCAGCTTCGCCACCAGCCCGAACATCCAGATCATGGTGACCACGGTGGGTGCCATCAACAAGTTCGGCGACGAAGACGCGGCGGCGGCGGAAGAATCGGACGAGGCCAAACGCCGCGAGAAGTCGAAGAACGTGATGTATCGCGCCAGCGAGAAGACCGGCGACGAAAAACCCATCGACCTGATCCGCGCCACTCGCCCGATTCTGATCGTGGACGAACCGCAAAGCGTGGACGGCGGGCTGGACGGCAAGGGCAAGCAGGCGCTGCAACGCATGCATCCACTGTGCACGCTGCGCTACTCGGCCACACATGTCGACAAGCACCACATGCTGTATCGGCTGGATGCCATCGACGCCTACGAGCAGCGGCTGGTGAAGCAGATCGAGGTGGCCTCCGGCACCGTGG
>Ga0208693_1002698_pt1 | contig 11483 bp, 5 predicted proteins | sample AD_UKC071_MetaG_FD_184438 | JGI IMG/M metagenome (GOLD analysis project Ga0208693, IMG submission 184438) | Active sludge microbial communities of municipal wastewater-treating anaerobic digesters from USA - AD_UKC071_MetaG (SPAdes) (version 2) | ecosystem: Engineered > Bioreactor > Anaerobic >... | reverse complement strand
GTGTCCTTCTGCGGGACGACACCCAGCGCGGCTCGGATGTCCGGGCCCCGGGTCGCCGGGTCGAGGCCGAAGATCCGCAGGGTGCCGCTGGTCACGGGTGACACGGCCGCGATCATCCGCATCGTCGAGGACTTGCCCGCGCCGTTCGGCCCGAGGAAGCCGAAGGACTCCCCCGCGGTCACCGTGACGTCGATCCCGTCGACGGCCGTGAAGTCACCGAACCGCTTGGTGAGGCCTCGGGCCTGGATGAGCTCCGCAGGGGTCCCCGACGGTGTTGGCTCAGCGGGTGTTGCCTCGGCCGCGATCATCCGCCCAGGGTAACCAGCAGCGGTGACAGCCCGTCACTGGGTTTTGGCTGCCCCGACCGGGTCATGGCCGGAAGCGGTAGCCCATGCCGGGCTCGGTCACCAGGTGTCGCGGACGATCGGGGTCGGGCTCGAGTTTGCGTCGCAGTTGGGAGACATAGAGGCGCAGGTTTGCCGGCTGATTGAGGTATGCCGCGCCCCACACCTTCCCGAGGAGGTAGCGCTGGGACAGCAAGGCACCGGGCTGGCGCAGGAAGACCTCCAACACGTGCCATTCGGTGGGGGTCAGGTGGATCGGCTCTGAGTCGGCGCTCACCGCCCCAGCGCCCGACGGCCCAGCGCCCGTCGGCCCCGTCACGGTCCGGTTGACCAGGTCGATCGACAGGTCGCCGAACCTGACGACGGGGTCACCGCCCTCAGCACCGGACCCGCGACGGGCCACCGCCCGCATCCGGGCCAGCAACTCCTCGACGCCGAACGGCTTGGTGACATAGTCGTCGGCCCCCGCGTCGAGTGCGGCCACCTTGTCCGGCCCCCCGGACCGGCCCGACAGCACGATGATCGGCACGTCGGTCCAGCCCCGCAGGCCGTGGATGACATCGACCCCGTCCAGATCGGGGAGCCCGAGGTCGAGCAGCACGAGGTCAGGCAGGTGGATCGCCGCCAATTGCAGCGCATCGGCGCCGGTGGTGGCGACCTGGACGTCGTGGTGTCGAGCGACCAGGTTGATCCGCAAGGCACGAAGCAACTGCGGGTCGTCGTCGACGATGAGAACCCGACTCATGCCGTGACCCCTTCCGGTAGGCCGATGACCATCGTCAGCCCGCCGCCTGGAGTGTCCTCAGGGGTGAGCGCGCCGGACATCGCTTCGACCAAACCTCGGGAAAGGGCCAATCCCAGACCGAGGCCGGTGCGATTGTCGCTGTCGCCCAGTCGCTGGAAGGGCTGGAAGACCCGCGCATGGTCGGCCGCCGGGATCCCCGGGCCGCGGTCGACCACCCGGATCTCCACCCGTCCCAGCGACGGGCTGGCAGTGATGATGACGTGCTCGCCGGCGGGGCTGTGCCGAAGGGCGTTCGCCAGCACATTGACGAGAGCGCGGGTGAGCAGGGCCGCGTCGGCCACGACCGGTGGCAGGCCCTCGGGGATGTCGATCTGCACTCCACCAGGCACCACCCCGAGCTCGTCCAGCGCCGGGCCTAGGACGTCGTCGAGCCACACCGTCTCAGCGCGCACGGTGAGGGTGCCTGATCGCAGCCGGGACAGGTCCAATAGGTCGGCGACCAACGCGGTCAACCGGTGCAGCGACTCCTCCGCCGTCGCAAGCAACTCGTCCCGCTCGGAGGGCGACCAGGCCACATCAGCGCTGCGCAGGCTGGTCACCGCCGCGGTCGCCGCCGCCAGCGGGGTTCGCAGATCGTGCCCGACGGCTGCCAGCAGGGCGTCACGCAGCCGTCCGGTGGCCTCGAGCCGCTCGGCCACCGCAGCCTCGCGGGAGAGTTGGTCACGCTCGTGCACCACCCGGACCTGCGCCGCGAAGGCCCGCAGGGTCGCCCGCTCCTCCGCGACGAGAGCGCGACCCGCGAGGGCCAGGGTGAGCCCTGGCCCGGCGGACACCTGCACATCGCTCTGCCGCGGATCGGTCGGCGCGTCCGGCCCCACCGACCGGAGCACCGACCACGGCTCGTCACTCTGGTCGTGGCTGTCGTCGGAGCCGGCGAGCAGGCTCACCGACGTCATCCCGAAGCTGCTGCGCAATTGCTCGAGTAGGGCCGGGAGGGCCTCCTCGCCGCGGATCGTGCCCTCGGCCACGGCCGCGAGGGTCCGCGCGCGCGCCGACGCCCGCGCCGCAGCCAAGGTCATCGTTGCGGCCCGATGGACGATCGCCCCAACGAGCCCAGCCACCACGAGGAATCCGACCAGGGTCACCGTGTTGTGCAGGTCGGCCACTTGGAACGTATGGGTCGGTGGGATGAAGTAGTAGTTGAGCAGGGTCGACGCCGCGACCGCGCAGACCAGGGCCGGCCAGAGGCCGCCGACGAGCGCGACCACGACCACCGTCAGCAGATAGGCCAAGCTGTGGCCGGCCAGGCCGACCCGGTCCCCCGCCATCAGCAGCAGGGGGGTCAAGCCGGCCGGGAGGACGACCGCCAGCGCGGTCCCACTGGCCACCCGGCCCCGAGACAGCGGGATCCGTTCCGGCCTGGACCGGGTGTGTGAGCGGGTCGACGCGGTCGGCACGACATGGACGTCGACCCCGAGCGCCTGATCCAGCACCCGCACAGCCAACGCCCCGGTATGCCGCCCGCCCCAGACCCGCCGTAGGCCCTCATCGGGCGCGCCGCCTCCCACGACCAAAGCGGTCGCGTGCTCAGCCATGGCGACTTCGGCGAGCGCTTGCGGGACGTCCTCGCCGACGACGTGGTGGAACCAGGCGCCGACGCTCTCGGCCACCCGACGTAGGGCGACCAGGTCGAGGTCGGCCGACCCCGGCAACGACCGCCCGCTGACGACGTGGACCGCCGCCAACTCCGACGCGGGCGCCCGATTGGCCAGCCGGGCGGCTCGATGAAGCAAGGGCACCGCGTCCGGGCCGGACGGCACCGCGACGAGGATGCGTTCGCCGACCTCGCCAGGGTCGGCCGACTCCGGGCGCGCCGCGGCGAGCAGGCCCGTCATCCAGCTGAACCCGAGCTCGCGCAGGCGGCTCAACGTCTCGACCGAGTAGAGCGACGCCGTGGTGGCATCGACCTGACCCGCCGAGCGCAGCCCCCCATGCGCCAGTCGCCTCCGCAACGCCTCCGGTGCCATGTCGATCAGCTCGACCTGGTCGGCGCCGAGCAGGATCCGGTCCGGCACCGGTGGGGGCGGCGGCCCCTGGGTGACCGCGGCGACGACTTCGGCCAGCGAGGCCACAGCACGTACCTCGGTCGTGGCAAGGACATTGATCCCTGCCTCGATCAACTGCTCGACCGACTCCCAGCGGGCACGCCCTGTCGTCGCGTCGATCGCGCCCAGGTTGTCGACGGCGACGATCCGAGGCCGTCGCTCCAGCAGCGCAGGGACGTCCAAGGCACCCGGCTCACGTCGCTCGGACCCGACCATGAGGGCCTCCAGGGGCGCCCGGCCACGCGTGTCGGCGACGCCGATGACGACGTCCGCCCCTCGGGCACGGCGACGGGCCGCCTCGGCGAGCATGGCGTAGGTCGCCCCGACCCCGGGCGCGACTCCGACATACACGCGCAACCGGCCACGCGGCATACCGGAAGCCTCCTTCGGTGCCCACTCTGACACGAGCCCGGACCGTGGTTCGGGACCCATGCAGGATCCTTGCAACAAGCAGCAGGTTCCATGCACGACGCTCACGGGCGTCCACCTAGCGTCGAAACGTGACAACAACGGTGACCCTGGCCAAGCGGGTCCTCGTCGGGGCTCCGATGCGCAGCGAAAATCTTGGCGAGACGCTGCTCCCCAAACGGGTCGCCCTGCCCATCTTCTCCTCCGACGCCCTCTCCTCGGTGGCTTACGCCACCGAGGCGATCCTCAAGGTGCTCACGGTCGGGGGGTTGGCCTACCTCTATCTCACCCCGTGGGTCGCCTTGGCGGTCGCCCTCCTGATGACGATCGTCGTCGTGTCCTACCGGCAGGTGATCCACGCCTATCCGGACGGCGGCGGCTCCTATGAAGTCGTCCGGCAGAACCTCGGCCGCGGTGCCGGCATGGTCGTCGCCGCGTCGCTGATGGTCGACTACGTCATGACGGTGGCCGTCTCGGTTGCGGCCGGCGTCGACAACGTCATCTCGGCCGTCCCGTCGCTCAACTCCCAGCGGGTCCTGCTCGCCGTGGGGTGCGTCGCCGTGCTGACCCTGGTCAACCTGCGCGGGGTGCGCGAGTCGGGTCGGGCGTTCGCCGTCCCCACGTATCTGTTCATCGTCGGGATCATCGCCATGGTCGGGATCGGGCTGTTCCAGACCGCGGTCGGCCACGCACCAGTGGCCGTCAGCGCCACCTATCAGATCCGCGAGGAGGCCTTCGGCCTCACCGGGATCGCCCTACTCATGCTCGGATTGCGCGCGTTTTCCTCCGGGTGCACGGCCCTGACCGGCGTCGAAGCCATCAGCAACGGGGTGCCCGCCTTCAAAGCGCCCAAGGCGCGCAACGCGGCGCGGACGCTGGGGCTCATGGGAGCCATCGCGATCGTCATGTTCGTCGGCATCACGATCCTGGCCCTCGTGGCTCAGGTCCGGGTCGCCGAGGACACCTGTGCGCTGGTGGGATTCGCCGGCGATTGCGCCTCCGACCCTCAACTGACCGTCATCGCCCAACTCGCCGGATCGGTCTTCGGCGCCGACAGCCCGGCCTTCTACTTCGTGCAGGGGACGACAGCCCTCGTCCTCGTCCTGGCCGCGAACACGGCATACAACGGGTTCCCGATGCTCACCTCGGTGCTGGCGCGGCACGATCTCGTGCCCCGGCAACTGCGCAACCGCGGCGACCGACTGTCCTTCAGCAACGGCATCATCGCCCTGGCCGCAGCCGCCGTTGCTCTGCTCGTCGTGTACGGGGCCGATGTCGACCAACTCCTGCACCTCTACGTCCTGGGCGTGTTCACCTCGTTCACGCTCAGCCAGATCGGCATGGTGAAGCACTGGAACCAGCAGCTGAGCGAGCCGACTACCCTCCCCAGCGACTTCGCACGGATCCGTCTGGCGAGGGTCGTCAATGGGGTCGGTGCGGTGCTCACCGCTGTGGTGCTCGTCATCGTGCTAGTCACCAAGTTCACGAGCGGGGCCTACCTCGTGGTGATCGCGGTGCCGCTGCTGTGTCTGCTCATGCGCGAGGTGTCCCGCCACTACGCACGGGTGCGCCGACTGCTGGCATCGCAGGGCAACCCGACCCGGTTGCCGAGCCGGGTGCATGCCGTCGTCTTGGCCTCGACCCTGCACGAGCCGACCTTGCGTGCGGTGGCCTTCGCCCGCGCGACCCGGCCTTCGACCCTCACCGCCCTTACGGTGCAGGTCGACCAGGACGAGACCGAAGCTCTGTGCGCCGCCTGGGCCGACGCCGAGATCCCCGTCACGCTCACGGTCGTCGGCTCCCCGTTCCGCGACATCACCACGCCGATCGTCGACTACCTCCAGCGGATCCGCCTGGAGAGCCCGCGGGACCTCGTCGCCGTCTACCTGCCGGAATATGTCGTCTCCCACTGGTGGGAGGAGTTGCTGCACAACCAGAGCGCCCTGCGGCTCAAGTTGCGGCTGCGGTTGATGGGAAACGTCATGCTGACCAGCGTGCCTTACGTGCTGGACGGCGCGGATGACCCCAAGAACACCGACGACGACGGCGAGCCAACCCGGCCGAGGGTGGCGCCGATCACTCCCTGACCGGTCTAGGTGGCGCCGGGTCCTGACTACGATGCAGGCAACCCAAAAGACGGCATGTGGAGGCGCACCGATGTCCCGTACGGCCAAGCTCGAACTCGACGGTAAGTCCTACGAGTTGCCCATCGTCGAAGGCACGGAGAAGGAGCTGGCGATCGACATCAGCTCACTGCGCGCCCAGACCGGCTACATCACCCTCGACGACGGCTACGGCAACACCGGCTCGTGCTCGTCGGCCATCACCTTCATCGACGGCGACAAGGGCATCCTGCGCTACCGCGGCATCCCCATCGAGGAGATCGCCGGGAAGTCGTCGTTCGTCGAGACCGCCTGGCTGGTCATGTTCGGCCACCTGCCCACCGTCGATGACCGTGAGCGGTTCTCCAAACTCCTCACCGAGAACAGCCGCCTCGACGAGAGCATGCGCAAGCACTTCGAGGGGTTCCCCCCCAACGGCCACCCGATGGCCATCCTTTCGGCGATGATCAACGCCCTCTCGACCCACGAGCCGGTCATCATCGAGGACGAGCGCGACATCGAAGAGGCGGCCGCGCGGCTCATGTCCAAGGTGCGGACGATCGCCGCGGCGGCATACAAGGCCTCCGTTGGCGAGCCGATCGTCTACCCGCGCTACGACATGAAGTACGTCGAGAACTTCCTGCACATGATGTTCTCGATCCCCAACCGCGACTACGAGCCGACCCCCGAGGTGTCTCGGGCGCTCAACCTCTTCCTCTCCCTGCACGCCGACCACGAGCAGAACTGCTCGACCTCGACGGTGCGCATGGTCGCCTCCAGCCAGGCCAACATGTTCGCCTCGTGCTCGGCCGGCGTCTGTGCCCTCTGGGGGCCGCTGCACGGTGGCGCCAACGTCGCGGTCATCGAGATGCTCGAGATGATCCGCGAGTCGGGGATGCCCGTGAAGGAGTACGTCGCCCGGGTCAAGGACAAGCAGTCCGGGATCAAGCTCATGGGCTTCGGTCACCGGGTCTACCGCAACTTCGACCCGCGCTCGATCATCCTCAAGCAGGCGGCCGACGACATGCTCGCCAAGATGGAGGTCCACGACCCGCTGCTGGACATCGCGGTCGAGCTGGCCGACGTGGCGTTGTCTGACCCCTACTTCGTCGAGCGCAAGCTCTACCCCAACGTCGACTTCTACTCCGGCACGATCCTGCGCGCCATCGGCATCCCGCTGAACATGTTCACCGTGATGTTCGCCATCGGCCGGATGCCCGGTTGGATCGCCAACTGGAAAGAAATCCACGACGACCCCAAGGGCCGCATCTACCGCCCGCGCCAGGTCTACGTCGGCCACACCGGCGAGCACTGGATGCCGCGCGAAGAGCGCCACTACGACGAGGACTGACCCTTCGGGCACGTCCCCCCGGCACCCTCAGCGGCGCTTCGGTCGATCCTGACCGAAGCGCCGCTCCGCTGGGATGTCGAAGTCGTCACAGATCGCGGCCCACACCTGACGCGGAGGTATGCCGTCCGCCAACGCCGCGTCGCCGGTGCGGTTCCCGAGGGCGACCAGGACATGCGAACGTAGGAGGCTCACGGCATACCCCTGGCCGAACTCCTGCGCCACCATGGTGGCCAATTCGCTGTACCGCACCGGGTGAGTGTGCCACGTGGACCGCGTGACCGGCGCGGCTGTCGGTGCGTCGTGGCAGGGTGGACCCCGACATGGGCGAGAGCGTGCTGGACCGGTTCTCCCCCGCGACCGCTGACTGGTTCCGGGGGTCCTTCCTCGCGCCCACGCCCGCGCAAGAAGGCGCCTGGGACGCCATCTCCTCCGGCCGCCACGCCGTCGTCGTCGCGCCCACCGGGTCGGGCAAGACGTTGGCGGCATTCCTCTGGGCGCTCGACCGGTTGTCGGTGGCCCCCGTCCCCGAAGACCGGGCCCGCCGCTGCCGGGTCCTCTACATCTCGCCGCTCAAGGCGCTGGCGGTCGACGTCGAGCGCAACCTGCGGTCCCCGCTCGTCGGCATCGGCCACGCCGCCGCCCGATTGGGTATGCCGCTCCCCCAGGTCCGCGTGGCCGTCCGGTCCGGCGACACCCCGGCAGCCGACCGGCGCGGCTTCGTCCGCGACCCGTCCGACATCCTCATCACCACTCCCGAGTCACTGTTCCTCATGCTCACCTCCGCGGCCCGCGAGTCGCTGGTCGGCGTTGAGACGGTCATCCTCGATGAGGTCCACGCCGTCGCGGGCACCAAACGGGGGGCGCATCTGGCGCTGACCCTTGAGCGGCTCGACGCCTTGCTGGAGCGGCCCGCGCAGCGGATCGGGCTGTCCGCGACCGTGCGGCCCGTCGAGGAGGTCGCACGTTTCCTCGCGGGGGGTCGGCCGGTCGACATCGTGGCGCCGGCGTCCACCAAGCAGTGGGACCTGCAGGTCGTTGTGCCAGTGCCTGATCTGGGTGCCATCGGGTCGCCCACGGGTGACCTGTCTGGTCCGGCGGCCGGCGACCAGGCGCGGGCGTCGATCTGGCCGCACGTCGAGGAGCGCATCGTCGACCTCGTTGCCGCGCACCGCTCGACGCTTGTCTTTGCCAACTCGCGACGGCTGGCCGAGCGGCTGACGACGCGGCTCAACGAGATCTGGCAGGAGCGCACCGAGGAATCACTCGACAATGCCGAGACGCCAGTTGGCTCGGGGTCGGCGGGTACGACGGGTATGGCTGGTACGACGGGTATGGCTGGTACGACGGGCCTGGGGGCGCACGGCATACCTGCTGGTGCGGCCTGGGGAGGTGCGGCCGGTGGGATGCCGGCGCAGATCATGGCTCAGTCGGGGGCCGCGCGAGGGGCGCCTGCGCTGCTCGCTCGCGCCCACCATGGATCTGTGAGCAAGGAGCAGCGGGCGCTCATCGAGGAGGACCTCAAGGCCGGACGGCTACCCGCGGTCGTCGCCACGAGCAGCCTCGAGTTGGGCATCGACATGGGCGCCGTCGACCTGGTCGTCCAGGTCGAATCGCCCCCCTCCGTGGCCAGCGGCCTGCAGCGGGTCGGGCGGGCCGGTCACCAGGTGGGGGCGGTGTCTCGGGGCGTGCTGTTCCCGAAGTTCCGCGGCGACCTCGTGCAGACCGCCGTCGTCGTCGAGCGGATGCGCACCGGGTCGATCGAGTCGCTGCGCGTCCCCGGCAACCCGCTCGACGTGCTCTCCCAACACATCGTCGCGATGTGCGCCATGGACGACTGGTCGGTCGAGGAGTTGGAGGCCCTGGTCCGGCGGGCGGCACCCTTCGCGGGGCTGTCGCGGCTGGTGCTGGAGTCGGTGCTCGACATGTTGTCCGGGCGCTATCCATCCGACGAGTTCGCTGAGTTGCGCCCCCGGATCGTCTGGGACCGGGTCGCCGGGACGCTCCACGGGCGCCGCGGCGCCCAGCACCTCGCCGTCACCTCGGGCGGCACCATCCCCGACCGCGGCCTGTATGCCGTGTTCCTCGCCTCGGGCGACGGTCCCGGACGACGGGTCGGGGAACTGGACGAGGAGATGGTCTACGAGTCGCGGGTCGGCGACACGTTCACCCTCGGGACGTCGACGTGGCGGATCGAAGACATCACCCATGACCGCGTCCTGGTGACGCCGGCACCGGGTCAGCCGGGCAGGCTGCCGTTCTGGAAGGGCGACACCCTCGGGCGGCCAGTGGAGCTCGGGGCCGCAGTCGGTGCGTTCGTGCGCGAAGTCGGCGGGCTGGCCCCGGCCGCAGCCCGGAAGCGGGTCGGCGCCGCCGGCCTGGACGAGTGGGCCACCGACAACCTGCTCGGCTACCTCACCGAGCAGCGCGAGGCGATCCCCCAACTGCCGACCGACCGAATGATCGTCGTCGAACGATTCCGCGACGAATTGGGCGACTGGCGCGTTGTCGTCCACTCCCCCTTCGGCAGCCCGGTCCATGCCCCGTGGGCGTTGGCCGTGTCGGCACGGATGCGGGAGCGGTTCGGCGTCGACGTGCAGGCAATGCATGGCGACGACGGGATCGTCCTGCGGCTGCCCGACCTCGACCTGGGTGGTGAGGTTGGTGTCAATGCCGACGCCGGCAGCGCGACGATCGGTGCCGAGCTGACCCGGGAGTTGCTCGACCTCATCCTGCTCGACCCCGACGAGGTCGCCGATCTCGTCACCTCCCAGGTCGGCGGTTCCGCACTGTTCGCCTCCCGGTTCCGCGAGTGCGCGGCGCGGGCCTTGCTACTGCCCCGCCGTCGACCCGGCCGCCGACAGGCGCTCTGGCAGCAACGCCAACGCGCCTCGCAGTTGCTCGAGGTCGCCAGCCGCTACCCCGCCTTCCCGATCGTCTTGGAAGCCGTCCGCGAGTGCGTCCAGGACGTGTTCGACGTCCCCGGGCTGGTGGGCCTCATGCGGGCGATCCGATCCCGCGAGGTCGGGGCGTTGGCGGTGCAGACCAGGGTGCCGTCGCCATTCGCCCGCTCGCTGCTGTTCGGATATGTCGCTCAATACCTCTACGAAGGCGACTCACCGCTGGCCGAGCGCCGGGCCGCAGCGCTCGCGCTCGACCCCACGCTCCTGGCCGAGTTGCTCGGCACGGGCGACGGCCTGTCGCTGCGTGACCTGCTCGACCCGGCGGCTGTGGCCACGACCGAGGCCGAGTTGCAGCGGTTGGTCCCCGAGCGGGCCGCCCGCGACGCCGAGGACCTTGCCGACCTGGTCCGGGTCTTGGGGCCTCTGGGGGTCGACGATCTGGTCGCTCGCAGCGTCACCTCAGATGCCCGCGTCGTCGGCGCGTGGCTCGTCGAGCTCGAGTCGGCGCGGCGGGTCATCCGCATCCGCATCGGCGGGCAGGAGCGATGGGCCGCCGTCGAGGACGCCGGTCGGCTGCGCGATGCGCTCGGAGTGTCGCTGCCAGTCGGCGTGCCTGAGGTATTCCTCGCTCCGGTCGCCGACCCGCTGGGCGACCTGGTGGCCCGATTCGCTAGAAGCCACGGGCCGTTCGGGGTGCATGCCGTCGCAGCCTGGCTGGGCCTGGGCCCGGCGGTCGTTCGCGACGCACTGCGCCGGTTGGTCGCCGCTGGGCGCCTCGTCGAGGGCGAGCTGCGGCCCCAGGGCAGCGCCGACGGCGGGCTCGACTACTGCGACGCCGGGGTCCTGCGCACACTGCGCCGACGGTCCCTGGCCGCGTTGCGGGCCGAGGTCGAGCCGGTCGGCCCGGTCGACTACGCCCGCTTCCTCCCCACCTGGCAGGGCGTCGGCGGAACGCTGCACGGCCCCGAAGGGCTGCTGCGGGCCGTCGAACAGCTCAGCGGCGCACTTCTCCCAGCCAGTGCCGTGGAGAGCCTGGTGCTGCCCAGCCGCGTCGCGGCATACCAGCCCGCCTGGCTCGATGAGTTGCTGGCGGCCGGCGAGGTGCTCTGGCAGGGGCACGGCGCGCTCCCCGGCGATGACGGGTGGGTGTCGCTGCATGTCGCCGACCTGGCGCCGACGACCTTGACCCCCGCGACCGCGCTCGCCGACCTCGGCGACATTCACGCCGCCATCCTCGAGTGCCTCGGCAACGGCGGGGCCTACTTCTTCCGCACCCTCATCGACGCGGTGTCCGCGGCCGTGGGTCCGAGCCCCGACGAGGCCGTCCGCACCGCGCTCTGGGAGCTCGTCTGGGGCGGGCAGATCAGCGGCGACACCCTCGCCCCCTTGCGTGCCCTCCTTGGCGGGGGGCGGACCGCCCACCGGCGCCGCGCGACCCCAGGGCCTCGTGGCCGGTATGCCGCCCGCGGCACCTCCCTCGGCCTCGGCACCTCCCGCCTCGGTTGGGGCGCCGTCGGTGGCGAGGGCG
>Ga0208693_1002697_pt1 | contig 11483 bp, 12 predicted proteins | sample AD_UKC071_MetaG_FD_184438 | JGI IMG/M metagenome (GOLD analysis project Ga0208693, IMG submission 184438) | Active sludge microbial communities of municipal wastewater-treating anaerobic digesters from USA - AD_UKC071_MetaG (SPAdes) (version 2) | ecosystem: Engineered > Bioreactor > Anaerobic >... | reverse complement strand
CTCTTCTGTAAGGACCGGCGCCGGAATGGTGTTAAAGATAAAAGCCATTGTCTCTACATGTTGACAAAGATCACTGATCCCACAGGTGCTAAACCCCATTTCCCCTGCCCTGGCCCGCTGGGAAGCTTTTCTGGCGGCAACCGTCACCTGGGCACCCATGGCTCCCAGCATTCGCCCCAGGGTTATTCCGCAACGCCCAAAGCCCACCACCATGGCCTTGTTGCCGTGGATGGTAATGGGGGTTTCGTTGATTGCAAGGGCTATTGCACCTTCGGCAGTGGGAATGGAATTGAGCACAGCCAGTTCATCATCCTGGGCAATTTCTATCAGGCGCACCTTTGCCGCCAGTTCTTTTAACTCCTTAGTTGCCCAGCCAATGAATACCGGCGTATTTACAGGCAAGGCTGCAAAAAAATCCGCATTTATTACTGGCGGCCTGGCGTTGCCGGGGCAGTGGACGCTAAAATCCCCTTTAACGCCGGCCATTGGCAAGATGACTGCCTGCACACCCCTGACAGCTTCCCTGGGGCAAGAGAAATTTTTCGTTTCCTCGGGAGCTCTGGCGGCAAAGCCGCAAAGGTGGATGTCATAGCCTTGCCTGGCCAGCTCCCCGGCCAGAATGAATTCTCTGTCGTCGCCGCCGACAATGGCAATTCTTGCTTTTCCCATTAATCATGCCTCCTCTTGCCCTTTCTCTAATACAATATGCAAAAGACAGGGGCAGCGGTCCTGTTTTACCCGCTGCCCCTTTTGGGATTTATCGGTTTAATGCATCTCTATGTCCTGGCCGCCGGTGCGGTCCATAATTTTCATGGCTTCCATGGCCCGATCGGAGTCAGTCTTAATTACCGCCAGCACCTTGCCCGACTCCAGATGCTGCTCGTATCTTCTGCTGCTTTCCTCAGGGATGGCATAGTCTATGAGCCCGCCAGCCACCCCGCCCGTCAAGGCGCCAGTAAGTACTCCCGCCAGGGGTCCAGCTGCCACTATTGGGCCGAATCCGGGTATCAACAGAGCCCCCGCCCCCATGGCAAGGCCGGCCAAGCCGCCAATAGCACCGCCAGTCATGGTGCCATCAGCGAGATTTTGGTTTTGGAAGCTCATCTCTTCTCCCGATCCGCCTTGGTCATCCTTGGCAAGAATTGAAATCTCGTTGTTGTCAAACCCCTGCTCCCGCAGCTGTCTGACACTGCTCTCTGCTTCATCCCTTGAGTTATAATATGCGATTACGGTCTTTTCCATAGTCTTACCTCCCTTTAGTACTGACGTTATTATGCCGCAGAGGGTATATAAATTATTCCTTTTTCTCAGGGATGGAGACTATGATGGTGTCAACTCCCACGCGAATTATCGCCTGCCAAGGGATGACATACATGGGAGAGCTGGTGAAGATAGAAGATATCAAACCCGAACGCCCTGCCAAAATAACTTCCTTGATCTTCCCTGTCCCCGGATCGATGCTGAGGTCACAATCAGAGAACTTGCCCAGACACTTGCCGTTGCCAAAGTTTATTACTTCCTTGGAAGCAAGGTCAGAAAACCTTACCACTTCCATTTAATTTCCCGCCCACAGCAAACTGTATTTAGTGGGCCAATAACTGGGATCCAAGAGCTGGGTGACGGTGGCAAACTCGAGTTTTTTTTCTCTCACTCCCTCAATAATGGCTGCTAATGCCCCGGGGGTCTGTTCGGTGGGGTGCATGAGGATGATGGCGCCATTGTGCAAATTATCGACTATGCGGCGGACAATTGCATCTTCACCAGGAAGCTGCCAGTCAATGGTATCCAGGGACCAGAGAATTGTATGCATACCTAAATCAGCTGCCGCTGCATATATTTTTTCCACTTTTTCCCCGTACGGTGGACTGAACCAGCGCACTTGCCTGCCGGTCAGCTCTTCTATGGCCTTATTTGTCTTTTCTATTTCCTCTTTAATCTCCTCCGGGCTCAGCTCTTGCATATGCGGATCGGAATAGCCGTGATTGCCAAAATCCATTTCCAAATCAGCTATTTTTTTTACCAGCTGGGGGTTTTCTTCCGCCCAGCGACCCACTAAAAAGAAGCTGGCAGGGACTGCATTTTCCTTTAAAATAGTGAGCATTTCTTCCAAATATTCATTGCCCCAGGATACATTTATCACCAAAGCCACTTGGTTTCGCACAGGATTGCCCTGGTAGACAGGGTACAAGGCAAAATCAGAGAGCTTCATCTCCGGCTCGATTTCCCGCCACACCGGGATAACTGCTCCCCCCTTCTTTGCCGCTTTTATCGCTGCTACACAGGCATCTACATCTATTTCAAAGCCATTTACTTCAGGAATTACGGCTTTATTGACCTCGTCATACCTGGCTGGTTCCGGCGGCTGGTTCAAACTTGCCGCCATTCGCTCCACCTGTTGGCGTAAATCGGGATCTTTGGGGTCCAGCTCCTGCCCCAAAAATAATACATGCTTCTGCTTGCGGGAAAAAACCTCTCCAGCCGCGAAATTCAAAGAAAAAACCACCAGCAGCAAAGCGAAACAAGCCGCCAGACAGAAGACCAATGTTTTTGCTTTTACCACCCAAAAAACTTTCATTGCTCCCCCTCCCATTTATCTTTACCCCCGCAATTATGGAAGTATGACAAAAATAAAAAAGCATCCTTTTCAGATGCTCTTTTTACCTCGGTCTTCTCCGGGGGTGATGTTCTTCAGGGGTGTTGTCTTCAGGCTCCGGGGGCAGTAAAGCCTTGTGGGATAATTTCACGCGCCCTTTTTCATCAATTCCGATAACCTTGACCTCAATGGTATCGCCAACTTTGACGACATCTTCTGTTTTGTTAACCCGTTTGCGATCCAGCTGCGAAATGTGGACCAGGCCGTCTTTGCCGGGCAGGAGTTCGACAAAGGCACCATAGCTCTCTACGCGAACGACTGTGCCCATGTAGACTTCTCCCACTTCCACTTCCCGCACAAGGTCCTCAATAATTTTCCTGGCCCTGGCAGATGCATCGCTGTCTGGTGAAGCAATGTAAATGGTGCCATCATCTTCAATGTCAATTTTGACACCGGTTTCATCGATGATTTTATTAACCATCTTGCCGCCGGGACCGATGACTTCCCGGATTTTGTCTACAGGTATTTTTAGAACGACGATGCGCGGGGCATAGGGTGAAAGATCGGGACGGGGACGGGAAATTGCCTCCTCCATTTTGTCCAGGACGTAATTATAACCAGCCACTGCCTGCTCTAAAGCCTTGGTGAGGATTTCCCTGTTTAAGCCATGTACCTTGATATCCATCTGCAAAGCGGTGATCCCCTTGCGGGTTCCGGCTACTTTAAAGTCCATGTCACCGAGAAAGTCTTCCATGCCCTGGATGTCCGTTAAGATGGCATAGCGGTCTTCTTCTTTTATGAGCCCCATGGCGATTCCGCCGACCGCAGCCCGGACAGGAACCCCTGCATCCATCAACGCCATGGATGCTGCACAGACACTGCCCATGGAAGAGGACCCATTGGACTCCAGGACTTCTGAAACCAGGCGGATGGTATATGGGAATTCTTCCTCGGGGGGAATCATGCCGACAAGGGCCCGTTCAGCCAAAGCGCCGTGCCCTATTTCCCTGCGCCCCGGTCCCCGGATAAAGCCAGGCTCGCCAACGGAGTAGGGAGGGAAATTGTAGTGATGCATAAAGCGCTTAGATTCTTCCAAAGTCAAGCCGTCCAGAATCTGCACGTCGCTGGGAACGCCCAAAGTGCACGCGCTGAGAACCTGGGTCTGTCCCCGGGTGAAAAGGCCAGAACCGTGAATTCGCGGCAGCAGACCCACCTCACAGGTAATGGGCCGGATTTCGTTATGTTTGCGGCCATCGGGGCGCTGATCGTGGTCGAGGATTCTTGACCTCACCATGTCGCGCAACAAATTGTTAAAGGCCTCTTTGCCAAGGGCTGCAGTTTCAGGTTCTTCCTCAAACTTAGTCAGCCAGTTGGCCATGATTTCGTCAATCCTGGCCTCCCGCTCCAGCTTGTCGACAATTGTCAAGGCTTCTTCAATATCGGCGGCAGCGAAGTCCCTGACTTCCGCAAGCATTTCCTCAGGCACAGGGGTGATGGCGACCTCCATCTTTTCCCGGCCGACTTCCCTGACAATGCTCTCCTGGAAAGCCACCAAAGCTTTAATTTCTTCATGGGCCAGGAGCAAGGCGTCAATTATTACATCCTGACTGACCTCATTGGCACCTGATTCCACCATCATGATGGCGTCACTGGTTCCGGCGACAGTTAGATGCAAATCGCTTTTGTCCCGCTGTTCCATGTCGGGATTAACTACCAACTCTCCATCCACATAGCCAATCATCACGGCAGCCACAGGTCCCGCGAAGGGAATATCAGAGATGGAAAGGGCAATGGAAGCCCCGTTAATGCTGGCAATCTCCGGTGGATTATCCTGATCCATGGACATCACTGTGGAAACGATATGGACAGCATTGCGAAACCCTTTGGGAAACAACGGGCGCAGCGGCCTGTCGGTAAGTCTTGCTGCCAGGATAGCTTTTTCAGTAGGGCGACCCTCCCGTTTGATAAAACCCCCGGGGATCTTGCCCACAGAGTACATGCGCTCTTCATAGTCAACTGTAAGCGGGAAAAAATCGATCCCTTCCCTTGGTTCCTTGGAGGCAGTGGCAGTAACCAACAGCACTGTGTCACCGTAGCGCACCAAGACTGATCCGTTGGCCTGCTTGGCAAACTTATCGACTTCTACTGTAAAATCTCTCCCGGACATGTTATATGTGTACTCCATACAACTCCTCCTTTCGTACTTATTTAAATAAAAGCGGGAATCCCCGCTTTTACTTACGTAAATTGAGTTTTTCCAAAATGGACCGGTAGCGGTTAATGTCAACTTTCTTGAGATAATCAAGCAGTCTGCGCCGACGGCCGACCATTTTCATGAGCCCTCTCCGGGAATGATGGTCATTCTTATGGATCTTAAGGTGCTCTGTCAGGTGATTGATCCTGTTGGTCAACAAGGCAATCTGGACTTCCGCAGAACCGGTATCGGTGTCATGCACCTTAAACTGTCCAATAATAGCTTCCTTTTGTTCCCGTGTCATGGTCATGAAGTTCACCTCCTTTATTTTAGAAAACGCCACAAGCCCAGAAAACCGTCGGAGTAAGCGGTAATCAGAGCATATGGTTAAATCCTTAGTAATTTTAGCATATTGTCATTGGCAAGTAAAGTTTTAGCCAGCTTAACATCCTGGACCAGCTGGTTCTTAAGGCTCTCGGCATCGGGAAACTTGCGCTCAGGCCGCAGGCGTTTAACAAAGCTTACACACATAGTTGAGCCGTATACATCATTGTGAAAGTCCAAAAGATGGACTTCCAGGGATATCTGTCCCCCGGGGAAAGTGGGGTGCCGGCCCAAATTGGCTACGCCCCAGTAAGGGTTTCCCTGGACGCAGACCTGGACCAGGTACACGCCGAAAGCAGGCAGCGCAGCGGCAGTAAAGGGATAGATGTTGGCGGTGGGAAAACCCAGGAATTTGCCGCGGCCTGCCCCCGGTGCAATTCTCCCCCTGACCATAAAGGGCCTGCCCATGTACTTGGCTGCCATCTCAATATTGCCTGCTGCCAGGAATTTGCGGATTGCAGAGCTGCTGATTACATCCTTGCCATACTTGACCGGGGGAATAATATCGCAGGCTATTCCCAAATCCGCGGTGAGCTCCTCTAATAAACTGGTATGCCCGGAGCCTTCGCGGCCGAAGGTGTAATCGTATCCGACAACGATATGGCGGCAACCCAGGGAAGCGGCCAGGATATCTTCTATAAATGATTGGGGGGATACAGAAGCAAAGACTTGGGTAAATTGCTGAACCAGGGCAATATCAATCCCGGCTTTTTTCAGCAGACTCATCTTTTGCCCCAAGGGAGTAATGAGGGGCAAGTCCGCGCCAAAGAAACGCCGGGGATGCGGGTGAAAGGTCATAGCCAAAGCCGGCAAACCCATTGCACGGGCTTGGCAGACAGTTTTTTTCAATATTTTCTGATGTCCCAGATGAAAGCCGTCGAAGTTTCCCAGGGCGACAACTGATCCGCCCCTGGGAACCTTTTTATAATCCAGATATATTTTCAATTCCCTTACTCCTGTACCAGAACCTTAACAGGCCTTATTAAATTATTGCTTGCGTAACCAATGCCCAACAAGCTGCCGCCGGAAAAGACAGCGACTTCGCCAGGCGGACAGTGAGCGGCAATGCTCCTCCCCTGCAAGAAAAACATGCGTTCCTTGCCCTCCACCTGGAGTTTTGGCAAGTTCTCCACCGCCACCGCCATATCCAGCAGCCAGGGGGAAAAGTCCTCCTCCAAATCAGCGAAAGTTGCAGCCTGGCTCAGGTCGATGTGGGACATTCGCGTGCGCAGGAGGCTGGCCAGGTGGGCAGGACAACCAAGGGCCTCGCCTATATCCCGGGCCAGACTGCGAATATATGTACCCTTGCTGCAGAGAACATCGACGGTCAGAATTGGATTGGCATCCGAAATGTCGCCGGGGAAAAGGTTTTCAAGACTGATAATCTGCACTTTGCGCAGGGGCATCTCGGGAGATACCCCCTGACGGAAAAGAGTATATGCCCTTTTGCCGCCAATCTTCAGGGCGGAAGCTGCAGGCGGCCTTTGCTGGATCCAACCCTGGAACCGGGATAAAACGGCGGCAATTTCCGACAGGCTGAAATAAAAGTTTGAAGCGGTTTCGATTACTTCGCCCTCGCTGTCGCCGGTGTCGGTAGCGGCGCCAAAGCGAATCTCTGCCCGGTATCCCTTTGCCCCTTCGAGAAAGTATTGGCACAGCCGGGTTGCCTTGCCCAGGGCCACCAACAACAAACCTGTGGCCATGGGATCCAGGGTGCCTGTATGCCCGGCCTTTTTAACACCGGTTATCTTTTTTACTTTGGAGACTGCTTGCTGCGAACTTAAACCCGCGGGTTTATTGAGCGGGAGGAAAGCATTAATGCTCACAGCCCTTCCTCCTGTTCCAGGTACTTAAGCAGCTTGCCCTTTGCCTCATCGAGGCTCATTTCCAGGGTGGCACCGGCGGCATTATTGTGGCCGCCACCGCCAAAAGCGGCGGCAACAGCAGCCACATTCCAGCCCTTGGAACGCAAACTGGCCTTAGTTCCCTCCTCAGTTTCTTTGAGAACTATTGATACCTCAACCCCGGCAAGACTGCGGGGATACTCATTCACCTTATCCAGTTCCCAGTCTCCAATATCATGCCGGCGCAGCAGCTCCCTGCCCAGCGGAAGCACAGCGACTTTACCTGCGCAATGAAGCTCAATCCTGCCCAGGGCTTCCGCCAGAAAGTCATAGTATCCCTGGGATTTGTTTTCATAAAGATGCCGGTATACCCAGTGGGGACGCGCCCCCCATTCAACCAGGGTTCCCGCCGCCAGCAGGGCCGAGGCAGTGGTATTGCTGTAACTAAAACCGCCGGTGTCGGTAACCAGGGCAGTATACAGGGCCTCAGCAGCGGCGGGAGAAAAGAATTGGGGACAGTCCCGGAAGAGGTTGTATACCAGTTCGCCCACGGCGGCAGCACTGGGATCCACATAATTGAGATCACCAAAATAATCATTGTGCAGATGGTGGTCGATGTTGATTACCAGGGACGCTCCGTCCAGGGACTGGCCCGGGGGCAAGCGCTTGCTGTCGCCGCAATCCAAAACCAGGGCAATTTTTCCCCTGAGATCTGCCGGGGGCTGAAGGATGGTTACAGCTGTGGTCAGAAAATTGAAAACAGAAGGCAATTCCGGAAGCACGGGAATTGCCTCAACACCTGCAGCAGTAAGAATTCCGTGGACACCAATGGTCGAGCCAATGCTGTCTCCGTCGGGAGAAGGGTGAGAAAGGATGACGACAGGAACTTCTGCGCCCAGCAGCACCTGGCGAATGTGGGAAAGGTCATTATTCTTCATCACCGCAGTTGTCCCTTTCTTTAATTTCCCGAAGCAACTCGTCGATGCGGGCGTGATGCTCCAGTGCCCGGTCTTGCGCGAACCGCAGTTCCGGCACATGGCGAATGCGAATCCGCGACCCCAGTTCGGTGCGAATAAAGCCGGCGGCATTGCGCAAAGTTTCCATAGTCTGCTTTTGCTGATTTTCATCGCCAAGGATGCTGACATGAACAGTGACATAATGCAGGTCCTTGCTGGTCTCCACTGCAGTAACAGTGGTAAATCCTACCCTGGGGTCTTTGAGCTTGGTGGCGATGATATCGCTGACCTCTTCTTTGATGGCCTCAGCCATCTTTTGCGCTCTGGTTCCACCCATCTATTTTTCCTCCACCATGGCATAAAATTCTATCTCATCGCCTTCCTTGATGTCATTGAAATTCTCCAGCATTATGCCGCACTCATATCCGGTGTTGACTTCTTTTACATCGTCTTTAAAGCGCTTGAGGGAGGCTATTTTGCCTTCATAGATGATGACCCCGTCTCGCAACAGACGGCCGAGAGCGCGGTTGGTAACTTTGCCGTCCAGGACATAGCATCCGGCAATGGTTCCCACCTTGGAATGACGGAAAGTGTTGCGCACTTCGACACGGCCGAGAATTTTTTCCTTGTACTCAGGTTCAAGCATGCCTTTGAGGGCCAGCTTGACATCGTCGATGAGATCATAAATTACCCGATAGAGGCGAATTTCAACATTCTCTTCCTCCGCCAGCCTTTGGGTCTGGGCATCGGGGCGAACATTAAAGCCAATGATAACTGCCCCGGAAGCAGAGGCCAGGGTTACGTCTGACTGGTTAATGCCGCCAACGCCGTCATGAATGATGTTTACTTTGATGTCCTCGACTTCAATTTTGCTCAAGGACTGTTTAATTGCCTCATTGGTGCCCTGAACATCGCTCTTTAACAGGAGATTCAGTTCTTTCACCTGGGACTTCTCCATCTGTTTAAAGATATCTTCCAGGGACACGCGGGTTTTCTTCATGCTGGTCTGGCGCTGTTCCTGCCCAAATCCTTCGGCCTCGCTGCGGGCCGTCTTGTCATCGGCCACTGCCTGAAAAATTTCCCCGGCCGGGGGCACATCAGACAGGCCCAGGACTTCCACCGGCACAGCGGGACCTGCACTGTCCAGCTTATTTCCCCTGTCGTCAAACATGGCCCTGACTTTCCCAAAGGCGGCGCCGCATACAATTGGGTCTCCAATATTCAATGTTCCCTGCTGAATAAGGATGGTAGCTACGGCCCCCCGCCTCTTGTCGACTTTAGCTTCGATAACAGTGCCCTCTGCCAGACGATCAGGGGATGCCCTTAACTCCATCATTTCTGCACTGAGAAGGATCATTTCCAGCAGCGTGTCGATGCCAGTGCCGACAGTGGCAGACACCTCGACAAAAATCGTGTCTCCTCCCCACTCCTCGGGCACAAGGCCATGATTGGACAACTGTTGTTTGACCTTTTCAGGGTTGGCACCGGGCTTATCCATTTTATTAACAGCGACAATAATTGGCACATCTGCTGCCTTAGCATGGTTGAGAGCCTCGACGGTCTGGGGCATGACACCCTCGTCTGCTGCCACCACCAATATGGCGATGTCAGTGATCTTGGTGCCCCTCGCCCGCATGGCAGTGAATGCCTCGTGGCCAGGAGTATCCAGGAACACGATCTTTCTGCCGTCGTGAACAACCTGGTAGGCGCCGATGTGTTGAGTAATTCCCCCGGCCTCCCCGGCGGTGACATTGGCGTTGCGAATGTAATCCAGCAACGAGGTCTTGCCGTGGTCGACATGGCCCATTACAGTAACTACCGGGGGACGTTCCACCGCATCTGCTGCCGAGGACGTCTTCATGGCGGCCAGGCGCTCTGCTTTCAACTCTTCTGCAGACTTTTCCACCTCGGCTTCGATGCCGAGATGCGCTGCCAGGATTTCCACCGTATCTGAGTCCAGCTGCTGATTTATGTGGGCCATTACGCCAAGGGACATAAGGGCCTTCATTATTTGGGTAACAGGCATATCAAACAGCTGTTCCAATTCAGCCACAGTGTGTCCTGCAGCCGAGATCAGCACAGATTTTTTCACAGCGGGCTCTTTGCGGGCTTTGGTTTCCCGGGGCATGTCAGCCTTTTGCCTGGCGGCGGCCTTGGCAGGCTGGGACTTGGCCTTTTGGGCCTTATCCGGCTGCGGCTTGACCTTTTGGGCCTTATCCGGCTGCAGCTGGGCTTTTTTTGTTTTGGCCGGCTGCGGCTTGGCAAAGGCTTTGCGTACAGCTTCAATCTGTGCTGCATCCAGGTTGCTCATGTGGTTTTTTACTTCAAACCCCATATCCAATGCAATCTTGATTATATTCTTGCTGTCTGACTCCAGCTCCCGCGCCAACTCATAAATTCTCATCTTCGTCATAGGCGCCCTCCTCCATTTCTTCAAGTAAAGCGATAATACGTTTGGCTATTCCTTTATCCTTTATCATAACATAGCCCCGCTGGCTTTTACCAATGGCCAGTCCTAATTCTACCTTGCTCAACGGAATTGTAATGACCCGGTGGCCCTTTCCCCGACAGGCAGAAATCAAATCCTCTCCCGTTGGAGTCCGGGCATCGGCAGCTATCAGCACGAGGCTCTTATCCTTTCCCCGGGCCGCCTCCCGAAGAACCAAGTTGCTGCCGGAGACAATGAATCCTCCCCTTTGCGCAATTCCCAGCAGGTTCTTAATTTTCGATATCGCCAATGAGATCATCCAGTTCTGCCAGCAAAGCGGCATCTGGCTTTGCATCAAGGTGGCGAGCGAAGAGGTTTTCTTTGGCGGCTTTGCGCAAACAAGTGCCGGAAACGCAGATATATGCCCCCCTGCCAGGTGACTTCCCTTTCAGATCCAAATGCAGTTGCCCTTCGGGGTCGCGGACAATTCGCATCAGCTCCCGCTTGGGTTTTTTGGTGCGACAAGCGATGCATTGGCGCATCGGAATCTTTTTAACTTTCGGCACCGAGCTCACCATCCTCGTATTGGCTTTCGCTCTTGATGTCAATTTTCCAGCTGGTCAACTTGGCGGCAAGGCGGGCGTTTTGGCCCTCTTTGCCAATGGCCAGAGACAGTTGATTATCAGGGACAATTACTGAAGCAATTCTGGCTTCGTGGTCAGCTATGACCTCAGTCACTTGAGCGGGACTCAAAGCATTGGCAACAAAGACCTCGATTTCCGGACTCCAGCGGACTATGTCAATCTTTTCCCCCTTCAGTTCGTTGACAATGGCTTGCACCCGCAAGCCCCTGGGTCCCACGCAGGCACCGACGGGATCAACGTCGGGATTGTCTGACCAGACAGCCAGCTTAGAGCGCTGACCTGCTTCCCTGGACACCGCTTTGATTTCAACAGTACCATCGAAAATTTCCGGCACTTCCGCTTCAAAAAGGCGCTTTATTAAGCTGGGATGAGTCCTGGAAACAAAGACCTGGGGCCCCCGGGGAGAGTTTTTTACTTCCAGGACGAAAAACTTCATTCTC
>Ga0208693_1002694_pt1 | contig 11490 bp, 11 predicted proteins | sample AD_UKC071_MetaG_FD_184438 | JGI IMG/M metagenome (GOLD analysis project Ga0208693, IMG submission 184438) | Active sludge microbial communities of municipal wastewater-treating anaerobic digesters from USA - AD_UKC071_MetaG (SPAdes) (version 2) | ecosystem: Engineered > Bioreactor > Anaerobic >... | reverse complement strand
CCAATTCACGATGTACTTACCTTTGTAAATCAAGCCCTTTTTGTACAGATCTACGAATACCTTTCTCACAGCTCTTGATAGACCATCGTCAAGTGTAAAACGTTCTCTTGACCAATCGACAGATGCACCTATTGCCATTATTTGCTTTTTAATTTCGTTTCTGTATTTATCTGCCCAATCCCAAACGATGTTTATAAATTCTTCTCGGGAATAGTCTCTTCGACTCTTATCTTGTGTTGCCAAAAACTTTTCAACTGCCGTCTGAGTTGCAATACCCGCATGATCCTCGCCTGGCAGCCAAAGCACGTCGAAACCTTGCATCCTCTTATATCTACTCAATATATCTTGCACAGTCAGATTAAGCGCATGACCCATGTGAATCCTTCCAGTGATATTCGGAGGAGGAATAACGATCGAATACTTGGGACCTGCTCCTCTCGGTGTAAAGTATTTCTTCTCAAGCCATTGCTTGTACCATTTCATTTCAATATTCTGAGGCTCATACCTTGTACCAATCTCCATCAATGGGCACCTCCTATGGTCTCTATATCTATATTACAATCGATTTGTATCTTCTCATCACCGTAAGTTAAAAGAAGATAATGAAGTGAGTCCTTAATCCTCTGCGCAATCCTGCCTAATTCATTCTTGCTAACACCGTGAAGCACTATACAGAACGATTTATCTCCGATTTTACAGACGAAATCTTTTGGGATTCTTACACTATGCTTTATTACCGAAGAAACCCTCGAAAGTACGAATTTACTAACATCATCGTTTGAAGCAGAAAAATCTAAGCTAATTCTCATTAGGTAAAACTTCTCTCGGCTATTGGCTAATTCCGAGATAATCTCTTTCGCAAACTCTTCATTTGGTAATCTTGTTACCGGATCAACCCATTCACCCGTCAGCAGACGATTTATGTATGGCATATAGCGGCCTCCCCTGTAATCTTAACCAATATCTTTTATGCAGTTCTTATCGAATAATTTTACCACAAATTAACTATTGTGAGAATAGAGACAGTTGTGATAAAATATAGGAAATAACCTTCGGAGTACGAACTATTTGAAACTGGAAATTCATATCGCAAAAGCTTATGAGACGAGGAGGCAATATATGGTTTCTACCATTCTTTCTTTCCTTTCTACACTATCTCACTTTTCATTAGACTTTTTTGCATCTTTTTTCAATCCTCTTGCACCATATTTGATAGAAAGGTATGGAATTGAAGTTAAGCTACTTACTTCGTTTTTAACCCTAACATCCGCAACTGCTAGCCTGTCGCAGATTTTTTTCGCAGCCATGTTCGATAGGGTTAGTTCATCAAAAAAAATCCTCTTCACTATATATATTTTTGAATTTATAGGCATCTCCATGTTGGGACTTGCAACCAATTTCTGGGTAGCGTTGATAAGCATTTTCTTGGTAAGAATCGCAAACTCTTCATTTCATCCGCTTGGTGCTGCCATGGCTGGAGAACACAGTGGACAATCAGTAGCCTTTTTTTCTATTGCCGGCACTATCGGTTCTGCGTTAGGACCCATATTCATATCGTTCTTCGTTTTGAACTTTGATCTTAAATACCTCTGGATAGCAACCATGCCTCTTTTAGCGATAAGCATTTGGATTCTCAGAACGAAAATCCCGGGAAGAACGGTAGTAAAGAAAGAAAAAGTCTCTTTGGCAGAAACATCTGTGCTTCTTCCCATATTGCTTGTTGTAACGATCAGAAGTTTTTCAATGTCGATCATCCACACATACACGCCTATATACGTTACCAGAGTACTTGGATACCCAATAAGCATTTCTGGGGCACTGATTACTTCAGGGACAATTGCAGGTGTTTTTGCAAACTATTTGGGAATCGTTTTGATGAAAAAAATAGGGGCAAAGAGACAAGACCTCATCGCATTTCTGGGCATGGCTGCTAGTATTGGTTTTATGATGCTTTCTCAAAATCTGACACTACTTTTCATATTCTACATCCTGTTCGATTTTTGTGGTTTTCTATTGATGTCTGCCAATGTGGTGCAAGCACAATCAATGCTCCCGCATCGGAAGGCACTTGCCTCTTCAGTTGCAATGGGGCTTGCATGGTCGATTGGCGATTTTGCCGCCTCTGCATATAATGCGATATTCGGGAACAACGTTCTACTCTCCATGGGGCTTATCATTCCTGTCACCGTATTTGCATCCATATACTTTGGAGTAGTACAAAAGTTTGATACCAAAGTTTGATACCAAGTGATTTTCACTAAAGTGTGATAAAATATACTGAGAACTATCGTAAGAGTATGCCAAGTTGTTTCGCTATTTCGTTATTTACTTGGCACATTTTTGTATATAGAAAGGAGGAAAGCCACTCCTCTCATGATTGAAATGACGAGTGTTCGTGGCTAGTTTGTTATGGACGATTCTATCAAATCAAATAAGACAAGCGGTGAAGGTACTGAAAACAACGATCAAGTAACAGTTTACATAGAGAGAATAGCATATGGTGGGTACGGAATTGGAAAACTACCCGGTGGTAAACTTATCTTTGTAGAAGGTGCATATCCAAGTGAGCTAGTTAATGTACAGATAACTGAAGAGAAAAAAGACATTGCATTCGGAAAAGTATCGCAACTCTTGGAAAAGGCAAAGTATAGACGATCACCGAAATGCAAGTACTTTGGCGTTTGTGGTGGTTGCCATATAATGGATGTTGAATATCCAAAGCAACTTGAATTCAAACGCGACATGGTCAAAGACCAACTCAGAAGGATAGGAAAAATGGATGTAGAAGTTAATCCTGTTATTCCAAGCGATATGGAATACGAGTACAGAAACAAAATGGAATTCACATTCGGATACGATCGTGGAGAATTGAAACTTGGATTGAACAAGAGAGGTACGAACGAAATCGTAAACATCGACCAGTGCCCTATATCTCCTACATCCTTCAATAGAATACTGAAAGAGATGCCAGAAATCATCAAGATGAGCAACGTAAAGATATATAATCCAAACAGCAAAGCTGGGACGATGAAACATTTGGTGCTGAGATACTCAAATTCCAACAACCAGACGATGGTAATTCTTGTCACGAAGACTGAGAAGTTTCAAGAAGCTGGATACATACGTTCAGAACTACTCAAGCGAGTACCGCAAGTAAATTCGATCATCCACGTAATGAACTCTTCGGACGAGATAGTGCTGAGAGGGCCGTACGAAACTCTGTACGGTTCGGGTATACTGGAGATGGAAATGGACTACGAAAAATTCCAAATTCCACCTACGGCATTCTTCCAAAATAACTTTAACGTAGCTGCAAAGATGGTTGAGTACATGACGAAAGGACTCGAATTAACTGGTAGTGAGACTGTACTTGACCTATATGCAGGAGTTGGCACGTTCACAATGAGATTGGCAATGCTATCAAAATACGTCACCGCTATTGAGAGCTCTCACATTGCTGTGAAAGCAGGCAGAGCAAATGCGAATATAAACGGAGTGAGAAATGTCAGGTACGAAGAAGCGGACGTTGATGAATTTCTGAACGCATTCCAAGGCCGAGCGGACGTTGTTGTAGCTGACCCTCCACGGGCAGGACTCGATAAAAAAGTGTGCAACGAGATACTCAAATTAGCTCCGCAAAAAATCGCATACGTTTCTTGCGATCCAGCAACACTTGCAAGAGACTTAGCCATGCTCAAAGAAAAATACGAAATACTTTCAGTGCAACCGTTCGACATGTTCCCACAGACATATCACGTCGAAAATGTTGTATTATTGTCAAGGAAAGACATATAGAAGGCTCGGAAAGGTTTGAAAACAGGACATTTGCAAATTCGGAAGTGAAAACGACTGACCAGGGCAAAACGCTCTGCGGGAATATATTGGGACATAACCGAAAAATGGCATCTACTCCGCAGCCTCGTATTCATATTTACCCCATGAAGTATTTGGATGAAAACTGTGGAACAAGGGAAGTAAAACAGACGTACGTTGGAGGACTGTTGCGGAAGTACAAAAAACACGCAAAACATGCAAGGAAAAGACCAAAGAACCATGAAGTAAGCGAGCGAAACAAATACTAGGAAGCAGACATCAAATTCATACCGACAGAAAAAGACGAATACGTACCGATGATAGATATAATAGATGTGAGAGACAGAGCAATAGTAGGAACACATTTGGGACAGAAGAGCAAATCGAAGAACTTCATACAATGCATAGACAGGGCGATAAAATACAGGGAAGTAGATACAAAGGGACTAACGATAAGGACAGACAATGGTCCACAATTCAAATCAAAAGCGACAGAAGCATACATTTCTTCCTTTACCAAGAGATAAGGCCACATGGATCATTAGGATACAAGACACCGAACGAATATGATGAGTATTCAAGAGGAATAGGCTGTGAAAAAGGAGCAATAAACAGAGTTGTGATTGTGAAAAAATGAGACTCTCTTAATTATTCTCCAAAATCAGGGGGTTGACCGATAACTAAGTAAATTTGTTAGGAGGTAAACCATGAGTGCTACAAATTTATTTGATTGGGTGGATTTCTATAAGGAGTTTGCCGGTAAGCTTCTGGCTTACAAAAACAGACGTGATGAGCTGATTGATATCGTGAAGTCGGTGTACACTGATACCGGTATCAATCTGCCAACACTTGAAAAAGATAATAACATTGTGGATATTGATCCGTTCACAGTTTTTGGTCTCTTCAACAAGAGTTCCATGAAGGAATCAAATCGCATTAAAATTATTTCCGCATTTGCAGAAAAGCTTAATGTTAATGCTCCGTTGCCTACAGCATTTAACAGCATTCCGGTTCTCAACAACCAGAACGCGGTTTACTATTACTTTGCCGGTGAGCTAGCTCACGGAGATATTGATGAACTGTGGAGCCTGTTTGAAAATGCTCTTAAATATGCTGCAGATCCTTCTGTTGATAACAGAATGGCTATTTCAAAGATATTTGATCAGGTTATCAAGAAGAAAGGCAATGGCAATAGTAAGATTACTATGGGACTCTATTGGATCGCACCGCACGCCTTCCTTAACCTTGACCGGAGAAATGAATGGTATATTTATCAATCCGGAAAGATACCTGCAGATGTGGTTGCAAGCCTTCCGAAGATTGAAGCGAAGATTCCGGCGAAGAAGTATTTTGACATCGTAGAAAAAATCAGAATTTATCTTCAGAGCGATGCTAGCAAGTTTAAGGATTTCAAAGAACTGTCCTTTGAGGCATGGCGGTATTCCACTAAAGTGAATGAAGAGATTAAGGCTGAAAAAGTCAAAAGCCAGCGTGATGAAAAAGGCGTCGGTCTTGCAGATGATGATGTCGATACTGTTCATTACTGGATTTACTCCCTTGGTAAGAACTCTGTTATGTGGGATGAGTTCTACGATGCAGGTATTATGGCAATCGGCTGGGGTGAGATTGGTGACCTGTCAGAATTTGCTACAAAAGATGACATGAGAGCCAAAATGAAGGAAGTCTTTGATCCTTCAAAGAGCTATAAGAACGCAGCACATACAACATGGCAGTTTGCGAATGAATTGAAGATTGGTGATGTGGTCTTTGTTAAAAAGGGCATGCATCAATTGGTAGGACGTGGTGTGGTCACTTCTGATTACGAGTACGATTCAGAGAGAGACGATGAGTACGGAAACATCAGAAAAGTGAATTGGACTCATAAAGGCGAATGGACTCATCTAGGTCAAGCTGTTATGAAAACCCTGACAGATATTACTGCATACACTGATTATGTTGAAAAACTGAAAGCACTGTTTGAAGCTGAAACTGGTGAAGATTCAGGTGATGAAATTCCTGATGTTGTGTACCCTGCATATGATAAAGAGAAGTTCCTCGAAGAAGTATTTATGAGCGAGGAACAGTACAACACTTTGGTTGGTCTGATTAAGAATAAGAAGAATGTAATACTTCAAGGGCCTCCTGGCGTTGGTAAGACCTTTGCAGCAAAGCGTCTGGCTTACTCGATAATAGGCTGCAAGGACCAGGAGAGAGTTATGATGGTGCAGTTTCATCAGAGTTACTCTTATGAAGATTTCATAGAGGGGTTCAGACCTACAGGAGAAAATCAGTTTGATATCAAGAAAGGCTCTTTTTACAACTTCTGTAAGAAGGCAGCAGATGATCTGGACAATGATTATTTCTTTATCATTGATGAGATTAACCGAGGAAATCTTAGTAAGATTTTTGGTGAACTGTTTACGCTTATTGAAAGTGATAAGCGTGGTAATGCTCTGCAGCTTCTGTATTCTGATGAGAAATTTTTCGTACCGAAGAACGTTTACCTCATCGGTATGATGAATACAGCAGACCGTAGCTTAGCTATGCTGGACTATGGTTTACGCAGACGTTTTGCATTCTATGAAATGAAGCCTGGCTTTGATACTGAAGGCTTCAGAGATTATAGAATGGCATTCGGTGAGAAGAAGTTTGATGCTTTGATCAATTGTGTTGAGAACCTGAATAGGATTATCTCTGCTGATGACTCTTTGGGTGACGGCTTCTGCATCGGTCACAGTTATTTCTGTAATTTAGCTGAAATCGATGATGCTGCTCTTACAAGCATCGTAGAGTATGAATTGATTCCAATGCTGAAAGAATATTGGTTTGATGAGCCGCTTAAGGTGAAAGACTGGTCAGAAAAGTTGAGGAGAGCAATTAAGTGATACCTGTACAGAATATTTACTACATGCTGTCGTACGCCTTCCAAGTGTTAAATGAGAAGGGCTACAAATATATAGCTACTGAACAATTTAATAATGCTGCAGAGCTATGTGCAGCTATTTTGTCAAAAGGGCTTTCAACTCAGCTGAAGCGAGGCCTTGGCAGAGAGTACATTTCTGAAACAGGGGCCTTATCAGCTTTGCGAGGAAAAATCGATGTATCTGAATCCATCAAAGCCATGACTATGCTCAAGGGTAGAATGGTCTGCACATATGATGATTTTTCCGTCAATTCTAAGATGAACCAAATCATCAAAGCAACGATGAATCTTCTGATCCACTCTGATATCTCGAAGAGCCTGAAAAAGGAATTAAAAAAGTTAATGGTATTCTTGGATGACGTAAGTGACATTGATGTTCACACCATTAACTGGAACCAACAGTACAACAGGAACAATCAGACTTATCGGATGCTGATTTCCATATGCTACCTTGTGGTGAAAGGTCTGCTCCAGACAAACAGCGATGGAAGCACCAAGCTTATGGACTTCATTGACGAGCAGCGGATGTGTCGCTTGTACGAGAAGTTTATCCTGGAATACTACCGTAAGGAGCATCCGGAATTAACAGCGAATGCTTCTCAAATCCCTTGGCAGCTCGATGATGGAATCGGCACAATGCTTCCTGTCATGCAGACTGATATAATGCTTAGTCAGGGAGAGAAAGTATTGATTATAGATGCGAAGTATTACTCACATACTACGCAAACGCAGTTTGATGTTCACACGATTAACTCCGGCAACCTTTATCAGATTTTCACGTATGTAAAGAACAAAGAGTTTGAGCTCGCTGATAAACCGCATCAGGTAGCAGGAATGCTGCTGTATGCAAAAACAGACGAAGATCTGCAGCCGAATAACAGCTATCAGATGAGCGGCAATAAAATCAGCGTCCGAACTCTGGATCTGAATCTGGAGTTCCTAGAGATAGCAAGGCAGTTGGACGATATCGCTGCGGAGCATTTTACGAAGGAGTTAGATTGATGGAGAGAGAATCGTCAAAGCTTAATAAGCAGCAGTTGGGATCTATGCTGAATATTTTGCAAAGATGAGATTTACAGCGTGTGTTTGGTCTTTACTTCGGAGGTCGACGATCATGGGATTGACTTTGTAGCAAGTCTGTCCGGAACGGGCATATATTATGAAATACAAGTAAAGTCTGTATGCACAAGCAGCTATGTGTATATTTCAAAAGAAAAGATGTGTCATGATCCTGTTAATGATCCATTGCCTGAAAAGCGTTTGATCTGTGTCCTGAATTTTGTAGGCAGTCAGGAAGTGGGTGTGTATTTGATACTTGCACCGGAGTGGAGCCGCCCTAATGATTTGCTGAGAGATAGAGGCTACGAAGGAAAGAAAAGCGATCCTGAATGGGGTATAAATCTGAGCAAAAAGAACCAAGGCATTTTGGATAAATATGCGTTTGATGATGTTATCATGAAGCTGGTTTGAATGAGTCTGGGGCATGGTTTGAGACAATGGCGGTTTTCGCACTCCGTCGACCAATTCCCTCGTAGGTAGGCGCTCCAAGGTCGAGACGATGGGCAAAGAAATGCTGGAAAACGTGCATTCATCCTTCTGTAGAGCAATTCCCGTGAACAAACGGGCGAAAAAATGTCCAGAAAATCGGTAGTCCATGGGAACATGTCTAAAGTTTAAGAATATCCAGACATCAATCTGAAGCAATCGAGCCATGTGGAAAATGTTGTACTAATGTCAAGGGTAGATAAGTAAAGTATAGAAAACCTGTAAAATAAGGAATTTCAGAATTCTTCATATGAGCTATACTAAAAGAAGACGAAGAAAGTGCTGAGTTTGGAAAAATCGAAAGATATTGTTCCTAATTGGTAGTCCGAAGCCTAATGACATTACTAAGAAAATGGTTGATCATCTATTACTGGTTCTTACTAAGGGGGATAAAAAGTGCAATAACCGAGAGTCTATGCCATAAATGACAGCTCAGTACTAACCTACCTTGCAAATGTTTCCAGTATAGTGAGCAACTTGTTTGATCATTAACTATTCAGAATAGAATAAGGAGGTTAGCAACATGAAGAAAAGTACAAAAATTCTTATCACTGTAGTTATGCTTATTTCAGTAGTAGTTGGTGCATTCTTAATATCATATATGCGTTCTGTACAGCATTATCAAAACGCGGTCGCAAATATATCATACGAAAATGAAAATGCCTCAAAGATACCTGACGGAACTTATATTGGTGAATGTGATGTGCAGTTCATTTATGCTAAAGTCGAAGTCACAGTTAAGAATGGAGTCATTGAAAACATAAAACTCCTTGAACATCGAAACAAAAAAGGAGCAAGTGCAGAACGTATAGTAAACAAAATCATGGAGCAACAATGTATTGACGTCGATGCCGTATCTGGTGCAACTAATTCAAGTAAGGTTATCAAGAAAGCGGTTGATAATGCCCTTTCAAATGCACGTACAGGGAAAAATCAATAGGAAATGCACTGATCTATGATTGCCGTGGTGAAAGGAGAAAGAATTCATTGAAGATGCCATGAGGTAGTGGGGGTGAAACTTGAACGGCAGGGACCCGGCAACCCCGAAGAAACCATTAAGGCACTAGGTTTTATCGAAAATCTTTCAGACAAAACAAAGATTGCCGATTTAGGTTGTGGCACAAGTGCTCAAACAATAGTTTTGGCACAAAATACAGAAGCAACCATCACCGCCCTCGACCTTTACGCCGGTTCGATTGATAAACTTAATGCAACAATCGAAAAACTTGGTCTACAGAACAGAGTAAAAGGTGTTGTCGGTTCAATGGATAATTTACCATTTCAGAATGACGAATTTGGTCTTATATGGTCTGAGGAGGCTATTAGCAATATTGGTTTTGAAAAAGGCTTGAATTACTGGAGACGCTTCCTCAAAAAGGGCGGTTATATTGCCCTAACATATGAATCATGGTTTACAGACAAGCGCCCCGCTGAAATTGAGGAGTGGTGGTTGAGCTTGGATAGATAACTATTTCATTCCGCAAAAAGCAAGGCAAGAAGAATTCCTGAAAAAACATGCGGGGAATAAAACCGTTGAGAATATGATTGCATTTTTGAGACGTGAGGCAGACTTGTATTCAAAATACAAACAGTATTATGGATATGTATTTTATATTGGAAAAAAGATATGAATTAAGCTCTTTCAAAATTTGCCGAAGAACACCATGATACGTTCCATGAGGATGAACAGTTTTACAGAAATTGTGGACAAGCTGATGAGGCCGTTTTGTTCCCGATGTTTTTACGGAGTAAATGTGGAGTCCCCATATATGAGTGGAACTATTGTTTCTATGTGCATGGATTGGTAAACCGCCTAAGGATGATCGGGGGTAATAAAAAGTGGTACATGATAGCAAGAGTAATATTTTTCAAGTGGCAGTAAAGGCTATTGTTCAAAATTCAAATGGTCAGATTTTAATTTTGAAAAAATCTGTTGAAGAAAATCTTGAGGATGCAAGTAAAAATCTGTTCGATATTCCAGGAGGAAGGTTGGAATATGGTGAGAACTTAGAAGTGGCATTAGTGCGTGAAATCGTAGAAGAAACTAATTTACAAATAACTAATATCCAATTATTACATGCTGACTCGGTAATCCGACCAGATAAAACGCAGTTGATAACAATAACTTATCTTTGCAATTGCTTGGAGGAAGAGTGCTCACTAAGTAAAGAGCATACACATTCTTATTGGTTAAATGCTATTAAACCATCTCACCACCTATAGAGGTGGGAGATTTTGAGAGAAGTTTGGTCAAACGACCCTTATTCTCTCAGGCTGGTCTAAACAGCCTCTACACTGTAGGACATTCATGTCCACCAGTTTACTTATCCGCACAAGTGCGCGCCAAAGGTATTTGTTGGTATAATTATATTACATATTTCTTTGTTTTGCAAGTACCTAACAAATAAGAAAGGAGAGAAGGCGATTCCTCTCCGACTTATAGAAGTCGGAGTCTCCTTGCCAATTGTTTGATGAATTCCTGCAGTTTCTTGATTTGGGATAAGATTTGCCATTATACTTTTTTAGATGAATTCTCTTAGGATTCTATTTCATCCATGAATTAATGTACCAAAGTTCGATATTAATCTTCTTGCAGGTGTAGTACACTTGCGCAGGAGATTAATCGATATGTTTGTACTTAGCAACAAAGCAAATGAGAAAGTGTTCTAGATATAGTATAGAAGAATATCCTTCCCATAAAGGTCTCTCCAACTTCATATACAAATGAGATAATCTCATCTATATGAATGTAGGATGGTTAGAAGAATAGTGATTGTAGAAATGGTGACACGGCAAAAAGGAGAAAGAAAATATGAAGGTAAAATTTATAAATGAGAATGGTGTCGCGATGTTGCGGTTGTAAGCAGTGATAAAATATTAATAAAAGACGTACAGTCAGCACTCGATTTGATGATGACTGCGTTGTATGATACTGGATGCGAGCGAATAGTTATAAACAAAGAAGCAATTTGCGAGGAATTCTTTGATTTGAGCACAAGGCTTGCAGGAGAGATATTGCAAAAGTTCGTTAATTACAACATTAAAATAGCTATTGTGGGCGATTTCTCCAAATATACAAGCAAGAGTTTAAGAGATTTCATCATTAATCGGCGAGGAGACTCCAACTTCTGCAAGTTGGAGAGGAATCGCCAACCCTCCTTTCTTATTAGATACTAGCAAAACAAAGAAATATGTGATATATATGTGAT
>Ga0208693_1002690_pt1 | contig 11495 bp, 12 predicted proteins | sample AD_UKC071_MetaG_FD_184438 | JGI IMG/M metagenome (GOLD analysis project Ga0208693, IMG submission 184438) | Active sludge microbial communities of municipal wastewater-treating anaerobic digesters from USA - AD_UKC071_MetaG (SPAdes) (version 2) | ecosystem: Engineered > Bioreactor > Anaerobic >... | reverse complement strand
TGAGCGGACTCCAGGAGGCCAGGCCGATCGCTGGAACGCGGGCAGCCGTTCACTCATCGTGGGTCTGGCTGGCCGGCTCCACGTTCTGCCCGTCATGCCTGACCGAGGACGACGGCGCATGGCGAACAAGCTGGCGCATCCCCTGGATCACGACCTGCCTTCGGCACGAGGTGGGCCTACGAGGGCACTGCAGGGAATGCGGCGTGGTTCCAGGACTCGGCAACCGGTTCCATGGTTCTGCCCCGATGCGAGTGGCCGCCGCGCCCGACGGTCGGCGCTGTCAGGTGCCCATGCCGGATGGTCAGAGCTGCGGGGCGGACCTGAGCAGACAAGAGACGCCCGCAGCGGATGCGGCTCGCACACAACGAGCGCAGAGAATCGACTCTCTGGTTGCCGGTAGCCGAGGCCGGGTCGCAGGTATTGACAGGACCTCGCTTCAGACGCTCCGCGCGTGGCAGTCCTCGATCGGGATCGCGGTGAGACTCGGCGTCGTCGACGCGAACGGATGGGGGCGCACCCACCGCTGGGCCAACCCGCCGCGTGACCCCGACGTCATCGAGAGGCTGCTGGAGACGGTCGAGCCGCTCATCACCGCAAGCACTCCCACAGCCAGCGCCGACGTACTCGATGCCTGGCTTCGGGGCGCCGGTACTGGCGTTCCCCACGCCGACACCTTCGACCGCATCACCCAGCCAGCCGCCGCGCTGCGACCTGTCATCGACGACCTGCTCGGACGGCACGGCCGAGCGCACACACTCATCAAGCGGCGACTGACCAGCGAGGACGGCAACCCCATCGATGCTCGCGGGTGGGACGTCGACGACATCCCACAACTTGTCTGGCCGTGCGCCCTTCCTGAACATCTTCGCCACTCGGCTCGACCTGACCAGCGCATTCTGCGCGCCGTCGTTTCGATGATCCTTATCCGGATGTGCACCGACGTGACGAACTGGGTCGACGCCGGCGCAGCCCTCGGCTTCCCCGCAGACAAGTCCCGCAACTGGACCCGCTACGCCTTCGCTGACCGGTGGACTCTCAAGCCAGACCTCCTCACCGTGGCCCGCCAGATAGGCCGCCAGGTCGCGCACTTCGGTGGTCACGGCACCTACCGAAAGCGCCCCGCGGTCCAAGGCTTCGGTGGCGCGGCCGTGGCCGAAGCGCAGTCTCCGTTGTGCCGAGATGATGGCGGTGACTGGTGCCCGTGCACCGTAAGCCAAAATGCCGACAAGGCCTGGCACAAGGGGGATTCCGACTCGAGCATGTAGTCCCGGTCGTGAACGCTTGGGGCGACGGTCTCGACACGACAAACTCTCGCTCGTTGCACAAGGTGCGTCGTCAAGGCCGCGAGGTACTGGTGTAGCTCCGCGGTGCTTGCTGGTCGAACCGACGGAGTGGACGAGCTGAAGTCGCCGCGGTTCCTCGCGCCGTGACTTGGCCGATTGATGTGGACCCCCGCGTTCATCCAACAAGCGCCGCCGACGCCGATGCGGGAACGGGGTCTGTCGGCCTCGTACGAGACAATGACTACATGAGACTCGCCAAGGCAGAGTTCAGCGGGTTCGGACGACTCGCTGAGGCCCAGATAAACCTCGACCACAAGGTCGTAGCCATCGTCGGGCCGAACGAGGCGGGTAAGACCACTCTCTTGCGCGCGCTGGCGTACATCGACAATGGCGAGTCCCTGACTGTCGCACAGCGTTCACGAGGCGTGCAGGGAGATGTCCTCGACGACCACGTCGTAGTCCGGGTCCAGTACCGCCTCAGCGAAGAGGACAAAGCAGCCCTGGCTGAGTTCGATCTGGACGTGCTGCCCACCCAGTTGTGGCTGTCGCGGACTGCGGGAGAAGGCGAGACAGGGCGAGCGGCAGTCCCAGTCCCTCGCAAGAACCGCGCCACGCTCGCGGTGGCACTGACTGCGCTGACCGTCGCCTTAACTGATTCAGTCAGCGGTGACCTTGATGTTGCCGAGATAGATGGGGATCACGAAGAAGACGGGGCCGATGAGCGACGACTATCGCTCAGATCCCGTCTCCTGGCCGCACTTGCGGCGGTGGCTGAGGTAGAGAGCCCAGACATCGAAGCGCGACTGCGCGAACTCTCTCCGGTCACCTGGCTCGCGGAGTTCGATGAGTTTGGTCTCAAGGGTCCAGTCCGTGACGGACTCGAGCAGGTACAGGCGTGGATGGACAGGCCGGACCCCTCGGATGAGGTTGCCAAAGCGTTGTACGACCGCTCGCCCGACATTCTCATGTTTTCGGAGGAAGACCGTCTCCTGGCGTCTGCCTACGGGCTGACAGCCGAGAGCGTTGCGAACCCTCCCGCGGCATTGCGGAACATCGCCGCCATGGCCGAACTCTCCCTTGATGCACTATGGGCGACGCTCACTAACGGTGACGAAGGTGCTCGCGAAACGTTAATCGAGTTGGCAAATCAGACGCTGCAGACGAAGTTCTCGGAGGTATGGAACCAGTCCAATATCTCGGCTCATCTAAAGATCAATGGCACGAGTCTTGAGATTCGCGTCAAACAGGATGGGCGCACCATCACCCAGTTCCACGAGCGTAGTGCGGGCGTGCAGATGTTCGTTGCCCTTGTCGCCTTCCTGACAGTGATGGATCAGGGCTTCCCACCCATCCTGCTTATCGACGAGGCCGAAACGCACTTGCACATCGACGCGCAAGCCGACCTAGTCAACGAGTTCATGACACAGACTCGAGCTGCGAAGATCATCTACACGACCCATTCACCCGCCTGCCTACCGCCAGACCTGGGCACCAACATCCGTGCTGTTGTCCCCGATCCTGAGAACGGGCAGCGCAGCCTGGTGGAAGGCAGTTTCTGGACAAAGGGGGTTGGCTATTCACCGTTGATGCTGGCGATGGGAGCCGGAGCAGCGGCCTTCTCAGCAGCCCGAAAGGTTGTACTCGCCGAAGGTGCGACAGAGATGCTTCTTCTGCCTTCCCTCGTCAAGAAGGCCGTCGGCCTGGATGACCTGGACTACCAGGTTGCGCCCGGTCTGTCGGAGGTACCTGTGACGATGTACCCCGAACTGGACTTAGTCGGCGCCCGTGTCGCGTTCCTCGTTGATGGTGATGCAGGGGGTGCGGGCCTGCGCAAGAGCCTTCTTGACGCGGGTGTGCCGGAGAGCCGCATCGTGACTCTGGGCGCTCTCACGCTGGAGCACTTGATCGACGCTGACGCGATGAAGACGGTTGTGGCGAAGTTCATCAACGAGGGCACCGGAGCAGCAGACGTCACGCCCGCCGACGTACCGGACCTACCTGATGAGCCCACTGTGAGTTGGTCGCGGACGATCCAAGACTGGTCAGCGGCCAACGGCTACACCCTGCCCGGGAAACGCGTGATAGCGAGTCGCCTCGTGGAGGAGGGATTGGCAATCCCAAGTTCTGACGGCATCGCGGTTCTCAAGGCGGCCCACGATGCGCTGACCGCGGTCCTTGAAGCCACACAGTCGTAAGACCCGGTGAACGGTCAGTGACCTTGCTGACTCTCACAGGCGTTTCGAAGCCATACAAGCGTCCTTGCCGTAACTCGGCTGGGAGTGGCTTGTCTCAAAATGCGCGGACCAAGGCGTCTCAGAATCAGCTACTGCCAGCGGCGACACGTCTCAATCTAGGTCGCCGCTGACAAGTAGCGAGCCATTCTGAGAAATACCGGCGAGTATGAGACGACTGAGACAGATCGGGGCTTCCGCGGAGCGTTCTGAGACCTCAGCTGAGGATTCTGAGACTGCGACAACTCTCGGCGCCGCGAGAGATTGGGCACCCACTGGGCGAAGCGGGCCTACTTCCTGGGCCGGTCTGCCGCCCGCGCCCTCAAGTAGTCGATGTAGTCCTCCCTTATCCCTCGTCGTGTCCTGTGTCGGCGGGGAGCGATTTTGGGAAATACTCGCGAGTTCGGGACAGGTGGGACAGATCGGCCACTTCAGCGGCGGATTTTGGGACGAACCCTTCCCCCAGCCTCGACTCGGCGAGGCCGGCTTCAGGTTCCTGGTTGACTCCCCCCTGGACCGATCAGCGGCAGGAGCGCCTTACCTCTCCGCGGCAAATCCGGTAAACACCTCACGCTGATGACCGTGCGTTTGAGCGCGGCTTGCCTCTGTGCCCTTAGGGTGGGTGACCGGACCAGTCGAAGACTGGCGCTAGATCGAGTCGGCCTTGGGGCAGTCGAGCCTCCGGTGACCTAGAAGTAGTGAGGACAGAATGGCTAAGCCACGCGAGCGAGGGTGGCTACGTGAGAGCCGACGACTCTGGCGATTCATCATCTGGGGTGGCGTGGGAGTGTTGTTGGCTATGTTCGTCCCTGCATTGCTGCCGAAAGGGATGGGCACAGTTGCCTACAGCGCTGTTTCCTTTGGCCTACTGGCCCTCGCAGGCCTCTACCTCATCGTTGTCATCGTGTGGACGGTAGTCGTCTATTCGCAGGCCTTCCGATCTGAGTTCGGCGACTAGCAAGCAGACCGGCCCGGGCCGAAGACGCGACGGTTCCGGACGGGTGCGTCGCCGGACGTGCAAAAGGACTCGAGACCCGTCGGCGCCACGCTCAGCAGAGCGCGGCCTTGGTGCCTTTGCATGTCCGACGGCGCACCCTGGGAACGTCCGACATTCGGCATGTCCGGTAAGGACCGTGCCCCGCGCAGCTGCGGAGACGTCGACGTCGAGCTGCGCAGGCTGACCTCGTGATGGCCGTCTCAGAATCCCCCGCTGAAGCAGTCTCATTATCGACCGCCCAGGCAGGCACCTGTCTCAGAGTCGTGCGCCGCTGACATTGTCGGCGGGGAGCGATTTTGGGAAATACTCGCGAGTTCGGGACAGGTGGGACAGATCGGCCACTTCAGCGGCGGATTTTGGGAGGAACCCTTCCCCCAGCCTCGACTCGGCGAGGCCGGCTTCAGGTTCCTGGTTGACTCCCCCCTGGCCCGATCAGCGGCAGGAGCGCCTTACCTCTCCGCGGCAAGACAGGACGCTTGAGACGAGCACGACGCGGCATGCATGAAGTCAAGCTGTCGTACGCAGCCTCTACTGTCAGCGCCATGAAGAAGCCACCCCAGAAGAGTGCCCAGCGCGAACTATCCGAAGTGGCCGCCGAAGGCGTCCTCAATATGGTCCCGGTGGTCGGTGGGGCGCTGGCCTTGGCCTTTACCTACGCCGTTGGCTTTGCGCACAATCAGCGCGCTCAGGAATGGCTGGCCGACCTTGCTTCCGCAGTGGAGGATCTCCAAGACCGAGGGGCTGCCCCGCCCTTGGACGAGTTGGTCAAGGATGAGGTGTTTCTAGACGCTGTCATCCACGCAACACGAGCAGCTCAAGCCACCCATCAAGCGGAGAAGCTGGATGCTCTGCAGCACGCAGTGCTCCATTCGTTCGGGCCTGAGGCACCCGACGTCGACGAACAGCGGCGCTTCTTTCGGCTGGTGGACCAGTTCTCGCCGGGTCACCTGCGGATGCTGTCATTCCTCGCAGACCCCGGGGGCGCGCTAGAGCGGGCGGGCATAGCACCAGAGCAATACATGGCCGCCGGCAGGAGTGCCGCCCTTGAGAGGCTGCCTGAGTTCTCGGGCAAGCGAGATTGGTACGACCTTCTCGCCGGTGATCTCAGTGCGGCCGGGCTTGCACAACCGAACCTCCACGCGGTGATGACCGGGGCTGGCGTCTACCAAGACAGCACGACGCAGCTTGGCAAGCGTTTCCTTGGGTTCATTGACGCCAGCGCAGCATCGTGACAGATGCGGCATGACCGGAAGCATTCACCGTGGCGAGACTTGGCATCGGCAAGGACGAGGCGAGCGCAACGCTGGTCAGCTCCCGCACGTCCCCCAATACGGCCTCGTGTCTACTCCGGGCCCCATACCGGCTGGGAGCGTGCGGCGGCGTCAAGGAACGGCTGCGCGTCCAAGTCGTGAGTGGTGGTCTCGATGCCTTGCTGAGGCCACTGAAGGACCAACCGCAGGCGGCCAGGCGGCGGCAGGGGCCACAACCAGTAGTCACGGTCGATCGCGCGATCGCCGCCTCCGCCTCCCTGGCCGTTGAGCACGGGACGATCCGGGCGCCATGTCTTGTCCTTCCACGGGCGCTCGTCCTCGGTGTCCCAAGCGGGTGGATCGACGTTGGTGGCCCGGCGACCGTCAGAGAACTCGAAACCCCACTTCAATCGCTCGGACTGCCACTGTTCGCCCATGCTGTGGAGGTAGGGGCCGTCAAACACCTCAGAGTGCAGGTCCCGGCGCTCCAGGGGACCACGCAGGCGGATGGCCAGGTTCATGGCCAACCCCTCGGGGAAGGCGCGGATGGCGGTGAGCATGACGACCGTGCTCGCCGACCGGGCGATGACCAATTCCATGGGCACCACCCCGGGCAGGACGTCTTCGGGGGCATTGGACCACACAGGCTGGTAGCCCTCGTCGGGCTCTTCCTGATCCGGCTGGGGCGGGTCGGGGAAGAAGCCCATCAGATGCAACCTCCTGCGCTAGGCCGTCCACGTGCAGTCGAAGACGTGCAACAGCATGTCGTGCTTCGGCTTCGCCGTCACCACAATTGCCGGCGAGCGGTCGAAAGCGACGAAGGTGCGCTTCCCACTTGCGGAACGTGCGGAAGGCACTCCGTCACCCGTCACCAACTGGCAGTGTGTCTGAATGACAACTGCGGTCGACGATCTTGTGAGTCTCTTCGCCGCCAAGTTGCGGATGGATGGCACACGGGTCTCTCCGGTGGCGCAGGGTTCCCGGAACGTGCTTGTCGAGTACCACGGTGACCACCTGACTCTTGTGCTGCCGGAGGGTGACTTGTCCATGCTGCTGGCAGAGGGCGACGAGCTGGCACGGGACCTCTGGGGCCCGTCCGTCTCCGCTCAGGAAGCCGCCGCGCGGTTGATGACGGTCCACCTGCAGGAGTCCTTGGAAAGCTCTGGCCTTGAGGACCTCTCCGGGACGTGGACGTACCGCAGCGGCTTCTTCTTCAGGAGTTGAACGACGGGACAACGAGTCGGTTCGCACTCTGCGCGGCAGTTGAGTGCGTTTTGCGGGTGCCGCATTGGCCGATAGGCGAGGATCTGCCCGTGGCGGCATGGACGCGCAGGTTCGCGATGCTAGGCATCGCTCTGATCACCGCCGGCTGCGGCGCAGGCACTCCAGGCCAAGCGTTCGTGATGCCGGAGGGCTTTGCTCGTTCTGGCATGTCGGTCGCCCCTGGGGCTACGGCTGTCATCGGGCTCGGAGATCTCAAACTGGCCGGCCCCGGTGTGACAGCGAAGCTGGTGTCGTTGTCGGTGGTCGGCGACCAGATTGGCGCGCAGGCCGGCCGCGTCCTGGGCGTGAAGGTCTATCGCCTCACGGACAGCGGGGGCATTGGTGCGATCACCGAGGCCGACCTGTCCGGGGTCGACGGGAACGGCGGATGGCAACTCGAGTCACCTACAGGTGCCGTCGTAACTGATGAGGAACCACTGGGTGTGGTGGTACTCGTCCAGGGAGAGGCGTTGGGCACCTGGTCGTCGGACTCGTTTGTCGTCGAGTTCACGATCGACGGACGCCGCCAGACCCAGCAGATTCCAATTGGCGCTGGTCTGTGCGTCGTGACAGACCCAGCCGCTGGCGCGCCCTGCGATCCCTGAACCTTGGGTAGGCCCGTGCCCGTCAGGCGACGCCACAGCGCGAGACATGCGGCAAATCCGGTAAAACCGTCGGTTGATTACCGGATGCATCAACGCCAGAAGGCTTTGCCCGCGATTCGTGTCCTCACCCGCGATGGAGTGTCAGGCAGGCACGCGTAGTTGGTCGGGTTGGGTGGTCCGTGTCAAAGCGGTTGATGCGATGAGTGCTGCCAGGGTCGCCACGACGATCAGGGCGACTCCCCAGATGGCCCAGAGCCCCCACGGGAGGGGGATGAGAGGGCCGTTGGCAGCTGGGTCCCCGAGCCAGTCGCCCCGTGACCTACCGGTGAAGGCCACTGAGGTCGCCCCGCCGATGGCGAGCCCGAGGAGGATGGCGGGAATGGCGGGCAGGAGGGTCTGGAGTGTGAGCGCGCGACGCAGCGTGGTCGCGGGTACCCCGGCCGCGACGGCGGCGGCGTCGGTGCGGCGCCGGCGGACTACGGCATCGGACAGGGCCACCACGAGTCCGAGGGCGCACAGGCCGATACCGACCGCGGTGGCCAACCAGACGAGGTTGTAGGCCTGCGAGTAGTAGTCATCCGCAGTCCACTGTTCTTCGCCGATGACGAACCGGGCCTGTCGGTTCAACCAGGTGGATGCCGTTGCGACGACTGCGGCCAGCCCAAGGAGCAGGGCCGGGCGGGTGGTGGTCCTTGGCTCGTCGGCGATGCGGCGCAGGGCGAGCAGCAGGTCAGGTCGGGCGGTCCTTGGTGCGACCCGCCCGGCCACGAACCTGGCCAGGGACGGTCGTCGGTGCGAGGGGTGGTCGAGGTGTCGAACGGATCGGGCGGCCGCGGCCGCGGCGCCCGCAGTCACCGAGCCGACAGCGAGCAGCGGGGGCCACCAGCTGGCGGTCACCACGTTGGGCACGACGGCCATTGCTGCGCTGATGTCGACCGCACCGGCGGGAAGTGCGACCCCGTGGTACCCCGGTGCGGGCTGGCGGCTCATGTTGAGCACGGCGATGGTGAGCCCGAGCAGGATCATTCCGAGGGTGGCGCCAACGGCGACGGGGATGACGGTGTCGGCCACCGCAACTCGCCTCAGCTGGTCCGTTCCGGCTCCGGCGTCTCGCAGTTGGCGCATGCGGTCACGGCGCTCGATCGAGCCCAGCTTCCAGGTCTGGCCGGTGAGGTGGAGTGCCGGGAGCGCGACGAGCAGCACTGCGAATGCCACTCCACCGCGGGTTCCGTCGTCTGCGACGACTTGGATCCTGCTGATGACCGAACCCTGCTGCAGCGCGAGGAGCCCGGCCGCGGTGCACAGCAGCGCGGCCGTGATGGCCGAGGACAGTAAGGACCCCCAGTACCGCAGCCTGTCGTTCGGTGTGCGGCGTCGGGCCAACCAGAGGGCGTCGGCCCATCCCAGGGTGGCGCTCACTGGAGCACCTGCTGATCCGCTGCCGCGCCGATGGAGGGGTCGGTGTCGTCGACCCGTCCGTCCCACAGGTGTACCTCGCGGTCGGCGAAGGCCGCGACCCGGGCGTCATGGGTGACCAGGACCACGGCGGCGCCGGCATTGCGCGCCGCACTGACCAGCTCGCCGGCCACGAGGTCGGAAGCCACCGAGTCCAGCGCCCCCGTGGGTTCGTCGGCGAGCACCACGCGAGGTGTGGCGACCAGTGCACGTGCGAGGGCGACCCGTTGGCGCTGCCCGCCGCTCATCCGGCTGGCCGTCGTACGCGCTACCGACTCGACGCCGAGCCGTTCCAACCACTGTGAGGCCGTCTTCAGCGCTTCGGCGCGCGGCCGTCCGGACAGCAGCAGTGGGAGCGCGACGTTCTCCTCACCGGTGAGCTCGGGCACCAGCGTGCCGTACTGGAACACGATCCCGACCGACTGGCGTCGAAGGGCCGCACGGTTCCGCTCACCCACCGCGCGAAGGTCGACACCGCCCAGGAGCACTGACCCCTCGCGAGGAACGATGACGCCGGCCAGGCACAGGAGCAGGGTCGACTTGCCCGACCCCGATGGCCCGGTGATCGCGACCACCTCGCCCTCGTGGACGTCGAGGTCCACCCCGAGCAGGGCCGGGGTCTCGTCGTAGTCGTGAATGACGCCACGGCAGCTCAGCACTGGTTCGGTCATGCGATCTCTCCCTCGAGGTCGTGGATCCGGCGGCGGGCCGAGTCGATCCAGCGCAGGTCGGCGTCCAGGTGCGCCAAGGCGTGGTCGGCCGCGAGGACCTCCTGGAGCGTGGTCCCGGGCATGTGCTTGGCCGCGGTCAGCTCACGCATCCGATCCACGCGGGCCGAGCGCTCACGCACCAAGTGCTCCACGGTGCGCTGAACACCCTCGGCGAGCAGCAGCAGGGTCACCTTCGTCGCGACCGGGTTCGCCGCACGCACAGGCAACGGCTCCACTCTGGCCAGCCACGTGGCGAGTTCCTCGCGGCCAGCCGGCGTGATCCGGTATGCCGTGCGGTCCGGCCCATCGACCCGCTCGCGAGCCGCCTCCTCCACCAAACCACGATCACGCAGTCGGCCCAGGGCGGCATAGACCTGACCGAACGCGAGCTCCTTCGCGGCAGGAAACAGGGAATCGTGCTGCCGTTTGAGGTCGTAGCCGTGCTGCTGCCCCCTCGACAGCAACCCCAGCAGCACATGCCCAGTGGTCATACTTATAACTATTCACCATACGAATACCTTCGCGCAACCTCAACGAGGACATCGCCTTCGGTGGCACGAACGGGCCAGGGTTCGAACCAACGTCCGTGTTCGTGGACGGCCTCACCTCGCACGGTGTTGACTGCGGCCATGACCGAGGGACGTACTGCAACGCGTGAGCTCAGCGCAAGGGGCTGGCTTGTCTGGACCGCTGGAGGAGTTGCAGCGCTCGTGGTTGGTGTCATGACCGCCACCGGATGGATCATGGCCGGCGGTGCACTCGTGGCCGCAGTCGCCGGGTTCGGACTCTCATGGCGGCTGTTGGCCAACCGCTGACAGGGACCATCGCTCGCCCGAAGTACGGCGAGCGTGGGGCCACCCACGCTTTCTTTGACCCGCTCGAGTCGCGGCATGTTCCAGCGCCGTGATTGACCCTCGCCGACGACCCGAGGACTGCCTGTCGGAGTGGGCGGGTGGAGGATGATGACCTAGTCATGATGGAGGTGCAGCATGCGCCACGTTCTGTGTCTGGTCGGCCACCACCGCTGGGAGCGCCACATCAACCCGGGGACGAGCGGCCCCGGGGGCGGGTTCGACCAGTGCTCCCGGTGCGGCCGGGAGAAGAAGTCCTACGAAGAGAGGGGCAATCCCTCCTTCGGAGGATCCCTGCCCGGCGGACCCCCGCTCTGATAGGTATGGCGCCGTCCGCGCCCGTGGGGTCGGCAAAAGTCCTACGCCGCCCGCTATTCGGCAGGATCGACCGCCCCATCCGCGGCAAATGAGGGCGTTTTACCCGGCGGTGGGCGCGTTATCCGGCAGATGTCGGCGTGGGCTCTGGGATCGCGTTAAGGGGGCGGAGGCTGGGCTCGACGACGCGGCCACCTTCACAGATTGTGAGGACTGCAGTTCGCTGCGGGTCGCCGATGCCGGAGATGGCGGCGAACGTTGCCCGCCAGTCGTCTCCGGCTGCCGCGGTGATTGGCTCGCTCAGAGACGGAGTCTGCCCTTCCGGTGCACCAGCCCCGGGTGCGGCTCCGATGCCGCAGACCCGCTGCCCGTTGGGGAGAAGGGCCACCGCGGTCGTCTTAACGGGCAGTGCCTTCCCGAACTTGTCGAGACCGCCGCCGTTGGCCTCAACGACCCAGAAGGCGTCCAGCGGTCGGCCCGCGACATCAGCCATCGACACACTGCTTGCCGATCCGCGAGCCACCGCGACACTCAG
>Ga0208693_1002684_pt1 | contig 11516 bp, 9 predicted proteins | sample AD_UKC071_MetaG_FD_184438 | JGI IMG/M metagenome (GOLD analysis project Ga0208693, IMG submission 184438) | Active sludge microbial communities of municipal wastewater-treating anaerobic digesters from USA - AD_UKC071_MetaG (SPAdes) (version 2) | ecosystem: Engineered > Bioreactor > Anaerobic >... | reverse complement strand
TACAACTTTGACCACACCGATAATTCTTTTCCAGATTCCTTGTAGATTCAGGTTCCAAAGATAGACGTAATAGGATAAAAACTGTCCGAGTATAATGGCAAAATCGTTTCTGAGCGTACCATAAACGAAAAGCAAAAACGATCCCAGTATGCTTAATATCCAAAATGCAGGCGGAGAAAGCACCTTCTTGGCCTTTTCGGTCACAATCCATTGATACAGCACACGGGCAGAAAAAAAAAGTTGTGCCAGTAACCCAATTCCAAAAACCCAAATCTGAGTCTCTTGCATAATCACTTCAGATTGCTGTCATCCACAGCGTAGTTAATATATCGTCCTTTCATCCATCGATAAGCAAAACAGTCGATAAAAGGCCCTGTCAGCCTGTTCCATAAATGATATTTGGATTTTCCGGCCATGCGGGGATAATGGCGTACGGGAATTTGCTTGACTTTTCCGTTTTGCAGTAGAATCAATGCCGGCATAAAACGGTGCATGCCATTGAAAAGCGGCATTTTTTTGGCTGCATCGGTATGCATGACTTTCAGAGGACACCCTGTATCTGCGACACCATCGTTGGTCATCATTCTCCGATAACCGTTGGCTATTTTCGATTGAAGATTCTTAAAAAACGAATCTTTTCGGTTTGCTCTAATCCCGGTTACCATTTCATAATTTGCAATATCTTTCAGCAGAAGATTAAAATCTTCCGGATCTGTTTGCAGATCGGCGTCCATATATCCCACATAATCCGAGAAAGTATTATCGATACCTGCTTTGAGTGCGGCACTGAGTCCGCCGTTTTTTTTAAGACTAAGATAAAAAAAATCGTCATTCCTTCCACATATTTCGCGAATCCTATTTAAGCTATCATCCGTAGAGCCGTCGTTTATAAAAAGTACACACGCAGGATAAAGCGATTTCGGAAGAAAGCGTTGCAACTTCTTTTCTAAAGCGTAGATGTTGTCTTCTTCATTATAAACAGGCACAAGAATAGTAAACCTGTAATTTTTTGTTCGATTTTCCACTCTATTCATTTTGTTCCTAAGTGGTGAGCAATAAAAAGCACGTATACATAAGTCCTTGCCTTGACCTTATATCCTGCAAAATTAGTAAAAAAACGAAAAGAAGCACAATTCAGAGGGTTGAATTTACGCTGCGGTGTTTTTCATCGGAAAAGGTACACCTCTAAATTGAACTGAGTGTGTAAAATAATGGTTTTACAATCCCAATAGCCGATAAGCTTCCTGCAATAGTTCCTCGTTGTCGGCAATCAGCAAAACAATATCCCCTATCTCGAGTGGAGTATTCCCTCGTGGAACCAAATATTCACCGCCTCGCTTTATCATGGTGACCAATACTTTATCGGGCAATGAAAGGTCGGATAATTTATTGCCATTTTTAAGCATTTCTTCTGTTATCACTATTTCTGCCACCGCCGAATTGATTTCGTCCGACAAGTCGATATCGAACTCTTTTAATTCGGGCTTGCTCCCTTTTTCGTTACGATCGGCCAAACCGAGCCAATTTGCAACCAACGGAACAGATGTTCCTTGCAAAAGCAAAGAAAGTATGGTTATAAAAAAAACAATATTAAACATGGTTTCAGCTTGTTGTACCCCGCTAATCCAAGGATACGTGGCAAAAATGATGGGAACCGCACCACGTAATCCAACCCAAGCAACAAATAGTTTTCCCCTAAAATTGATTTTTTTAAACGGCAATAAAAGAGCAAAAACCGACACCGGGCGCGAAACAAAAATCATAAACAGACCAATTAAAATTCCAACGCCGGCTATAGGCAATAACTCGTGAGGATTAACCAACAAACCCAACGTCAAAAACATAATGATCTGAAACAACCAAGTCAATCCGTCAAAAAATCTCATCATACTGCGTTTATATACAAAACGTTGGTTGCCAATTATAAGTCCACCAATATACACTGCCAGATACCCATTACCTCCCAAAACAGAAGTAAAGCCGAAGAGAAAAAACACTATGGACAGCAACAACACCGAATACATACCTTCATAATCCAAGTGAATATGATTGATGAGATAAACAGCAAATCTACCCAATATTACTCCGACCAATACACCAATAATGAACTGTTGAAAAAAGGAAAACACGATTTTTCCCGGTTGAACCGCAGTCGCCTGCAAAAGCTGTATACAGAGAATTACCAACATATAAGCCATTGGGTCGTTACTTCCACTTTCCAATTCGAGTAGAGGACGAAGATTATGCTTAATAGCCAATCCTTTCGACCGTAAAATGGAAAAAACGGAAGCAGAATCGGTTGACGACATGATGCTTGCCAAGAGGAAAGATTCAACAAGTGAAAAAGTAACCGTCTTTATCACGTTGTTTGTCAACCAATAAATGAATATGCCTGTAAAAAATGCCGTAAGCAAAACTCCTGCTATCGATAGAACCACTCCGGGAACAACCACCGGTTTTATTTCCGAAAACCGGGTATCCATACCACCGGAAAAGAGAATGATGTTTAGCGCTATAATTCCAACATATTGAGCCTGATGAGGCGAACGGAATTCTATTCCCACTCCATCACTTCCGACAAAAACACCTACCAAGAGAAATAACAGCAAAGCAGGGATACCAAAACGATATCCTGTTTTGCCGACAATAATACTAATGAAAAGTAAAACGGAAGCTCCCAATAAAAAAACTTCGAATGGAATAGTCATATATGTCTTTACTTTATTCTCACATTTACTACACGAGTGGGCGGTAATTCGCGGTTGCGTTTATCTACGGCAGCGACAAGATGATCTGCCAATTCGGAAAAAGCCATGCCGGTAATGCTGTCGGCGTTGAGTGCAACCGGAACACCTTCGTCTCCGCTTTCGCGTATACTTTGAACAATAGGTATCTGACCCAAAAGAGCATAGCCATATTCTTCTGCCAAGTGTCTGCAACCATCTTTCCCGAAAATGTAATACTTATTTTCGGGAAGTTCGGCCGGCGTAAACCACGACATATTTTCTATCAACCCCAAAATGGGAACGTTTACTTTGTCTCCCGAAAACATACTGATTCCCTTCCGTGCATCGGCAAGCGCCACTTCTTGTGGCGTACTTACAATCACTGCACCCGTAATGGGTATGGTTTGAACAAGAGTTAAATGAATATCGCTGGTTCCGGGAGGAAAATCGATAAGAAAATAATCCAATTCACCCCAATCGGCATCTCCAATAAGTTGTTTCAGTGCATTACTTGCCATAGCACCACGCCACACGACAGCATTATCTTTTTTGACGAAAAAGCCGATTGATAGCATTTTTATACCGTAATTTTCAACCGGAACAATCAAATCCCGACCGTCTTTATTCACAAGCATGGGTGTAGCATCTTCAACACCTAACATTTTCGGCACCGAAGGTCCGAAAATATCTGCATCGAGCAGCCCGACCTTATATCCCTTCATGGCCAGCGCCACTGCCATATTGGTACAAACCGTACTTTTTCCCACGCCGCCTTTGCCCGATGCCACTGCAATGATATTTTTTACACCCGGCAGCAATTCAGGCTGTTCCATACGATGCTGTTGTTTATATTTTACCGATATATTTCCTTTGATATCGATATCTCTGTCCACATAAGTCAAAATAGCTTGTTCGGCCATTTTAACCAATGAGTTGATAAATGGATCGTTAGGCCTTTCCGCTATAAGAGAAAAACTCACTTTATTGCCTTCAATCCGGATATTGTCGGCTACCATGCCGGCAGAAACGATATCCCGGCCTGTTCCGGGATAACGAACGTTTTTAAGTGCATCAAGAATAAGTTGTGGATAGAGTGTCATAATTTAATTTATTGATTATCTGCTGAATAAGAATTAAATTTAAATTTTTACTTCTATGTAAATGAAGTAAATTTCGCATCATTTATATTGAGTACTCCGCTTGTAACTGCGATAATTGTCGCGTTCGATTTTCACTTCGGGTTCCGACCAGCTCTCTTTTTTAGGACATCGAAATGAGACATACTTGATGTTTAAACCTCGGGAAAGCCATTGTTGTTCATAAAAAGTTTGAATATGTAGCATCTTGTCGTCAATTCCCGAATGATACAAATCATTGGTGTCGAAAAGAACTTCAAGCTTATTTTTTTCGATCATGGCTTGCGTATATAAATAAAGAAAATCGCTGTCGGTTTTCAAATGAATCACACCTTCGGGTTTAAGAATACGGCTATATTCTTTCATAAAACGTGTAGAGGTCAACCGTTTGTTTGGTTTTTTCATTTGCGGATCGGGAAAAGTAATCCATAGTTCTGAAACTTCGTTTTCTGCAAAAAAATGACCGATAAGTTCGATTCGCGTCCTCAAAAAAGCAGTATTGGTGAGATTTTCTTGGAGAGCTTCGGTAGCACCTTTCCACATGCGTGCGCCTTTTATATCAATCCCGATAAAATTCTTTTCGGGAAACTGTCGGGCCAATCCGACGGTATATTCGCCTTTCCCGCAACCGAGTTCCAACACCAACGGATTATCGTTTCCGAAATAAGTAACCCATTTTCCTTTTAATGGAAAACCTTCTTTTTGCAGCATTTCAAATGTATACTGAAAAACATGAGGGTAAGTTGCCATGTCGGCAAATTTGGATAATTTGTTCTTTCCCATTCCGAATCATTTCTTTTTTGCAAAATTACGAATTTAACGCCAAATACAAATCATTTGTTTTTTATATCGTCATTTTATCGACAAAAAATACTGTAATTTAAATTTTATCTATACCTTTGCCAAGCAAAATAATCAAAAAAAAAATTTTATAAAATGAAAGTAAAGGAAATAATGACACGACTCGAAGCCAAATATTCCAATGAAAAAGAATATTTGCAAGCAGTAAGAGGGGTACTTTCTACAATTGAAGAGATTTATAACGAACATCCCGAATTTGAAAAGGCATGTATCCTTGAGCGACTGGTAGAACCCGATCGCATTTTTATATTTAAAGTACCTTGGGTAGATGATCGTGGTGAAATTCATGTGAATACCGGTTATCGTGTGCAATTCAACAATGCAATAGGCCCTTACAAAGGAGGAATACGTTTTCATTCTTCTGTTTCACTTTCAACATTAAAATTCCTCGGTTTCGAACAAATCTTTAAAAATGCTTTGACTTCGCTTCCGTTGGGCGGCGGCAAGGGAGGATCGGATTTCAGTATTCGCGGACGTTCCAATGCCGAAATTATGCGTTTTTGCCAGTCATTTGTATTGGAATTGTGGCATCATATTGGTCCCGACACCGATATTCCTGCCGGCGATATTGGCGTAGGTACGCGCGAGATAGGCTACATGTACGGCATGTATAAAAAACTGGCACGTGAAAACACCGGCACGTTCACAGGTAAAGGATTATCTTACGGCGGTTCGCTTATTCGTCCCGAAGCAACCGGTTATGGTGCATTGTATTTTGTAACGCAAATGTTACAGCAGCGTGGCATCGATATCAAAGGAAAAACCGTTGCTATCTCGGGTTTCGGAAACGTAGCGTGGGGTGTTGCGTCAAAGGCAACACAGTTGGGAGCAAAAGTAGTGACAATTTCGGGTCCTGATGGCTATGTTTACGATCCTCAAGGCATTAGTGGAAAGAAGATTGATTATATGTTGGAACTTCGGGCTTCGGGTGAAGATATTGTCGAACCCTATGTGGAAAAATTTCCCGAAGCTGTATTTTATCCCGGAAAACGGCCGTGGGAACAGAAGGTAGATATTGCAATGCCATGTGCCATTCAGAATGAGTTGGATGAGAACGACGCCCGCAATTTAATCGAAAATAACGTTCTGTGCGTTGCCGAAGTATCGAATATGGGTTGCACGGAAGAAGCTGTCGATTTGTTTCTCAAACATCGTATGTTGTTCGCATCAGGAAAGGCGGTGAATGCCGGCGGAGTAGCTACATCGGGTTTGGAAATGGCCCAGAATGCCATGCATCTGAACTGGTCGGCATCCGAAGTGGATGAAAAATTGCGGTACATCATGTCCAACATTCATAATCAATGTTTGAAATACGGAAAAGAAGAAGATGGATATATCAATTATGTGAAAGGTGCCAACATAGCCGGTTTCATGAAAGTAGCCGATGCCATGATGGCGCAGGGAGTCATATAACAACTATTAATCGATAGTCAATGATGCCGTTTCTTTATCGGCTAGCCAAAATTTTTTATGAACAATACGAAAATACCTTGCACGAGCATACCTTTGTTTTTCCGGGGCGTCGTGCAGGTATTTTCTTTCAAAAATATTTGACCGACATATCCTCAAAACCCCTTTTTTCTCCTACCATCCTTACCATTCAAGAGTTATTCGAAGAGCTTTCGCCATATCAAACCGGTGATAAAATCGGTATGCTGATCATATTGTACAACGAATATGTAAAAATCAGCCGATCGAACGAGTCGTTCGACGATTTTCTCTACTGGGGTGAAATGTTATTGAACGATTTTAATGACGTCGATAAATACCTGGTCGATGCGAAACAGCTTTTTCGCAACGTGCAAGATTTGAAATCGCTGGATGCCGATATATCGTATCTTTCGGAACCGCAAATAAATGCCATTCGTCATTTTTGGGAGCATTTTATGCCTATCGAAGGCAACGATACCAAAAAAAAGTTTCAAGAAACATGGCAGATTTTGTTCGAGCTTTATACGAATTTTCGCAATGCCCTTCACGAGAGGGGATATGCGTACGAAGGAATGCTATTTCGTGAAGTTGCAGAACGTGCAAAAGCAAATGAAGATTTGCATCTCCGTTTCAAAGATATCGTATTTGTGGGATTAAACGCTTTGACACCGGCGGAAACCATTTTGCTGGAATATCTTAAAAATTGTGGGATTGCCGATTTTTATTGGGATTACGATTCGCCTTTCGTCCGCGATAAACAAAACAAAGCATCTTTTTGGGTAACAAGCAATCTTCAGCGTTTCCCTTCCCGGTTAAAAATAGAAGAATCCTCCAAAACGGAAACAGATAATACAGAAAAACAAAAAATTAAACTTATAGGCGTTCCTTCAGCTGTTGGTCAGGCAAAACAAGTCGGCACTATTCTTTCTCAACTTATTGCACAAGGAGCTATCGACCCGAAGGAAGCCATCGATACGGCAATCGTTTTACCTGACGAGAGCTTATTGTTGCCCCTACTTTACTCCATTCCTCAAGAAATTACAAAAATAAACGTAACTATGGGTTATGGTTTGTCGCATTCGGCAATCGCGAGTCTTGTCGAACATATTGCCGATTTGCAGCACAATCTTCGGGAATTGGGTAGCGAAATTGCCTTTTATTACAGGTTTGTGCTTGCTATTCTTCACCATCCCCTGATAATACTATCAGCAAAAGAAGAAACGGAAACCCTAAAAACACATATCTCGGAAAACAATCGAATTCTCGTCTTCGAATCGGAAATTCCTTCTCATCCCCTATTAAAGCTAGTTTTTAAACCCATTACTCAATGGGAGCAAATTGCCGAATATCTACAATCTATTTTGGTTTTTATTTATAATCGTTTAACCGAGGAAAAATATTCAAAAGAGGAAACAAAAAATAAAACGCATTCCGTAGATTTGGAGCGCGAATTCATTGTACAGTACTATAAATCGATTACCCGATTGCAGGAAACCCTTGGCGAAGTAAAAACGTTATCGGTAGACACCTATTTTCGTCTATTGAAACAATTGACACAAAACCTTAGCGTGCCGTTCAGCGGCGAACCCTTATCGGGCTTGCAGGTCATGGGGGTTTTGGAAACACGGGTCCTCGATTTTGAAAATCTAATTATTCTCTCAATGAATGAAGGCGTTTTCCCTCAGAAAAAGTCGTTAAGCTCTTTTATTCCTTTTTCCCTGCGAAAAGGATTCGGATTGCCCACTTACGAACATCGGGAAAGTACCTATGCCTATCATTTTTTTCGGTTAATCAACCGTGCCAAACGGGTATTTATGCTATACGATACCCGCACGGAAGAATTGCAAACAGGTGAAGTAAGTCGTTACTTTTATCAATTGAAATATCTGTATAACAATTATTTCGATATCGAAGAGCATGTGCAGACTTATGATGTAAGTGCTCCCGATAGTTCACCGATTGTGGTAGCTAAAACGCCACACGTACTGCAAAAACTGGATGCTTTTAAAGCAGGAGGAGACAAATATTTGTCTGCTTCCTTGCTAAATTATTACATCAACTGCCCATTGCAATTCTATTTTTCTGCCGTCGAAGAATTATCCACAAAAGAAGAAGTACAAGAATCGGTCGAGGCCGAAATTTTCGGAACCATCTATCACAGCCTGATGGAAAACATATATCGTCGTTTCATTGGGAAAACCGTAACACCCGATGCGTTGACTTCTTTAGCCGAAAATGACGCTTATTTGACTGAATTACTCGAAAAAACTTTTTCCGAACATTATTTCAAAAATAAAGATCATACTCAACCGCTGCAAGGGCAATATTTTTTGATAGGGGAAATATTGCGAAGTTATGTAAAACAAACGTTGGAAGCAGATAAACAATTCACCCCTTTTCAATACATTGGAGCTGAATATAAATTCAAAAGCATCTATCGCGTAACAGATAATTTATCGGTTAACTTCAAAGGGAGTATCGACCGGATAGACCAAATAGAAGATGTGTACCGAATCATCGACTATAAAACCGGGAACGGGTCAACCGATTTCAAAAACATTGCTCAATTATTCGATGCATCGAAAAACAACCGTCCCGCACATATTCTGCAGGTTTTTATATATGCGTTATTTTATGCAAAAGAAAATCCCGAGAAAAAACTCACACCGGCAATCTATTATTTGCGATCGATTTTTAGCAACTTCAATCCTTCTGTGACTTTTAAAAAACAACAAATAGAGGATATTTCCTCCTTTTCCGATGAATTTATTCCCCTATTCAATGCTTGTCTGGAAGAAATTTTTGATGAAAAGGTTCCATTTACCCAAACGCAACAGGAAAAAAATTGTCAATGGTGTATCTTCAAAGAAGTTTGTGGGCGGTAAAAAGTCGATTTGTAAAACATTATACGGTCATTACGCTGCCCAAGATTTCTGTCTCGCAAATTAAAAAAGTCGATTTGTAAAAAATTATGCCCCTAATTTGATCACGATTATGTATATTTGTCGTGATATTTAAACAAATTTCTTTTTTTATGGACACCTACAAAAGACACCTTTTGATCACCGGGGGGGCCGGATTTATCGGTTCCCATATGGTACGATACATGGTAAATCATTATCCCGATTACCGGATCGTAAATCTCGATAAGTTGACCTATGCCGGGAACCTGGAAAACCTGAAAGATGTAGAAGATAAGCCCAACTACGTTTTCGTAAAAGCCGACATATGCGACTTTGAGGACATGCGAAGGATTTTTTCAAAATACCACATCGATGGGGTTATTCATTTGGCAGCCGAAAGTCATGTCGACCGTTCCATAACCGATCCGTTTTCATTTGCCAAAACCAATGTAATGGGTACGCTCAATCTGTTGCAAGCAGCAAAAGAAGCATGGGAACCCGATTATACGGGAAAACTTTTTTACCATGTCTCCACCGATGAAGTTTACGGTGCTTTACAATTCGACGATCCGCCTTTTACCGAAGAAACCAACTATGATCCCCATTCACCCTATTCCGCATCCAAAGCCTCGTCCGATCATTTTGTACGCGCCTATCGCGATACATATGGTTTGCCGACCATTATTTCCAACTGCTCCAACAATTACGGTCCATATCAGTTTCCCGAAAAATTGATCCCATTGATTATCAACAATATTTTTCATAACAAGCCGTTACCTGTTTACGGAAAAGGTGAAAATGTTCGCGATTGGCTTTATGTGGAAGATCATGCTCGTGCCATTGACTTGATTTTTCATAAAGGGAAACCGGGAGATACTTACAATATCGGGGGATCCAACGAATGGAAAAATATCGATTTGATTAACCTTGTTATCGACATTACCGATCGATTGCTGGGACGTAAGAAAGGCACATCCAAAAAGCTCATTACGTTTGTTGCCGATCGTGCGGGACACGATTTGCGTTATGCCATCGATTCATCAAAACTAACAAAAGAACTTGGTTGGAAACCTTCCTTAACATTTGAAGAAGGAATTGAAAAAACCGTTCGTTGGTATCTCGAAAATCAAGATTGGCTCGAAAATGTCACCGACGGCAATTATATGCGATATTATGAAGAAATGTATGCAAATAGATAAAAACTGTTGTATTTAAATGGAACTTACTACTCTGCCACCGTTTTCGGTTTCGGTAATGGAAATTTTAACGGCATCGGGAGGAAGAAGAGGTTCGACCAATTCCGGCCATTCAATAAAACACACATTTCCGCTATAAAAATAATCTTCGCAACCAAAATCGAAAACCTCTTCCAGTTTATCGATACGGTAAAAATCGAAATGATACACTACCTCACCTTTATCGGTATGGTACTCGTTGATAATGGCAAAGGTGGGACTGGTAACTATTTCGCACACGCCCATTTCTTCACAAACAGCTTTAATGAAGGTAGTTTTCCCCGCTCCCATTTCACCGTAAAAAGCAAAGATTTTATTATTGCCCATTTCGGATAAAAACCGGCGTGCTGCCTGATGAATTTCCGAAATATCGTTTATTTCGATATACATATCTTTTCAGTATATTTCATTTATCCTGCAAATATACCTATTATCGCATCTTATCGCATCACTCTTGCAAAATATCATACAAAAATCAACCTACATAAAAATTTTAGAACATCATTTGAATTTTTCACCTGATTATTGAATAAGTTGAATTTTTTTTCTTTTCTTTGTTGGAAACAGGAAGAAAAAAATTCAACTTATTAGCATAACTTATTAATATTATGAGCCTTTCATCTGAATTGAAAACATTTTTACTGCGAGGAAACGTAGTTGACATGGCAGTAGGTATTGTGGTTGGCGCAGCCTTTGGCAAAGTCGTAACTTCGTTTGTAAACGATATCCTCATGCCGCCGATTTCATTGCTTTTGGGTAACACCAATTTTTCGGACTTAAAAATTGTTTTAAGGAAAGCAGCAACCGAAGGTACGGAGATTGCTACACCGGCTATTACCTGGAATTATGGCAATTTTATTCAAACCGTCATTGATTTTCTCATTATTGGGACAGCTATTTTTTTTGTAATTAAAGCAATGAATTCGCTTAGTCGCAAGAAAGACGAAAAACCGGCACCTGCTCCTCAACCGACCAACGAAGAAAAACTCCTGGCGGAAATTCGAGATCTGTTGAAACAGAACAAGTAAACGCGTTAAACAGAGCAAATCTACCCGCTTCAGCACCGGCTTTTTGAGAAAATAATCCGGAATACTGATTTTTTTTTGCCTTCTTGTCGAGAGATTATCTCGAAAATTTTATATAAATTTGCATGCGCAATTATAGGTGATGCCTTTTTAGCTCAGTTGGTAGAGCAATTCATTCGTAATGAATAGGTCTGGGGTT
>Ga0208693_1002682_pt1 | contig 11522 bp, 15 predicted proteins | sample AD_UKC071_MetaG_FD_184438 | JGI IMG/M metagenome (GOLD analysis project Ga0208693, IMG submission 184438) | Active sludge microbial communities of municipal wastewater-treating anaerobic digesters from USA - AD_UKC071_MetaG (SPAdes) (version 2) | ecosystem: Engineered > Bioreactor > Anaerobic >... | reverse complement strand
AGCCAGGTCATCCTGCTGACCATGCTTTTCAAGATGTGTAACAACTTGAATTTTGTACTGGTCATTGAAGAAAGTTATTTGAATATTGTCATTACCCTGTAATGCAGTAAGTTTTGAAAGAAAAGATTTCAAAGTGTAAGGAACAACCTCATTCCACCTTGTCAAAACCCTTGACCGCCTGGAATCCAATGTGTCAGTTGGTAAAGGATAAATTCTCAACATTTTTTCAAACCTTGCAATGCCTTTTTCACTGCAATACATGATAAATGTATTATCCAACACCACCTGACCTTCATCACTAACCGCTTGAAATTCAGGATTTTCAGCGGTCATTATTGCTTGAATTTCCCTGTACCCTTGAAGGAAGGGTGGAAGATAATCAATGAGAACTATTTCCCTGCTCATGGTGTTACACTTCCCAATACAGGTATTTGATAGGTGGTCAGGGTCAGATTATTTGCATCACCATTGATGGTTGTTCCTGAAATATCAATGATGCCTTCGATTGCAAGCAACCTGGTTTCAATCTGTGCAATTCTCACAATTAAACTTCCCTGATTTGCCCAGTCACTTCTTAATTCAAGCATATAATCTTCAAGTGCTGCAATTGCTTGTGTTTGTAGTGCTTCCCATGAATACCCAGTGTCAAAGGTTATATTTGCAGCAATATCAACTGTTACTTCTTCAACAGTGTCAACTGTCACAATGTGTCCGATAGGTGCAATTCCCCAACCTTCACCTTGTGGGGAAGGGTCAATTGCATTTTGAACAGCATCAATCAAAGTTGAACTTGCTTTGTTATAGGTTGCATCAAGAATGGTAAGCTTGACAGTTCCACCGCCATCCCAAATAGGTGTGACCTTTGTTGAACCAACCCCAGGAATGGAATTGGTTTTTGTCAGGTAATCAGTAACATTACCACCATAGCCTTTTTCACCAAATGATGCAAAATACCGTTGTCTGAAAACTTCCGTATCTTCTTCATCTTCACCTGGAATAAGAACCTGTGTCAATTTTGCTGTTTCAAGTCCTTCGATGTAATCAATTGGGATGATGTCATCCAAGTATTGGTTTCCAATAGTTCCTGCTGTTTCACATTGCACTTTGTAAACACCAGGTGAAATCAGTTCAGTGACAACATAGTTCAATGAACCAAGGTTGAACCTTTTATTCAGAACATCAATGCTTGAAGGGGTGAATTCGCCTTTCAATATCGCATGGGTTGCAGGTTCAGGTGTAAGACCCCTTTCTTTTGCCCTTCGGATAAGATATTCCCTGGAAGCAGTGTCACCAAATGCTTCATTCAGTATCATGTCAAATTGCATGTATGCCAAGGTAAGTTCCACCGCAGCAGGGGCAAGGGCATCATATATGATACTGCCTTCACGCTTGTTCAATGTGTCAGGAACTCTGTCAAGCATCCTCTGCAAAATGACTTCATAAGTCATATTTTCATACATCAGAAATTCACCACCTTTTCTGTTTCGATATCACCATAAATGGTGTGTACAGTGAAGCGACAGGTTATTTTTCCTTTGTTCACTTCAAAGTCAAAGTTGTCAACACTGATGATTCTTTCATCCCAGGTCAAAGCTTCTGTAATTCGCCTTTTTAGTTCGGGAATCACATAACTGATTGGTTGACCGTATAAATCAACAAGTTCAATTCCATAATTCCATGAATAAATCACATATTGGTATCTTTCAGTGTTCAATATGTGATAAACTTCTTGAACCATTGCTTCAAGTCCGTCAGCATATCCCAGGATGATACTTTCATCAAGGTGCATCTTGTATGTTTTGCTTGGTTGTTTTTCAATTTCAAAATCCTGTGTAAGAAAGCCATTGGTTGACGGTATCATGTTATCAACCTATCCAATACAACATATTGCTGACCACCTTGCATCCTCAAAAGAAGAACAGTATCACCGACAACCAAGCTATTATGAACGGTAATTTCCTTTTTTCCTTTGACCTGATGCTTGTGTGTATTGCTTCCAGTGGTTGAACTGCTGCCATCATCTGTGTATGAATGACTGTGGGTATTATCTTCTGTGTAGTGGTCAACAGTGATGTTGGTTTTGAAATCAGTCACATTCCTGGTCAGAATCAACTGTGCTTCTGTAAGGGTCAGCTTTTGTTCCACATTTACTTTTAGTGGTGAAATGGAAGTGACCTTGCCAAACATTACTGCACAGGGTTTGGAAGCTTCAACAGCATCCAAAGCTGCTTTCTTTATCAATTCAATTAGATTAGGCAATGAATTCACCACCTTTCAAGGTTAAGTCCATTTTGTGTTCACTCTCATTGAAAATGTGCTTGCACTTTTCAACAAGCATGAAATTTTGAACTGCAATGTCGCCCAGGTTCAAATTTACAACAACCATGCTTCCTGCCCTGACTGATAGATGCCCAAAGGCATTTGTGATTTTCAGGTTTCTTGTCTTTACATTGTAAAGTGAAAGAAGGGCATCAGCCTTTGCTTTTCCATTTTCACCTTCCTGCAAAGTGTCATAATATTGCAGAATACCCCAGTTGTTCATGTTATTTGAATCCTGTGCAATATAAACTTCCCTTTTTCCTGTTTTTTCGTTCTCATACACAAGCTTGATTTTGTTATAGGTCTGTGAATCAATGCTTGATGTATAATCAAAGTTTTCGCCAGTTTCTTCATCAATGACCACACCAACCTTCATATTTTCAAGTGATTTCAAGGTCAGCTTTCCAAAGTCATCATACAGAACATACATGGTCTTTTTATTCATCAGTTCCAAATCCAGTGCATTCTGTATCATGTCCATTAGTGTTGTGTTATCCTCAACCCTGGATGCTATAATGTAGCTTGTTTTTTCAATTGTTCCAAGGTTTAAGTTGTAATCATCAGCAACCATCTTGATGAAGTCTGATGCAGTCTTATTTGTGTAAACATAGGTGTCTTTATTTTTCAAATACCGCAGTTGGTCATAAGCTGTAACAGTGACGTTCTGCTGTTTATCACGCTTTTTTGAAAAGACAAACCCATAAAAAAGCTTCACACCATCAACAACCAATCTGACAGGGTTTCCTTCGGTGAAGTTAATGTCTTGGTCTTTGATGACTGTGAAGGTCAGCTTTCCAGGTGAACCTTTTCTTTCCGTATCCCATGTAATGCCTTCCTGAACAACAGGGGCATACACTTTGTTTCCGTTCTGAATCAGCAATTCAACATTCAAAGTGTCACCCCCTTATACAGGTAAAGCCAACACTTGACCTGGATAAATCACATTTGGATTTTTCAGAACACCTTTGTTTGCTTCAAATATTTTAGTGTACTTTGAACCATCACCATAATACTTTTTGGCAATTGCCCAAAGTGTATCACCTTTGGCAACTGTATATGATTTTGCTGTCACCTTTGGTGCAGGGGATGATTCAGCAGGTCTTGTGTTTTGCACTGTTGCAACTGGTTTTGATTGTTTGATGGTAACATTGACAGTCTTTGATCCATAATCTCTGTACTGCTTCAACTTTATTTCCACATTCACATCAAAACCATTCTTTGAATCTTCGATTATTTTATAATCTTCCAAGCTGACCTTGATATTTGTATCAAACAGAAGCTTTCCATTTGGGAATGTTCTTGACACAATGAACTGGAATGGTTTCTGACTTGTTTTTAATTGTTCCAGTTTATCAAGGAAAACATCAGCTTTCTGAAAACCGTTCTTATATACTGCAAATGGATATTTTGTCTGTGGTAACAATGCTGTAAAAGATATATCTGTCAAGCCTGGTTTCTTCAAAATATTGATTTCACCATCATTTATCAACACCATGGTCTTGTTTTTGTTGTCAATACTGATGGTTAATTTTGAAGGGGTAACAGGCAACAGCATTGCATCCAAATAAAAATCATAAGCCATTAAGCATGCACCCCTTCCGCAACCATTTCAAGTGTTTCCTGAACTCTTTCTTCCAGGTAAGCAACAACACCATCAAGGTCAACTTCTGAATTCGCAGCTTTAATGTCAGAAGAAAAGTTCACTGTAAGTTCAGCAGTAGTGAACCTGTTTACAGCATCCCTTTCAGCAATATCACGCAAATATTTTAGTTCTTCACCTGACAATTCAACTGAACCTGCAATGCTGTTGGTATCATCAGCTATGTCAGCAAGATATTGTGATACATCCAAGCCTGTACCGTCATATGCAGTTGATTCGGGTGCTGTTGCACCAAATTTTTTAAGAAGCGCATTCATTGAAAGATTGTTGTCTATCCAATCGCTGATTCCTGCACCAACTTCCGCACCTGCTGCATATGCACTTGAACCCCAACCTTCTTCAAAGGTGTCAAATGTGTGGAAGGCATCACTTACACTGCCATATTCAAAAGTATTGTAAGCTTCTGACACGCTTTCATATTTGTAAGTGTTAAAACCTCTATCCCAGGCTTCACCGATATCTTCATACTGATGCTTTGAAGCTTCAAGTTCAGCCATCTTTTGTGTATAACTATTGACTGCATTTGTAATTCCTGTTGTGGATATATCAACACCTGGTATCTTATTCAACCATTCAATAGCTGTCTTAACACCTTCAACAATAGCCTTGATTACACTCCAAAAGCCAATCTGAATATTTATCCATGCATTTTGGAAAGCACTCATGACATTACTTGCACATGCCTTCAATACTTCCCAAATGCCAAGACCAAGATTTGCAAACCACAGTCCAACATTCTTGATTCCTGCCCAAATGGACAGACCCAAGTTTGCAAACCAAAGTCCTATGTTCTTTATGACTTCCCAAGCTGCAATTCCAAGGTTTGCAATCCACAATCCAAGATTTTTGAACAATGCGCCAAGCCAAAAGATTGCACCCATGATTTCTTCCGTAAACATAACAAACAAGACAACCAAGGCAATAAGTGCTGCAAGTATCCAAACAATAGGGCAGGAGAACAAAGCAGTATTAAATCCCCACTGTGCAGCAGTTGCTGCTATGGTTGAACCAGTCAATGCTGCTGTTACACCAATTGCAATGCCTTTTATTCCTGTATATCCTGCTTCGGCTGCTGCTGCAATTCCAACAGAAGCTGCATGAAGCAATGTTGCCACCTTCCAAACTGCCATTGCTGCAACTATACCCCAAATTATAGGTTCAAGGGTTGACCAGTTATCATATGCCCATGAACCAATTGAAGCAACCACATCAAAAATTTCAGTTGCTACCGCTGCAACAACAGTCAGTGCATTGGTAACCCCTATGACCATTTTGTTGAATTTCTCATTATTTGCCACTTCATTCAGTGTTTTTAGTATCGGCTGAAATATCAATGATGCCTGATTCTTGATAGAAGTCCAAACCTGTCCAAAGGTCATTGGCATGTCGTTGAACCGTTCTTCAATTTCATCAGCGGAACTGAACAATGCAGCTTTTATGACATCAGCAGTCAGCAATCCTTCTGATGCCCATTCCTTCATTGTTCCTTTTGCACCTTTTACTTTGACCATATAATCTTCAATTGCTTTGGCAAGCAATGGCGCATTTTCAATGATGCTTCTATATTCATCACCTTGCAGCCTTCCTGATGCCATTGCCTGTGTCAACTGATACATTGCAGAAGCTTGTTCCTGTGCAGATGCACCACCAATAATGAAGCTTTTATTCATCAACTCTTGGAATGCAATGATTTCATCATTACTGGTAAATGCTTTTCCTGCAAGCAATCCAAGCTTTGAAACAATGTCTATTGTATCTTGGTAATTCGCCCTTGCTCTTTGTGCAGAAGCAAATATTTTCTTTTCCAGTTCTTCAACAGAACCACCATCATCCACAATCAAGGATAATCTTGCTTCGGATAAAGCCATTGTATCAGACAAGTCCAATGTCCTTACAACTGCTCTCCATGACAAGTATGCAGCAGCAGCTTTTTTTATAGATGACAACAGTTTATTGCTGTGAGAAACACCAGTGTTCAAAGATTGATTGAACTTTTCCTGTTCTTCGGTGTTTCTTCTGATGTTTTCCACCACTTCATTCAGTTCAATATTAGCAGCATTGATTCTTTCCCTTACACCGTCAAGTTCCGCTGCATCAAAAGCCGAATTTGCTTTATTTTCAATAGCTTCAAACGCACTGACGGTCATGTTCAATGCTTGTGTTATATTCATCAGTGGGGAAGTCATCATATCCGTCAGCCTTATAGCTGTTTGAATAGTTGCCACATTCAATCACCTGCCTTTCTTGTCAAAGATTATCACTTTCTTTTTCTTGCTTTTTTGATTTTTTCAGCTTCGGCTTTTTCTGCTTCCATCTTGATTTTTATGGATGCAATCACAAAAGCTTTTTCCTGTGGGTCAAGGTTGACGAATTCAGAAGGTAACATGTGCAGTCTATGCAAGCAATAATGTGCAAAGACTGCATCACTGTCACCTTCTTCAATTAGTTTTTTGCTTCTTCAACCTTTTCTTCCAGGGTTGTATTAAAACCGTTGAATTCCTGGATGAATGCAGCAAAGTCATTGTATTCACCAGGGTCATCAATCATTTCTTTCAAAAGTTCTTCGGGGGTCTTTACCCCATAGCTGTCCTGCAATTCAGCATCATAAAGATTTGGATGCACAATGGATGCAACCATTATCTTTGCAAGGTATAATGAAGTGTTCAACTTCGGTCTGAACATTCCTGGTTTACCTTTCACAGGAACTTCAACCATGCAGGATTCACGAATATCTTCGCTTTCTTTTGTAGTCAGTGGTTTGATTTCCCAAAGCAGGGGATTCCCATTTTCATCACAAAGGGATTTGGTTGCAGGGTAAGTTGTATTTTCTCTGACTTTCTTATTCTGTTTCAAAAACAGTTTCAAATTTGACATAATATCCACCTTTCTTTCAATGTTAATGATTAAAAATGCCCCCTGGATGTTCGCACAAGACCGAACTATCCCAAGGGGCATTATACTTGTGTTTTTATACCATACCATCAAGAAGTTTGAATGTTTCAGGCATCTTAAAGTCCTCAAAGGTGAAGTCAATATCTTCATCCAGGTATTCACCATCAGCATCAAACTTTGCAAGGATACCCCCATCAGTGTTGCAGTCAAGAAATACAATGGTCTGCCTTCCTGCTGCACTTGTCGGGTCATCATTGGTGACCTGAATTTCAAAATAAACATCTTCACCAGTGTCCTTGTACTTCTGCAAAAGGGTTCTCAAAACTGACTGGTTGTAATGTGCAGTTGCAGAACCGCTGCCTTTCCAACCAGTTGCCTTATTCCCAACACCAGTCTTGCCCAGGATGGGAACTTCGGTCTTGTTCTTTTCAAATTTTGCTTCAAAGTTAATCATCTGCATGAAGTTGTATCTGTTGCCTTCAATGGTGATGAAGCATTCGGCAAGCTTTGCGGAAATCGCATCCTTGCCTTTCATAACTATGTTGTTAAGCATTGCAAATTACACCCCTTTCCTTACTGCACAATGCAGGTCATATAAAGCTGTGTCATTGTGTTCACAATGGTCACAACATCATTGACCACCACTGATTTCTTTGTATTTCCCTGTGTGACAGACACATCAGAATCACTGAAATTTTCAATTGCTCTGATAGTCTGCAACTGTTCATGATGCTTCACGATATCTGCCCAAAGGCTGATTCTGCCTGATGCATCATTCGGAACAACACCCAGGTATTTTGTATTGAACAAGGTTGCAATGTCATTTGCAATTTGGTCAATAACTCTGATGGTCTGATTGTCTTTGAATACATCACCTTTGTCAGCAGTTGTGGTAACAAGGCAGTTGATATCTTCAAGCACTCTAACCGAATCACCCACAGCATGGAATATAAATTTTCCTGCAAGCAAGGCTGCTTCCAGTTCAGTCTGTGTATAGTCCACATCAACTGTACATTCACCATTGTACTGCCTATTGGTTAAGGACTTGTTGATTGCACATCCTGCCAAAGCACCACCAACCCAGTAAACCAATTCAGGTGTGTCATTGTTTTCAACAGAAACAACACCTTCATAATCGGGTGTAGTGTACCTATGAACAACACACTGGAACTTGATGCCGACTTCATCACGCATACGCTTTGTGAAATTGCTGTACAATCCTTTTGTAGTTTCATCAGTAGAATCACAAATCAGTACATTGAAAGCATAAGCTTCCAAAGCACCAAGTGCAGTTGAATGGTCTGAACCAGTTATGGTTGCATTCGCACCGCCTGCCAAAGATGTTCCTGCTGTATTGTCAAGTGCAACATCATCTTTCCAAACAACAAAATCATTGTCAGCAAGTGCAGTTGTCTTGCTTGCTGTCACAACCGTCTGACTATCAACAAGTTGACTGCCAACATAGGTCTTGACATCAGACTTATTTGCATCATCAACATTGGTTGAAATAACAATCTTTATGTCATTACCCCTTGCGCCGGCATGTTTTGCTGTTGCATAAGTGTTTTGTGCTTTCGTGCCTGTTCCAAGTCTGTACACAAATACTTTGGTTGCATTCATGAAGATTTCACGCAAAGGCTTCATTTCATCATCAGTGTAAGAGTACCCAAACAACTTGAAGCAGTTCTTTTGGAAATCGCCTTTTTCAACTGTGATAACAGCACCTTCCTGACCCCACTTCAAATTTAGTGGAATTGCAACAATACCCCTGTCAGACAATTCTGCACTTGCGGAAGCTGCACTGATTACATTGATATAGCTGCCAGGAAGTATTTTATTCTGTGTAACAAAAGTACCACCGCCCAGTGCCATATTATTTCACCTTACCTTTCATGTATTTGTCCACCTTGGACACAACTTCATCCAAAGTGTATTCTTTGCCATCTTCCAAGATGGTGTTCAACAAGTCTTTTAGACCACTGAACCTCTTGGATTCAACCAACTGACTTTTTGAAAACTTAACTTCAATATTGTCAGTTTCTTTATGCTCTTTTGCCATGGTTTTCATCCATCCTTTCGTTACTTCAAATCCGATTTTTGAATTACTTCTTCCATCAGGTCTGCATCTTCAACCTTATAAACAAACAAGTTGAAGTTCACAAGGAAGTTCAGAACACCATCCACCAATTCACCACGCATGTTTGTACCCCTGACCAAGCTTTCCTTGATGGATTCATCAGGAAGTGTTTCCTTGATTTTGATAGTTTCCAATGCAAGATATAGCTTTTCAAGAACCGCATAGCATTCACTTTTGGGTTCTTTAGATGCAGGGAAGTACAAGATGGAAAACAAGTTGTTTCTGAAATACCGATTGCCCAACACCTGATTGCTGATGGGATTCACACATGTAACAGAAAAACAGGGTTCTTTCAAACCCTGATTCTTCAATTCAGTGTAAATTTCGTACCCATCACCGAATGATTCATTTAATTTTTCACATATACCATCAATAATTTTGTTTATCATTTAAAGCATTCCCCCAGGTACTTAATCAACTTGTTTTCAATCACCCTTGGTGCATCAGCTTCAAGTTCCTGTTCTGAAATAGTCAGCATGAATTTTCCTTCAACCCAACCTTTGTGATTAGCGGTTCTGTGACCAAATTCAACATAGGATGCATAATGAACAGGGTTTATAATTTCAATGATGTAATCACTACCAACTTTCCGAATTGGCAGCGAATTTGCATATTCAACTGCATCCTTGCCTTTACCTGTGCCACTTTCAGCTTCTGCTTCGGTTTTAGCTGTCCATCCCCTTCTTAATGTGCCACCCTTCTTGACCACTTGCTTTTTGACCTTGCCTTTGTTTTTTCCGCTTTTGTATCGGATAGCTTCACCTGTTTCATCACGCATGATGGACTTTCCATAATCACCAACAGGTGTTCTTTTAATGACTTTCGCCAACAACCTTGCAGCAAGTTCTTTGGCACATGAAGTAATGAATATTTGGACTTGTTCTTCACTCAATTGTTGCAACCTATCCCTGAACTGTTCAAGTCCTTTGGTGTAAACTTTAACACTTTTGCCCATCATGACCACCCATCAAACAGTTCAAGCATCACTTCTTGGTGCGAAGGGTATATTGCAGGTTCACCGCTGTTCTTATATACAGTTGTTCTGCCTTGGTGTTCAACAATTATCTTTGAACCTGGTTTAATAACAATTTCAGGCGCAATGAACAGCTTAACCACCTGTGTAACCATTTCAGCACTTGCGGTTTCTATGTTGCTTTTGATTGTAGAAAAGGACAATTTACAGGGTTGGTTTTCAAGAACGGTAAATTCTTTCTGTCCAGTGGATTTATTTGCCTTTTTATAAGACCTGTATTCCACAATAGAACATTTATCTTTGTACAGGCTTTCAATCGCTTTTCTTACCATCTTAACCGCCTGTAATGGACAAATTGACTTTTACCGCTTGTCATCAAATAAGCAATCAGCGAATCCAATCTTTGTTCAGGTGTCATACTTCCATTGCCAAAGGCAAAGGTCACATTTGTGTCACCTTCCTGAATTTGCTTGACTGCTGCATCAATGTCAATATCCAAACCCTGTAATTGCCCAATCCCTTTCTTTGCGAATAAAAATTCGCCAACAACCATCTGTGCAGCTACTTTTTTCAGTCCGCAAGGAACGCTTGAAACATTGCATTCATTTTTGATGTTGTTTTCTACCTTCTGAATGCAGAAGCCAAGAAGCCAGTCATCACCATTCTGCAATTCATAGCCGAACGATTCGAGCAACTTCCCAACATCATAAACAAAGGATGCACCAAGGCTTGATACATTCTGTATAGTCTGAATTAAAGCTTCCAGTCTGTCAGATATATCAGCCATTGGCTATCACCCCTTTCATCCTGCAACTTTTTTATTTGCAGTCTTTCTTTTCGTTACCGTAACAGGTTTATGCTCATTTGTATCAACAGCTTCTTTGTAACCATTATTTGTTTCACTAGTTATATTGAAAGCTGCAATAACTTCTTCCAAGGTCATTCTTTTGTGCATTGCAGGAAGGGTTGTGATGCCTTCATCTTCATCCTTTATAGTAACAGTACCGCTTGCATCCTTTGTTATGGATACAAGCGGATACTTACCTGATGCATTTCTTGTGGAAGCATACACACGATTTTCAATAACAATGAACATCAGTTCAACCCCCTTCCACTTTATTAATCGGCTTGTTATTATCCATTAGAAATAATTCTTGCAATTGCAATGTTCTTCGGATTTCCTGCAATTTCCCAGTTGGAAGAACCACTTGCATTTGCACCAAGCTGATTGTCAGTGGGGGAAGCAGTGTAAGAATCATTGGGTTTCACAAAGCTGAATCCGTTTGGATGGAAAGTTTCACGAATTCTTGTAATAAGTTCGTTATAACCGCCATCTTTCTTTGCTTCACGAACCACTTCAACAGGTGTATCCACAGGGGCAGGGGCATACTGAATTGCACCAGTACCAAACAGATAAGTAGTGTATTCCTTTGCGCCTGATGCAGATGCACTGTCTTTCACAGGAACACCATCATCAATCAAAACGGTCAAACCATTGTAGTCAGCCAGTCTTAACTGTCTTTGAACACCCATGGGGTCTG
>Ga0208693_1002676_pt1 | contig 11538 bp, 8 predicted proteins | sample AD_UKC071_MetaG_FD_184438 | JGI IMG/M metagenome (GOLD analysis project Ga0208693, IMG submission 184438) | Active sludge microbial communities of municipal wastewater-treating anaerobic digesters from USA - AD_UKC071_MetaG (SPAdes) (version 2) | ecosystem: Engineered > Bioreactor > Anaerobic >... | reverse complement strand
CCATGTTCTTCATGGAAAAAATGGAGCCGCTGCGCCTGGCGCAGGCCCACTCGGGCGCCCAGGGCATGATCGGGCGCGCGCCAGCCTTCAAGGCCTTGCTGGCGCTGATCGCCCGCGTGGGCCCGTCGCAGGCCAGCGTGCTGCTGCTGGGCGAGTCGGGCACCGGCAAGGAGCTGGCGGCACGCGCCGTGCACGAGGCCAGCGCGCGTGCCGCCCGCCCGCTGGTGGTGGTGGACTGTGCCAGCCTGCCCGAGACGCTGTTCGAGAGCGAACTGTTCGGCCACGAGCGCGGCGCCTTCACCGGCGCCCATGCGGCGCGGGCCGGCCTGGTGGAGGCTGCGCAGGGCGGCACCCTGTTCCTGGACGAGGTGGGCGACATTCCCCTGACGATGCAGGTCAAGCTGCTGCGCCTGCTGGAGAGCGGCACCTACCGCCGCGTCGGCCAGACCGAGCTGCGCCGTGCCGACATCCGCCTGGTGGCGGCCACCCACCGCGACCTGCGCGCCATGGTGCGCGAGGGGCGCTTCCGCCAGGACCTGTACTACCGCCTGAGCACCTTTCCCATCCACCTGCCGCCGCTACGCGAGCGGGTGTCGGACATCGGCCTGCTGGCGCCGGCCCTGCTGGCGCGCGTAGCGCCAGGCCGAAGCCTGGTGCTGGAGCCGGCCGCGCTGCGCCGCCTGCTGCAGCACCCCTTCCCCGGCAACGTGCGCGAGTTGCGCAACGTGCTCGAGCGTGCTGCCTTGCTGAGCGACGGCGATCGCATCAGCGCCCAGACCATCCACAAGGCCTTGTCCTTCGACGCTTCCTTCTTGCCCGCACCCGCCGCCGCGGGCGCCCCGCTGCGCACGCTGCAGGCCCAGGCCTTGCGCGAGGCCTTGCCGGTATCGGGGCGCACCCGCAGCGAGCAGGCCCAGGCCCTGGGCATCAGCCAGCGCACCCTGTACCGCCAATTGCGCGCGCTGAGGGGCTCGCAGAATACCGAATAAATGCTATATGTTTGATAGCTTTGTGTGACCGCCTGGTGCGCGCAAAGACCTGATTCGAGCATCATTTTGGGCCCAGGTGCCCCCTTCGGCACCCATGCCGGTGCCGCCAGCAGCCGCGTGCGCGCGCCGGTAAAATCGGGCTCCTTTCCCAAGGAGCGTTGCAGCAGGCCTTCTCGAGCGCCTGTCAGGCTTGGGGATTCAGACCTCTCGCAACGACGCTCGCCTGTTCCCCCACGAATTCCTGCACAGGTGAGCCTGATGACCGCTGTATCCATGCCCCCCATGAAACTCTCCGGCCTGGAGCCGGTGACCATCGGCGCCGGCACCTTGTTCGTCAACGTCGGCGAACGCACCAACGTCACCGGCTCCAAGGCCTTCGCCCGCATGGTCCTGAACGGTGACTTCGACCAGGCGCTGTCGGTGGCGCGCCAGCAGGTGGAGAACGGCGCCCAGGTGATCGACATCAACATGGACGAGGCCATGCTCGACAGCAAGGCCGCCATGGTGCGCTTCCTGAACCTGATCGCCAGCGAGCCCGACATCGCCCGCGTGCCGGTGATGGTGGACAGCTCCAAGTGGGAGGTCATCGAGGCCGGCCTGCGCTGCATCCAGGGCAAGGGCATCGTCAACTCGATCAGCATGAAGGAGGGTGTCGAGAAGTTCAAGCACGAGGCGCGCCTCGTCAAGCGCTACGGTGCTGCCGCCGTGGTCATGGCCTTCGACGAGACGGGCCAGGCCGACACCTATGCCCGCAAGATCGAGATCTGCGAGCGCGCCTACCGCATCCTGGTGGACGAGGTCGGCTTTCCGCCCGAAGACATCATCTTCGACCCGAACATCTTCGCGGTGGCCACGGGCATCGAGGAGCACAACAACTACGCCGTCGATTTCATCGAGGCGGTGCGCTGGATCAAGCAGCACCTGCCGGGCGCGAAGGTGAGCGGCGGCGTCTCCAACGTCTCTTTCAGCTTCCGCGGCAACGACCCGGTGCGCGAGGCCATCCACACCGTGTTCCTGTACCACGCCATTCAAGCGGGCATGGACATGGGCATCGTCAACGCCGGCATGGTGGGCGTCTACGACGACCTGGAGCCGGTGCTGCGCGAGCGGGTGGAAGACGTGGTGCTCAACCGCCGGCCCGACGCGGGTGAGCGGCTGGTGGAAATCGCCGAGACCGCCAAGAGCGGCGCCAAGGACGAGAGCAGGAAGCTCGAATGGCGCGGCACGCCCGAGGCGCCGGTCAGCGTGGAACAGCGCCTGTCGCACGCCATGGTGCACGGCATCACCGACTTCATCGTCGAGGACACCGAAGAGGCCTACCAGGCCATCCTGGCCAAGGGCGGCCGGCCGCTGCATGTGATCGAAGGCCCGCTGATGGCAGGCATGAATATCGTGGGCGACCTGTTCGGCGCCGGCAAGATGTTCCTGCCGCAGGTGGTGAAGTCGGCGCGGGTGATGAAGTCCGCCGTGGCGCACCTGATCCCCTACATCGAGGAGGAAAAGCGCCAGGACGAGGCCGCCGGCCGCGATGTGCGCAGCAAGGGCAAGATCGTGATCGCCACCGTGAAGGGCGACGTGCACGACATCGGCAAGAACATCGTCACCGTGGTGCTCCAGTGCAACAACTTCGAGGTGGTGAACATGGGCGTGATGGTGCCGTGCCACGAAATCCTGGCCAAAGCCAAGGCAGAAGGCGCTGACATCGTGGGCCTGAGCGGCCTGATCACCCCCAGCCTGGAGGAGATGCAGTACGTGGCCGGCGAGATGCAGAAGGACGAACACTTCCGCATCAAGAAGATCCCGTTGCTGATCGGCGGTGCCACCACCAGCCGCGTGCACACCGCCGTGAAGATCGCGCCGCACTACGAAGGCCCCGTGGTCTACGTGCCCGACGCCTCGCGCAGCGTGGGTGTGGCGCAGAGCCTGCTGTCCGACCAGGCGGCTGCCTATATCGACGAGCTCAACGCCGACTACGACAAGGTGCGACGGCAGCACGCCAACAAGAAGCAGACCCCGTTGTGGCCCATCGCCAAGGCGCGGGCCAACAAGACACCGATCGACTGGGCGGGCTACCAGCCCACCACCCCGAAATTCATCGGCCGGCGTGTCTTCAAGAACTTCGACCTGGCCGAGCTGGCCAAGTACATCGATTGGGGCCCGTTCTTCCAGACCTGGGACCTGGCCGGGCCCTTCCCCGCCATCCTGAAGGACGAGATCGTCGGCGCCGAGGCCGTGCGCGTGTTCGCCGACGGCAAGCGCATGCTGCAGCGCCTCATCGAAGGCCGCTGGCTCACCGCCAGCGGGGTGGTGGGCTTTTGGCCCGCCAACACCGAGCGCGACGACGACATCGTGCTCTACACCGATGAGAGCCGCAGCCAGACCGCACTCACCTGGTACGGCATGCGCCAGCAGACCGAGAAGCAGGTCATCGACGGCGTGATGCGCCCCAGCCGCTGTCTGGCCGACTTCGTGGCGCCCAAGGCCAGTGGCGTGGCCGACTATGTGGGCATGTTCGCCGTCACCGCCGGCATCGGCGCCGAGAAACGCGAGCAGCGGTTCATCGACGACCTGGACGACTACTCCGCCATCATGTTCAAGGCCCTGGCCGACCGGCTGGCCGAGGCCTTCGCCGAAGCCCTGCACCACCGCGTGCGCACCGACCTGTGGGGCTATGCGGCGGGTGAGTCGCTGGACAACGAGGCGATGATCAAGGAACAGTACCGCGGCATCCGCCCGGCACCGGGCTACCCGGCCTGCCCCGACCACAGCGTCAAGGGCCCCATGTTCGACCTGCTGCAGTGCGAAGAAATCGGCATGGGGCTGACCGAGAGCCTGGCGATGACCCCCGCTGCCAGCGTCAGCGGCTTCTATATCGGCCACCCGGACAGTGCCTATTTCAACGTGGGCAAGATCGCCGAGGACCAGCTGCACGACATGGCCCAGCGCCGCGGCATGGACGAGCAAGACCTGCAGCGGCTGCTGGCCCCGAACCTATGAAACCCCTTTTTTTGAGCATCAAAATGGCGTATCGCGCTTGTTTTATAAACGCATCGCGCTATCAATTTGATTGCGCTGCCTGCTGATGGCTTCCGACACCGCCCGCTGGCTCGAAGGCCTGGTGATTCGGCTGCGCCGCTGGGCTAGCCTGCTCTGGCGCGAGATCCGCACGCCGGCCCGCCCGGTGCTGCGCGCCATCAACCTGTGGCTCGACGCCGACGGCCTGCGCATGAGTGCGGCCATGTCTTTCTACGGCATCCTGAGCCTGGCGCCGCTGGTGGCCTTGCTGGTGTCGGTGCTGGGGCGCTGGCTCGACATGGAACGGCTGGAGGCCAACCTGCTGGCGCGGGTCAGTGCAGGCATGGGGCAGCAGGCGGCCGACGTGGTGCAGCAGGCGCTGGGTAATGCCTTCTCCAGCGACGGCAACGTCATTTCCTTGCTCACCTTCCTGGTGTTTGCTTCGGGTGCCCTGGGGGTGTTTGCCGAGTTGCTGTCGGCCTTCGAGCGGCTGTGGCGGCAGGACCGGCCCGGCATGCCCAGCGTGCCCTGGTGGAACAGCGTGAAGCTGCACCTGCGCGGCATGCTGTACATCCTGGTGATGGGTGGGCTGCTGCTGGTGTCGCTGATCGCCTCCACCCTGATGACGGTGCTCACCGGCAAGGTCCCCTTCCTGGCGGCCATGGGCTGGGTGCTGCCGGCGCTCAACGAGTTGCTGTCCTTCGTGTTCTGCACCGCCCTGTTCATCGGCCTGATGCGCCTGAGCACCGGCCCCAAGCCGGCCCTGCGCCATGTGGCCTGGGGGGCGGTGGTGGGCGCTGTGCTGTTCAGCGTGGTGCGCCATGCACTGGCGCGCTATCTGATGGCCGCCCCCATCGTCAACGCCTACGGCGCGGCAGGCTCGATGGTGGCCGTGCTGATGTGGTTCTACGTCACCTCGGCCATCCTGCTCTTCGCCGCCGCCTGGGCGCGGGCGCTGGCGGACGAAAGCCGGCTGCGCAAGGCCGAGCGGGAACTGGCCGAGGCTTCGTTGCCACCCTGAGGCATCCATGCTGACGCACCGGCAACTGCGCTACTTCGTGCACATCGTGGACGCCGGCAGCTTCAGCCTGGCGGCGGAGCGGCTCTTCGTGGCCCAGTCGGCCCTGAGCCGGCAGGTGCGCGAGATGGAGGGCCAACTGCAGACGCCGCTGCTGCAGCGCGACACCCGCCACCTGGAGATGACCGCCGCGGGCCGGTCGCTGTATGCCGATGCCAGGCGTATCCTCGCCGCGCTGGAGGACGCCGCCGTCCGGGCGGCCCAGGCGCAACGCGGCATCGAGGGCACGCTGCAGCTGGTCCACTCCAGTTCCGTGCCGCTGGGCGCGCCGATCCTGGCCGTGCTGCGCCAGCATGCCGAGCAGCACCCGGGGGTGGTGGTCGAGATCTCGCAGGCCTCCTCGGAACACCAGGCGCTCGACATCCACGAAGGCCGCGCCGACGTAGGGCTGGCGCGTGCCCCCATCCTGCGGCGTTATGGCAGCGTGCACTACCTGCCGCTGTACGAGGAACCCCTGGTGGTCGCCGTGGCCGCGAGCCATGCGCTGGCGGGCCAGGCCGGCACCACGGTGGCCGCGCTGCGCCACGAATGTTTTGTCGCCACGCCGCATCTGGAGCGCGGCGGGCTGAGCCACCATGTGGCCGAGCTGTGCCGGGCGCAGGGCTTCCAGCCGGTGCCCGCGCCGGTGCGCTCGCGCAAATGGTCACAGCTCGCGCTGGTGCAGGGGGGCTTCGGCATCGCCGTGGTTCCCCTGTCCATGGGGCGACTGGCGCCTGAGGGGGTGCGCCTGCTGCCGCTGCAGGGTGAAGGCTGCACGAGTGGTGTCATGGCCTTGTACCGGCATGGTGCGCCACCCCTTGTGCGGCACTTCACCGACGCCTTGTCCAGGCTCGGTGCCGGGTTCGCATCCAGCTGATTTCGAGATAGGCGGGCGCCACATTCGGTATTGGCCCTTTCAGGCGCATGCCGATAGATTCGACGCCTTGCCATTGCTCCCCTGCCCCATGGATGCGCTCACCTCCGTTCTTCCTCTGCCCCCTTTGCCACTCCTGGCCGTGTGCCTGGGCGTGTTGCTGGCCTATGTGGTCTTTGGCATCGCGGGCTTTGGCACCGCGCTGGTGGCCGGCCCGGTGCTGGCGCAGTTCGTGCCGGTGGCCACCATCGTGCCCTTGCTGGCACTGCTGGACTGTGCGGCGGCCGGCGTCAGCGTGGCACGCGACGGCAAGGCGGCTGACACGGTGGAGCTCAGGCGGATCGTCCCCGCGATGGTGCTGGGCAGCCTGGGGGGCGCCGCGATGCTGCTGCTCGGCCCGCCCCGGGTGCTGCTGCTGGCGCTGGGCCTCTTCGCCGTGGGGTATGCCGTGTACGTGCTCAGCGGCTTCAAGCCGGACGCCCGTTTCAGCCCCCGGGCCGCTCGGCCCTTCGGGCTGGTGGGTGGCGTGTTCTCTGCGTTGTTCGGCAGCGGCGGGTTCATCTACGCCATCTACCTGGCCGGGCGGATCGAGAACAACGAGCGCATGCGGGTCACGCAGTCCGCGCTCATCGGGCTTTCCACGTTGACGCGTGCGGTGCTGTTCCTGCTGGCGGGGGTGTACGCCCACCGGGACATCCTGGTTCTGGCGGGGCTGCTGGCGCCCGCGATGCTGGCCGGCACGGCCGTCGGGCGGCGCATCACGCTGGCGCTGTCACGCGCGCAGTTTCTGCGCATCGTCAGTGTGGTGGTGCTGTGCGCCGGGGTGGCCTTGATCGTGCGGTATGGGGCCAGCCCGTGATCCTTGCAGCGGCGTCCCGCAACCCGGCTTGCTATGCGATCGCAGCTTCCAATGCCGCAGTGTCTTCATAGAAGTGGTACAGCGCGATCTGCCCCTGCTGCACCCGGCAGACCAACGCCCAGTTGCTGGGGAAGTCGCGGCCTGTTTCGCGGCTGCGGTGGCGGAGGTTGCCGTACATCGCGGCGTGTTCGCCTTCCGAGAAGCTGGCCGTGACGTTGAACTCCCCGGGTTCGAGGAGCTCTGCAAAGCGCCTGAAGAACTCCCGGGCGCCTGCCGGTCCTGCGAAGGTTCCGTGCACCGGTACGCGAGGATTTGGAACGGGCCTTGCCGAAATGAATTGCGCGTCCGGGGCCACCAGGGTCCATGCCTCTTCCAGGGTGCCGGAGAAGACATGCTTCAGGAATGTTTGAACAGTGTCGAGGGAGGTCATGGGCGGTTCCTTGTGCACACAGGGCGATGGACGTGGTGGAGGGCACGCCCTCATGCCATGCACTTTAGTTATGTTCATAAACTTACGGAAGTTGATTAAAAAACCATGTTCCGTGCAAAAATAAACAGATGAAAACCCTGCAGTGGGACGATGTGCGCTATTTCCTGGCGCTGGCCCGCCAGGGCAGCCTTTCGGCGACCGCGCGGTGGATGGCGATCGAACATTCCACCGTCGCCCGGCGGGTATCCAGCCTTGAGCAGTCCTTGGGACTGAAGTTGTTCGACCGCTTGCCGCGCGGATGGACGCTCACCGCGGAGGGGCAGGCGCTCTATGAGCGCGCGTGCCTGCTCGAAGAAGACATGCTGGCCTTGCAACGGACAGCGCTGGGCCAATCGGCGCTTGCGGGGCGCGTGCGTGTGTCGGCACCTCCGTTGCTGCTGAACTACTTCGTGCTACCGCATCTCGACGGATTCCGTGCCTTGTATCCGCAGATCGAACTGGAATTGAGGGGAGAGCGGCGCGGTGCCCGCCTCGGGAGTGGCGAAGCAGACATCGCCTTGCGCATGGCCGAGCCCCGCGAACCGGATCTGGTGGCTCGGAATCTGGGGCCCATCGCTTATGGGCTCTACGGTACGAAGGCATGCAACGCGCAGCCCGAATCCGAGTGGACATTCATTGGCTTTGACGACAGCATGCCTGAGCTGCCGCAAAAGCTGTGGCTGGACCGCTATGCGAGAGCCCGCCGCTACGTCTTGCGCGCCAATGACATGGTGGCGATGTGCCAGGCTGCCGGCCAGGGCTGGGGGCTTGCGCTGTTGCCCCGGTTTCTTGCGGCAAGGGACCACAGGCTCCATGGCGTGGATACACCGGTCCCGCCGCCACTATTGCCGGTGTATCTGGTCATGCATGCGGATGTCCGCCGGGCACCGCGCATTCGCAGCACCGCCGACTATCTGATCGAAGTGTTCGCCAGGCATGGCGGAGAGCTTGCGCCGAGGGATGGCGCTCCGCCGTAGCGCCTGCCTGCGCGCCGATGGCCGGTCTGGGAGACTTTATTTCTCGACGAACGCCCGTTCCACCACGAAGTCGCCGGGGATGGACGTATTGCCTTCTTCAAAGCCCAGGTGCTCCAGGATGGCCTTCAGATCCGTCAGCAATTCGGGGCTGCCGCACATCATGGCGCGGTCTTCCAGCGGGTTGAGCGGGGGCAGGCCCAGGTCGTCGGTGAGCTTGTTGCTCTTGATCAGGTCGGTGATGCGGCCCTGGTTGCGGAAGGGCTCGCGGGTGACGGTGGGGTAGTACAGCAGCTGCTTGGAGATGATCTCCCCCAGCACTTCGTCTGCGGGCCAGTCCTTGGTGATCTGGTCGTAGTAGGCCAGCTCTTTCACTTCGCGCACGCCGTGCACCAGGATGACCTTGTCGTATTTCTCGTAGGTGTCCGGGTCGCGGATGATGCTCAGGAACGGCGCCAGGCCGGTGCCGGTGCCAAACAGGTACAGGCGCTTGCCGGGCAGGGTGTAGTCGATCAGCAGGGTGCCGGTGGGCTTCTTGCCCACAATGATCTTGTCGCCCACCTGGATGTGCTGCAGCTTCGAGGTGAGCGGGCCGTTTTCCACCTTGATGCTGAGGAACTCCAGGTGCTCCTCGTAGTTGGCGCTGGCGATGCTGTAGGCGCGCAGCAGCGGCTTGTCGTTCACGCGCAGGCCGATCATGGTGAAGTGGCCGTTGGAGAAGCGCAGCGACGGGTCGCGCGTGGTGGTGAACGAGAACAGGCGATCCGTCCAGTGGTGCACGCTCAGCACGGTCTCTTCGTTGAAAGCACTCATGGGTTCAAAAATCCGGGTTGAAAAGGGCGCGGCCGGGGCGATGGCTGGGCCGTATCAAAGGGTTATCCCGTGCATGGTAGATTTCCGGGCGCACAAAACCTTGACGAATCGCAGAGTCTATCCATTTTGTTACTACTCCTGGGCATAAGAAAAAATGGTCGGAATGGAGCCGTGAGGATCCTGCTGCAGCAAGGGTGGTGGCCGCATGGCAGACTTGCGCCCTGTGCGTGTGCGCCGTAGCGCCGCCTGCTGCGTTGGTATGTATCTGTTTCACTGTGAGAACAAGGAGCTCCCCGATGATGTCGTCCCGCCGTGCACTCTGTTTCGCGATCGCCGCCAGTCTGGGAGGCATGGCCGCTGGCGCCCATGCGCAGCAGCAAGGCACCATCAAGATCGGTGAACTCAACAGCTACAAGGCCCAGCCCGCCTTCCTGGAGCCCTACAAGAAGGGCATGGAGCTGGCGATCGAGGAGATCAACGCCAAGGGCGGCGTCAACGGCAAGAAGCTGGAGCTCATCAGCCGCGACGACAACGCCAACCCCGGCGACGCCGTGCGGGTGGCCGAGGAGCTGGTCTCGCGCGAGAAGGTGGACGTGCTGACCGGCACCTTCCTGTCCAACACGGGCCTGGCCGTGGCCGACTTCGCCAAGCAGAAGAAGCGGTTCTTCCTGGGCGGCGAGCCGCTGACCGACAAGCTGACCTGGCAGGGCGGCAACCACTACACCTTCCGTCTGCGCCCGGGCACCTACATGCAGTCGGCCATGCTGGTGCAGGAGGCGGCCAAGCTCAACAAGAAGCGCTGGGCCATCGTCTACCCTAACTACGAATACGGCCAGTCGGCTGTGGCGGCGTTCAAGCAGCTGCTGAAGGCCGCGCAGCCGGACGTGGAATTCGTCACCGAGCAGGCCACGCCGCTGGGCAAGGTGGACGCCGGCAGCGTGGTGCAGGCCCTGGCCGACGCCAAGCCCGACGCCATCTTCAACGTGCTGTTCGCGGCCGACCTGTCGAAGTTCGTGCGCGAGGGCAACACCCGGGGGCTCTTCAAGGACCGCGCCGTGGTCAGCCTGCTGACCGGCGAGCCCGAATACCTGGATGCGCTGCGCGACGAAGCCCCGAACGGCTGGATCGTCACCGGCTACCCCTGGTACGGCATCCAGACGCCTGAACACAAGGCGTTCTTCCTCGCGTACCACAACAAGTACAAGGACTACCCGCGCGCCGGCTCGGTGGTGGGTTATTCGATGATCAAGTCGGTGGCAGCCGGCCTGGCCAAGGCCAAGAGCACCGACCAGGAAAAACTCGTGGCGGCCTTCAAGGGCCTGCAGGTGGACACGCCCTTCGGCAAGATCACCTACCGTCCCGAGGACCACCAGTCCACCATGGGCGCCTTCGTCGGCAAGACCCAGAACCAGGGCGGCAAGGGGGTGATGGTGGACTACCAGTACCGCGACGGTGCTGCATTCCAGCCATCGGCTGCCGAGGTCAAAAAGGGCCGCACTGAATAAGCACTCCGACTGACGGAGGCCCGAGAGATCCGCATGAGCTTTTCCGGCCTCATTGTCCAGCTGCTCAACGGGCTTGCCTCGGCGTCTTCGCTGTTCCTAGTGGCGGCGGGGCTGTCGCTGATCTTCGGGGTGACGCGGGTGGTGAACTTCGCGCACGGCTCCTTCTACATGGTGGGCATCTATGTGGCCTATTCGCTGGTGGAGCGGCTGGGCGGTGCTCTCGGCTTCTGGCCTGCGCTGCTGCTGGCGCCGCTGGTGGTGGGGGTGCTGGGCGCGGTGATCGAACTGGTGCTGCTGCGGCGTATCTACAAGGCGCCCGAGCTGTTCCAGCTGCTGGCCACCTTTGCGCTGGTCCTGGTCATCAAGGACGCGGCGCTGTGGATCTGGGGGCCGGACGAACTGCTCGGGCCGCGCGCGCCGGGCTTCAAGGGCGCGGTGGACATCCTGGGCCGCCAGTTCCCCACCTACGACCTGCTGCTCATCGTGGTGGGGCCGCTGGTGCTGGGCCTGGTGTGGCTGCTGCTCACCCGCACCCGCTTTGGCACCCTGGTGCGCGCCGCCACCCAGGACCGCGAAATGGTCAGCGCCCTGGGCGTGAACCAGGCTTGGCTGTTCACGGCGGTGTTTGCCCTGGGCGCCCTGCTGGCCGGGCTGGGCGGCGCGCTGCAGCTGCCGCGTGAGCCCGCCACGCTGGAGATGGACCTGAACACCATCGGCGCGGCCTTCGTGGTGGTGGTGGTGGGCGGCATGGGTTCCATCCCCGGTGCCTATGTGGCGGCGCTGCTCATTGCGCAGATCAAGGCCCTCTGTATCTGGCTCGGGGTGGTCGAGCTGTGGGGCACCGCAGTGTCGTTCTCCAAGCTCACCCTGGTGGTGGACTTCCTGGTGATGGCCGTGGTGCTGGTCTGGCGCCCCTGGGGCCTGCTGGGCCGCCCGCAGGCCGCCAGCCGTGCGGCGGCTGGCCTGCGCGAGGCGCCACTGCG
>Ga0208693_1002660_pt1 | contig 11588 bp, 14 predicted proteins | sample AD_UKC071_MetaG_FD_184438 | JGI IMG/M metagenome (GOLD analysis project Ga0208693, IMG submission 184438) | Active sludge microbial communities of municipal wastewater-treating anaerobic digesters from USA - AD_UKC071_MetaG (SPAdes) (version 2) | ecosystem: Engineered > Bioreactor > Anaerobic >... | reverse complement strand
TGATTGGCGCGATTATACAATTCAAAACCAGAGTCCTGTCCGATGTGCTGTCCTGCAGGCTGTTTACCGTGAACTACCCGCTGCTGATTGACCATATTTTAAGGGAAGCCAAGCTCTACCTTAGTTTGGTGCAAAGGCTGCTGGACAGGGAAAACATCGACACCGCGCGGCAGGAGCTGGAGCAGCAGTATTTCTGGAACAGAATAATGGCGGAGCATTCAAAGTTTATCCGGGGTTTGCTTGACCCGACCGAGGAAGAGTTAATCGCGGCGGCCAACGACTTTGCGAATGAGTTCGACCAGCTGACCGCCGAGGCGAAGCAGGCGCTGGACAGGACGATTATGCCCGGCGGCGTAACCGGAGACAGCCTAAGAGCCACCATGGAAATCAGGGATTTCAACACGCAGGGCACGCGCGGCCTGATTGATTGCAAAATCAAATCAATAATCATCCCGCTGCTCGGGGACCACGTGCTGCGCGAATCCAACCATTACCTGCGGCTGCTGAAGATGTTTAACAGCGGCAGTTACCGCTGAGATTTTTACGGCTTTTATGACGGATATGCTTATCCCGACCCCGCTTTACAGGCGGGGTTTTTGACTGTGCGGCTGCTGCCCGCCTAAATATTTGCAGCACGCGGAAAAAAGTAATATAATTGTGTCAGGCGACGCAGAATGTGTGTTGACAGCCGGAGAATTGTAACATTTTTAGATGCTCCATGCGGGCTTCAGTTTAACAGGGGAACAGAAGTAAGCTGTCATTGGCATTGCCGCGCCATAAGGAGTGAAAGAATATGAAAACAGCGGTCATATCCTATTCCTTTACGGGAAACAACGAAACTCTGGCAAAGCAAATTGCAGAGGAGATTAAAGCGGAGCATATAAAAATAACAGAGCCGAGGAAACGCACTTTCGGTACGATAGCCGCGGATTTGGTTTTTGGGCGGGCGCCGAGGACAGAGCCAAATCCGCAGGTCATGGCGGCGTATGATTTGATTATTTTTGTTGCGCCTGTATGGATGGGTCAGCCCGCATTCCCGATACGTGCGTACTTAAAACAGCTCAAAAGACACCCGCAGAAATACGCCTATGTTTCGATAAGCGGTGGCGGGCCGAATGGTAATCAGGGATTGCCCGGCGCACTGAAAAGAAGAGCGGGTGGCGAAGCAGCGGCAGTTGTCGATTTGCATATTACAGACCTTCTTCCGCCGACGCCCAAGCCCACTGCCGAGGCCGTGAACGGGTATCGCCTGACCGCGCAGGATGTCGAAAACCTGGCAGAGCGCGCGGTTGCAATCCTTACGGAGAAATTGCCGCTTTAGGTTTTGTGTTCAGGGCGGCGGTTGTGATTTGCCGCGGCCGGATTTTGCCTTGAGGAAAGGGACGGGAAGATGAAAAAACCGGAGCTTTTGGCGCCAGCGGGGAATTTAGAAAAGCTGAAAACGGCTGTTGATTTCGGAGCGGATGCGGTGTATCTCGGCGGAAAAAAATACAGCTTGAGAGCTTTTGCCGGCAATTTCAGCCTTGACGAGATGGCGCGGGGAATTGAATATGCCCATTCCAAAGGCAAAAAGGTGTATGTTGCCCTGAATATCTTCCCTCACAACCGCGATTTGGAAGGGCTGGAGGAATACATCAGGGAGGTTGCCAGCCTTGACGCCGACGCGGTGATGGCGTCCGACCCTGGGATTATCGGGACAATAAAACAGGTAAGCCCCGGAATGGAGATACATTTGAGCACCCAGGCAAACTGCACCAACTACAAATCTGCGCTGTTCTGGCACGGTGTCGGAGTCAGGAGGATTGTTGCGGCAAGGGAGTTAAGCCTTGAAGAGATAAAGGTTTTAAGGGATAAGCTGCCCTCAAGCTGCGAGATAGAGGCGTTTGTCCACGGCTCGATGTGCGTTTCGTATTCGGGTAGGTGCCTTTTGTCAGATTACATGACCGGCAGGAATTCAAACCGCGGGGAATGCGCGCAGCCCTGCAGGTATAAATACTACCTTGTGGAGGAAAAAAGACCCGGCCAGTATTTTAAAATCGAGGAGGACGGCAGGGGTGCGTATATACTTAACTCAAAGGATTTGTGTATGATACGGCATATCCCGGAGCTAATAAATGCGGGGATAGACTCGTTTAAAATAGAGGGGAGAATGAAGAGCGTATTCTACGTGGCGTCCGCGGTCAAGGCTTACAGGGAGGCAATCGACAGATATTTTGAGGATTCGGACGGGTACAGGTTTGAGCAAAAATGGCTTGACTGGCTTTCCCGGCCCAGCCACAGGCCGTTCACAACCGGCTTTTATTTTTCGGAAGAGGAAAAACAGTATTACCAAAGCTCTGACAATATCCGCGGTTACGATATGGTGGGGATTGTCAAGGCTTACGACGGCAAAAACAATATCGCGGTTGCCGAACAAAGGAATAAGGTGTGCTGCGGGGATTGGGTTGAGGTGGTAACCCCGGAGGGGGACAACAAACTGGTTGAGATTGCCGACATGAGGGACCAAAACTCTCAGCCGCTGGACTGCGCGCCGTCGCCGCAGATGATTTTCACTTTCAAATGCGCCCAGCCGTTAAAGGAAGGGGATATCCTGATTAAAAGGGTGGATTGACCCCTTGGGCGGTTTTTCGGCCTTGTGCTTTTTAGGCAGATATGGTAATATTTTAATTACATCTTTTAGGATGGGGGCGTTGGTTTGAAAATCTACGAGTCCGGCGAAAACTATCTTGAAACCATCCTGCTGCTTAGGAAAAAATCGGGGAACGTGCGCGCGGTGGATGTCGCGAATGAACTGAACTTCAGCAAACCCAGCGTCAGCAGGGCGCTTGGCATATTGAAAAACGCCGGACTGGTCGAGATTGAACCCAGCGGGAATATCCTGCTCACCCCGGACGGTGAAAAGAAAGCCGGAGCAATATACGAAAGGCACAGGCTTATCACCCGTTTTTTGATGATGACTCTGGACGTGCCGGAGGATATCGCTTCGGCTGACGCGTGCAGAATTGAGCATTTTATCAGCGCGGAGACTTTTGATAAAATCCGCAGATTTGTAGAAAAGCGTGAAGATTTACGGTAAGTCAGACGATAGATGTTAGACATTAAACGTTAGGCGCTTAAGACAGGCAGGCAGACACATGGTTTGTCCGTGCTTAAAAGTGTAAACGATCATTGACACTTGTACAAACCGGACACGGGCTTTGCGGCAAATGACTGTTGACAAAACCGAGTTTATGGTGTATAATCCGCCTGTAAAGCGTTTAGCTTTACAGGCGGCGCGCAAGTAGTTTTGGTGAGGGTGATTTGATGGCTAAAAATCTTGAAATCTCTCTGCTGTTCGATTTTTACGGGGATATGCTGACCGAAAAGCAGCAGAATATGATTCAGTACTATTATAACGAGGACCTCTCCCTTGCCGAAATTGCTGAGAATGAGGGGATTACCCGTCAGGGTGTCCGCGATTCCATCAAACGCGCCGAGACCCAGCTTGTCGAGATGGAAGAACGTTTGGAGTTTGCCCGCCGCTTTAACGAAATCAGGGCGGGCGTTGAAAGGATACGGCATGCAGCGCATGACATTAAAGAGTATAACAGCCGGATTGGATATTCAAATGAGATTGACGAAAAGGCTTCGTTAATTCTTGAGGTATCCCGCCGTTTATCCGAAATATGACACTCGCAAACCTGAAGGGGGATACCAGTGGCGTTTGAAGGTCTGTCAGAAAAACTCTCGGCCGCTTTTAAAAAGCTGCGCTCCAAAGGCAAGCTGACCGAAACGGATGTCAGGGAGGCCATGCGGGAAGTGCGGCTCGCGCTACTTGAGGCCGACGTCAACTATAAAGTGGCAAAGGATTTCACCGCCGCTGTCGCCGAGCGCGCAATCGGCTCCAAGGTTATGGAGAGCTTGACGCCGGCGCAGATGGTGATTAAAATTGTGAACGAGGAGCTTTGCTCGCTGATGGGCGGACAGGCTGCGCGCCTCGCCTCAGCAAGCCGCCCGCCCTGTATCGTGATGATGTGCGGGCTGCAGGGCTCCGGCAAGACCACACAGTCCGCAAAGCTCGCGAAGATGCTGAAATCCGAGGGGCACCGCCCCCTGCTCGCTGCCTGCGACGTTTACCGGCCTGCCGCAATCAAACAGCTTCAGGTTGTGGGCGAAAAAGCCGGGGTGCCTGTTTTTGAGATGGGCGCCGCAAATCCTGTTGAGATTGCGAAAAAGGCTGTCGCGCACGCGCGGGATTACGGGAACGACTATTTAATCCTCGATACCGCAGGCCGGCTGCATATTGATGAGCAGTTGATGGACGAGCTTAAAGACATCAAGTCCGCGGTCAACCCGCACGAGATATTGTTTGTTGTGGACGCGATGACCGGGCAGGACGCGGTTAACGCCGCGTCGGCGTTTAACGAAGCCCTCGGTATTGACGGGGTAATCCTCACAAAGCTGGACAGCGACACCCGCGGCGGCGCGGCGCTTTCAGTGCGCGCGGTTACCGGCAAGCCAATCAAGTTTGCCGGGATGGGCGAAAAGCTTGATGATTTTGAGGTGTTCCACCCCGAACGGATGGCGTCCAGAATTCTCGGCATGGGGGACGTGCTCTCCCTAATTGAAAAGGCCGAGCGGCAAATCGACTTAAAGCAGGCGGAAGAACTCGCCCGCAAAATGCAGGAGAACAAGTTTGATTTCAACGATATGCTGGAGCAGTTCCGCCAGATTGGCAAGATGGGGGATATCAAAGGGCTGCTTTCGATGGTGCCCGGTATCGGCCGCCAGATTAAGGATGTCGAGATTGACGAGCGGCAGATTGCGCGGGTCGAGGCGATAATCCTTTCGATGACTCCGCAGGAGCGTTCAAACCCCGATATCCTCAACCATTCCCGCAAGCGCAGGATTGCGGCCGGGTGCGGGATGAAGGTCGAGGATATCAACAGACTGGTAAAACAGCTTGAGTCTATGCGGAAAATGATGAAGCAGATGAAAGGATTAGGGAAAAAGGGAATGCGCGGAATGCCGCGTATCCCGTCAATGACGCCGCCGCCGTGGCGGCCCGGATTTTAGGATAGTTCGTTTTGGATTCTGCCAAGCAGGGTTTACATCTTGCTGGTTGAAAATAAAAAAATAAATACAATACAAGTAGTTTTTGGGGGTTAACTAATGGCTGTAAAAATTAGACTTCGCAGAATGGGCGCAAAGAAAAATCCGTTTTATCGAATTGTCGTTGCCGATTCCCGCTATCCGCGCGACGGACGCTTTATTGAGGAAATTGGCTATTATAATCCGCTGAAAGACCCTGTCGAAATTAAAATTGACGCAGAAAAGGTCAAAAAATGGATTGCGAACGGCGCTCAGCCCACCGATACCGTAAAGGCTTTGATTAAAAAAGCGGGTATCGAATAATTGGCTGTGTGCGCCTGTTTTTTGCAAGTTTTTTTAAGATGTTAACGTTCCGGTGCCTACTATGCTTTAGGAAAAGGAGGTTAATGATATGAACCAGTTGTTGGCATCAATCGCAAAAGGTCTTGTTGAAAATCCCGACTCAGTTGTAGTGGAGCAGGACGAGCCGACCGAGGACGGCACCATCGTATTTCATTTACATGTCGCACCAGAAGATATGGGCCGCGTAATCGGTAAACAGGGTCGTATAGCAAAAGCTATCCGCACGGTTATGCGTGCCGCCGCGTCTCGACGGGAAACCAAAGTGTCCGTGGAGATTGGCTGACATATCGGTTGGGGTTTTTGCGGAATAAAAAGCTGCCGCTGATGTGCGGCAGCTTTTTATCTTCCAAAATTGTCTGTCTGAAATCAAAACGGACTGCGTGGATTTCAGTAATTGACAAAATGAACGACAATGCTTTACAATCAGATTAGATAGAAACGCAAACAGAAAGCTGGGGATGAATAATTCAAAATATGTTGCGGATTCGCGGACACAGCAGGTGCAGGTCGTGCTGCCGCAGCATGCGAATTCCTGCAGGCGGCTGTTCGGCGGGGTGCTTATGCAGTGGATAGACGTAACCGCGACGGTTACGGCAAGGCGGCATTCCGGTATGGAGGTTACCACCGCCTGTATAGACATGCTCGACTTTATGGCTCCGGCTTTTGTAGGCGACACCGTGCTGCTTGAAGGGCAGATTACCCATGTCGGTAACACCTCGATGGAGTCAGGGTAGACACCTGTGTCGAGTCCCTGGACGGCAAGCGTCAGATGGTCAACCGCGCCTATCTCGTGCTGGTGGCGCTGGACCATCAGGGAAAACCCGCGCCCGTTCCAGGGCTGATAACCGTCAATGGCGAGGAGCGGGCGGAATGGGAAGCCGGGATAAAAAGGCGGGCTCTTCGGGAACAGCGCAGGGCAAGCAGTTATTGATATCTTATGCCGGAAATGCTTTTCCGGCTTATTTTTTTAATCCGGTTTGCCGATAACTATTACGAAAATATGGATGTCATAGCTTGTATAACCATTAATTACAAAATATTATAGCGATTTGCAAAAAAAGTTGGAAAATATTAATAATTTCACAACAAAAAAACTTGAAGAAAATTCACTAAATTGGTACAATATACAATAGAAGAGGCCGCATGTGATGGCGGCGGCTTTGTCTAAATCAAAGGTTTTCGCCTGCGCCATACATATTTGCTATTTCCCGATTGACTGCCTTCCTTGTCAATAACTGAATAACGGCGGTTTTTATCCTCTGGCGGCAGTGTCTGCAATAAAAGTATAAAGCGCGTTCATCTGGCAGTTATTCCCCTGCTGCCAGAACACAGCTTTCTTGGGTGTCGGATTAAACGGATACGGGACGAGCAGTTTTGCGTAAAACCGAGGAACGGGCGGAGCCGAGGGCTGCCGTTGTTAAGCATAACCAAGCGAAGCTGTGCCGACATGCAAGCGCTAGGGAAGGGGCAATTCAAATGAAAGTCTTATATGCAGCCAGTGAGGCGCTCCCTTTTGCGGCATTTGGCGGATTAGCAAAAGCAGCCGGCTCCTTGTCGCATGCCATGCGGATGAGGCTGATTGGGTGCCGCGTGGTATTGCCGTTATATCAGGATATACCTGACGATATGAGAAAAAAACTGGTGTTCCTGACTTCCTTTTCGGTGCCCGTTGCATGGAGGCGGCAGTACTGCGGGGTTTTCAGGACTCAGCACAACGGGGTTGTGTATTACCTGCTTGACAACCAGTATTACTTCAGGCGCCCGGGACTTTACGGGCACTTTGATGACGCGGAGCGGTTTGCCTTTTTTTCGCGCGCAGTGCTTGAAATGCTTGCCCATATTGATTTCGAGCCGGAGATAATCCATTTCAACGACTGGCAATGCGCGCTTGGGCCTGTTTACTATTCGCTGTATTACAGCGACCTTGAGCAGTATAAAGACATTAAGACCGTGTTCACCATCCACAATATACAGTTTCAGGGCAAGTACGGAATGGAAATCCTTGAGGATGTTTTCGGGATTTCGGGCGAATCAAGCCATGTTGTGGAGTTTAACGGAGTAATCAACCTTATGAAAGGCGGGATTAAAGCCGCCGACTGCGTAACCACCCTCAGCCCGACTTATGCAAAAGAGATTTTGGAGCCGTGGCATTCCCACGGATTAGACGGGGTGCTGAAGGAGAAATCCGACAGGCTGCACGGCATACTAAGCGGTATAGACACTGATGAATACAACCCTGAAACAGATACCCTGATATGGTCGAATTACTCGCTTAAAGATATGTCGGGCAAGCCGGAAAACAAAAGGCTTCTACAGGAGCGGCTGGGGCTGCCTCAGCGGCCGGAGGTCCCAATCATTGCGATGATTCCGCGGCTGATACCCCAAAAAGGGATGGAGCTTGTCAAGTCCACACTTGAGGAACTGCTTCAAAAAGACGTCCAGTTCATATTGCATGGTTCCGGCGACTGGGCTTATGAGAGCTTTTTCAGGGAGATTCACACCAGATACCGGGATAAAATGTGCTATATCTCCGGCTTTATACCGGAGCTTGCCCGTAAAATCTACGCGGGCGCGGACATCTATTTAAAACCGTCCAGGACCGAGCCCTGCGGGGAAGGGCAGATGATTTCCTGCCGCTACGGCACTGTGCCAGTTGTCCGCGAGACCGGCGGCCTTAAAGACAGCATAACCGACTGCGGCGGCGGAAAGGGCAACGGGTTTACGTTCAGGGAGTTTAACAGCGAGGATATGATGAACGCGGTCTGCCGGGCGCTCGAATCCTATCAGGACAAGGGGTTCTGGTCCGCCCTGATGGCAAGGTGCATGAGCTGCGATTTCAGTTGGGGGCACTCGGCAAATCAGTATATAAGGCTGTACCGCTCTTTGCTCAGGACATAGCGTTTTGCTTTTTTTCGCCGATTACTTGACTTGTTATTAATAAATTAGTATTATAGTGATAAATTTGGAAACAATACAAGACGGGACATGGATTAAGACTTTTTGAAGTTTTACATTAAAGCGACCAAAGAATTGAATTTATGCCTTGTTGGGCCCCGCATGAATTCGGAAGAAAGGACATGATTTCGAATGAAGCTGAAACGCGACAACAGATTGGTTTGTGTGGCAGTTATCGCAGCGTTTGTTGCGGCGTTGACGACTGTCGCAATCATACTGCTTCGTATGCGCGCAAAAAGAAAGGCGCTGAAGTATTACGGCGACACCATCGACTACGATTTGGACGACTGCTGCGGCGAATACGATGAAGACGCCGAGGATATCGAAACCGAGGAGCCGGTCCAAATCCCGCTGGCTGACGCCGACGGAGAACAGGAAGAGGACACCGAGATTTAAGAGACCGGCATACAAATCAGCCTTACGGGGCAACAAAAAGTCCGGGGAAACGGTTGCGTTTCTCTGGCCTTTTTGATATATACATAATGTAAAAAACGGGGCGTGTGCCCCGTTTTGAGTGTTGTATCAAGGTCAACGCATTCCGTATCGGTCGTGTTCCTGCCGTATCCGGTGGTAATCGAGGTTGTCGTCCCGCCTGCGGTGTTTTGAGTAGATGTAATCCTGCACCTTATCCAGCATTTCCCCGAACCGTTGGAAGTGTACCACCTCGCGCTCGCGAAGGAACGAAAGAGTCTGGTTCACCCCGCGGTCGTTGGACATCCGGATCAGGTGCTCGTATGTTGCCCTCGCTTTCTGTTCCGCAGCCATGTTTTCATGCAAATCCGCGATTGGGTCGGTTTTGGCGTTAAAAAATGCTGCGGTGAACGGTACGCCGGCGGCGTTGTGCGGGAACGGGTTTCTGCCGTGGTTTGCGAAGTGCTGCGCGTAAGGCGAGTTTTTAATCTGCTCGTCGGTCGCGTGCTCCACCAGCTTCCAGACTATGGTCGCGATGATTTCCCAGTGGCTTAGCTCCTCGGTGCCGATGTCGGTCAGCAGCGCCCTTGCCTCCGGCAGTGGCATATAATAGCGCTGGGTGAGGTACCGCATACCGGCCGCCATTTCGCCGTCCGCTCCGCCCAGCTGCTCAAGTATCAGCGCGGCAAGGGCGGGGTTGGTGGTTTCAACTTTTACCGGAAACTGCAAAGTTTTCTGATATAAAAACATTTACTCCGCTCCTTTCACCTGTCCCATGGCCATGGCTCGTTGACCCACTGCCAGGGATGTTTGCTTTTTCCGTATCCGAAATTGACCAGCGGACCGTATTTTTCAGTGTACGCTTTCTTGGCCATCTCGAATTGCTCGACCAGCCTGTTGTAGTCCCTCAAAGCCTGCTCGTCGTCCGGGTGAGTGTCCAAAAAAAGATTGAGCTCTACGATAGCGAACTGCAGCGCCATCAATTCTTCAAAGTCTTTGTTGTATCTAGTCATGGTATCCACCTTTTTCCGGTTTGTATGGACGGTATAAGTCAGGGAACAGCGTCCCTTTATATAACGCCTCATCAATCGGGAAGGTTTTCCCGTACTGCTGATAAGGTACTATGGCAATTGCCAGCATCGGCCAATCGCCGCTTGGTTGGTACATTGAATTAAAACTCCTTTCGTGGGATTTCATTTCATTATATGTAGTTGTCCTGTTATGTGTGTACAAGTTTCGGGCAAGGATTGTATTCTTAATCAGGATGTGATATTTTATACTAAAGCGTAGGAGAGGGGGACGCCCATGAAAGGATGGCATATTTACACCAAATGCGTGCAGGAGGGATGGAAGCCCAAAAACGGCGAGCCGCGCGTACTGCCGATTGTCCAGAGCACCACTTTTAAATACGACAGCTCCGAAACCATGGGGGATTTGTTCGATTTAAAGACGAGCGGGGATTTTTACACCCGCCTTTCCAACCCGACCACCAACGCGGTCGAGGCAAAAATCGCCGCGCTTGAGGGCGGGGTGGGCGCGTTGCTGACTTCGTCCGGGCAGGCGGCTTCGCTGATGTCGGTGCTGAACATCGCGCGCAGCGGGGACCACATCATCTGTCCTGCCGAGGTTTACGGCGGCACCTTCAACCTTTTTGACAAAACCCTGCGCGAGATGGGGATTGACGTAACCTTCATCAGCGTTGACGCGGATGAAAAAGAGATTCAGGCCGCCTTCCGCCCGAATACCAAGCTGATATTCGGCGAGGCGCTGTCCAATCCCGGCCTTAAGGTTTTGGATATTGAGCTCTTTGCTTTTGTGGCGCATAAAAACGGGGTTCCGCTGATTGTGGACAACACCTTCCCGACTCCGATAAACTGCCGCCCGTTTGAGTTCGGCGCGGATATTGTGGTGCATTCAACCTCAAAATATTTGGACGGGCACGCGACCGTGCTCGGCGGAGCAATAGTCGACAGCGGCAATTTCGACTGGGCGGCGTCCGGAAAGTATCCCGGCCTTACCACTCCCGATGAAACCTATCATGGGCTGATATATACCGAAAAATTCGGCAGAGCGGCGTATATCACAAAGTGCCGCACCCACTTAATGCGGGACATCGGCGCAACGCCCAGCCCGACCAACGCGTTTTACTTGAGCCAGGGGATTGATACCCTGCACCTTCGGATGGAGAGGCATTGCTACAACGCGCAGAGGATTGCCGAATTCCTCGAAGGGCATAATAAGGTGGAATGGGTGGATTACCCCGGCCTTAAATCCAACAGGTACTATCATCTGGCGCAAAAATACATGCCGAACGGCACCTGCGGCGTGGTGTCGTTCGAGGTTAAAGGCGGCAGGGAGGCCGCCGCGCGGTTTATGGAAAACCTTGAGCTTGCGGCGATTGTTACCCACGTGGCGGATTTGCGCACCTGCGTCCTTCACCCCGCCAGCACTACCCACCGGCAGCTGAGCGACGCCCAGCTTAAGGCTGCGGGCATTACCCCCGGTTTGATAAGGCTTTCGGTGGGGATAGAATACGCGGACGACATCATAGCCGATATCGCTCAGGCGCTTTCGGAATTGTAGAGGGCATATTTCTGAATTCGACAAAAATATGTTGTTGATTGCCGATGTTTATGTTAAAATAAAATAAAAGAAGGCAACAGTTTGGCTCTGTAAAGTTAACATGAAAGAATAGCAGCCAAAATCGTACAAATGCTTCATGCCACAAGCAGAAACTCCCGTTTTTGTTTATTTGAAAGCCTAAGACCAGCGACTTGAGCCGGAGTCAA
>Ga0208693_1002649_pt1 | contig 11626 bp, 9 predicted proteins | sample AD_UKC071_MetaG_FD_184438 | JGI IMG/M metagenome (GOLD analysis project Ga0208693, IMG submission 184438) | Active sludge microbial communities of municipal wastewater-treating anaerobic digesters from USA - AD_UKC071_MetaG (SPAdes) (version 2) | ecosystem: Engineered > Bioreactor > Anaerobic >... | reverse complement strand
GGCCGGGGAGGCCGATAAAAGTTGACCCGGCAGCGGCGGCCAGGAACTACGGCAACTTCACGGGATCACCTGGAGGTGCTGCCCGGAAAGGGGCGCCGTTTTGCCCATCTCCGGCAGGCTTCTGTTTTTTACATCGTCCTGGGGTTGGTTGCCTTGCTGGTCCTGCAAGCCGCTTACCACTGGATGGGACCTTTTATTTTAGCCCGCCGGCTGCAGGTAGTGACCGCCGCGATGGGCCACATGGAGAAGAAACTAGAGGTGGAAGGGCTGATCACTCGGCAGGAGCTTCTGCTTACGGCTCCCTGCTCCGGGGTGATTATCGAGCTGTCCCCACCCGGAGAGAGGGCTCCCGCCGGGACTACCGCCGCAGTGATAGTTCCCCTTACCGCCGCTGAACGGGAGAGGTTGGAGAAGGAAGTAGAGCCGGAAGAAAGCCTTTGGGAAAAAGTTAAGGATTATTTTTCGAGTCTTGCCGGCGCGGCAAGTGAATCAGAACCGGCCAAGGACTTACCGGGCACCGGGACGCTCCCTTCAAGGATAGAGGAAAAAGTTCCCCTGGTCTTGCCGGAGGCGGGCCTGCTCTTGCACCGGCTGGATGGCTGGGAGGGGCTTGAGGAGAGGACTTACCTGACGGCCGAGCAATTTGCTGCTACCCCGAAAAGTGCCTTTGAAGCCAAAGAGGGTCTTTTTGTAGAAGAGGGGCAGCCTGTGATGAAGCTGATCGATAACTGGCAGTGGCATTTCAACCTTCTGCTGCCGCTCGAACCAGGACGGAGCCTGGCGGCACGGGAGACTGTGCTCTGCAAGTTTGCCTTTGCCCCCGAAAAGCTTGTTACCGCCGAGCTGGTCGCGGTAGAGATCGATTCTAAAAAAGAAGAGGTTCGCTTGACCTACTGCATCCGGGAGCAATTTCCTGGCTTCGAGAATCTGCGCTGGGCCGCGGCAGAACTTATTTTAGAGCGAGAAGAGGGGATCATTATCCCGGCGGCAGCCCTGGTGGAGCATGAAGGCTACTCCGGGGTCTTTCTGAATCAGGGCGGCATGGTTAAATTTCAAGAGATCACCGTTCTTGCGAGCAAGGACGGCGAGCTCCTGGTGGAGGGGCTTGAGCCAGACAGCATGGTCATAACGCGCCCCGAATTGGTAGAAGAGGGGCAGCGCTTAAACTGATCTTATGACCGTGGTTTAATGTATAATAATTGATCATCTATACCTGGAAAAGAGTGACCGTAAAATGTTGGCCGAGAATTTGAAAGTTATTCGGAAAGAGATCGCCGCAGCGCTTGATCGAGCGGGACGCACCGGGGAAAAGGTCCGCCTGGTGGCAGTGACTAAAACTGTCGGCTCCGATCAGGTTCGCGAGGCGGTGGCCCTGGGTTTACGGGACTTTGGGGAAAACCGTTTCCAAGAGGCCAGGCCGAAGCTGCAGCTTTTCCCGAATCTGCGGTGGCACTTTATCGGCCACCTGCAGACCAACAAGGCCAAGGATGTGCTGGCCAGTTTTGATCTGATCCATTCACTGGACCGGTATTCTCTGGCCAGGACGCTGCAGCGCCGGGCGGAGCGCCTGGATACCGAGGCCCGTTGCTTGCTGCAGCTGAATATCTCCGGCGAAAAGAGTAAGTCCGGCCTGGCGGCCGATGAACTCCCTGATTTTTTGGACGCGCTTCGCGATTTTAACCGGATTAAGGTCGAGGGCCTCATGACCATGGCTCCCTGGAGTGTCGATCCTGAAGAGGCGAGACCTGTATTCCGCCGCCTGCGCGAACTTCAACAGGCCCATGCCCGGCCAGGGATGGAGCTGAAAGAGCTGTCGATGGGGATGACTAACGACTATACCGTCGCTGTCGAAGAAGGGGCTACCATGGTGCGTCTCGGCACGGCCCTTTTTGGGGCGCGGCCGGAGCAGTAAGGCAGGTGAAATACGATCAAAGTTATTGGTAACGGGCTGTTAATATTCATAAACATTTATATATTACTGATCCTGGGGCGAATCATTCTCTCCTGGTTCCAGAGCTCTTTTTACGACTACCCTCTGCTCTATAATATTTTTCGCTTCTGCTATCTCCTGACTGAGCCCCTGATGGCGCCGCTGCGCCGGCTTATTCCACCGGTGAGGGTGGGGATGGGCCTCATGGATCTTTCTCCTCTGATTTTATGGTTCCTCCTGCTTCTGGCCCAGCAGCTGGTTGAACGCATATTTTTATGATACTGTTTTTGTTTCGGGGGGGAGGGAGGTGACCAGGATGAAGGAGCGTAAACGGAGAGACAGCCGAGGTAGCCCCGGGTCAAGCGCTGGTGATACCGCCACTTCCGGGCAGAGCCGTTTTCTGGAGGGCGGGAAAGAGATCACCGGGACGGTAGCTGCTTTACGACTTGATGCGGTGCTGGCTTTAGGTTTTAACCTCTCCCGGTCGCGGGCGGTACTGCTGGTTAAAGGAGGCCTGGTCGAGGTAAACCAGCGCCCCGTGGAAAATCCTGCCTACCGGTTGGATCAAGGCGACCTGGTCTCTGTTCAGGGTCGCGGACATCTCGAGCTAGCCGCGTTAACCGGAGAGAGCCGTAAAGGAAGACAGAGGGTAAAACTATACAAATTTACCTAATGAAGCAGGAATGGCTTGAAGATTGTCGAAATATAGCCATATAACCAATGATTAACTTTTTATCACCATGATGGATCCTGAAACAGGGAGGAAAAGGGATGGCTTTAACACCGATGGATATCCATAATAAAGAGTTTGCGCACTCTTTTCGCGGTTATGCTATCGAAGAGGTCAATGAATTCTTGGATCGCGTGGCCAAAAATTTTGAGGAGATCCTGCGTGAAAACATTGATCTGAAGGATCAGATTAACCAGTTAAACGAGAAGATGAAAGGGTATCAGAAGCTCGAAGAGACGATGCATAATGCCATTGTTATTGCCCAGGAAGCGGCCGAAGAGGTTAAACAGAATGCCAATCGCGAGGCGGAGCTGATTCGTCGCGAGGCTGAACGCGAAGCACAGAGAATTATTGAAGAATCGCGTTACCGCTCCAGCCGAATTCTCACTGAACATGATGAGATCTTTAAGCAGGCCCAGGTATTTAAGATGCGCTTTCGTTCTTTTCTCGAGTCGCAGATAGCGGCCCTGGAGCTGGAAGACTGGATTGAGCAGCCGCCGTCTTCGTCTTCGGGGCAGTCGTACCAGTCAGCCCCGCCGCAACAGTCGTACCAGTCAACCCCGCCGCCCCCACCGGGGCAGTCGTACCAGTCAGCTCAGCCGCAGCAATCCCGGCAGACCTACCAGTCGGGCCAGCAGCCCCAGCAGTCGCCGCCTTTTGGTGAGCCGGAGGAGCATAAGGATTGATTATTCAGGGTAACATTGTTATAATCGCCTTGAGCCGGATTATACAGCAGGATTATATGCAGCGATGAACGGGCCAGTAAGCAGCAGGCTGCTTCCTCAGAGAGCCGGGAAAAGGTGCAAGCCCGGTGAAGCACTGTTGCCGAAGATCCCCCGGGAGCTCCCGTGCCAAATCCATAGCGGAGAGTAGACACGGGCGGGCCCCCCGTTAAAGGAAGAGCGAAGAGTGGCCGTTGGCAGGCTGATAACGGGCGGCTAGCAGGGTGGTACCGCGGGAGAAAATCTCGTCCCTAATAGAAGAGGGATGAGATTTTTTATTTAAAAATAGCAGGAGGCGCAAGCGAGATGAAGGATTACCGGGAGACACTTAATCTGCCCCGCACAAAATTTCCGATGCGGGCGCAGTTGCCCCGGCGGGAGCCGGAGATTTTAAGATACTGGGAGAAAATAGGTATTTACGACCGGGTGCTGCAGCGGCGGCGGGGGGCGCCGCAGTTTATTCTGCACGACGGGCCGCCGTATGCTAACAACGATATTCACATGGGGACGGCGTTGAACAAGGTGCTGAAAGATTTTGTAGTTAAGTATAAGACCATGCGTGGTTTTGACAGTCCTTATGTGCCCGGTTGGGATACGCATGGCCTGCCGATAGAGCACCAGATTATCAAGACCAGGGGGGTTAACCGTAAAGAGGTCTCGGCGATCGAGTTCCGGCGGATGTGCCGCGATTATGCCCTGGAGTATGTCTCTATCCAGCGGGAGCAGTTCCAGCGCCTCGGGGTGCGGGGCTGCTGGGAAGATCCTTACCTGACCCTTGCTCCCAGTTTCGAAGCCCGCCAGATCACCGTATTCGGCGAGATGGCCTCGCGTGGCTATATCTACAAGGGGTTGCGGCCGGTCTACTGGTGTCCCCGCTGCGAAACTGCCCTGGCTGAGGCCGAGGTGGAGTACGCTGATCACCGGGCCGATTCAATCTACGTGAAATTTCCGGTGGTCGATGACCGGGGCCTCCTCGGGGGGGCGGAGGGCTGTTTCTGTCCGATCTGGACCACGACCGCCTGGACTATTCCAGCCAACCTGGCCATCTGCCTGCATCCCGATTTAGATTACGTGCTTGCCGAGGTCGGTGCAGAAAGATATCTCCTGGCCGAGGGGCTGCTCGAGAGGGTTAGCGCCGAGTTGGGCGGCGGACCCTGGAAGGTGCAGCGCCGGTTTAAGGGCCGGGAGCTGGAAGGGATCGTCTGCCGGCATCCCCTATTTGAGCGGGAATCGCCGCTGATTTTAGGAGAACACGTTACCCTGGAGCAGGGCACCGGCTGTGTCCATACCGCGCCGGGCCACGGCCTGGAAGACTATGCCGTTGGCCGACGCTACGGGTTGCCGGTGCTGAGCCCGCTCGATGACCGCGGATATTTTACCGGCGAGGCGGGCGAGTTTGCCGGGCTGGCTTACGCTGCCGGCGGGGAGGCGGTAATCCGGGCGCTGGAGCGTGAAAATGTTTTGCTGAAAGCCTCTTCATTTGAACACCAGTATCCGCACTGCTGGCGGTGTAAAGGTCCGGTCCTTTTTCGGGCTACCGAGCAGTGGTTTGCCTCCATTGACGGCTTCCGCCGGGAGGCCCTCGAGGCAATCCGCCGGGTCAAGTGGACCCCACCCTGGGGCGAAGAGCGCATTCACAACATGATTGCCGAGCGCCAGGACTGGTGTATCTCCCGGCAGCGGATCTGGGGGGTGCCCATCCCTATCTTTTACTGTAAGGACTGCGGTGAGGCGGTTATCGATTCGCAGGTCATTGAAGCGGTGGCCGGCCTTTTTGCCCGTGAAGGCTCCGATGCCTGGTTTAGCCGGGAGGCGGCTGAGATCTTGCCGCCCGGCTTTCAGTGCCCCGGCTGCCGCGGCAGCTCCTTCCGCAAGGAGCGCGATACCATGGATGTTTGGTTTGATTCTGGGACGAGCCATTTTGCCGTTCTCGAGGGGCGTCCGGAGCTGCGCTGGCCGGCGGACCTCTATCTCGAGGGAAGCGACCAGTTTCGCGGCTGGTTTCACTCGTCGCTGTTGACCGCGGTAGCGGTGCGCGGTGAGCCCCCTTACCGCGCTGTGCTTAGCCACGGTTGGGTTGTCGATGGCGAGGGACGGAAGATGTCTAAATCGTTGGGCAATGTGATCGCCCCGAAAGAGATTATCGAGCAGTATGGTGCCGACATCCTGCGCCTCTGGGTAGCCTCGGCTGATTACACCAGTGATGTCCACCTCTCTACCGGGATTCTACAGCAGCTCTCCGAGGTTTACCGGAAGATCCGCAATACCTGTCGTTTTCTGCTGGGAAACTGCTACGATTTCGATCCCTCTTCCCAGGCGCTTCCGTACCGCTCCTTAGAAGAGCTCGACCGCTGGGTGCTGCACCGGCTCGGCTTGCTAATCCGGCGGGTTACCCGGGCCTATGACGACTACGCCTACCATATTGTCTACCAGGCTCTCCATAACTTCTGTACCGTTGATCTGAGCAATTTTTATCTTGACGTGCAGAAAGACCGGCTCTACTGCTCGGCGGCGGATGATCTGGCCCGGCGCTCAGCCCAAACGGCGATGATGATCGTCTTAGAGAGCCTCACTCTAATGATGGCCCCGATTCTCACCTTTACCGCTGAGGAGCTGTGGCAACAGCTGCCTGGTGAACGGTGGCCCAGCGTCCAGCTGGCCGACTGGCCCGAAGTTGATCCCGCCTGGGACGATCCGGAGCTGGGGCGGCGCTGGGAGGGGCTGCTGGCGGTACGCGACGAAGTCACCCGGGTTCTCGAAGAGGCGCGCCAGAAGAAGCAGATCGGCAGCTCGCTCGAGGCAGCCCTCACCCTCTGGGCTGCAGGCGATCTTTACCGGCTTCTCGAGCAATACCGGGAGAAGCTGGCCGAGATCTTTATTGTCTCTACAGTAGAGCTTTGCGAGGGGTTGGAGCAGGCACCGCCTGAGGCCGAGGAGGGCCAGGAGCTGCCTCTAAAGCTTTCCGTGGCCGGGGCTATCGCAGCAAAGTGCCCCCGCTGCTGGATTTTTGCCGCTGCTGCCGATGGTGAGCTTTGCCCCCGCTGCCGGGCCCTGCTCGGCTGATCAGTTAACCTGAAGTGATAACGGGGCGGCCCCGGGGCCGCCCCGCTTAAGTTTCCAGCAGGTCCCTACCGTTTGCCGCCACCTACGTCTCTTCGCCCTCTTCCGGCAATGATTGTCATTCTCCTTACCTACCTGAGACTGGCTATTTTGTCCGTTTTTTATCGTTGCCCCGTTCTACGTTCTACCGGTTAGGCCAGGGTAAGCGGGGATGGGAAACAAGGTAACATAATTTTAAAATTTCAAAAGATAAAGAAAGAAGGAAAGATTCTGACAGCTGGCGAATAATAAAGAGTACTATAGTATCAAAAAGGAGGCTTTGGATTATGGCTGAGCGGTTGTGGTTGGAAAACTATCCTGTCCGCTGGAACCTGGAATATCCCAAGATCTCTCTTTACGAGCATATCAAGCAGACTACAGCAGAGAGTGGCGATCTAATTGCTCTGGTATTTATGGGTAACGAGATCACCTACCGAAAGATGCAGGAGAATATTGACCGGATAGCGGCAGCATTAACGGACCTGGGGGTCAAGAAAGGAGACCGCGTCGCCCTGATGCTCCCGAACTGTCCTGAATATGTTTATACTTACTACGCTTGTATGAAACTCGGTGCCATCGTGGTACAGATGAATCCACTGTATATGCCCGATGAGGTTGAATTTATCATTAAAGATTCGGGAGCAAAATATTTTGTGGGGGTTGATGCGGCGATTGAATCTTTCCAGCAGGCACGAAAGAAGGTCGACCTGGAGCAGGTGATCATTGTCCGCCTTTTCTGGACCGAAGTGGAAGGAGAGAATCTCTGGTATGATGAGCTGCTGCAAAACTATCCGCCCGAATCGCCCGAAGCGGAGATCGACCCGCAAGAAGATGTCGCTGTATTTCAATATACCGGCGGGACCACCGGCCTACCCCGGGCTTGTATGCTGACCCATTACAACCTGGTGGCCAATGTGACGCAGATCAAGGAATGGCTCAAAGAATGGGTCGACAAAGTCTTTGCCGAAAAAGGAAGACAGCATTTTGGGATCGGGATCTTGCCTCTCTTTCATTCATACGGGATGACCTGCGTGATGAACACGGGGCTTTCTCTCCCTTCAGCGCAGGTGCTGATACCCCAATTCAATGCCGATGCCTTGCTCCAGGCGATTGTTCAGTACCGCCCGGCCCTGTTCCCGGCAGTGCCGACGATCTATATCGCCGTGGCTAATCATCCGCAGCTGGCTGACTACCAGATTCATGGCATTGTCGAGATCTGTAACAGCGGTGCCGCTCCCATGCCGGTAGATGTGATGGCCCGTTTTGAGCGGGATACCGGCTCGAAGATGCTCGAGGGGTATGGCCTCTCCGAGGCTTCGCCGGTAACCCACTGCAACCCGCTTTTCGGCGTGCGTAAACCGGGCAGCGTAGGGCTGCCTTACCCGGACACCGACTGTAAGATCGTGGATCTGGTTGACGGGGTTACGGAGATGCCTGTGGGCGAAGAGGGCGAACTGCTGATCAAAGGGCCGCAGGTGATGAAGGGATACTGGAATCGTCCTGAAGAGACCGCCGAAACCCTGCGCGACGGCTGGCTCTACACCGGTGATATTGCGAAGATGGATGAAGAGGGCTACTTCTATATCGTTGACCGGAAAAAAGACCTGGTCATTACCGGCGGTTACAATGTTTATCCGCGGGAGGTCGATGAGGTTCTTTTCGAGCATCCTAAGATCGCCGAGGCGGTTACCGCCGGTATTCCCGATGATTATTACGGCGAGGTGTTAAAAGCATACGTGGTCCTCAAGGAAGGAGAAGAGGCTACGGCAGAGGAGATCATTGAATTTTGCTCCCAAAAGCTGGCTCGCTACAAGTTGCCGCGCCAGGTTGAGTTTCGTAGCGAGCTGCCCAAGAGCGCTATCGGCAAGATCTTGCGCCGCGAGTTGGTCAAGAAGGAGCAGCAGAAAAAACAGTAGGTAGGTATAACGAAGGCCACGCGGCGGTTAAGCAGATAAATTTGTAGCTAATTAAAGGGGCGGGGGCAGGCACCCGCCCCTGATTACTGTCTCGGCCGAGGCAATTATTTTCGTACCGTGGGAAAACATATAAACGATCAGGGAGGCTAAGATTGTTGAGTGAACGGCGGCGATCAGAGGAAGACGAGTGCTACCGGCAACGGCAGCTGCAGCGGCGCTTGATTGTGCGCCTGGCCCGTCTATCCCAGGATCTGGAGAAGTTTAACCTCGCCGGATATATCAACCTGTTGAATAACCCCCGGCGCTATCTTCTGGTCAATTTTACCGGAGGTATTTTTCGCGGCCTCGGTTTCGCGCTTGGAGCAACATTGCTGGCTGCCCTACTGCTCTATTTTTTACAGCGCCTGGTCGTCTTGAATTTGCCGCTGATCGGAGATTTTATCGCTGAGCTGATTAAAATTGTTAATGAACAATTGAAAGGATGAGCACCGATGACCGAAAAGTGGAAAAAAGAGGCTGCCGCTTTGAAAGAGGCGCGGCAGCACCTGCTGGCCCAATTGGGGGAACCCCCTTTCCGAGGGCGGGGGGTGAGTATGCGCGAGAGCGTCACCGACCTCTCCTTTGCCGATAACCACCCTGCCGATCTCGGAACGGAAAACTTTGAACGGAGCAAGGATCTCTCTCTCCGGGAGCACAGCTTTAGCCGGTTGCGCCTCATCGACGAGGCCCTGGCACGAATTGACACCGGCACTTATGGAACCTGCCTTCGCTGTGGCGAGACGATCTCTCCGGCCAGGCTGGCAGCGGTCCCGGAAACTCCGCTCTGCTTTTCTTGCCGGGAATACGACGAGCAATCTAAGTACGATCCCAACCGGCGTCCTGTTGAAGAGGAGAGATTACGGCCGCCGTTTGCCCGTAGTGAATTATTTGGCGATCCCGGTTTTGACAGCGAAGACTTCTGGCAAGAGGTGGCGCGGCATAACAAACGTCCGCGAATTTTTGAAGATGCCCTTGAGGATGAAGAGACCGGGCTGGTAGAAGATGTCGATTCCCTGACCAATGAGGATTTCCGTAACCAGCTTCCTGATTAGCTTGTTTTTCACAGCGGCTATGATAGAATATCTGCAGCGGTTATCCAGCGTTTGGGGGTTAGGGATTGCGCCTTTTTTGTATCGTGGCCGTGGTTGTGCTCCTGGACCAGCTTACCAAGTACCTGGTTGCATCAACGATGGAGGTAGGGCAATCGTTCTCTTTAATCGAAGATTTTCTAGCGATTACCTATGTTCGCAATCCCGGGGCGGCATTTGGAGTGCTCCCATACCGGACTGCTTTCCTGATCGTTGTTACTCTGATCGTGGTAGGGCTGATCGTCTATTTTTACCACGTACTTCCAGCTAGCTATACTCTTTTAAGGCTGGGGATGGCCCTGCAGTTGGGAGGAGCCCTGGGAAATTTGATCGACCGGGTGCACAACGTTTTCGTGGTCGATTTTATTGACCTGAAGTTTTTCCCCCCGGTCTTTAACCTGGCGGATCTATTTATTGTCATCGGAGTAATTATATTTCTTTTTGCTTTTTGGCGGATTAGCCCATCACTGGAGAACTGCCCCTGGTAATGTGATCACCACTTTGGGGGGATGAGCAGATGCACCGGATTCTCTTTTACATTGGAAATCTACCGGTTTACTCTTACGGGGCCATGATCGCGCTGGCCGTTCTTGTCGCGGCGATTTTTATGTCCCTGGAATCGATCCGCGAGGGGATTGACCCCGACCATGTCCTGGAGGCGATCATTGTCGCCGTGATCGGGGGGCTGCTTGGCGCGCGCATTCTTTACGTGCTTCTAAACTGGGAACAATTCCGCGGCCGCTGGCAGGATATCTTCTTTAGCCGTTTTGCAGGCCTGACCTTCTACGGAGGTTTATTCGGCGGCATTTTAGTTGTCTTGTTATGGTGTCGCTGGCGAAAGGTCAACTTCTTTAAATTAACTGACCTGGCTGCACCGTATCTTGCCCTTGGCTACGCTTTTGGCCGGATCGGCTGCTTTTTGAATGGTTGTTGCTATGGTCGGGTCAGTACAGTTCCTTGGGCGATAGCCATACCGGTCGTGGATAACCTTCCCCGTCATCCGGTTCAGCTCTATGCCGCGGGTGGGGCCGTTATTATCTTTATCATTCTTAAGTTATTACAGCGTTACCGCCCGTTTGCCGGTTTTAACCTGGTTGCCCTCTGCGCTCTTTACGGGGTGCTGCGCTTCATCACCGAATTTTTCCGGGAGGAGGTCATACTCTCGCTGGGATTAACTTTGGCACAGCTGTTTAGCCTGGGTCTGACCATTGTCTCCCTATTAATAATGTTATATCTTTTTTCCGTAGCACCGCGAAAGAGTAAGAAAGAAGCTCTCCAGTAATAGAACCGGCCCGGTGTGTCGCCTGTATTATGCGCTTGCTGCATTTATCTGGAGGCGGGGTGAGCGTGGAAAAATTTGTGGTTATCGCCGCCCTACCGGATGTCGGGCGGCGGCTGGATCTGTTTTTAGCTAGCTCGGGGGCCGGTATCTCCCGCAGCCAGGCCCAGAAGCTGATTGAAGAAGGTTCTGTCTATATCAATAACCTTCCCTGCACCCGTAAAAACTATCGCTTGCGGCAAGGAGATAAAGTAACCTTTTTTCTCCAGGAACCGCGGCCTCTTCTGCCCCGGGCTGAGCAGATTCCCTTGGATATTGTTTTTGAAGACGATGACCTGCTGGTGATAAACAAGCCCCGCGGAATGGTGGTCCATCCTGCTCCGGGGCATTCTCATGGCACCCTGGTCAATGCCCTGCTCAATCACTGCAACACTCTCTCTACTATCGGTGGGCCGGAGCGCCCCGGGATTGTTCATCGCTTAGACAAGGATACGACCGGGCTTTTGCTTGTGGCTAAAAATGACTACAGCCATAAGTCTCTTGCCGCGCAGCTACAGTCACGGACTATACGGCGGGAATACCTGGCCCTGGTTCACGGGCGGGTCAGCCCGGCAGCGGGCCGGATCGAGGCGCCTCTTGGCCGGCACCCCCGTCACCGCCGGCGCATGGCGGTGGTGCCTGAAGGCAGGAAGGCGGTAACCCGCTATCGCGTGATTGCCCATCTTAGCTCCTACAGCCTGCTCCGGTTATACCTGGAGACCGGACGCACCCATCAGATCCGTGTCCACATGAGTTTTATCGGGCATCCGGTGGCCGGCGACTC
>Ga0208693_1002644_pt1 | contig 11633 bp, 8 predicted proteins | sample AD_UKC071_MetaG_FD_184438 | JGI IMG/M metagenome (GOLD analysis project Ga0208693, IMG submission 184438) | Active sludge microbial communities of municipal wastewater-treating anaerobic digesters from USA - AD_UKC071_MetaG (SPAdes) (version 2) | ecosystem: Engineered > Bioreactor > Anaerobic >... | reverse complement strand
TGCCCGGCATCGCCACCATGTCTATCTTGAATTTCATTTTTACCTGGAACAACTATTTAACCCCCCTGGTGATGCTCTTTGACAAGAATAAATTTACGCTTCCCATTCTGGTAGCCCTGGTAAAGGGCACCTACAAGCAGAACCTGGGCGCCTCTTACCTGGCGGTGGCCATATCCATAGTGCCCATCATGATCGCCTTTATTGTTTTCTCCAACTACATTATCGCCGGGATCACCGCCGGCGCTTTGAAAGAGTAAACAGAGCGCTTTTCTAAAAAGAATTACTTTTATTATTAAAGCTTAAGGAGCAAGGATGAACAGATACGGTTACTTTGACGACGCCCGCCGCGAATATGTCATAACCAGGCCCGATACGCCGCAGCCCTGGATTAATTACCTGGGTTGCGAAAGATTTTTCGGGATCATCTCCAACACCGCCGGCGGCTACAGCTTCTACATGGATGCCAGGTTAAGGCGGTTGACCCGCTACCGCTACAACAACGTCCCCATCGATACCGGGGGGCGCTACCTCTATATCAGGGAGGGGGACCTTATCTGGAACCCCGGCTGGAAGCCCTGCCGCACGGAGCTGGACCGCTATTCCTGCCGCCATGGGCTGGGCTATACCGTGATCAGCGGAGAGAAAAACTCCCTCCAGGCGGAGCTGACCTTCTTCGTGCCGCCCGGCGAGGATATGGAGATCTGGGCGCTGCGCCTGCGGAACCTGGGCGGGCTTCCTAAAAAAGTGCAGCTCTTCTCCTTCGTCGAGTTCTGCCTCTGGGATGCCCTCGATGACATGATCAATTTTCAGCGAAATTACAACACCGGGGAGGTGGAGGTGGAGGGGAGCGTCATTTTTCACAAGACCGAGTACCGGGAGCGGCGCAGCCACTATGCCTATTTCGCCTGCAGCGAAGAGATCGACGGCTTTGATACCTGCCGGGATTCTTTTATCGGCCTCCATCGCGGTTTTGCCGATCCCGCCGCGGTGCTCGCCGGGCGCTGCGGCGGCTCCATCGCCTCCGGCGGGGCGCCCGTGGGGGCGCACCAGCTCAATCTTTTCCTGGAGCCGGGAGAGGAGAAGCGGCTTCATTTTGCCCTGGGCTACATGGAAAACCCGGAGGAGCACAAGTTTTCCGCCCCCGGGGTGATCAACAAGGAGCGCTTTGCTGAAAAGTGGCGCCTTTACCGGGATCCGGCGGTCATAGAGCGGGACCGGCGCCGTCTCGGCGAATTCTGGAGCGGCCTGCTGGCGCGCTTCCAGGTAGAGCTGGAGGAGGAGCATCTCTCCCGGATGGTCAATACCTGGAACCAGTACCAGTGCTTCGTCGCTTTCAATTTATCCCGCTCTGCCTCCTTCTTCGAGTCGGGGATCAAGCGGGGCATCGGCTTCCGCGATTCGAACCAGGACCTGCTCGGCGCGGTGCACATGGTCCCGGAGCGGGCACGGCAGCGGCTCCTCGACCTGGCAGCGGTGCAGTTTGCCGACGGCAGCTGCTATCACCAGTTTCAGCCTCTGACGAAGCAGGGCAACCGCGAGATCGGGGGAGGCTTTAACGACGATCCCCTCTGGCTGGTTCTCTCCACCTGCGCCCTGATCAAGGAGACGGGCGATCTCTCCGTCCTGGAGGAGAAGGCCCCCTTTGCCGATGCCCCGGAGAGCGGCGCCACCCTCTACGATCACCTCCTGGCCTCGATGAGGTTTAGCCTGAACAACCTGGGGCCCCACCGCCTGCCGCTGATCGGCCGCGCCGACTGGAACGACTGCCTCAACCTGAACAGCTTCTCCCGCAACCCCGATGAGAGCTTCCAAACCGCGGCCACGGTAGAGGAAAGCGTGGCCGAATCGGTCATGCTGGCCGGCCTCTTTCTCTACGCCTGCCGCGAGCTGCAGCCGCTGCTGGAGAAGCTGGGGGACGCGGCGGCGCTGGAAGAGCTGGTGAGGGGCTATGCCCTGGTCAGGGAGGCGGTGGAGAAACACGGCTGGGACGGGGAGTGGTTCCTGCGGGCTTATGATTATTTTGGAGCCAAGGTGGGATCGCGGGAGTGCGCGGAGGGGCAGATCTTTATTGAAAGCCAGGGCTGGTGCATCATGGGCGGCGCCGGGCTGGAAGACGGCCGGGCGTGGAAAGCGCTCGAGAGCGTGGCCCGCCGCCTGGCCACGCCGCAGGGGATCATCCTGCAGCAGCCGGCTTACTCCCGCTACTACCAGCGCCTGGGGGAGATCTCCTCCTACCCCCCGGGGCACAAGGAGAATGCCGGGATCTTCTGTCACAGCAACCCCTGGATCATCATCGCCGAAACCATGGCCGGCAGCCCGGAGCGGGCTTACGATTATTACCGCCGCATCTGTCCCAGCTTAAAGCAGGGCGACGTAGAGACCTACCGCTGCGAGCCTTACTGCTATGCCCAGGTAATCACCGGCCGCGATGCCGCCCGCCCCGGCGAAGCGAGAAATTCGTGGCTTACCGGCACCGCAGCCTGGAGCTTCGTGGCCGTATCCCAGCATATCCTGGGGATCAAGCCCGATTATGACGGCCTCCGCATCGAGCCCCGCATTCCCGGGCATTGGAAAGGTTACCGCGCCACCCGCTATTTTCGCGGCGCCATTTACCGCATTACCGTGCAGAAGCGCGGCGCAGGCGCGGCGGAGGTACGCCAGGTTAAAGTAAACGGAGAGCCCATCCAGGGAACACTCATCCCCTTTGACCCCGCTCACCGGGAGACGGGTGGGGTGGAGGTGGAAGTAACTCTCGAATGAAAGGCCGGAAGAGGTGGATCATGGATTACGGATATTTCCTGGAAAATGAGCGGGAGTTTGTCATCACCAGGCCCGATACCCCCCTGCCGTGGATTAACTATCTCTCCAACGGCCGCTACTGCGCGCTCATTTCGCAGCTGGGAGGGGGCTACAGCTTCTTTGAAGATCCCCGCTACCGCCGCCTGACCCGCTACCGCTACAACAGCGTTCCCGCGGACCGCCCTGGACGTTACATTTACCTGCGCGATGCGGAGTCGGGGATCTACTGGAGCCCCACCTGGCAGCCGGTGGGGAGAAAGCCGGAGCTGTGGCGCTGCCACCATGGCCTGGGCTATACCGGGATTATTTCACTGAACGAGAACATCCTCACCAGGCTGCTTTACCTCGTGCCGCTGCAAGATAACCTGGAGATATGGCAGCTGGCCCTGCACAACCTGGGCCGGGAAAGGCGCCGGTTGCAGCTCTTCACCTATGTTGAATTTGCCCTCTTTAATGCCATGGAAGAATTCATCAGCCATCCCAACCTGCACTACTTCTCCGCGGCCGATTACTGCCGGGAAGATAGGGCCATCTACTACAGCTTCTTCAAGCCCGGCGCCGTGGAGGGTTTGGGGAGGGTCTTCATCTCCGCCGGCCGCGATGTGGCCGGCTTTGACTGCGACCGGGAGGCCTTTATCGGGCTCTACCGCTCGGAAAACAATCCCCTTTCTGTCGAAGAGGGAATGAGCCGGAATTCAAAGGTAATCGGGGGCAACGCCGCCGGATCGCTGCAGCTACTCCTGGAGCTTGAGCCATGTGGCGAAGAAAAAGTGAGCATTATTTGTGGCGTCACGGCGGAGCCCGAAGAGAGCGCCGCCCCCCTCATTAATAAATACAGCTCCCCGGGGGCGGTGGAGCGGGAACTGGCCCGGATTAAGGGACGCTGGCAGGAATACCTGGCCCATTTCCGCGTGGAGACGCCGGACAGCGAGGCCAACGAAATGATCAATATATGGAACCAGTACCAATGCCGCATCGCCTTCGACTGGTCGCGCTATGCCTCCTATTTCCATACCGGCACTTTCCGGGGCATCGGCTTCCGCGACAGCTGCCAGGACACCCTGGGGGTGCTGCACGCGGCGCCCGGCGAGGCCCGGGAGAAAATCAAGCTGCTGGCTGCCAACATGTATCCCGACGGGCACAGCTACCACCTCTTTTTTCCCGTGGTGGGGAAGGGGGATCCCACCCCCTATTCCGATGATCATCTCTGGCTAATCCATGCTGTCAGCAGCTATATCAAGGAGACGGGTGACCGCGGCATCCTCGACGAGACCGTCCCCTATATCGGGGGAGGCAGAGGCAGCCTCTACGAGCACCTGGTGCGGGCTGTCGATTATACCCGCTCAAACCTGGGGCCGCGCGGCCTGCCCCGCATGTTTCACGCCGACTGGAACGACTGCCTCGACGAGGTGGATCGGGAGGGCCGGGGCGAGAGCGTCTGGACGGCTTTCCAACTGCACCTGGTGGCCATGGAGATGACCGAGATGGCCGCTCTTAAAGGAAACATTGAAGAGAGCCGGCGCTTCTGCGAACTGGCCGGCTCCATCAGGGAAAGGGTCAACGAAGCGGCCTGGGACGGCGGCTGGTATGTACGGGCCTTTAATGACGCGGGAGAGGCTCTCGGATCGGCGAAAAATGAAGAGGGGAAGATCTATCTCAATGCCCAGAGCTGGGCGGTGATCAGCGGGGTGGCCGGCGAGGAGAGAGGGCGGCTGGCCATGGACGCGGTGCGAAAGCATCTCGATACCGGGCGCGGCCTGAAGCTGCTTCATCCGCCCTACCGCTCTTTTCCCAAAGGCGTGGGCTCCCTGCTCAACTACCCGCCCGGGCTTAAAGAGAACGGGGCCATATTCTGCCATGCTCATACCTGGGCCATCATCGCCGAGGCCATGCTCGGCCGGGGGGATCTTGCTTACCGCTATTACCGCCAGATCCTGCCGCCGCGGGCGGCCCGGAGCGCGGGGGCGGAGCTCTACCGCGTGGAGCCCTATGTCTACTGCCAGTTTATTTTTGGGCCGGATCATCCCCGCTTTGGCCGGGGCAGCCACTCCTGGCTCACCGGCACCGCCGCCTGGGCTTGGCGCGCTTTTGTCAACTGGATCCTGGGCATCAGGCCTGCATGGGAGGGGCTGTTGATCGATCCCTGCCTCCCGGCAGACTGGGAGGGCTATCGGGCTGAACGGATCTTCCGGGGGGCAAATTATGACATCGAGGTGCGTAAGCCGAGGGGTATTTGCAAGGGGAAAGCCCGGATCATCGTGGACGGCAAAGAGATCCCCTCCCGGATCATTCTCCCGCCGCCGGCGGAAGGCGGCTCTTACGAAGTCACGGTGCTCCTGGAAAAATAGGGGCCGGAAAGTTACATGTGAACTTATTAAAAACGGAGCATGTTTGAGAGATTGTTTTAAGGAGGTTATACAATGGCCAGGGTAGTGTTGAAAGAGCTGACCAAAAGGTTTGACCATGTCGTGGCCGTAGAGAGTTTAAGCGCTGCCATTGAGGATAGGGAATTTGTTGTCCTGCTCGGGCCGTCGGGATGCGGTAAAACCACTACTCTGCGGATGATTGCCGGCCTGGAAGAGATTACCGCGGGAGAGGTCCATATAGACGGCCGGCTGGTCAACGACGTTCCCCCGAAGGACCGCGATATCGCCATGGTCTTTCAGAATTACGCCCTTTACCCGCATATGAATGTCTATGAAAACATGGCCTTCAGCCTCAAGCTGCGGAAGTATCCCCGGAAAGTAATTGAAGAGCGGGTGCGCCGGGCGGCCAAAATTCTATCCATTGAAGGGCTCCTGGCCCGGAAGCCGAAGCAGCTTTCAGGCGGCGAGAAGCAGCGGGTGGCCCTGGGCCGGGCCATTGTGCGCAACCCCAAGGTCTTTCTGATGGACGAACCACTTTCCAACCTCGACGCCAAGCTGAGAGTGCAGATGCGCACAGAGATCTGCAAGCTGCATCAGGAGCTGGGCTCCACCGTTATCTACGTTACCCATGACCAGACCGAGGCCATGACCATGGCCGACCGGATCGTGATCATGAAAGATGGAAAAGTGCAGCAGATTGGAACGCCCCAGGAGATCTACCGCCGGCCGGTCAACCTCTTTGTAGCCGGCTTCATCGGCAGCCCGGCCATGAATTTCGTGGAGGTGGCCATCGCTGACAGCTATAAACTTGTTTCGCCGCACTTTTCCATAGAGGCCGGCTGGGGGCTGAAGGAGATTATCGAAAAACACAAACTGGCCGGTAAAAAGGCGATCCTGGGTATCCGGCCGGAAAACCTGGAGGACAGCGCTTTCATTCCCGCAAGGCAGGAAAAGGTTTTTGTCGAAGCGCAGGTTGAGCTAATCGAACCGCTGGGCGCGGAGGTGATTCTCTATACCCGTATCGGCGATCTGCGCCTGGCGGCGAGGGTGAACCCGGAGACGGCGGCGCGCCCCGGCGGCCCCATCATCCTGCACCTGGAGCGGGATAAGCTGCATCTCTTTGATCCGGAGAGCGGAGAAGCCTACCGGTGATCGCAGGGGGGAGAAGATCCGCAGAGCTCCCCGCTTAATTCCAGGGGCAGGGTTCTTTCTCTTTCCAGGCGGTGGGATTGAAATTCTTTTCTTAAGAATAGAAAGAGGATTACTGAAAGAAGCGTCGTAGCCGCATCTGACGCCGGCAGGGCGCGGATAAAGCCGTTAAAGCCCCATGTGGAGCTGAAGATGGCCAGGAAGGGAACATAAAAGAGGCCTTGCCGGCTCACGGCGATGACCAGGGATTGCACACCTTTGCCCAGGGCTTGAAACATGGACATGAGGAGAAACTGGGCTGCCAGGACGGGCATGCCCAGGGCAAAGGACCTGATGATTTTTGCGCCCAGCTCGATGACGATGGGATCGTTAATAAAAACCTTGATCCAGAAATCCGAAAAAGTATAGAAGAGAATGGCGAAAGCGGTGCACATGATCGTACCGCTGAGGATCGCTTTTTTGATTGTCTCCTGCAGGCGGTTATATTTTTTAGCCCCGTAGCTGAAACCCATCAGGGGCTGGCAGCCGTGGCCCATGCCCATGGCGAGCATGACGGTGATATTGGAGATTCGCTTGGCCACCCCGTTGGCGGCCACCACATCGTCTCCGAAACCGGCTGCAAAGACATTGCCTATGGCAAAACCGGTGCTTGTCAGGATCATCCCGATGGAGGCTGGAATGCCGATTTTTAAAATCTCTGAATAGGCCTCCCGGTCAAAGCGGAAATGTTTCCAGGAGATGGAGACCACTCCTCTTTTCCTGGTATAGAAAGAGAGGCAGTATAGAAATCCCACAATGTTGCCGATGACCGTGGCAATGGCGGCCCCGGCCACATCCATTTTCAGCGGAAAGATAAAAATAGGGTCCAGGATTATATTCAGCAGGGAGCCGCTGGCCATGCCGATCATCGCTTCCCTGGTTGCTCCTTCAGAGCGCAGCAGGCCCGCCAGGGCCATCTTTAAACCGATAAAGGGGCTGCCCAGGAGCATGATGAAGAGATAGCTTTTCCCGAAGCCAATGGTATTCTCACTGGCGCCGGCAGACATCAATATGGGCTCAATAAAGATGAGGCCAATTATGGAGACAATGGTGCAGACAACTGCCGCCGACCAGAAGGCTACCGCGCCGGCCCGGCTGGCGCCCGCGCGGTCCCCCTTTCCCAGCAGCCTCGATATGAGCGATGCTCCCCCGACGGCAAAGATATTGCCAAATCCCTGGATCAGCATGAATATGGGCATGGATATGGATATGGCCGCGACCATGTACGGCTGGTTTAGCTTGCCGATAAAGAAAGTGTCGGTCATGTTATAGATAACCTGCACCAGCATGGCCATCATTGTCGGGAGGCCCAGGGTCCAGATAGCTTTATAGACGGGCATTGAATCCAGGATATAAGTTCGATCCAGCTGCTGCTTCATCTTTAGCAATTCCCTCTCTTGTTTAATTTTTCTATGGTGGCGGTGATAGTTTCCAGGGCTTGCCGCAGATTGTTCAGATCAGCTTCGGACAACCGGGCCAAACTGGCGGCAATATGCTGCTTGAATTGGGTATCAATTTCCCGGGCAACGCGCTTCCCCTTTTTCGTTAAAATCAGGGCGCACTTTCTGCGGTCATCGGATCCGGAGACCCTCTTCACCAGTCCTTTTTTTTCCAGGCTGTCGGCGACGGCGGTAAAAGAGCCCCGGGCCAGCCCCAATCTTTTGCTGTATTCGCTCATGGTGACGCCTTCATCTTTGCAGATGCACATCAGGGTTTTCTTTTCGCTCGCATTTAATCCTGCGGTTGTTTTGATGCTGCTATCTTCCAGCAGTGTTTTCATAAACATAGGCAGCAAAACGACCAGCTCGGCGATAGCTTCTACTTTGTCGGGCATGCTTCCTACTCCTCAATAAAACATTGCTTAGGATTCTAACATTTCGTTTCCGAATTGTCAACTATACAGGAAGTCAGAAGCCGGAATATAGAAGCAATAAACTGACTATAGTAAAGGCCCTTTGCTCTAATGAGTTATTTGTATTGTTTTCCGGTACGTTCGCGGGCGGCTCATGAGCCGCCCCTACAAATTAGGTGAAACAGGGGGGTAGGGGCGGGGTCCCATCCCCGCCCGTCCAGGAAATGGTCACGGTTACAGTTGTAGGGGCCGGGCATGCCCGGCCCGCTAAGCAGGCTGGTTATTGCAGACGGCTGTCGCATATAGCATTACCATATCGCCGGCGTGGTGGAGGCGTTTATGCGGCAAAGGTTTTTGCTTATAACGCGGTATGCATGTTGTTTTCCGGTACGTTCGCGGGCGGCTCATGAGCCGCCCCTACAATCTTAATGTATGCTCTCTGTGGATCTTTTACCGGTTATGACATAAAAGTCGGTGTATGAAAACCGGCGTTCCCACCTCCAACTTCTCACCTCTTACCTCTCAAATGTGTAGGGGCGGGCTTCCACGCCCGCCCGGCGCGCTGGTTCTGCTGGCCGGCGGGATCATCGCCTCCGGGCTGGCCCTCTACCTCTTTAACTGGGATCGCCGCAACAATAGCCGGCGCGGCCACCCGGCCCTGGCTGCCCTGGCCCTGCTTCCTTATATTCTGGGTGCCCTGCTGCTGGTCTGAGACCGGCAGCAGGGGCCTCCCCCCGCCATGGATAAATTAAAAGATATCCGGAAGAATTATGGTGAACTTAATTTATATTCTTGATATTCTATGGTTCTGTTATAATTAAGCAGGGAGCGGTATTTTAAATTTTTACTCTCCGGGGTAAGTTTATCGAGCCCGATTTTTCCCTTTCCTCCGGGGGAGAGTGGCCGGAGTAATTAGGCTCTCCCTCCGGCGGAAGGCGCCGTGTCATGTCCTGGATATTTCAATTATGGGAAGGAGGCGGCAGCATGATTGAGATTGCGAACCTATCCAAAAGCTATCTAAAAGGAGCAGTTAAGGCTGTTGACAACCTTAACCTGAAAGTGAAGGCGGGAGAGATATTTGGTTTTTTAGGCCCCAACGGCGCCGGAAAAACCACCACCATCAAAATGATGGTGGGACTTCTAAAACCGGACAGCGGCTCCATTACCATAAACGGCTTTGACATCTCAGACCAGCCGCTGGCCGTGAAAAATTCAATCAGCTATGTTCCGGAAAGCCCCGAAATTTACGATAAATTGACGGGAATCGAATACCTCAATTTTCTGGGAGATGTTTACTCCGTTCCCGGAGCGGCGCGCAAGGAGAAAATCCCGGCGCTGCTGGATCTTTTTGGCCTCAGCGGCGTTGTGGGCGACCTGATCCAATCCTACTCTCACGGGATGCGCCAGAAGATCGTCCTGGTGGGCGCCCTGCTGCACGAGCCGGAGGTATACATCCTTGACGAGCCCATGGTCGGGCTGGATCCCAGGTCCTCCAACAACCTGAAAAACCATTTACGGGAACGCTGCGACCGGGGGAAAACGATATTTTTCTCCACGCACATCCTGGAGGTGGCCGAACGGCTCTGCGATCGCATCGGCATCATCCACCAGGGCAGGCTGATCGCTTGCGGCACCATGGAAGAGCTCAGGGGGCTTGCCGAAGGCAAAGAGACCCTGGAAAATATTTTCCTGGAGTTGACGGAGTGATGAAAATGCTGAAACTGCTGGGGTTGCAGTTGAAGGTTAATTTTGGCATTTCCGCGCTGCGCTGGTACCTGAAAAACGATCCGAAGCGTTTCCTGGGCAGCGTGGGCCTGGCCGTGCTGGTGATTGTCAGCCTGGCCCCCATTTTCTATCTCTATGTCCAGATGATGCAGAGCGCCTATGCCATTGCCGCCGGCCTGGGCCAGGCCGGGGTTGTCCTCGCTTCTGCGGTGGTGCTCTCGTCGCTCCTGGTGCTGGTATTCGGCCTTACATACGTCATCTCTGTATTCTATTTCTCGCGGGACCTTTCGCTGCTGGTACCCTTGCCTCTCTTGCCGCGGGATATCCTGGGGGCCAAGTATTTCGTGGTATTGATCCTGGATCTCCTGACTGTGGCTCCTTTTTTCCTGCCTGCGCTCTGGGTTTTCGGCGTGAACCGCGGGGCCGGTCTCCTCTACTGGGTTTCCGGCATATTCATATTCCTGCTGGTGCCGGTAGTCCCCCTGGCCTTATCTTCCATCTTTGTGCTCTGCTTGATGAGCCTGGTCAACCTTAGCCGCAAAAAGGATACCCTGCAGCTCATCGGTTTATTTCTATTTCTGGGAGCTATACTGTTCTTGAATACTTATCTTACCGGCATACCTGCCGGCGAGGAAGTCGATTTTCTGGAGAGGATCCTGGCTGATGAGCAGGGCCTGGTCAGGTATACTGCCCGGGCCTATCCGCCCGCTCTTTTTGCGGCCCGGGCTCTATCGGCGGGGGGATGGGAGTCGCTGCTAAATTTTCTCTGTTTCCTGGGGATGAGCGCAGCAGGCGTAGCCCTGCTTCTCCTGGCGGGCCAGAAGATCTTTTACCGGGGCCTCATCGGCGGTTCCGAAGTGCAGCAGGCGCGGGCTTTATCCCGTGAAGAGCTGGCCGGTAAAACGGCCGGCACCCTCTCGCCGGCCTGGGCCATTGCGCTGCGCGAGATCAAATACCTCGTTAGAACGCCCATCTACCTTTTCAACAGCCTGGCCATGGTGGCCATTGTGCCCATAGTCCTGGCCATCCCGTTGTTTACCGGCGGAGGGCTAGCGCCTCTCCTGGAATTGCTCCATACCGTTCCCGGGGCCATCCAGGCGCTGGGAGGCGCCGCTTTTATGGGGTCGATGGCCCTCTTTGCGCCGGCCGCCTCCAGCTCGTTTTCCCGGGAGGGAAGGCTTTTCTGGATCTCGCAGGTTATCCCCGTTTCTCCGGAGCAGCAAATCCGGGGGAAAGTGCTCTATTCTCTGATCATCGCCTCCTTCTCCGTGCCGGTGGTCGCCCTGGCCGCCTTCCTGCTGTCCTGGAGCATCTCCGGGTTCCTTATAGCCATACTTTCCGGCATGATTTTGAGCCTGCCGGCGATTACCTCCAGCCTGCTTATTGATCTGCTGCGTCCCTACCTGACCTGGGATAACCCGCAAAAGGCAATCAAGCAAAACATTAATGTTGTCTTCGGCATGGTGGTTGGCGGCGCTCTCTATTACCTGCTTTACCTGGCCGGCCGGCATGCCTACTTGGCTACGGGGGCGGCGCTGCCGCTATACCTGGTTGTTCTGGGCGGAGCGGCAGTGCTGAGCGCTCTCTGTTACGGGATCCTGGTCAAAATCGCGCCCGCGCGCTACCGGGAAATAGCAATCTAGCCGGCCGGAGGAGGCGGGGCGGCTGCCCCGCCCGGCTTTAAGGAGGAGCAGGCGATGCAA
>Ga0208693_1002643_pt1 | contig 11635 bp, 7 predicted proteins | sample AD_UKC071_MetaG_FD_184438 | JGI IMG/M metagenome (GOLD analysis project Ga0208693, IMG submission 184438) | Active sludge microbial communities of municipal wastewater-treating anaerobic digesters from USA - AD_UKC071_MetaG (SPAdes) (version 2) | ecosystem: Engineered > Bioreactor > Anaerobic >... | reverse complement strand
AATCATATCCTTTCCTCCTGTACGATAATGATTCTTCAACATAATCATACAGGAAATTTGATTAAGGTGGCCTATTTTTTTACCGGTATGTGGTACAATTTTAGAATAGCATTAACAAAAAGAGAAATGGGAAACTGACACCATATATGAAAGCAATTGACGAATACCTTGAGAAAGGGGTTATGGGTTCATATATTGAGGAAAAGATACGCGAAATGGGATATGAGGGTTCGTCATCAACTGTGCGGGATTATATAGCAGACTGGAAGAAGCGGAGAAAAAGATATTACGATAGAAGTAGAGAAGATGGAACAAAAACAGAAACAATAAAAAGAGAAAATATATTAAAGCTATTGTACCACCCAATAGAAAAAGTAAAAAAAATTAGTGAGAAACAATTTGAAATGATATGCAAAGAATATCCGTTTTTTGAGAAGATATATAAGGTAACATGGGAATTTAAGAGTATGCTAACTGAAAAAAATATTAATGCTTTGGATAAATGGATGGAGAGAGCCAGAAATCTAAACATACTGGAGATAAATAGTTTTATAAATGGGATTGAACGAGATATGGAGGCTGTAAGGAATGCTATAAAATATGAATATAGTAATGGGCTTGTAGAAGGATGTATTAATAAACTGAAGGTAATAAAGCGAATTATGTATGGCCGGTGTAGTTTTGAAACATTAAAAATGAAAACTCTTCGGCTTGAAAAAATGAAGTTATTCAACTAACTTTGGAAAGAACCAATTTTAGAATAGCATTAACACTCGGGAGAAGCAAATCCGCCTTTTATGACAGGTTCCGGCATGTCTGCCTTTACAACCGGCACATGGTCGGAAGTATCCTCACAATTCCGGCATGCGTAGACATGCCTCACATGCCGTACAATTACCGCTTTCGCAGGAATAATCTTAAGCTCCTCACGAGTTTCCCTGCCCATTGTATGCAACTCGCCGCCACAGTCCGGACAGACGCGTTCAGTTTCCGGCAACTCGTGCTCAATTACCTCGACAGGCAGATCCTCCGGAAGCTTGTCCGTTGTCAGGCGGGTCCTCTTTCGGTAATGCGCCTTCACCTCGGTCAATGACGGCTCGGGTGCTGCCAGATCGGCGGTAACTTCCGCTTCGTTGAAAAGATTTATTTGTTCAACGCTGGTTTGCTCGCTTGATGCGCCAAATTGCCTATGCTTCGCAAGACGGATTTGTGCCATGAACCATTGAACTTGTTGCTCTAATTCAGCAATCCTGCGATCCTTTTCTTCAATTATGCCAAGTAGTTTTTCTACTGAAATTTCTCGCGTTTCCATATGTTAATATTACCATAAAACCCGCATAAAATCCAGCCTTTCGGCATATTTAGAATAATGTTTTTCACGAAATTTGCCGCTCGAAAACTTCCTTCCGGCCAAGCTTTTTTTCCAGCCTGGCGCCGTCAATCAGACAGGATAGTTCATTTACGTCAAGAAGCATTGTGGCAGAGTCTCCTTCCGATGGCCAGCGAAAACGCCCGCGTTCCAAACGCTTAAAGTACAGCCAGAACCCGTCTCCGTCCCATTCGAGGATTTTTAGCCTGTTTCGGTTCCGGTTACAGAACACAAACAGTGCGTCCGCAAATGGGTCAAGGGAAAAACTCTCTTGCACAAGCGTCATCAGGCCATTGATAGATTTCCTCATATCCGTGCACCCGCAGCAAAGATACACAGGTTTGTCATTCCATCTTATCATAGCGACATCAACACCCGGCAGACTTTCTTCAGCAGTTCAAAGTCTGTTTCTGTATTAACAGTGACATTACAGCCGTTAATTTCAATGTCCAGTGTTTCTTTTGCGGGGTGCACCTGTTTCGGCGCAAGCTGCATCCATCCGCTTGGCACTATATTCCTGGGTTCTTCCGCTCCTGCAAGCTCTGTACAAGCTGCTTCCCTGAGCTTCTTCTGCCAGTAAAAGTATGCGTTTCTGCTTATCCCATTCGCCAGGCAAAAATCTTTGACACTTTGCCCACTGTCAAGCCGGGCTTGTATCACTTGCGCCCATTGCGACAATCGGTACTCCGATGTTACTTTTTGTGTGTCCATACAATCACTCCGTTCCTGGTTGAAAAAGTTTGCTTACTTTTTCAACTTTTTCAACCGTATTCATTGTGATTGTATCAACTTCGCGACTGTTATACTATGTGATGGCATATTTGACGCTTACGTACATCCATTAGTGTAATAAATTCATAATAAAGTATCGTATCCTCTACATCGAGTACCTGAAGTTATCTCTCTTTTTATAGAACAATCAATATTTGAATAGCCCACACCCCAGCTCCTTAAACTCCTCTATCTTTATCAATAAATCATCTTCCGAACAACTGAGATAATCAGCAAAACATCGAAGGCAAAAGAACTTTTTCACCTGCCTACCAAGCAGCTTCTTATTAAGAGCAATATGATCCTTTTCTAATTTTGTATCGCACAAATGGCATATCACAATTTTCATTTACATCAATCCCTTAAGCTACTTCTTAACTTAATATCAGGAATATCCTTACCCCTGAACTCTGTATCAATAATACCAAGCTGAGTCTTAATAATTCTCCGCATTGCTTTGGCTGGCTCAAGACAATATTGATTGAATTCTTCAACATTTACATCTTCTGATCTCCTTACATGTGGGAAGAGCAATTTCATGAATCCAGTACATAGTCTTTTTATTGCCTCAGTATCTCTTGTATCAGCATTTTTAGGCACTTCTAGGACATCATCAACAATTGCCCTGTAAATTAGTTCATTCCTCATTAAATGAATAATCTCAGAAAAATACTCAACATTTAATGCCCATCCGTTTACTTTCAGGTTTTCCTTCATTCTTGGAATGTCCCAACCTTTAATAAATCCATGGAACCGATCAATCAATGCAGACTCATGAAAGATTTCTGGTAAGTTAGAAAACATATTTACATTGACATTCATCCGCTCCTCTTCTATATTACCGAGTAATATTAACCCTGACTCTCCAACGCCCCTATAGTCTCCAACCCGGTACTCACCACTTTCCAAATAACCTTTCAATGCCCCTTGCATTTCATTCTTATCCGGAAAAGCTATACTTTGTATTTCATCAAAAGCGACATAATCATAGTGAGAGGCAAGTCCACTTGTTCTTTTACTAATATCATAAAACATTTTAGCTCTTGAAATGCTTCCGCCACTAACTAGCCAACCATATTTACTTATCTGAGAAAATAAATAAGACTTACCTGTTCCCTTTGGTGCTAATTCAATAAGATTAACTCTCTTCTCGACAAATGGAAGCAACCTACTGATCATTGTAAGTTTTTGAGTATTACTTGCATAACCAGCAGGATTATAATCAATTGCACTTAATACAACATCTATCCATTCGTCAATTGTAAAACCTTTTCGCGCCTCAACGTAATACTCCAAATCTATATTATAAGGACAGAACTGCTTAAAATCTATCATCTTAATTTTACTTTCATTCCGAGTACCATTGCCCTCATCACACACCAGTTCAACAATACCCCAGACTTCATTTGGTGACAAAAGATAATCCTTATTTAGCTCTACAGTATCCCAATCTGCAATAGCTTCACCTTTTTTCTTTGGTACGCCAAAGTCAGGTAAGCTAAACAAAGCAGTTCTTGTAGTAATATCAATCTCTACCTTTACTTTAGCAAGAAACTTTACACTTTGATAATTTCTCGCCATTTCATATTTGAGCTGTTCCCAATGCTCTTTTTTGGGTATTACTTTTTTTACATAAGCAGCTACCTCTTCTTTATCAATTATCCCATTTTCATCAGCAAACTTCATGAGTATCCAATCTCTCATAAAAGAAGGCAAACTTAAAGCTGAGAAAAATTTACCCTGTTCAGGAGATTTGAAAACTAGCATATCAGAAAAATACCTTTTAAGTTTCTCAGTCATAGATTTCACCTACTATATATCTAAATTTGATGTTATACCTTTAATTATCTTATATTCTATTGTTCCTAAAGTACGATTTGCAACAATCTTTGCCTTATATACCTCCTTCTTATCAACATCAGGTTCAAAATACCAGGAGTTTCCATCTTTAATGCATTTATATCTCTTATTTCCAATCACCGCATACAAATTGTCATAATCTTTATTAAGTTTAAACCTAATAACAACTTTTTGACCAGCTTTCAATCTAACCTCACGTGTCAGCAATATAGGAATATCAGCTTCATCAAAGGGCTTTTTCGACAGTTCGATCACTGGTACCAATACCTCTTCCAAACTCGCACCACCGTGTATTTCACCTTTTACTCCACCACTTATACTAAACCTATCGTAATCGGCAAACACATGGTATTCTCCATAGTCAATACATCCCAAAAATTCATCGCTATATTGAATATTATTATCAACGCAATACCGTCCATGTCGTTCAACTTTGGAAGTTTCTTTAGCTTTAACTGTAGTTCCTTGACCTATTACAGCCAATCTACTTGCTCCATGATCTGAAGCTATTATAACTCTATCATAATCAGATAACAAAGAAGTCGCTTCTTTCAATGCTTTTTCAATCAACTCAAATTCATATGGAATATAAGCCGGATATTCTATTGATTCATGCTTGGCTTTATCCAACTCTCTAAATGGCGGTGCACTATTGCGAAACTTTACAAAATCGTTATTGCATTCAGTAGTCGTTGGAATATTTGCATATCCTATTTTAATATTGTAGAACAGACTTCCATAGTTACTTTTAAGAATGTACTTTATCAAATTAAGATATTCTACTCCTAAGGCATCAATCCAATAGATAATAGAATCAGAACTATATATTTCATCTATAATTTTATTTCTACTTTCCAATCCCCACCAAATTCCTTTAGAAGCAGCATTCTTCTTCACCGTTTGAATAAATTTTTCATTCACTGAATTTTCAACTTTTTGTGTCTTGTATTGAGCAAAGTACTCTGTAAATCTTTCATCTTCAAATACATAATCGTCAATGTATGCATCCAGGTAAGGGTATACATACCTTATTGCATCTTTGGTCTTAGGATTTAACCCTTTGGTATGAAGTATGTTAAACACTTCACACCTTTCCTTTAAAGTACAATCTGTAAGATAAAATACCTTATCCTCAGCCTTGATATTTTCAAATTCATTCCAAAATGATCCCGGCAAACTATCTATTGAAAGGCTATAGATGTATTCTTTTCGCTCATTATAATACTCTTTAAATTGGTTCTTCCTAATATCAAGTTTGAATATTGAGTTTATAATATTTTCAACAAAGTTTTGCCAAGTACAGTTACTGTCAAGAACAACTCCCAAGTAACCGCTCTTAACCTCTAACTTTGACCAAAGCCATGATGCCCACTTTTCGAAGTCTGAAAAACTTCCCCACCTTGATAGTAGATTTTTTGCATTATACTTAGGAATATTAAATAAATGCTCAAAAACACCTGTTAAACCATTATTATTTTTCATTCGAGTGAGAAGCTCTTTCCATTGCCATTCTTCACCCCATGATTCTCTAATTGCTTCGCTTAAGTGATAATGATATTTCAGCAAATCAAATGCGGTTATTAAAACTTTTACATTATCAGAAAAAATAATATCTGCATAGTATTTTGCATTGGCTGTATGTAATATTATAGGTTTATTGGGATTTTCTTCCCAATAGCTGAGATATTTCTTATAACCGTACAAATTATTTCCTTCTATATTGGTATCAATATCATTTGAAACTATTGTAAGGGCATAATCGTCATCCTGGCCTGTTTCAAGAAATATTATGTGACTTTTATACCTTTGATCTTTTTCAATTAAGCCTATAAGCTTATTTCTCATACGGTAAATAGGTATAAAAACCCTTACTCCCTTTTCATCGACATCATTAATAAATTCTGTTTTTAGTATTCTTTCTAAATATCCATCCGCTTCTGTATTGTTTATACGCAAATGTTCAGATAACGGTATTATCAGGGTATGTTCATTGATCCTTTTTAAAGCATTAAGCATTCTATTAATGTTAGGGGTTAAATCATCTCCATCACAATAGTCAGATAACCTTATTGTCCTGGTACATTTATCGTTCAAAAAAGATTTGACTTTTACCCACATAGAAAGACTCTCCACATTGATAAAACGCACAATGCGAGCTTCCTTATGCTTTAAATCATCATTTATATATTCAATCAGTTCCTCTAACGACTTTACATTCACAGTATATACCCTCCGTGTTAATTCTTCATTATTCGGATTCCAACCAGAGGTTCATTCTTTATAAGTTCCTTAAGATAGTCTTTTGCCTTCTCTGGAGATAAGCTATCAATTTTCTGGAATACTACTGAATAATAACTTTTCCTGTATTTATCAGAAGCATATTCCTTTACAATGTTATCAATCTCCCCTTTACGTACATACCATTCATATACATTGCTGCCCAGTTTTCTTAGCAAAATGCTTTTTATTTCTTCTATATCGTTATCATTAATAATTAGATCATACTCACCTGAAATAAACTCCTTAAATATTCTATTGCATAGCGAAATATCATTCAATTTATACATATTCTTACTACTAGTTAAAAAGCTTATCGCAGAGTTAATTTGCTCTTCACTTGCTGACATCTGTGCCCTATTAATAATTCCAAATGCTGCCCTCGCATCATTTAATTCATCAGAAAACATACATAAAACCGGCACTCTGAAATTATCGGACCACTTCGAAGGTGTTTCTGTACCAGTAAGTTGCTTCCACTTTTCAACTAACAAGTTATACTTCTTGTTTTTTTGATAATGGGCATAATGCTGTTTTAAAGTCTGAACATACTGTTCAACAGCTCCTTCTATAGTATTTGAATCCATTTTACTATAAAGATAACTGCACTCATCATCAGAAATCTCGATATTTAAAACTTCATTTATTCTTTTTCTAAATAACTCATATTGATTATTGAAAAACATATTAAATTCATCCGATTTCTGTTCCAACTCGCTTGCCAAAGCACGTTTGTTTTCATCTTTAATACTATTTGACTTATAGACACCAATTAAAAGTAAAAATAGTGTGTTTAAGTTCGTACAACTATCCTTAAAAAATTCATATGGCATTTTGATTGCACTAATTTTGTCTCGAATGCCAAATGCTGCTTCCTGTAAAGAACTCACCTTTCTAGTAAGTATTCTGTTTATCTTATCAATCAACTTGTAGTCTTCGTAAACCTCTTCAATTTTTTTATCAATATCGCCTTTATTCCAGAGCCATGAAGCATCAAAAGACAGCTTCTTCTTAAGTTCAGAGATGTACGCCTTATCGACAATTCCAAGTTTTCTTGCCAGCTGTATTAATTCCGGCTTTTGTTGGGCCACATAATACTCCATTCCGGTTTTCAGGTTGTCACTGGTCATTACATTTCTTAGATACTCTTTTATCCCTGCATCACTTTGATATAAGCGTGCAACTTCTTCTGCAATTCTTGTTTCATCTCTTCCTTCTTTCTTTTCCGTAGATATAAATTCGCAAAGCAAATCAATAATGGGCAAAACTTTATCTTTCAATCCTAAAGTATCTGTTTCTTCTATATAAGGTTTAAGCGACCATAACGGAAAGTTTGCAATTGGTAAATATGTTTTTATTCCATGAGCTATATCCTGAATACTATTTTGCTTATCTGTTGGTATTTTAAATATTTCACCAGTATACTTGCAAAAAATTTCATGTTCGGGAGTCATTTTAACAATAGAAAGATTCTCCGCCTTAGTTAGCCCTTTAACAATACTAAATATCATGTCAGCTAAACCATCGTGTGTTAAAGGCACTGTATTAATTCCATCCTTTTTGTAAAACTTATTGTCTGCATATTCCTTTAGCAAGAACCCCAGAATAAATACTGAACCAGTACAACTCATGAGGCCAAAAGGCTTCTTCTGAAGCATATTCCAAATATCCGCAATTCTCACGGAGCTATTCTTAGCAAAGCCCTCTGTAATGAGTTCTTCAACAGCAATTTTCATCTTAGATACCGCATGAGATGAATTCGTCTTTACATAGTCATGATTGTTCCATATATTCGCTTGTGAAAGATTCGTCTTAATAGCGTTAAGATAACTATAATTTGATGTAATGGTAGCTTTATCCATTCCCATAACGGCAACAGTTTCCTTAAATCCCGATTCAGAAAAGATCCTATCATTCTCAGTCAGTGTCTCCAGACCACAAGTATAGAGTTTGGCATTAAGCTCTTTTATTCGAGCTCTAAAATTAGCACTTCCCTGTAATGGAATTGGAACTTCATGCTTTGAATACAACATTACCGTAGTAATATCTAGCTTGGACTTCCACTCTTCAATAACACTTTTGGCATTATTATCGTACAGCCTTGTCTGATTAGGATCAATTTTTGAGAAATAACTTGCCTTAGCTTTTAGTTCTATAAAATTGTTAAACCCTTGCTCACCTAAAGGTTGAGATGACATATCAGCTATAATTATATCTCTTTCGTATTCCTTCAATATCTTATTAATTACTAAATTATTCTTTACAGAGTCTTCCTCTGTCTTTGCGAACAAGAATACTAGTGGAACTTTATATAATGGCAAGTCCTTGATGGATTCAAGTTTTCTTCGTACATCCATATGTGTAGAACAAATAACTTCAAATCTAGTACTCGCAAATCCAGATAGCTTGAAACGGTCAGCAATATTGTAATTCTGATCTGAAACAAGTTTTTCGAACCTAGTATTGTTAAGTATGTCTTCCTTAATCTGTTTATACCTTTCTTCATCAATAGTCCGTGATTGAGTAACATATAAAGTATCCTGTCCCTCTGGCATACTTCCAAGGATACCCTTTCTTACAAATTTATCCATTATAATGCGAATTTTATCCTGCAAAACTGTCCCTTCAAATGCAGAAGAAATATTTAAAAGCGTAGGTCTCATTATATTTATTGAACTTCGTACACGAGTCCCCATACCCTTTTGATTCATGGCACAAAGTAATAAAACTGTTTTTAATACTCTTTTTTCATCTTCATTTTCACATTGATTCTCAAAAGTATTATAGTGAGCTATAACATTTCTTGTACCTTCATCAAGATCAACGTTGTCTAAGTTAAAGAAATAATCCCAAATATAATCACAAGTAAGGTAATACCAGTCATTTATAGAATGATTTTCAATATACCAACGAAAATTATGCTTTACTTGTTCATCTTGTCCAGAATCTCCACTGAGAAACTGGAACATTGTACGCTGATTTGAGCTTATTGATGCAGATATTTCTTTAAGCATGTATGCTGCATAAGGGTGTAGTGGCAATAACGCTTTTAATTCATCATTTTTAACATCGGCAGCATATTTCCCAATCGTTTTAGATACCACTTTTTCAACTTTTACCCATAAATCTCTAGATATATAATTCCACTCATCTGCTAAATCCTCTGTTTTTTTCAAAGCATTTTTCATAAGCATAAATGCAGTTGTATCTGCCATTTCAATGTTTTTTAGTTTAAACCGTGCTTCAATCTTCTTTTTTATATCAGGATCAGGTAAATATGAGGCATGAACTTTATGTGTAATAAGCAGAAAGTAAAAAGGTATAGTGCCTGATGCTTGTGCTAATTCCTGAAATCCGGTAATAGATTTTTGATTATTCTGGAAATAGTCAGAAAACTCGTCCCAAATAAATACAATTGCATAAAGGTTATTACCTTTAATTATATCCTCTATCCACGCTATAATATCTTCAGGAGTGCGTGACCAGTTGAACCCTTCTCTGTCTGCAACTTCCATAATACGTTGCAGCAAATCCAAAGAGCCTTCAATATCCAATTCTCTGAGGTCTCTTATTACGCCCTCAGGACTTGCATATTCAGTAAACTTTTCTTTATATTTATTAAATGCACCGGCAAAATTAAATGAAGAATTTGGGTCAGTCAGTGTATCCAGAATGGTATCACGCAGACTTTTGCCACCTTTATAGGTATAGCCTTTCTCATCTAAAGCCTGTTTAATAGATTCTTGTATAGCACTAAACAACTTATTGTCCCCAATAATGCCTGAGGATGATGAACGATGAACTACAAGAATACCACTCTTTTGCTTTAACCCGGCAAATCGGTTAAGTAAAGCTGGCGATATTTCTTGCTTTTCAAAATATGTCTTTACGTCTTCAATGTCGTCTTCCAGTATGTGTTTTATAGCAAATGACGCAAATGTCTTACCTGTTCCATATGGACCAGAAATCCAAAGTGACTTTCTGCTCTCATTGGAACCCATTTCAAGGGAACTAGCTAAGTCATTTAATATATCTTTAAATGTGTTATGCGGATAGAATGACTTCCACCTATCTGGGTATTTCTTGTCCCAGTTCTTGCTAAACACAGGTATAAAGTCCTTATCAATCGATATATAATCTTTATATTTTCTTGCCATATATTCTGACCATCCCTTCACTATGATTAAAACATTTTCACAACATCAAGTGACGTTTTATCTTGATTTAGGTATATATTATCTAAGTCTTTATTAAAGGCAACACTAATAAACTCTCTATACTCCCATGCGAGCCCTTGAATTAATCTTTTTAACATTTCTCTATCTAGTCCAAATATTTGTGCAGGACTTATGCCTAAACGTTCTGCATTATCATTCATGAGATCTGTTAATGTAAAACTGTAATAACCTTCACTAACTTCTGCAAATTTATAAAGTGAATATAATATTACCAATGCATCAGGTTGACTCCATCCAGTCCGTGTGACAGATATGATGTTTTTACCCTTAGTTTCATAATTACCAAGCCCAAGTTCTATCCCAATAGGTGAAAATTTAAAAGTCTCCTTCATAGATGCAATAGCATTGTCCTTGGTTGATCCTTTGTAATCATCTCCAAGTAGCATTAAAATATCACTAATAGAATAGCTCATATTAAATTCTACATTCTGAGTGTACCACCTTATAATTGCTGAATTATAAACAAGGTTATTTAAAATTACTGCCCAAACTCTTATGTCATTTGCACCAAGTCTACATATTTCCTGTCCTAAATCTGTTAATTTATTATTAAGAGTAATGTCTGCTTCTCTAAGCCATACTTTCAAGGCATCACGCTTAGGCTTTCCTATGGTATCTGTAGTCCATATTTTATCGCCTAATTCAATATAGTATTGCAACCATTCCTGACGGAATCCAAATCCTCTATAATTACCTAAGCCTTTAATTTTCACATTTCTCCCTCCAGTTATGAATAATTTAGATCTAGCAACTAAACACCCCCTTGGCATGTCAATACAATTTTCACAATGGTTACACTTATCGGTTATCATAGCCTTTCTTTCTTCAAACTTTATTGCACCAAAAGGACATTCTACTTCACACACTTTACACGCACCACAGTAAGCAGCTTTATGAAACACGTTTTTAAATAAATATAAGAACCTAATTGAGTCTTTGGTTTTAGGTACTTTATTAATGCTAACAACAAAGCCTGCATCACTTTTAATTACTTTAAATGGATATTTTACACTCTTATAAATAACTATAAAGTCTTCATTAGTAATTTGGATTAATTCACCTAAAGTTTTAATCCATTCTCTCCATTCTGTTTGGTATTCATTAATAATTAGCGAAATAT
>Ga0208693_1002640_pt1 | contig 11645 bp, 10 predicted proteins | sample AD_UKC071_MetaG_FD_184438 | JGI IMG/M metagenome (GOLD analysis project Ga0208693, IMG submission 184438) | Active sludge microbial communities of municipal wastewater-treating anaerobic digesters from USA - AD_UKC071_MetaG (SPAdes) (version 2) | ecosystem: Engineered > Bioreactor > Anaerobic >... | reverse complement strand
GGGCGAGATAGCGCAGGTCGATGGTGATCCGCTCGCGCACGGTGAGCAGGCTCCGGCCGGCGATCTGGGCCAGGCCGGTGACCCCGGCCTTGGTGAGCAGCAGGGCCAGGTCCTCGTTGCGATACTGCCCGAGCAACTCCGGCAACTCCGGCCGCGGGCCGACCAGGCTCATGTCGCCGCGCAGCACGTTGACGAGATTGGGCAGCTCGTCGACGGTGGTGCGGCGCAGCCAGCGGCCGACGCGCGTGCACCGCGGGTCGTCGGCGAGCTTGTAGAAGACCTCGCCCGAGGCGGTGCTCGTGCGGTAGTCGTAGAGCGCGGGGAAGCGCTCGCGCGCGTCGACCCACATGGTGCGGAACTTGTAGAACGTGAAGACTCGCCCGCCGACGGTCACCCGGGGCTGGCGGAAGATGGCCGGTCCCGGCGAGTCCAGCCGGATCAGGATAACCAGGGCCAGCAGCAAGGGCGAGGCGAGCACCAACAGCAGGCTGGCCCCGACGACATCGACGATCCGGGTGACCGCGGCGTAACTGCGGCTGCGGTTGGGCAGGTAGACGACGCTTGCCTCGCCCAGCCGCCGGTCCAGATAGGACGCCACCGGTTCGACCCCGTCCCAGTGGTCGGCGACGACACCCTCGTGTTGGCCTGATTCGGTGATGGCGCGGGAGCCGTTGGCGGACAACGGCTTTGCTCGTGTCGCCCGGTCCTCGGCGACCGAGGTGAGCACCGTCAAGGATTGGGTGCCCAGCGAGCGTCGGGAGAGCGCGAGCGCGCGCAGGAACGACGGTTGGCTTGCCCCACGCAGATGCGCCGGCTCGACGACGCCGTGGAAACCGAGCATCCACGGGCCGGCATGGCCGCCCGCTCCCGGTGGCTCGGGGTGGTGCGAGGGCAGCACGATATCGTTCATCGGCGAAGCTCCCGATTCTGGCTGAGGGCATGACGAATTACCGTCATGGACGGGCCAATTGCGGTGAAACCGCCGGTCAGCGCGACCGGCGGGACAGGTCGACCGAAGTCAGGTCGAAGTAAGAGTCGAGTTCAGTTCTGCACTGCGGGTGGAGTGGGGAGACGCAGTTGAATCGGATCGGCGATTCCTCACTGATGAGGCCCAGTATCACCACGCTGATACGTGTTCCGGAGGCGATTCGGTGAAAATCCCGGCAATTCACAATCCGGAGGGTCAGCCGATCCAGTCGCTCGCGACCCGAGCGGCCATTCGGCGCAACAGTGCAGCGGCCTCGCGCATCGAGCGGTGCGGGTCAGGCTCGAGCTCGGACAGCGGATAGATCCGCCGGATCCCGCTCGCCTCAACCTCGGCCCGGTCCGCCTCGGACAGCACCGCGCGTCCGCACACTGCCACCACCGGTATGCCGTGCGCCCGCGCCACCGCGGCGACGCCTGCCGGGGTCTTGCCGAGCAGGGTCTGCCGGTCCAGCGATCCCTCGCCGGTGACGACCAGGGCCGCCCCCGCGAGCAGCCCCTCGAAGCCGACGTAGTCCAGCACGACCTCGATGCCCGGGCGCATCGTCGCCCCGAGGACGGCCAGCGCGGCATACCCGACTCCCCCGGCCGCCCCGGCGCCCGGCCGGTCACGGTCGTCACGACCGGTCGCGTCGGTGACGAGCTCGGCGTAGTGGGCCAGGGCGGCCTCCAATGCGGCCTGCTCGAAGGGGCCCGCGCCCTTTTGCGGCGCGAAGATCGCGACGGTGCCGCGTTCTCCCAGAAGCGGATTGGTGACATCGCTGGCGAGGGTCAGAGTGACCTCGGCCAGCCGCGGGTGCAGCCCCGAGAGGTCGATCGAGGCGAGGTCGGCCAGGGGTCCACCGCCGTCGGCGACCGGCTCGCCATGGGCGTCGAGTAGTCGCGCGCCGAGGGCCACGAGCATCCCCGCCCCGCCGTCGGTGCTCGCGCTGCCGCCGATGCCCAGCACCACCTCGTGGACCAACGGCTCGCCATCAGCGCCCCGGGCGTCGAGGGCGGCGGCGAGCATCTCACCGAGGCCACGCGAGGTCGCCGTCAACGGCTGCGTGACGCCACCGGGCAGGTGCACCAGACCACAGCAGTCGGCCATCTCGACGACCGCGACGCCGGCGCGCACGGCATACCCCGAGTGCACGGGCTCGCCGGTGGGGCCTGCGACGGTGACCGGCACGCGCCGGAATCCCACCGACTCGGCGGCTGCGAGGGTGCCGTCGCCGCCGTCGGCGACGAGCACCGAGTCGACCGTGACCCCAGGCGCCGCATCGGCGACCCCGGCGCGGATCGCCGCCACGACCTCGGTCGCCGTGAGCGACCCCTTGAACTTGTCGCACGCCACGAGCACATGCCCCGGGGTCAGTGGCGCGGCGGACGCGGTCGGCGCAGCAGGTTCAGCGGGTAGGGGCACGGCCCCCACGGTATGCCGGTCGGTCACCGTAGCCGCGGGACGAGGGTCCCTCGGCCGGTCCAGCGCCGAGGTTTACGCTCGGGTCGGGGATCAAGGAGGAACCCGGATGCGGATCGTCGTCGCCCTCGGCGGCAACGCCTTGCTGCGCCGCGGTGAGCCGATGACGGCGGCCGTGCAGCGCGCCAATGTTCGCACCGCGGCGCTGGCCCTTGCCCCGATCGCCCGCTCGCATCAGCTCGTCGTCACCCACGGCAATGGCCCGCAGGTCGGCTTGCTCGAGTTGCAGGCCCAGGCCTATGCCGGGGTCGAGCCCTATCCCCTCGACATCCTCGGCGCCCAGACCGAGGGCATGATCGGCTACCTCATCGAGCAGGAACTCGGCAACGTGCTGCCCGAGGACGCCCCGCTGGCCACCCTGCTGACGATGACCGAGGTCGACCCCGACGACCCGGCCTTCGCCGATCCGAGGAAGTTCGTCGGGCCGGTCTATGACGAGGCGACGGCCCGCGCTGCCGCGGCCGAGCACGGCTGGGTGGTCAAGCCCGACGGCCCCTACTGGCGTCGCGTCGTCGCCTCACCCCGGCCGGTGCGCATCTTCGAGATCCGGCCGATCGACCTGCTGCTGCGAGCCGGCTGCGTCGTCGTCTGTGCGGGCGGGGGCGGGATCCCGACGATGTTCGGCCGCGACCCCGCCGACGCCAACGTCCTCGCGGGCGTCGAAGCGGTCATCGACAAGGACCTCGCCTCCGCGGTGCTGGCCCGCGAGTTGGCGGCCGATGCCTTCGTCATGGCCACCGACGTCGCTGCGGTAGAAACAGATTGGGGTATGCCGTCGGCCCGCCAGATCGCGGCGGCCACCCCCGAGTGGCTCGCCGCACAGACCTTTGCCGCCGGGTCGATGGGACCCAAGGTTGCCGCCGCCGTCGAATTCGTCACGGCGACCGGTGGCCGCGCGATGATCGGGTCGCTGGCCGACATGGGCGAAATGCTCTCCGGGGACGCCGGCACCCAGATCCGCGCCGATCTGGCCGAGCCGGTGAGCTACCGATGACGGTGACCACCCGGCATACCGGAATTGCCGTGTGGCAGCCGCCCTCCGGCGCCGCTGGCGCGGCCGCACCCACCCGGCATACCCCGGCTGTGTGCCCGTCGCTTCTTACCCGTCACGACAGCACGATCGGTCGATCCACCACCCCGGATCGCACCTGACTCATCGCACACACCGCGAAAGGGACACCACCGTGGCATTCGCAGAACGCATCTCTCGCCTGGGCACCGAGACGGCCTTCGCCGTCTCGCTCGCCGCCGCCGCGTGGGGGGCGCAGGGACACCGCATCTACCCCTTCCACCTCGGCGACATCGACCTGGCGACCCCCGCCAACATCCGCGAGGCCATGGACCGCGCGGTCGCCGACGGCAAGACCGGCTACTGCCCCGGGCCGGGCATCGCGCCGCTGCGCGAAGCGATCGCGCAGGACGTGGGGATGCGCCGCGGGCTGAGCTACGGGCCGGACAATGTCACCGTGCACCCGGGCGGCAAGCCGGTGATCACGAAGTTCACCCAGGCGCTCATCGAGTTCGGCGACGAGGTGCTCTATCCCAACCCGGGCTATCCGATCTATGAGAGCCAGATCGAGTTCATCGGCGCGCACCCGCTGCCCTACCGCTATGTGCCGACCGAGACCGGGTTCCGCATCGACCTCGATCAGGTGCGCTCGCTCATCACGCCCCGGACCAAGGCGATCATCTACAACGACCTGCAGAACCCCATCTCCGCCGAGTCGACCCAGGCCGAGAAGGAGGCCATCGCGCAGATCGCCATCGAGCACGACCTCTGGGTGCTGTCCGACGAGGCCTATTTCGAGATGCGTTACTCGGGCACGTCCTCGTCGATCGCGTCGATCCCGGGGATGCAGGAGCGCACGGTCATCCTCTACACCTTCAGCAAGAAGTTCGCGATGACCGGGTGGCGGCTCGGTGCGGCGATCGCGCCGGCGGAGCTCTCGGCCGTCTTCGGCAAGCTCAACACCAACAACGAGTCGTGCACGACGCACTTTGTGCAATGGGCCGGAGTCGAGGCGATCCGTGGTGATCAGTCCGGGGCGATTGCGATCCGGGAGGCGTTGCGCGGCCGGCGTGACGCGGCATACGAGATGTTGTCCGCGATGCCGGGCGTCTCGCTCTCCAAGCCGAATGCGACCTTCTATCTCTTCCCCGACGTGACAGACGCCATGGCGGCCAAGGGCATTGCGACCCTGCCGGAGTTCGCCGAGCGGGCACTCAAGGAGACCGGGGTGTCATTCTGCACGCGGCTGCACTTCGGGCGGCCCCAGCCGGGTGAGGACCGGATGTATGCGCGGTTTGCGTATTCCGGTCTGCCGGAAGCCGATATCCGCGAGGGTCTGGGCATCCTGGCGCAATGGATCGAGGCCTGACATGGCACTGGTCGTCGTCACCAATCGCATCCCCGCCGAGGGCCTCGACGCGCTGCGCGCCGAACACGAGGTGCGCGCCTGGGAGCACGAGGAGTGCATCACGCGGGCGGACTGCCTGCGTCTCGTCGCCGGCGCAGACGCCATCGTCACGCTGCTCACCGAGAAGGTCGACGGCGATTTCCTCGACGCCGCCGGGCCGCAACTCAAAGTCGTCGCCAATGTCGCGGTCGGCTACAACAACATCGACGTCGCCGCGTGCCAGGCGCGCGGGGTCATCGCCACCAACACCCCCAAGGTGCTCACCGAGACCACCGCCGACACGGCCTTCGGGCTCATGCTCATGGTGACCCGGCGCTTCGGCGAGGGCGAGCGGATCATCCGCAGCCAGACCCCGTGGCAGTGGGGCATGTTCTACCTGCTCGGGATGGGCCTGCAGGGCAAGACCCTCGGCATCGTGGGGATGGGTCAGATCGGGGCCGCCATGGCCCGGCGCGCGGTCGCTTTCGGCATGGACATCGTCTACGCCGATGAGCACGAGGCACCTGCCGAGCTGCTTGCCGGTATGCCGTCCGGTGCGGTGCGTCGGATGTCGTTCGACGAGCTGCTGCGCGTCGCCGATGTCGTGTCGGTGCACTGCCCCTACCTGCCCTCGACCCACCACCTCATGGGCGCCGAGCAGTTCGCGGCGATGAAGCGCACGGCATACGTCGTCAACTCCGCGCGCGGACCGATCATCGACGAGGCGGCGCTCGTCGCGGCCTTGCAGGCGGGCGAGATCGCAGGCGCCGGGCTCGACGTCTTCGAGCAGGAACCGACGGTCCACCCGGGCTTGCTTGAGATGGACAACGTCGTGCTGCTGCCGCACCTGGGATCGGCGACCACCGAGACCCGGGCCGCGATGGCTCGGCTGGCCGCCGACAACGTGCTCGCGGTCCTGCGCGGCGACTCTCCGCTCACGCCGGTGACGCCGGTGACGACGCGTTAAGGGGCGTCGGTCCAGGGCTGAGTGAGGGTCGGGCTCGGGCGTGCCGGGTTTGACGTGGGCGATGACGGTGTCGGCAGGCACGGCCCCGACCCACCGAGCGTCGCGGCATACCCACTGTTGGTGAAGACGTAACAGCCGATGTGGAATCCGCGCCGGTCCTTGATCGTCCACCCGAGATGGTCAGGGGTGTTGTCATCACGCAGCGTCCACCCCGCCGCTTGGCGCTCCGCGAGGTAGCTCGAGCGCATCCCAGCCGCCCGGTCAGTGTCAGCGATCAGGCGCATGCTCACCGTGAAGGACGACAGGTCCTGCCCTGTCACCAGGCACGGCATGAGGTACTCCTTGTACTCGGTGAAGTTGTGGCCCAGCGCAACCGCCATCGCCCGGGCCTCCGCACGGACCACAGCAGCGACGTCCTCATGGGTCATCGCACTCTCCTTCGATGGGATGCAGCCGCCCAGCGCGCCCATTGCCGTGACCGCGGCGATTGCCAAGCGCGCCCCGCTCGATCTGAACCAGCCAGTCATGGGATGTCCAAGGGGTAGAGGGGCTCGATGGGTTCGAGCGGGAGCCGACGGTGCACCCGGGCTTGCGCGCCAGACGACGTCGTGCTGCTGCTCCGCTCCCGCCGGGAGGAACGTTAAGGGGCGTCGGTCCAGGGCTGAGTGAGGGTCGGGCTCGGGCGTGCCGGGTCCGACGTGCTGCCCGGGTATGCCGTGGCGGATCGGGGCGTCGGCAGGCACGGCCCCGACCCACCGAGCGTCGCGGCATACCCACTGTTCGGGTAAACGTGATAGCCGATGTGGAATCCGCGCCGGTCCTGGATCGTCCACCCGAGCTGGTCAGGAGTGTTGTCGTCACGCAGCGTCCACCCCGCCGCTTGGCGCTCCGCGAGGTAGCCCGTGCGCATCCCAGCCGCCCGGTCCGGGTCAGCGACCAGGCGCATGGTCACTGAGAAGGACGACAGGTCCTGCCCCGTCACCAGGCACGGCAGGAGCGCCTCCTTGTATCCGGTGACGTTGTGCCCCAGCGCAACCGCCATTGCCCGGGCCTCCGCACGCACCACAACAGCGACATCCTCATGGGTCATCGCACTCTCCTTCGATGGGATGCAGCCGCCCAGCGCGACCATTGCCGTGAGCGCGGCGATTGCCATGCGTGCCCCGCTCGAACTGGACCGGCGAGTCATGGGATGTCCAAGGGGGTAGAGGGTCCGCTCGACGGGACCGTGACCGGTCCGTATTGGGTGTTCATCACCGTATCGGGCGGCCGCACCTGGACAACGCCGCCGGTGAAGACCTGAAACATGTTCTCCCACGAGTCGGAGTAATGGGCGAAGACTCCGCCGTGCGCGCTGGGGCCTGCAACGGGGGTGCCACCTTGTAGTTGCCGGTGGCGAGGCGAGTGACTCCTGCCATCTGATCGGGGTCGCCGCCATGCCCGTAGCCGAGGACATCGGCCCCTTGGACCAGAGCGATCGGATCGCTCGGCGCCGTCATGGAGTAGCGGCGGACATCGGGGTTGACCGGCCGATAGTCGCTGGTCGAGGTCACGTCATTGCCCATCCCGGGCGACTCGACATGCATGACCCGGTCGGCGTCGAGGCCATAAGTCTCGGCGATGCCGACGACCGCACCGCCGTAGGAGTGCCCAGCGACCGTGAGGTGCGCCGTCGACCCGCCGGTCAGGGCGGCAGTCTCCAGCCGGACGTCCTTGGAGAAACCCGCCAAGAGCGGCCCGAGGTCGCGGGAGTAGCTGTCGCTCATAGCCTCCGGGACGATGGACTGCGGCAAGCCGCCGCCCATCCACGTGATCATCGCCAACTGGCCAGGCACCGCCTCGTCGACAAACCACGAGTAGGTGTCCACATTGCCCAAGATCGTGCCCATGTTGGTCGTCGTGCCCGGGCAGATCACCCCGACGTTGCGGGTTGTCGGGCCGATCGTGCCCGAGACCTCGGCGAAGGCTCCGCGCGCGGCGTCAAACACGACGATCTGCCGGTCGGGCTCGGCGACCAGGCGGTCGTAGGTGCCCAGGAGTGCTCGGGCGTCCGCCAGTTGAGACTCGTATGTCGCGATGAGTGACGCAGGCACGCCAGGGAAGGGCCCCATGCTTCGCAGGTCGGCCATCTTCTTCTCCAGGTCCGCGACCACACCAGCTTGGTCGTCGCGGGCCACGACGGCATTGACGTAGTTGGCGGCATCGCGCGCCACGAAGCTCGCGCCGCTGAGGTTGCCGACTTCTGACGGGAAGAGCATGCCGACCACGGCTTGCTCCTGCGGTGTCAACGTGTGGAAAAGGGCGCTGGTCTGCTCCCGTTGCAGCGCTGCGATGTCGGTGCCGGGCGCACTGACCGTCGGCTGCCCCAGGGAGTGCAGGAACGCCTCGACCGAGCCGGGCTGCCCCCGCCCGGGGTTGTTGTCGACGAGGGTGCGTGCGACGTCGGGGTGGTCTTTGAGATAGGTGAGCAGCTCATCTGCGGTCATTGACGCGGCCTCCGGTGGGAGGAGGCCACGGGAAATGAATCCGTCGATGAGCGGGCCGGTCTGCAGGCCCATGGGCAACATGCCGGCGAAGGACGAACGGCCCGGAGCTCGTCCTTGGACCGCCGTCCGAGACCGGCGCAAGGCAGCCTGGCAGACCTCGCACGCGCTCGTGATGCGCTGCGTCACCGCGCGATAGTTGCCCTCGATCTCCCACAACGACCCGTATCCGGTCGTCGACGCGGCAACCCGCAGTTCGGTCACCGCGCGGTCGTATGCCGCGCTACGGCTGTCGTCGATCCAGTCGCCGAAGGACCGCACCAGCGACTCCAGCGGCGCGATGACCCGGTGCGCGCTATTGAGCTGGTCGACGCGCGCACGCCCGAGCACCAGTTCTTCGCGGTATTCGGCGAGCGCGTCGGACCCGGCCCGCAGTCCCGGCGCGATGGTGTCGAGGTGAGCGCTGAGTCGCGTCGCCACGGCATACGCCCGGTCTCCCGCGCTCCCGACCGTCCACGCCTCACGCAGCCGCGGCAGTTCGCCGCTCGCGGAGGACGCGTTGGCGGCCAGGTCGCTGGCGCGGTGCTCGAGGACGGTGGCCGCGGCGGCGATAGCGGCGGGATCGTCGCCGACGTAGGCGTATCTCGCTGCCATGGGCTCAGATCGCCGTCCGTCGGAGCGGGAGCCGCGCGTAGGCCGCCGCCGCCGCAGCGTCAGTGCCCTCGTATGCCGTGCCCGCGGCCGCGACCGCGGTGCCCAGGTACTCGAAGCTCGCGCCTACTGCGCGCAGGTCGTCGGCCCAGACGCTGGCGAACGCAGCCAATTCGTCGGCCACCGAAACGCCAGAGCCAGAGGAGATCTGTAGTCCGCCGATCTCGCCAGCGGCGCTGTCTGCGGGCTCTGCCAGGCGCGCCAAGCTCGCACCGGTCGCGCGGGTGGCCCGCACATCCACCTGATACTCGGTCGGCATGACCCCCCCGTCCCGTGCTGCTCGATACCTATCCGCGGCGAGGTTAACCCGGCTGCGAGGGCGGACGCATCGGTGCAGATACTCAACTCCGTCAGCCAGCAAGCGATCCTCGCTGGTCCGCGCCACAGCGGGCCGTGACGTCGCGCTCCAGGACGGCTGCCTGCCGACCACCCCGATCACCTGACCACTCCGACCACCCGATCCGACACGCTCCCTCTGTGCGTAGTAGAGTCATCGTCATTCTAGTAGAAAGATTGGGAGAATGACGGAGTCGGTGGCTGAGCTGGTCGGGCTCGCGCGGGCTCGCCGAACCGATCTGCGCAGACTGGAGGTCAAGACGGCGTCCGGGGGCTTGCCGAAGTCGATCCGGGAGACTCTCAGCGCATTCAGCAACGGTTCCGGCGGGGTCATCGTCCTCGGTCTGGACGAACGTGCCGACTTTGCCGTCGACCCGGACATCGACCCCGTCCGGTTGCGTAATGCGCTCGGCGCGACCTGTGCCGACGAGATGTCCCCGCCGGTGCGGGCGGAGATCGACATCGAGGAGGTGGACGGAGGGTCGATCGTCGTCGCGCGGATCCCGGAGCTCGACCCACGTCACAAGCCGTGCTTCGTCACGGCGCGAGGTGAATACGCAGGTTCGTACACTCGCGGCGGCGACGGGGACCGTCGCATGACGGAGTACGAAATCGCCCTCCTGCACGCCAACCGCGGTCAGCCCACAGACGATCGCGACGCCGTGGAGCAGGCGAGCATCGAGGACTTGAACCGCGACAGCGTCCGCCGGCTGCTCACTCGGCTCCGGCTGCGCGAACCGGTCGCCTTCCCGCAGCAGCTGCCCGACGAGCTAGCGTTGACTCGCATCGGTGTCCTGGTCGAGAACGACGCAGGTCGGCTCGTCCCCTCCCTGGCCGGGCTCCTTGCGCTCGGTGACTACCCCCAGCAGTTCTTCCCCCAACTGAATGTCACTTTCATCGTCGTCCCGGCGACGTCGAAGGACAACATCCCCATCGAGGGGCCGAGGTTCCTGGACAACCGGACCATCAGTGGCCCCATCCCCACGATGGTCGAAGAAGCGGTCGCCGCCATGGTGCGCAACATGGCGACCCGGGCACACCTGACCGGGGTGGGCCGACAGGACACCTATGAGTACCCCGTCGAGGCGTTGCGCGAGGCCGTCACCAATGCCCTCATGCACCGCGACTACAGCCCGTTTGCCCGCGGGACCCAGGTGCAGGTCGAGATGTACTCCGATCGACTCGTGGTCCGCAACCCCGGCGGCCTCTTCGGCACGGTCACCGAAGACGACCTCGGCGCAGAAGGCGTGTCCTCGTCGCGCAACGCCGTGCTGGCCCGGCTCCTGCAGGACGTCACTCTGCCAGGGACCGACCAGGTGGTCTGCGAGAACCGGGGCACGGGGATTCCGGCGATGATCCACGCGCTGCGCCGCGCCGGCCTGACGACGCCGCACTTCGACGACGCCCTGACCCGGTTCAGAGTCACCATCCCCAAACACGCCCTGCTCGACGACGCGACCCTCGGCTGGCTTGCCGGTCTGCGCCAGGCCGACCTCACGCATGCCCAACGGATCGCCCTGGCGCTCATGCGCGAAGGCCGCACGATCAGCAATGCCACCCTCCGCCAGATCGGGCTCGATCGAGCACACTCAACCACCGCACTGAGCGGACTGGTCACGCGCGGACTGGCCGTCAGCTTCGGCGGCCGCAGGTACGCTCAGTACGCCCTCGCGGTCGACCCGCACGGGACGAGCCACGGTGCGCCCCCGAGCACGCAGGGACAGCGCCATCGAGAGACGTCAGCTTTCCAGGCCCGCACCGTCGCGCGACACGACCGGATCGACGAGATCGACGCACTCTTCGACGACGGCCGGACGCTGACGACCCACGACATCACGGTCGCCACGGGTCTCAGGGCGGCCATGGCCGCTCGCTACCTCAGCCGACTCATCGAGCGGGGCCGCATTGTCGCAACCGCTCCGCCGCGCAGTAAGAACCGCGCCTACCGCCGCGCGTGACCAAGGCGCTGGAGAGTCCCCGTGCGCGGAGCATCCACGGGCTGCGCCATCCAGGCGCTGGGCCCGCCCCCCGACCCGAACGCGCCGCGCCTCAGGAATCGGCGGGCAACCGCAGCAGCACCTGCAAGGAGCCGTCGGTCAACGCCATCAGGGTGGCGATGGTCAGCATCACCCGGGCATGGATGAAGCGAGCCCGGTCGACCTCGTGCGAGGGCAGCGGGAAGAGCGCCTGCACGAGTTGTCGCGAGCGCCACAGGTCGTAGCCGAACGCCTGCGGGCCGCCCAGATCCGCGGCAAAACGGTTGGACGACAACGTGGTTCCCTCGACCAGGTTGACGACGACGAACG
>Ga0208693_1002639_pt1 | contig 11665 bp, 10 predicted proteins | sample AD_UKC071_MetaG_FD_184438 | JGI IMG/M metagenome (GOLD analysis project Ga0208693, IMG submission 184438) | Active sludge microbial communities of municipal wastewater-treating anaerobic digesters from USA - AD_UKC071_MetaG (SPAdes) (version 2) | ecosystem: Engineered > Bioreactor > Anaerobic >... | reverse complement strand
GCCCGGCGCAATCTAGTCGATATGTGCCGCGATGCCTGGCGGTTCGAGAAGGGCCGGAAGGAGGCCTGATAAAGATGGAGATACGGAAGGCGATCATCACGGCGGCTGCAGAGACAAGCAAGGATTCCTGGAGGCCACTGTAGAATATGCTTTAACGTGGAGAGTATCTGCGTGAAAGATTTTTAATCATTTGAGCAGGATTACAAATAATGAGATTAAAGCCAGACTAACGATGAGGTCGCACTGACTAAGGACAAGCGTGCGTGGAATTTTTCTTCCGTTTCTGATAATGAGCATGGGCAGAGGGTAACAAAATGAGCAAATATTACAACTATGAGAAACAACATAAAAAAGGCAAACTACATGCCATTGAACGGATCAGGGCGCTGTTGGATGAAGGTACGTTTGTGGAAATAGGGTCTAAGGCCAGCCATGCCCGCGTAGCCTTTGGAATTGATCAGGAGGTGACCCCTTACGATGGTGTCATCACGGGGTTTGGTGAAATCAATGGCAGAAAGGTAGGGATCTACTCTCAAGATTTCACCATTCTGGGAGGGTCACTGGGAAAACAGCACGGCGCCAAGATTGCCAATATTATTCGCATGTGCATAGATGCAAGATGTCCGGTTATCGGGATAAATGATTCCGGTGGGGCCAGAATTCAAGAAGGGGTCCATTCTTTAGCCGGTTATGGCGATATATTCTACTATAACACCCTCGCTTCGGGATATATTCCACAGATCTCGATCATCGCCGGACCTTGTGCGGGAGGGGCGGTCTACTCTCCCGGTTTAACTGATTTTGTTTATGTAATTGACGGGATTAGTAATATGTTTGTAACGGGCCCCAAAGTAGTTAAAGAGGTAACCAATGAAGTAGTTTCCACTGATCAGTTGGGAGGGGCATCAATACATTCAACTGTCAGCGGGGTGGCGCACTTCAGATGCCATACCGAAATAGAAACTTACAATCACATCAGGAAGCTACTGGACTTGGTTCCTCATTATTACGGCGATAATAGGGATAAAGCAGATCATTATTTTGACTTAGGAAACAAAAAGAAGATGATCGAGTTGCTACCGGAAAAGAGAAACCGCACTTATGATATGAAGAATATCATTAGAGCGCTTCTGGATAAAGACAGCTTCATTGAAATCCACGAACAATTTGCTAGAAACGCTATCGTTGGCCTAGGCAAACTGTCGGGGATCAGGGTCGGTATCGTGGCAAACCAGCCTCATCATATGGCCGGGGTGATCGATTTTGATGCCAGCGATAAGATTGCCCGGTTTGTCAGATATTGTGACGCTTTCGAGATACCGATAATCACCTTTACCGATGTGCCCGGTTTTATGCCCGGGATAGAACAGGAAACCAGGGGCATTATCAGGCATGGGGCAAAAGTTCTCTATGCCTATTCCGAGGCCACTGTACCGAAGATTAATGTTATCATTCGAAAAGCCTACGGCGGAGCTTACATTGCCATGTGCAGCAAGCATTTAGGCGCTGATTTCGTTTACGCCTGGCCAACGGCTGAGATTGCGGTAATGGGCGCAGAGGCCGCTATCGACGTCATCCGCCATAAAGAGATCAATGCTGCTGATGATCCAGAGAGATTCAAAAAAGAAAAAGTAGAGAGCTATAACAAGATGTTCTTAAATCCAAACATTGCTGCGGAGTGGGGATACATCGATGAAGTAATTGATCCCGATGATACCAGGAAGATTCTATTTCAGTCGCTTTCACTGCTTGCCCATAAAAAGCCAACCAAATGGATACGGAAAAAACATGGGAACATTCCGCTATAAATACAATAAAATCAATCCCTTTATTACCTTTAACCATACCGGTTGCCATTGCGCAGCTTGACAGATGTTTTTAAGTGAAGGGATATTACTTAATTGTGTCGAAATACCGGCTTTAGTACGGTCTCTATGGAAGTGGTGATCGGTATTAAATCATCTCGGATCTATGAAGGATATATTAAAAGATTTTTAGACATTATATTCTCTTTTGTATTGCTGGTAATCTTAAGCCCGGTCCTACTAGTCATTGCGATCGTGGTAAGGAGTAATTTGGGCAGCCCGGTATTGTTTAAACAGGGCAGGCCCGGGCTTAACGAAAAGATATTTACCATCTACAAGTTTAGAACCATGACCGGCGAGAGAGATGAAAATGGGGAGTTATTGCCCAACCACTTGCGCTTAACCAGGTTTGGCAGGGCTTTGCGGAGCAGCTCTTTAGACGAACTGCCTGAACTATTAAACGTTTTAAAAGGCGACATGTCTTTTATCGGGCCGCGCCCCCTGCTGATAGAATATCTTCCCCTATACAATGAGCAGCAGAGGCGCCGTCATGAAGTGAGGCCGGGGATATCGGGCCTGGCACAGGTTAGCGGTAGAAATGCGATTACGTGGGAAGAAAAGTTTAAGTATGATATTGAATATGTAGAGAAGATATCTTTCCTCTTAGATCTTAAGATTTTCGTTAAAACAATAATAAGAGTCTTAAAAAAAGAAGGAATAAATAGCAGCGAATTTGTGACAATGGAGAAGTTTAAAGGAACAAGGGAAAATACTTTTTAATAGTGAGCTGGTAGAGAGGTCCAATTCAATGAAAATACTGTGTATATATGGTTGTGGAGGTACGGGCAGAGAAATTGCTGATCTATCCCACAGAATAGGTAAATGGCAAAAGATCGTTTTTGTCGATGATCATATTACCCGCAGAGAAGTTGATGAAATTAATGTTTATTCACTTGAAGAAGTTATTGAACAGTTTGAGAAGAACGATTTGGAGTTTATCGTTGCTGTTGGCGAACCCTCTATAAGAAAAGCGCTATATGATAAACTGGCCAGCTTTAAATTAAATTATATCAAGATCATCGATCCGGCTTTTATTTTATCGCGGTTCTCTTCAGTTGCCAAAGGTACCATCATTCATACAGGAGTTTTAGCTACCTGCAATGTTCATATCGGAGAAGGATGCTTAATTAATACGCGTGCAGTAATAGGTCATGATGTAACAATCGGTGACTATAGCGTTGTTTCTCCGAATGTGACGATCGGAGGAAATGTAAATATTGGGCCTGGCTGTTATTTGGGAAGCGGGGCCATTATCAGGAATGGGATCAATATCGGGGCAAATTCTATTATCGGTATGGGCGCAGTTGTTCTAAAAGATGTCAAGCCAAATTCAGTTATGGTGGGTAATCCGGCCAGGTTTCTAAGAGAAAATATAGATAAAAGGGTGTTTCGTTAGCTGAAGATGCAGTCCCTTTAACTGTAAGTCGAACAGCGAAGGTTTAAAGATGAATAATGTGAGTATGGAGAGCAAGATTATTTATGGGCAAAAAAAAGGTTTGGTTAATGAACCATTATGCCACCAACATGTTTTTTAATAAAGGTGGCCGGCATTACTGGTTTGCCGAGAACCTTCTAAAAAACGGTTATGAGCCTACCATATTTTGTGCCAATACCAGGCATAACAGAGGAGATACTATTGTAATTCCCAAAGGAAAATATATAAAAATGACCACTGAGAATATTCCATTTGTGATTGTTAAAACAGTAAATTATAGTGGAAATGGGATTCAAAGAATAAATAATATGCTCATGTTCGCATGGAATCTCTTTTCAATAGCAAAGGAGTATTCGAGGAATTTCGGCAAGCCGGATGTTATATTAGCTTCCAGCGTTCATCCGCTTACCCTGGTTGCCGGGATAAAAATAGCCAGGAAATTTGGAGTACCCTGTATATGTGAAATTAGAGACCTGTGGCCTGAAAGCTTAGTTGCATACGGTTTTTTAAAGCGCGACAGTATTATAGCAAAATTGCTATATAAGGGTGAAAAATGGATTTATAAGAACGCCGATTCTATCATTATGACTTCGGAAGGTGGAAAAGAATATATTTCTGATCAAGGTTGGGATAAACATATTGATCTTAATAAAGTAAAATATATCAATAACGGGGTTTCGGTAGAAAAATTTGATAGGGACAGTATAGAACACGTAATCAAAGATAAAGACTTAGAAAATAATGATCTAATAAAAATCGTATATACCGGCTCAGTAAGAAAAGTTAACAACATAGGGCTTTTGTTAGATGCCGCGAAAATAATTCAGGATCAAGGATATGCTCAAATTCGGATTTTAATTTATGGATCCGGGGAAGAAAGAGAAATACTTGAGAAACGATGTAAAGATGAAAATATTAATAACGTGATATTTAAAGGACAAATTGAAAAAAGGTTTGTTCCTTCGGTATTAAAAAAAGCTGACATTAATGTGCTTCATAACTCCAGCACTGTGCTTGACAAGTATGGACAAAGCCAAAATAAGCTTTTTGAGTATTTAGCAGCAGGCAAGTGTATAATTCAGACATATTCAACAGGCTTTAGCATTCTTAAAAAATATAATTGTGGAATATGCGTACCGGTTCAAAATGCAGAAGAGATTGCAAAAGCACTAATTAAAGCTTGTAATGATAAAGAACAATATAAAATTATGGGGGCAAATGCAAGGCAAGCATCTTATGAATACGATTTTCAAAAATTAACCAATGAGTTAATCAATATAATTAATAGTCTTTAAATGAAAAAACAAAATTAATAGTGCCGCCAGTTTCAACAGGCACTCTCTATTTGAATTTGTTTCCCCCTGCGGCTTCTGATATAATTATTGCTGTTATTTTGGGGTTTTCCGTAATACCTTATTATTGGAATCTCATTTTAAGATAATGCAATTCTAAAGGAGGAACGCCGGTGGCCCTGCCGCAGGTAAAGCAGGTACATTTCATCGGGATAGGCGGCTACGGTATGAGCGCGCTGGCCCAGGTGCTGCTGCAGATGGGCTACCGGGTTACCGGTTCTGATATAAACGACTCGGCTCTCGTCCGCCGCCTTGCGGAGCAGGGCGCAGATATCAAGCTGTTCCATCACCCCGGCAATATCGGCAGAAGCGATCTGGTGGTCTTCTCAACGGCGATCCCACCCGACAACAGCGAACTGCAGGAAGCTCTCCGGCGGGGCATCACTGTCTGGCACCGCTCCGAGCTGCTTGCCGCCCTGATCAACAGCCATTACGGTATTGCCGTCACCGGAACCCACGGCAAGACGACCACCTCGACGATGATCGCCCTGCTTCTTGAAGCCGGCGGTCTCGATCCCACCGCCCTGATCGGGGGGGTAGTCTCATCTTTCCAGAGCAACGCCCGCTTCGGCCGCAGCGAATACCTCGTGGCTGAGGCCTGCGAAAGCGACCATTCCTTTTTGCGCTACCGGCCGCATATTGCCGTGATTACCAACGTGGAGGCAGATCACCTGGAACACTATCAAGGTGACTTTAACTTATTGCAGGAAGCTTACAGGGCCTTTTTGCAAAACCTGGTCGCTGATGGCTGCGCCGTGCTCTGCTTTGACGATCCTTTTCTAAGGGACCTGGCTCCTCGTGTAGCTCGCAAAGCGGTCACGTACGGCCTTGATGAGAGCGGGGCCGATTATAGCGGTCGCGATATCGATTTAACGGGACGAGGGGGAAGCTTTACCTTCTACCGCCATAATGAACCCCTGCCCGCTCCTGTGACCCTGCAGGTGCCCGGCCGCCATAATGTGAGCAATGCCGTGGCCGCGCTGGCCGTGGCCGCAGAGCTCGGCCTGGACCTGGAGCGGTGCGCCGGAGCATTAAAAGGCTTCCGCGGGGCCAAGCGGCGTTTTGAAATTATCGGCGAGGTAAAGGGAGCCACGATCATCGATGATTACGCCCATCACCCCACCGAGGTCAAGGTGACCTTGCAGGCGGCGCGGGCAGCCGCCAACCGGGTTTGCTGCATTTTCCAGCCGCACCGCTATTCCCGGACAGATTACTTTTTCGAAGAGTTCGCCCATTCCTTCACTGATGCCGACCTGGTCCTGCTGCATAAGATTTACCCCGCCGGCGAGAAGCCGCGCGAAGGGATCACCTCGGCAGCGCTTGCCCGGCGGATTAGCGAGGTTAAAGGCCGGGAGGTCTACTACAGCGATGACATGGATGAGCTGGGCCGCCTTGCCCTGGACTGGGTTCAGCCCGGCGATATGATTATTGTAATGGGCGCCGGCGATATCACCGGTCTGGCCTATAAACTTGCGCAAACGTGACCCTAACGTAAAATATCGCCGTGGCGATATAAAACAATGGCAGTAAATATTTTCTACCGGTAAATTAAGCAGGGGAATATCTTAATTTGTGGAATTAACAAAGTTGTGCCAATAAACCGCTCCAAGGAGGCCGGACAGCTGCATATTTTAATTTTACACCAGTATTTTGCAATTAACGATTCTTCTCCGGGAAGACGTTTTTTCGAGATCGGCCGCCGGCTGGTTAAACAGGGACACCAGGTAACCGTTATCACCGCCAATTTCGAGCTGGGGTTGCCGCTGGGGCAGAGAAAGATCGGGCTGCTGCAGCAGGACGGCATGGCCATAGTTACCTTTAATCTAGGCTGCAGCCGGGAAATGAAACCGGGTCAGAGGCGCCGCATCTCATCCGATTTTGCCCGCCAGGCTTACCGGCAGGGACGCAGGCTGCCGCATCCGGACCTGGTGCTGGCCTCGTCGCCTCCGCCCGCCCTGGCCTGGTCGGCCTGGAAGCTAAGCTCTTTTTACAGGGTACCGCTGGTTATAGAGATAAGGGAGATTGACAGCTCCTTCATCGATTCCAGGAATAGCCTGCTGAAAAATATTGTGTTTCCGGTCAGGCGCAATACGCTAAAAGCATATTGCCGGGCTGAATCGATTATCGTTGGCGGCCCCGAGATGGCTGAGACGGCGGCTCAAATCACCGGCCCCGCCAAAGAAATCACCATCCTTCCGGACGAACTTGATTTCGAGGACCTTTACCAGGGGTTCAGCAAGATCTTAACCGCCATCCAACCGCGGACGGTTAAAGATTGAATTTTGCGGTATATGGATGTATATTCGGGTGCAAGAAAGGAGCTTCCCCGCTTGCAATCTAAAAAAGAAAAAAAACCAAAGAAAAAATTCTGGCAGTGGCTGGGTCTCCTTTTGATCGGCTGCGGGCTGGCATTGCTGGGTTATACCGCCTATGAAAAAGCACGGACTGCCTACTACCAGCATCAGCTCAAGAAGGCCTATGAAGATACTTTTTACGAGATTCCCGGCGGCTCCGACACTTTTGACCAAGTTGTTGTTACAGAGAGGCAGCCGATGCGGATCATCATTCCGAAGATTAATGTCGACCTGGTCGTGCAGATTGGTGATGTTTTTGATATGGACCTGCTCGACAAGGGGCCGGTTCACTTCCAGATGAGCGATCTGCCCAGTACCGAGTCGGGCAATGTTGCCATCGCGGCGCATCGCGGCTCCCGCTGGGGCTTCTTTACCGACCTGGATCAACTTAAACAGGGTGACGAGATCTACCTCGACGTGGAAGGCTATCGTTTTGTTTACCGGACCGAGTGGGTTAAAATTGTTGCGCCTGACGATTGGAGTGTTATCGCTTCCACCGAGTATCCCGCTTTAACCCTGCAGACCTGCCACCCAAAAAATGTTCGCGGCACTCACCGCTTAATTGTCCGGGCCGGGCTTGCTTATGTGACCCGGGCGTCATTGAGTTAAAATTTGGTTAAGTGTATAATACGGCCATGTTGAAGAAAATTGTATCCTTAAAAACAGATAGAAGAACTTTGATCAAATACGTGCTGCTTCCCGGTATAATTACCGCCTTTTTGCTCCTCGGAGGGGTGGCCCTATGGAGGCACATCTCGGATCCCGCAGATGCTTTTACTGAAGAAGACTGGCACCTCTATTTTGATCAAAAAGTGGTGAACATAGCCCTGCTGGGATTTGATCGGACTGCGGCCAGGGATAAGTACTACCGGCTCTATCGCCCGGATACGATCATGATCGCGGCAATTAACTTGGATCAAAAGTCTGTCTACATCGTAAACATCCCGCGGGACAGCTATGTAAAAATCAACGGGACAGAAGGTTACGATAAGATCAATCACTCCTACATGTACGGCCACGACCGCCCCGGGGTGGCAGACCCTCACCGCAGCGGCATGGAAACCCTTTTGAAAACCATTGAGGATTTCCTGGGCGGCATTCCCGTTCATTACTATGTCAGCCTGGATATGGACGGGGTGGCGGAGATAGTCGATAAGCTGGGCGGCTTTTACTACGATGTGGATGTCGAGGTCAGGGCTAATATGGGCCGCGGCCGCCTGCTTCTGGAAAAGGGCTACCAGCATCTGGACGGCAAAAAATTTCTCTATTACGTGCGCTATCGCGCCACCGGGGGAGACCTGGAGCGCTCACAAAGACAGCAGCAGATCCTGATTGCCGCCTTCCGGCAGCTGCGCACCCAGGGACGCTTAAACGAGCTGCCCGGGCTCTACCGGACATTGAAGGAAAACGTGGAGACGAATCTTTCTCTAAGACAGATCTCCTCCCTGGCTTTATTTGGAACCAGGGTGGAGCCCGATACCATTAAGGCCTATGTGTTTGCCGGGGAGATGCAGTATGCGCCGTGGGGGAACATTGATGCTTTGAACTTCTGGGTAATTGACGAGAAAGCACGGGTAAGCCTGATCAAAGAAATATTTGGTGTAAATGTGGCGCCGTTGCCCCAGATCTCTCTACCAGGACCTCGCAAACCGGAAGAGCCTTCTGAGGTTGAGGAGAGCCCGCCGCCCCCGTCTTCCACCGAACCGCTGCCCTCGGATCACCGGCAAGAGATTCCTTGAAGGGCATAAAGGGTTTAATAAAAATCTGTCGAAAGTTTGATAGGATAACGGCATATCAAAACTACAATGCGAGGGCGAGCTATGGAAAATGAAATTGATCTCAGAGAGATATTCCAGGTTCTTTGGCAGGGAAAATATATCATCCTGGTAATTACCGCAGTTTTTGCTTTGGCTGCTGTTTTTTATGTTTTTTTTGTAATCACCCCTGCGTACGAGTATAGCGCGCTTCTTGACCTGGCTTCTTTCCAGATCCCGGGTAAAGAGATAACCGCGCTGATTGAACAAAACCAGTCGGTTGCCGGGGCGGTTAAAGACCTGGCGGAAGATCCGGAGCTCCTGGCACGTTCGGCAGAGGTGAGTATTGAAAACGAAACTTTAGTACAGATCAGGGTTGAATATGCCGATCCAGAGATTTGTGTTCGCTCGGTTAAGCAAATTGGGGCGGCCGTCATTGAGACGGTAAGTGAATATCGCTTAAAGCAGATGATTACGGAAAGAGAGCGCTATGAAAACCTTCTGGCCTACCTTGATGAAACGGCGGCGGAATACCTGCTGTCCCGGGACGAGCGGATCACAGAGCTGTTAGAGGAAGACCCTGTCTACAGGAGGCTTCTTGAAGAGAAAGCTGCATGCCTGGTTAAACTGAAGCTCCTCGACTTTGACTTAAAGGTGATGGAGGAGAATGCGCCAGTAGATATTGATCTTTGGATAGATGATCAAAATGAAACGGCCGACCTTGTTTCCAGCAATAAAAAATTATACCTTGTTGCTGCAGTGCTGCTAGGTCTGATGCTGTCGGTTCTGGTCGTCTTTGCCCGCCACTATTTTTTGGCCGGCGCTCCTGCTCTACGTAACGCATCAGACAAACAATAATTATAATCTACAAGCGGGGGTATTATACTGTGCCAAATTGTTCCAAGCCTGTCAAGATACCTTCATTTGATCTGACCCGCCAAAATGCGGCGCTGAAAGATAAGCTGATGAAAGTCCTGACTTCGGTGATTGAAAAGGGGCAGTTCATTTTAGGTGAAAGCGTCAGCGCTTTTGAAGAAGAAGTTGCCCGGCTGTGCGGTGTCAAGTTTGGCATCGGCGTGGCCAACGGCAGCGATGCGCTTTATCTCTCGCTGCTGGCTCTTGATATCGGTCCCGGTGATGAAGTGATTACCACGCCCTTTACCTTTTTTGCTACTGCCGGAGCCGTGGCCCGGGCCGGGGCCAGGCCTGTTTTTGCCGATATCGATGCCGCTACCTGGAACCTGGATCCGGCGCTAGTTGAATCCAAAATTACACCGCGGACCAGGGCAATTTTACCGGTTCATCTCTACGGATGCCCGGCAGAGATGACCCCGCTTATGGCGCTGGCAGAAAAAAATAACTTGAAAATAATTGAAGATGCCGCTCAGGCCATCGGGGCCGTTTATAATGGGAAGAAGGTCTGTTCTCTTAGTGATGCGGCCTGCCTTAGCTTCTTTCCGACAAAGAACCTGGGCGCCTTTGGCGACGCGGGGATGGTGGTGACGGACAATCCTGATTTGGCGGATAGGTTGAGATTGCTGCGGGTACACGGGGCCAGGCCAAAATATTACCATCAATTGCTCGGTGTCAACAGCAGGCTGGACGAGCTCCAGGCGGCGGTGCTGAGGCTGAAGCTAGAGAGCCTGCCGCAGTGGAACGCCCGCCGTCGCTCCATTGCCGCTCTTTACAGCGAGCTATTAAAAGAACCTGCCGAAGAAGGTTCGCTCAGGCTGCCGGCAGTGCCGGACGGGGTGGAGCATGTTTTCCACCAGTATACCGTCCAGACAGCCGAAAGAGATAGACTGCAGGCCTGGTTGAAGGAGCGCGGCATCGGAACGACTATCTACTATCCACAGCCGCTGCATCTGCAGAAGGTGTTTGCTTCGTATGGTCACAAGGAAGGAGACTTCCCGGTGGCCGAAAAGGCAGCCCGTGAAGTTCTCTCCTTGCCCATGTTCCCCGAGCTTACCGACGATGAAGTAAAAACTGTCGCCAAAGCCATTATAGAATTCTTTAAACAACAGTAGAAAGCTGGTAGAGCCTGTGGCAAAAACGACTTATACTACAACGGTTAACCGGGTTAAACAGCGTCTTATTCAGAAAATCAAGGCGCGGGAAGCGCGCGTCTGCGTGGTAGGTCTCGGCTACGTGGGACTGCCCTTTGCGGTTGAAAAGGCCAAGGTGGGCTTCAACGTTACCGGAATAGACCAGAATGCCAGGCGGGTGCAGCAGGTTAATGCCGGAGAAAGTTATGTCACCGATGTGCCGGGCAGTGAGCTGCAGCGCCTGGTTAAAAAAAGCCTGATTAAAGCGGTTGCCGATTTCACCCCGGTAACCGCTGCCGATGTTATTGTTATCTGTGTACCCACGCCTCTGACGCAGAACCAGGTTCCCGATCTGCAATATGTAATCAATGTTACAGAAGAAATTGCCAAGCACCTGCGGCCTGGTCAGCTAATTTCTCTTGAATCGACAACTTACCCGGGCACCACTGAAGAGGTCTTGCTGCCGCTTCTGCAGAGTTCAGGCTTAAAAATTGATGAAGATTATTTCCTGTGCCACTCGCCCGAGAGAGTTGACCCGGGGAATAAACGATACACGACCAAGAATACCAACAAGGTCGTCGGCGGTGTCGGACCGCATTCACTCGAGGTGGCTCAAACGTTTTATGAGCAGACGATTGAACATGTTGTCCCGGTCTCCAGCGCCAGGGCCGCCGAAATGGTCAAGGTCTTTGAGAATACCTTTCGCGCCGTGAATATCGCCCTCGTCAACGAACTGGCCATATTGTGCGACAAGATGAATTTAAATGTGTGGGAGGTGCTCGATGCCGCCTTCACCAAGCCCTTTGGCATCCTGCCCTTTTATCCAGGCCCAGGCGTGGGGGGGCACTGTATTCCCATTG
>Ga0208693_1002638_pt1 | contig 11665 bp, 10 predicted proteins | sample AD_UKC071_MetaG_FD_184438 | JGI IMG/M metagenome (GOLD analysis project Ga0208693, IMG submission 184438) | Active sludge microbial communities of municipal wastewater-treating anaerobic digesters from USA - AD_UKC071_MetaG (SPAdes) (version 2) | ecosystem: Engineered > Bioreactor > Anaerobic >... | reverse complement strand
CGAAATAAATCTACAGTTGAATCAAATTGACTATTATTTTAATCTAATAAACTGTATCCTGTTATACCATCAACAAATATATTCTTTAGTTTATATAAATCATCTGTTTCTGTATGTTTATTTTGAGCAATTTGTTCTAATTCCGTCATAACAAAATTGTATTCAAAATCAGCCATTTTTCTTTTCATCGTTTGTAATTGAATCGTAGGTACACTATATATATCAAAACTTTCAATAATAAAATTTTCAGGAGAGACACCTGGTTCAACCCTTATATATGCAATAGGTAAAGTACCAACTGGTATATTAGGATATTTAATTAATTCTAATTCATTAGGAATTCCACTCTTTACTGCAATAACACCATCTTCTCTAATATAAACTAAATCATAACGAGATAAAAACCAATTATATGATACACTAAAAGATTGAGTATCAGGTCTTACCATATATGTATCTTTAAAATTGATAATGCTAGTATTTTCATTCTTTGTTATATAATAATCTTCATTTTCTACTAAATTAGCATTCAAATCTACATTTATGGTATATATTAGTGGTGGAGAAATATGCCATTCTATGGAATTTGTAGCAAAATTAAATGTATAATCTGCTGAACTATATCCATTAACAATAACGCTAGCTATTGTTATTCTATCAATTGACAAACTATATGGTGGTGCAGCCAAAGCATTTAAAACATTATGAGAAAAACTAGCCATATTGACATTTGAAATTTTAATAAATGAATTAACATTTATAACAGATTTTATAGATTTTTTATTTAATTCATAGGATTTTACACCGGTTATAAAACTTTTAGTTTCAGGTAAATCTAAATTGGATCGTATATTTAAAGCCAAATCTTTCAAAAAATATTGTGGTTTATTGTATGTATAATTGTATCCTTTTACATAAGCACGTCCTTCGGTTATTTTAATAGTATACTTATAATCAGGATAATCACTTTTTTGAGTATATATTTTAAGTCCTCTTGCTATAAAATCTCCGTCTGAATCATAAGTGCGTTCTGCCATTTGCTTATAAACTTTACCAAAAATGGGTTGTGGTTTAAGTGGACCATAAGTATCTCTATCCTTTAGTTTAATTATAGCAATTAAATTTTTATTTATAATAGCTTCAGCTTCAAATTCTTCAACAGTTTTAATCAATGGAGTTGCTTCATATTTTAGTCTGTGACCACCTCTAACGCCAGAATTTTCAATATTTTCAGCAGGATCATACAGCGATGTGTCATCAGTTTCTGTATACACATTCTGTGAGATTTCTAAACATACATAAGCCATTCCCAATGGTACTAATGAATGTGGCCATGCAGTATATGGTACTTTTATTAACAGACCGTTAAAATATACTTCACCAGATTCTAGTACGCACACACCATCATCGTTATTATTTACAAAATTACACCCAGATACTACAGAACCATCATCTATGATTAAGTTTGTCACTTTTCGAATATTACCTTGGATTAACCCCTGTGCAACATTAAGCTCTCTATTTTGTAATACTTGACCTTCTACAGCTAAATATTTTGAATAACCTTTTTCAAGCTCCTGATCTGTAGTATCATAATATGGAGCTACATTTAAATTATTAATTGGTAAAGGCATCTATAAAAACCACCTTATTAAAATTCTAAAACCCAAGCAAAGTATTCAACTAACTCAGCTGATCTAGTAATAACAGTTTCTTTATTCTGATATAACTCTAGAATTCCATCATAATTATAATTTGCTATACTAGTTCCTGTCTTTGAAATTTCTGCTGGTGTGAAGAAATTCTTATTATAATTTACTCCGTCTCTTACTTTAAGATTACTATATAAACCAACTTGTTTATATGTTGCGTAATCAGCCTCTCCTGATCCCAGTATTGCATTTACAAATAACCATCTTGATCGTTGAGCTAATACTTGTGAATACCTAGACATCCAAACATTTGGATCTGAAGGTTCAACTAATTCTACTTTAGTCCACATAATACCACCGACATTTAAAGAACCGCCAGTATCTGGAACAACAAAATACATTTCTTCATATCTTTTAAAACCTCTTACATAAGTTAATTGAGTTGTTTCTAGAGATGGCAAAGGTGCACCATTCGGCCAATCTGCATTATCACCAGGTCCACCTGCAATACATACCATCATACCTGTTTGTAAAGTTTTATTTTCATTTGCCTCAAAAAACTCTATAGCTTTTTTAGTTCTCGCAATATATGGTGATATTGCCATAGATATACTTGTAGCCATATTAAAAAATTCCTCCAATCAATATTATATAATTAATTTTCTTTTAAAATATCGAATTATATAGGTATACCTTCATATACAGTACTGTAAGAATTCATATATAAATCATAGCACTGAGGTAAACTCATAAATACAACATATAAATTATTATGACCACTATAATGTGACGAGTATCTCAATAAAGTATAATTATTATCTTCGGTTTCATAATATAAATTATAATGTTCTATATGTTCTAACGTTATATTATTATTAATAGTACTATCAAAGTAATTACCTTTTAGATCAAATGTTTGACCCATAAATACAATATCAATAAATGTTTTAAGTGTACTATAATGAATAGAATTTACAAATGCATTGTAATAATTTTCATCTTCTCCAAAATCTAATGTAGATAAACCATAACTATCAACATAATTATTTCTAATAATACTATCAGCTTTAAAATGCAAATTGTAATACAATCCATGTCTTAATTCTATTAATATTTTCCAACCAGCTGGTTTAATTAATGATAATAATTCATATATTTCAGAATTTAAATTATTTATCCTTAATATAATTATTCCCCAAGAATAGTAGTTGTTACTAGGTAGATAATATTTTTTTGTTTTTTTATATTTTAAAATATTAAAAATTATACCTTCAGTTAAACTTGCTTGAGTACATACCCAACCCTTATTCTTGTTAATCAAACCATCACTTACGAAATATAAAGAATGAAATAATTTTAAATCTGAATCAGCATCAGCTGATCTAACCCATTCATCATCTTTAACAATATACACACCATTTTCAACAATATTATCTTGATCCTTAACTAACACTTTATCATTAATTCTAACATTTACACCATCTATTACTTGAATACCATTTAATACTATTTTTTCCGTTGTAGCCACACGTACAGGGGCTTTCCAAATAAAATTTGAATAATTTTCATAATCAAACTCATCAAAACCAGATTTGTTTAATATAAATACATCTTTATATGGTTCATATAAAGTAATTGAGGGATTTAAACTGTATAAACTAAAATTAAAGGAAAATTTAGTTCCTTTTCTCTTATATAATTCTAATATATTAGTTAATAAATTTCTTTGAATAGTTGAATCTAAATTATAATTCCATTTATAACCTAACAAATAACCTAAATAAGGTAAGTATTCATCACTTATTTTATGTATAGATCCAAATGTTAATATCTCCCTTACCGAATCTGATACTACATCAAATATTTCAGCATCAATAACATTCATAAATTCTTCTAATGAATTTACTTTACCATTAATGTTATTATCTGTCAGTATATCACTATTTCTTGTATATTCTGGTAGTATAGAATATAAAAATGGCATTTTTTAGCCTCTTATCACATAATAGTAATACTAATATTACCTACATCGGCAATTTCATTAGGTAATAAGGTATATACTTCACTATTATAATCAAAAGTAGTTAATTCATCTAATTTGGCAACCGTTACTGGTGTAATTATAACTTTCTTCTTATGTATATCTTTAACATAATAAATAATATCTGTATCTGAAATATTAACAACTTTTTTAACTATATCGACATAATATTTTGTATTAGGTGTAACTTTCATCCTTCCAACTGCAGTCCACTCTATTATTTTTCCATTATCCATTAAATTATAATCAACATTTTCTTCAAATACAATATTATTGTTAATATATATTTTATTTATTTTGGTCAAATCACTTGGATCCATGGCACTACTTATATAATCTAACATTGATCCACTCTTTACCATGGTAATAGTATCAGATACAAATGATATCATAGCATTTTTAATTAGCTCTGCACCTTTAGAAAATCTTGGATAATCATTAAAATAAAGTACATCTGAACCTATTGGAACTGTTGCTCTGAGAGTAGGAATATATTTTTTATTCTTTATAATTATTTTTGTATTCTTAGGAATATCTCGATCAATCGGTTCATTTAAATATAATTTATTACCAATTTTAAATAGTACTTTATAATATTTATTAGGAACATCGTCAAAGTAAATAGTGGCATTTGAAAAATTCATCAGTGTATAATTAATCTGTTCTCCACTGATCAGAGAATCTACCTTAAAAGCAATCTCTTTTTCACCATAATTATGATCTATATCAACTTCTAACATTGGGTAAATTAAGCTTCCATACCCAATATTCATATCACTAGTAATTGTGTCTTCAATCGTAGCTTCATTTAATTCTTCATTAATATCAATAATTTTTGTAGTCATGACTAAATCCATATCCAAATTTAGTATATTAATTAAAGCTCCTAATTTTAGCATATTAATATTATCTACATATCTTATTGTATTGGGAGAAGATACTTCTGTTATATATATCGTGCGATTTTCATTAACAGTTAGATTATGTATAACTCCAATACCTGGAATATTAGATACCAGTTTATATAATTCATTTTTTGAAACTTCATCACCAAAATTACGATTTTTCCACCCTAAATAATTATTAACAACTTCTCGTATTTTATTAGAAATAACTGAAGAAGATACACTCGTATTAAGACTTACATTAATATCAACATCATATAATATGAATGTGGGATCTATTACATCTACTTGAGTGGATATTATTTTTTTATTCTCTAAATAATTTTTAACGTAATCTCTAAATGCTTCAGTGGGATACCTTTGATTTTTAGGAATCACACACACCTTAACACCAAATACACCCACTTCATCCATTACAGAATTATCAATTACAGAAACTTTTTCTACACCAGGTATCATTAAAGTAATATCTTCAAAATCTTGTTTTGTTACACATCTACTTTGTGTTCTATATAAACTAGGGGCATTTCTCTTTACCTCATCTATAGACTCACCATCTGATGCTCCAACGGCGTTTTGTTCATTTATTACTTTAATATTTGATACAATATTATTTTCTGAATCATAAATAAAATTATTTATCGTTGTAATTTGAAAAGGCATAACATTATGTTTTGAATTTGCACCCACTACATATAATGCATTAATAATTAAATTTTTAGCTGGATTTATACCAAAGTTTCCATCACCAAAAGATATATAACCATAAAATTCTTCGTCATAATCAACCATAAAATACTTATCCTGACCAGGAATATCAATAAAATCAACTTGAGTATAAACTTCATCGTTTACTGTTAATAATTCTACTGAATTAACAGGAAATTGTCTTAATTTATATCTTTTTCTAGGTTCACCTGTTGAAATTAAAGATTCTTCAACTAAAGTACCAGATTTTGCTTCAACTAGTATATTAGTTTCTCCTCTATAAAGTACTTTATTTTCAGTTGTATAAAATGGTATACCATCTTTTGAAGTTATAACTGTATATTTAGGAATGATAATATCTTTAGAATAAGGATTGTCTAAATAAAACTTTAATGTTACAACCGATTGACTTGGAGGATTTGGATTATAACCTATAGTTTTTGCTAAAGAATAAACTCCAGTCTTTGTTTTAGCTGTAGGTAAAAAACATTCGTTAACACTCATATTTGTATAATAATTCATGAGAGCTGCTTCATAAGCAAAAGCTTCTAACAATTCAACACCAAAATTACTAGCTAAAAAATCAGTCCATCTATTCGGTAATCTAGCTTGAACTCTATTTTTAAGTAACTCCATAATTTCTTCAAAATCAATTGGTAATCTTTCAATATCTGTTAAATCCAAATTATTCATCAAATATTCACCTTAGTCTCTAATATAAAAATTAAAGCTATCTTCAATACCGCTTCTTTTGTAATAAAAGGATATCATTATCATAATAGTATGATTATCATAATCTATATCAAAATATACATCTTTAACCACAATTCTAGGTTCTTGTTTACTAACAATGTCATATATCTCGCTTTTTAAATCTTCAATTATAATTTCATCTAAAGGTTCAAATAACATTCTTTTTAAATTATTGCCAAATTCTGGTTGCATAACTCGTTCACCTTTAGATGTACCTAATATTCTTTGTAAAGAAGCACGTATTAAATTACGATGATCATCTACTTCAATTAAACCAGGAACATAATTATTAATATCGATAAGTATAGGTGCTGGTCCACTGTAGCCAGCTGCTTCTTTATTCTTTGGATATGTATATTCATACGTATAAGACATTTAACCCACCTTGATATTAAATTTAATTTGCAAAAACGTCATTACTACCAGTAGTGTGATTTCCCATCTGCCCACATTTTTTACATTTAGTATCATCATTAAGTCTCGTCAATTTTAAATCATTAATAAAAATATCAGGGCTTCCTTCAATTGATTCAAATATACCATCATGTGGACAATTAGTTGGTCCAGTATCTGTTAATCTATGTGCTTTTTGATCATTAATATATACATTATCACTACCAGTATTATTAGTTCCTTCTCTCGAGTGAGGACAACATTCCAAGCCCAGATTACATATACCAGCTGTACGATCAGTAACTCTAGTTACTTTAATCATAGCTATGCTATATTCCCTTCATTATTTTCTTCCACTATGGCTCTATATTCTCCTTTATAAAATGTAGCTGCTGGTTCCATATGCATTCCTTCGTCTTGTCCATTCCAAGTATTTAGAGGACACGCTATACCATGAATTGCAAATATATAATAAACTTTTTCTCTTTCGTTACAGTCATAAGAACTATAATTAAAATCAAATGCAGCCCCATACTTATGCATTGAATCAGAAGCACCATATCTATTTCCTTCTCTAAAACCGTCTGTAAATTGAAATTTATCATATAAAGTTGGTTCATTTTCTTTCATATAATCTAAAGCATCTTTTATTCTGGAAGCAAATTCTGTATTAAAACGATAGTCTATATTACCTTTTCTATGTAACTTAAGTGTGGTAATATTTTGTCTGTAGTATTGTTTCATAGCTCGACTTGCTTGTCTTTGAGTTGCTCCCCACTGACGCATCGGAGATGCTTTTTGTGATTTACACTCATTTCCTAAACTTGGACCACCACTTGAACTATACTGATATATAGGATTTGATTGATCTCCACAATTAGTATTAACTTTTATGTTATAGTCTTCAAGTTCTCTTTGATATCTATCTACTTCTTCTGGAGACATAACATCTAATTCTGCTTGTGATTTAATATACTGCAACGGTATAACACTCTCTTTATCTGATGGATTCATCTTAATATAATTGTCAGATAAAATAACGACATCATGTTGAGCGTGAATTACAATATCACCATCATCAGAAAGAGTTATCGCAGAACCATTACGATGTTTTAATTCAATATATTGTGAATTATCATCAAACATTACATAACCAGTGTTAGTTTTTATAATCTTTCTATCTGGATATATATCTTTAGCTTCTGAAGGTACTACATTTTCATTTTCTCTAAATATAGTTCCTAACCATAATGGTTTATATGGACTTCCATTTATAAACATAACTGATACCAAAGAATTCAATTCAGGAATAAAAAATATCCCTTGATCAGTATAACCATAAGGAAAACAAGGTTCTGACCATGGTAAATCTTCTTTATTAATATTTCCATAAACATTTGGGATTGAAATTTTTAATCGTCCAAGTTTCTTTGGATCGTCATTGTCAACTACTAAACCTATATATATACCTGTAAATTTAGAAGCCATTATTCAATAGGTCTCCCTTCTGGGTTCTCCATACCTTCTGAATCAAGTTCTGAACATAATATCATATGCATATGTGGTTGATATGGATGCATATTAGTCATCCCATAACTATATGTTATAGAAGCTATATAATATAGACCATCTAAATCTTTGGTTTTACCATCTTTTTGACTTAAAATTTCTATACAATTCAATGGAGTTAATTCTGGTATAATTTCTGCTAAAGTATCTACCAATTTTCCAAAAGTATATACTCTATGTCTTAAATTTGAAACATATATTTTTTGCAATTCTTCTTCATCAATGCTACCTGTAATATATTGAGAAGCAAATCCTTTATGTTGTTTTCTTTCTGAACTTTTAGAAGATGAATAACTCTGTCTAGACATTGAATTTGGCGTTAAGATTTTAAAATTATTATAACCTCGATTAAAATGAAATAGATGATCTTTGCTACCATATTTTTCGATTAAACTTTTAAAATTAGTATCATACACTAATTCTTTAGAATTTTTAATCATATCTAATTTCAACATATACGGTGATTTTAAGCTTTGAGTAATAGGTGCAAAATATGCTTCTTCATTGAACATAAAAAAATTATAGAGTAAATCTCCGCTAATTGATCTAGCATATGGTAACATTGATCTGATCATTTCATAATCTGTTAATTGAGCTTGCAGCCAATTATAGCTAAAATCAGTTGGTTCTATTCTCTTTACTTTTCCGCCATTTCTAGAAATTATTTTATTTACTATTTCAGAAATGGTAGTCTTTCCGTATGATTCATATTTTTCATCTAGTTGCATTATATAAAAAATAGGATCAACACACTTCAAAAGAACTAATTTACCAGAATTAATATCACTATATTTAATATCCATTTCAGTTACATCAAATTTTGTAACTTCATAACTAACTACACAAAATTTAAATGGTCCAGAAAAATATTTTTTATTTTGTTTTAGATTATATAATTCATCTTCAAACCAAACTTCAACGATTCTATCTTTAATTGGAAGAGTTTCGATATTTTTAAAATCTTCAAAATAATCATCATTAATCATTAATAAAATTTCAGCATAAACAGAAGGGGTATATTGTGATAAATGATATGTAAAACTTTTAACAACGGTGGGATTATGATTATACCATGGTAAATTAGCTTTTGTTATAAAATAATCAAAATATTGTACAATATTCACTATAATACACCACTATTTTTTATAATATCGAATTAAATTGTACTCGATATAAGATTTAGGAATAATTCTTAAAATTGTACCTTCTTCAATATTAAAAGGATTTACAATATTATTAACTGCCATTATAACCCAAAATAATTCAGGAGTTCTATAATATTCCCAAGAAATTAAATCTAATCGATTAACTTCTTTCTCTTTAACTATATGTATACGCTCACCATCTATATAATCTGGAAGATCATCAACAAAATTTTTTAAAAATAAAGGTATCACACCGATATCTTTAAACTTATATAACTCTGAATTTACAGCCATATGATGTTTGCTATCATCTTTAGAAGGTTCAACTTTTTCTCCATAATTTACACTTGTAAATTCTAGTCTTTGATTATAATTATTTACCATCTTTATAGTACCTCGTTAATTGTATTTAAATTTGTATATAATAATTCATTAATATTATTTGCAATTGTAGTATTTATTTTTCTAGCTTGATCGTAAGCAGATTTATATTTAATAATCTCGCTGTCAGTTAACAGATTTTTACTTTTAAGATCATATGCAGCTTCATAAATTAATTGATTAATATTTTTTAAATTATCTAAACTTTTTAGTATTTCAGTTTCTAATAACATCAAATTTGAAAAATATAAAGTTGATAAGGGTACTAAATCATTATATTGTACAATATCACTATTTAAACTTTTATTTATTTCATTTAATATATTTGAGCTTTTTTCTATATATAAATTATTAGTATATACTGCTTCATTTAAATTATTTTTATTCATTAAAGATGAATTCTCTAAAACATTAATTAATGCTAAAATATTACTGTAAAATTCAGTTATATTACTTAAACTTATACCAGTATCTATTGTAGATAATATATTTACAACTGGCCAATATAAATCTACAATAGTGTTAACAGAATCTGAAATAGTAGAACTCGATGAGTTAAGTATTCTAGATAATGATGTTAATGAACCATATAAATCACTTTCTCTAATATTTTCTAATAAATTAACATAATTTGATATATCTTGTACAGAACCGATTTTATTCTGAATTTCTTTTGATAATAATAAAGAATCATTATTACTATCTATACCTAAAAAATTAAACTGGTCATTATCCATAGTGCTTATTATGTTAGCATAATCAAAATCAATTGATCGAATAATTTCTGGGTCAAAATCTAATAAATTAAAATCACGATTAATATCAAAATTTTTCATATTTTGATATACTCTATTTAAATTTTCATAATTAATATTATTATAATCAAAATTATTATATCTATCATAAGCTCTTTGAATAGCAGTTATGTTTTGTTCTCCAATATCAATTGGTTGAATACCTAAATTGTCAATAATTGTAGGTGCAGTAGTTGGTATATTTTCTCCACCAGATACACTTGTTATTAAATCCTCATCTTTGTAATCCATACCAAACAAAATTTGCGGATTATCAGAAAGCACAAATGTACGTGCTATAGCATGATGTGTATCACTCCATGAATACATAAAAACATTTATAAATCTTAAGCTACCACGAATAATCATAGGAAACATTTCATTTCCTAAATCTAACATCTCTTCACTTGTACGAATACTTACTTCTCTTAAGAAACCCTTAAATCCTCTATATAAACCGCCTAATTTCACAGATAAAAGAGGTGGATATAAAAAACCAAAAGCTCTAGGATACACTAGCCCCTGAAGTGCACCTAAATAAGCTCTTACATTTTTCATAAAGTCTTTAACTTCAATATTTTCTTCTTTAAATCGTCTAGTATTATCTGATTTATCTATAGTATAATGAGTACCACCAGCAGTTAAGAATGTTCTGTTTATAGGAAGTATAAATTCCAAGTCTAATGTTTTACTTAAATTTTGTGCATTATATTCAACAAGAACAATATTAGCTAAATCACCGCTTAAATAATTAGCTACAAATTTTGCTATAGCTTCTGGCCATTGTACTCCAGTATTACCTCTTCTGGAATATGAAACTGAAACACTATCTGAAATTTCAGATGGTAACCATGGTATTTTTATATCGATTTTAAAGTTTTTTCCATCCTCAAAATCAATTGATGTTTTTTCTCCTACTTCATCTCCATAAAAAGAGGCATTTCTTATAATTATAGGCATAAAACCTAAATAATTATCTTCACTATTATCTAAAGAAGGTTTATACTCTGGTATACCATATAGACTAAAAAAATCCATTTTTTGAAGTAAAGCTGATCCTCTAGTTCTTAGATCATTTTCTATATCACTTGTTAATGTTTCTTTAGCCCCATAAGTAGTATATCCTGCACCTGCATCATTCTTCCACTTATCTACTTCTTCTTTAATACCTAATGTACTAGGTAAATTTGCCATTAGAATATACCTCCAAGTTTCTTATCTTCTCCACCAATATTTAAACCAAACATCATTTCCATAATATATCTAGGTATATTACCTATATAACTTCTATCTATGTAACGTGGAGAAGCTTCTACCATTCCTC
>Ga0208693_1002618_pt1 | contig 11720 bp, 9 predicted proteins | sample AD_UKC071_MetaG_FD_184438 | JGI IMG/M metagenome (GOLD analysis project Ga0208693, IMG submission 184438) | Active sludge microbial communities of municipal wastewater-treating anaerobic digesters from USA - AD_UKC071_MetaG (SPAdes) (version 2) | ecosystem: Engineered > Bioreactor > Anaerobic >... | reverse complement strand
TGTCGGGCAGGAAGCGTCCGGGATCGAACTCGAGCTGCTCGATGAACGCGCCCTCGGCGGTGATCTTGGCGCGGCACTGGCGGTCGGCGCTGCAGCTCACGGCGATGGCGATCGGCAGGGACGCCCCATGGCGCGGCAGCCGGACGACCCGCACGTCGTGGCAGAAGTACTTGCCGCCGAACTGGGCGCCGATGCCCATGTCCTGGGTGAGCTTGAGCACCTTGGCCTCGAGCTCGAGGTCGCGGAAGCCGTGCCCGGCCGGGGAGCCCTGCGTGGGCAGCGTGTCGAGGTACTTCGCCGAGGCGTACTTGGCGGTCTTGAGTGCGAACTCGGCGCTGGTGCCGCCGATGACGATGGCCAGGTGGTACGGCGGGCAGGCCGCGGTGCCGAGCGAGCGGATCTTCTCGTCGAGGAACTTCATCATGGCGTCCGGGTTGAGGACGGCCTTGGTCTCCTGGAACAGATAGCTCTTGTTGGCGCTGCCGCCGCCCTTGGCCATGAACAGGAAGCTGTACTCGGCCTCGTGGCCGGGTTCGGTGTTGGCGTAGAGCTCGATCTGGGCGGGCAGGTTGGTGCCGGTGTTCTTCTCGTCCCACATCGTCAGCGGGGCGTTCTGGCTGTAGCGCAGGTTGAGCTGGGTGTAGGCGTCGTAGACGCCCTTGCTGAGCGGACGCTCGTCCGTGCCCTCGGTCAGCACGTGCTGGCCGCGTTCGCCCTTGACGATGGCGGTTCCAGTGTCTTGGCACATCGGCAGGACGCCCGCGGCGGCGATGTTGGCGTTCTTCAGCAGGTCGAGGGCGACGAACTTGTCGTTCCCGGACGCCTCGGGGTCTTCGATGATCTTGGCCACCTGGGCGAGGTGCGCCGGACGCAAGTAGAACGAGATGTCGTGCATCGCCGTGGCGCTGAGGAGTTCGAGCGTGGAGGGGGCGACCTTGAGGAACGTGATGCCGTCCGGACCCTCAACCGTTTCCACGCCCTCGGTGGTGACCAGGCGGTACGGGGTGTCGTCGTGCCCGTGCGGCAGCATGCTCTCGTAGAGGAACTCGGCCATCTCAAACTCCTTCGTCGCGGCTCGGCCCCATCTTTCCATCGTCACGTTGCGTCCGCAGCGGCGTTCGCCTGTTCCGGACGCCGACGCTGCGCGCCGGCCCTCCACTCACCTCGGACGCTGACGCTGCGGGCCGGCCCTCGTCCGGCGACGGTGCACGCCGGCCGGGGCGGCTCGGCTCGAGCTGCAGCCGTTGGACTTGGCTGGCGATCACGGTGGCCTTTGGGCCCATAGAGGGGCTCTCTCCCCACAGTGATGGCGCAGCACCGGAGGAGTTCCGGTTCTGGTCAGCGAGGGCGGGCAGGGCGTCCTCGGTTTGGGTGCCCACGACGAGGGGTCTCGTCGGGACCAGCGTCGCGACGGCTCTTCAGGACTCTCCGAATGGCGGTGACACTGCCCATGATCATGGTGGGCTTTGGACCCCCAGAGGGGCCCTCTTTCCATCGCGATGGGGCGTGCCGACGCGGCGACGTCCCTGGTGGAGCTTCTCAGCTCCGGTCGGCGCCGCCCGGACCACCTAGCTGATTCGGAGAACCTCCCTCCTTCCGCCCTCGATGAGCTCTTGAGCCAGGGCCACGGTCTCGCCTCGCAGGTCGACACCCCTGCGGGACGCCGCGCGCTGCAGCTGCCTCAGCAGGGTGGCCACGTCGTCCGGCTGGCCGGCGGCGTCCGCGATGCGCATCAGCTCGCACACCAGCAACTCGTCGTCGGGGGCCACCAGCCGCCCGCGCTGGCAGGCCCAGCGGGCGGCGTCCAGGTCGCCGGCGATTCGCTCTCGTCGGGCGAGGACCACGGCCAGGTCGCGGACCAGCTCGACCATGTCGCTCCGCAGGGCCGACGCCCAGGCCCACTCGCCTGGCGAAGCGTCCGCCATGGGAGCGCCCCCGACGAGCGCCAAGGCCGACCGCAGCACGTCGGTCGGCGTCTGGTTGATGCCGGCGTCGATCAAGCGCTTCAGCTCGATCCAGTCCGACGAGACGGTGGACGCCAGCCGGATGCGTCCGCTGTACGCCTCGGGCAGGTAGAGCTCTCCGTCAGGGCCGGCTCCGAGCCACGACCGCAGTCGGCTCAGGTTCGCCCGGCGCGTCCCGTCCGTGACGAAGAGGTCGGCGTTCATCTCGGACGCCGTCGCGCCCGGATTCTCCAGCAGCCAGGCGCAGTACTCGACGCAGCTGCGGCGGGACTTCGCCGGCTCCTCGCCCTGGGCGTGATCGAGTCCCACCGCGCCGAAGAGCCGCAGCCGGGGTGCGCGGACCGCTCGGAACGGGCGCACCGTCGTCGACTCATCCACGGGCACCGGCCGTTCGGCGTTCGGAGGTGCTGCGTCCGCTTCGATCAGCCGCAACGAAGGCCCGCTGCGAGCCGACGGTTCCAGGCGCGGGACGGGCAGCGGCGTGCTCGCAGGTTCTTCGCCCATGTCGACTCCTTCGAGGTCATCGAGTCCTTCGACTGCTTCGAGGTCTTCGCGCCACCAGGACGCCGGGAACGTCATGTCACTGCGGGCGGACTCGTAGAGATCCGAGATCGCCCGCCGCACCTCGGGTCGCAGCGTCTGAGCGGCCACGCGCACGCTCGCCGGCTCGAGGACGGCGACCGGCTGCTCGCCGGGCTCACCGGGGACGAGGTGGAGGCGGGGTTCATCCGCGGCCACCGCTGGCGCGACGGCCGAGACCGGCACCACCGCCGAGAGGCCGAGACGTTCGCCATCCACGGCCGTCCGGATGCGACGCACCTGGGCGGCGTCCGGCTGCCGTTCGAAGAGGTACACGGTAGGCGCCCACGCGTCGCTGAGATCGGGGTCGAGGCGCAGGGAGTCGTAGCTGCTGGAGGTCAGCAGCAGGAGTGCGCGGCGTTCGCGCGACTGTCGCTCGAGCTCCAGGACGGCCGCCTCGGGTTCGGCGAACGTCCTGGGCGTTGCCACGGAGGCGACCTCCACAAAGCGGCGGTCGGCGGTGGCCACCCGAAGGTTCAGCTCGTCAGCCCACGGCGCGCAGGCCAGTTCGATCGTCATCGCCGAGAGCGACTGGGTCGGTAGCTCAGCGTCTTCACCGTCGACGGCGAGGACGCCCCACGTCACGACATCGACCATCACCAGGTGCCCATCCGCGTCCCGTCCGAGCGTGACCAGTCCCGGGTACACGACGCTCCGGTCGGGAGGCGTGGCCGCTCCCAGCCCGGACCAGGTGACCTGGCACGAGTTGTCCGGGGCGGTCCGGAAGCCGGGCGGAAGGCTGGGCGGCGGGTCCGCGAACTGCAGCACCAGGACCTGCTCAGTAAGGACCGCGCGGCGCAACCTCGGCGGACGCAGCCGCGCCGCCCACCAATGGTCGGCGAGTAGCCGCATCGCGGCTCCCACCAACTCGGGACGTCCGGCGGGTGGTTGGGCGTCTCCGGGCACCAGCTGCCCGGCAAGTCCAAGCGCAGTCTCGAGACGCCGCACCTCGTCGCTCGGCTCGATGAACCGTCGACCCACCGGCCGCGAGGACTCCCGCTCCCGACGGAGCAGGCGGGCGCCCAAGAGCACCCCGGACGCCGCCACGGCGGCCAGTCCACCTAGGGCGAGGCGGACGCCGAGCGAGTCGTCGACCAGCAGCGAGGGTCCCGTTGGATCGGCAGCGGGGGCGTCTGGCACAGCGACGGTCGGAGATGCCGATGCTGAGGGGGACGTTGAACTCGCAGCCGTCTCGGGGCTCGGCGCGGCTGTGGAGGTGGGGGCCGCGTCCGTCGCGTGAGTGGTCGCGGGCGCTGACGTGGGCGCTGCCGCGTCCGGGGCGCCGCCGGCGGCGGCTGTTGGCGTCGGGAGCGCGGCCGGGGCCGACGCGGTGGGGGACTTCGTAGCGGGGCCCGGCATCGTCGGGGTCGATGCCGTGGAAGTCGCCGCCGAGGAGGAGGTCGCCGAGGGGGACGCGGCCGAACTCGTCGCTCCAGCAGCCCCTTGACCCGGGACCAGGTCGAGGCCGGCGCTGGACGGTACCGAGGGCGCGGCGGCCGGCGCGGAGCCCGGCGCGGCGGCGTCCGGGAGGGACAGGGGCGCGACCTCGACGTCGCCTCCGCTGTCGGACCGGCTCACCTTCTCGCCGCTCTGCACCGCGGCTGACTCGGGGGTGACTCGCACGGGCAGCTGGAGCGTCCAGCCGACCTCGATGTGGTCCGGAGCGGCCACGAGTCCCGCGTTCAGGCGTTGCAGTTCGGGGTAACGCTCGCCGGACCCGAGCGTCCGCTCGGCCAGCGCCCAGAGCGTGTCACCGGGACGCACCACATAGGCCTCCGTCGGACCAGACGGCACGGCGATGACCAGCTCGCTGCCCTCGATGAGGTCGGCCGTAGGGTCCGCGGCCAGAGCGGGGTTTGCCTGAACGATCTGCCGCCACTGTGTCCCGGAGCCGTAGTACCGCTGGGCCAGGCTCCAGAGCTCGTCACCCGGCGCGACCACGTGGGTAAGCGTGTGACCGGCGGTCTGATTGGACGCCGTCTGGGACGCGGTCACGAGGGACGGCGTCCGATCAACAACGACAGGCACGGACGCCGCAGCTGACGGTCCCGGGGAGGCCTCCGGGGCAGCGAGCGCAGGAGCGGCGCCAGCGGACAGGATCGTGGCGATGAGCAGCGCGGCCAGCGCCTGGGGCAACCGCAGCCCGGGCAGTTGAATGGCGAGGCGTCCCGAGGTCGCAACCCGCAGCACCTCCAGAACCACCGACACCGCGAACACCAGCCAGGCGCACCACCCGACGACCGTCAGCAGCCCAAGCAGGACCCTGAAGTCAGCCGGCGCCCACACGTTGAGCTGCAGCCACGCGTAGAAACCGAGCCGCGCCAACAACACCGGCGGACCCACCAGCAGCCCGACGAGCACCACGATGGAAGCGACCCTGCGCATGTCAACCACGTCCCCTGTAGCGATCGAGGGTGGAGGTCGCGGTCGCCTCCACGGAGATGGACCCGGGGATGCCCGGGACCAGAACGTCCGCCAACCGGACGCCGCACGTCACGCGCGCCGTGACCCGAGCTGGCTGGCCCACGGGAACGGCGAAGCCGGACGTGTCGAGGGCGAGGGCCGGCGCTCCGGCGAGGCAGGTCAGGCCGCTGGCCGCGGCGTCCGATCTGACGAGGTCCTGGGCGCTCGACTGAGCCAAGGAGGACGTCCGCGCCAGCGACGCCTGACGGGCAGCAGAGGCGGCGAGTTGCTCGACGCCGGATCGCGCCCACTCCAGCCGCGCGCCGGCGATGACGATGCCCGCCAGCAGCAGCAACACCGGAAGCAGCAGCACGAACTCGACGGTGACGGCGCCGCGCTCGCCCCTCGTCGTCATGGTTGGGTCACCGACTCGCGCGTCCGGGTGACCTGAGCGACGAGGCTGGGAGCGGCGAGGTCGACGAGTCCGGGCATGCGTCCGGACACGCGGGCCACGACATCATCGCCGGAATAGGTCACGCTGACCGCGATGTCACTGAGCCCGCCTCGGGTCGCCAGGGAGCGTCCGACGGCGGTGCCCTGGGCGAGGGTGGCACCGAGCGGGGCGGCCTCTTCGGCCGCGGCCCCCGCCGCGTTTGCCACGACCGTGCGACCGTAGCCCCACAGCCCCAGTTGGATGATGCCCAGTACGACGAGCATGAGCACCGGCGTGATCATGACCCACTGGACGGACTCCGACAGCCCCCGCTGATTGCACATGATCAGGGCGTCAGAACCAGGTTTTGGGTGACGAAGCGGGTGACGAGTCCGATCACGGTGATCGCGATCGCCACGGCGCCCACGAGCAGGATCACGTTCTCGGTGGACTGCGACAGGCCGCGCTCGTCATGACGCCGCAGCGAGGACGCGGTGCCCACCGTGAGGTGGATCAGGCGTTCGACGGTCATGGGTTGTCTCCTTCGGTTGGATCAGCTCTGGATGAGCCTGAGGATGGGTGGAGCGAGGAACAGCAGCCCGAACAGCAGGCTGGGGATCACCATGAAGACGGTCATCCGCTCCGAGATGCGGGTGGCGGTCATCTTGAGGTCGGTGAGGTGGGCGTCACGCAGCTCTTTGACGCGTGCGCGCAGCGTGTTGGACAAGGCGGCGCCCGACTCGTCCAGCCGCATCACGTCGGCGAGGTCGACGAGCGCCGGAAGCTCCAGCCGCTGCCCCAGTGCCTTGAGCTCGGCGAACGGCATCCGTTGTTCGAGTCGTGCTCGGTCGAGCGCGCCCCGGAGCTGCGCGAAGACGGCGTTGTCGGAGATGGCCGCTGCGGCGTGCAGCGACTGCGTGGCGGACTGGTTCGCCATCCGCTCGAGCGTCACCAGGTCGAAGTAGGTCAGCAGTGACTCGGTGGCGTCCGAGGCGAGGTGCTCGGCCTGGCCGCGCAGCAACAAGTCAGGGAGGAGGAAGCCGACCACCGCCCCCACCACGCTCACGATCAACGGGACGGACGCGTCCAGGCCGAGCCCGAAGGTGGCCAGGGCGCCCAGCGCCAGCGGTGTGACGAAGCCAGCCAGCGCGCCCGTGACCTTCAAGCTGTAGTGCCGGGGCAGGCTGCGGCCCTTCAGTTCGAGGGCGCGTCTCGTGGTCTTCGTGACCGCGACCGGACGCCGGCGCAGCCACCACGCACCCAGACGCTCGCCCGGCTCGGGCGTCGGCTCCGATTCGTGCCGGGCCTCGCCGCCCAACGCCGCGAGCGCATCGTCCAGGCGGACGTGCTCAGGCCTGAACGCCGCCACGATCAGGAGGACTCCGGCGACGAGCACCATGCCGGGCAGCACGACGAGGGCCGACGTCATGTCAGGGACCTCAGGATTCGCTCACGGCTCCGCGCCAGCGTCATGCGCCGCATCGTCCAGACGGCAAGGACATACAGGGCCAGCAGAATCGCCAAGATGACCTGCCCCAGCGGCGTCCCGTACGGCGCGAAGAAGCCAGGGGAGAGGAGCACGAAGGCCGCCAACGTGATCCCCGAGATGAACGACACCTGCCGCACCACGACGCGTGGCTTGGCGCGCTCGGCCTCGATCTCGCGCAGCGCTCGCAGCCGCTCCTGGATCGCCTCGGCAAGCGCATACAGCGTGACGGACGCCCCCGTGCCGCCTCGTTGTGCGGACAGGACCAGGGCCGCCAGGACGGCGTCCGCGTCGGCGCTGGCCAGTTCATCGGCCATCGCCTGCAGGGCCTGAGGAGTGGTCCAGCGATCGTCGAGGCGTCGCACCAGAAGCGCCAGCGGATCGCCGAGACCGGTCGGTGGCTGGCGTGCCGACGCGCGGAGGGCATCGGTGATGGAGCGTCCGGTCGACATCTGGGCGAGCATCCCGCGGACCCAGCGATCCAGCGCCTCCAGCAGTCGGATGTTGTCCTGGGGCGGATCGCTCAGCAGCCGCGGGACGCCGACCAGCGCGGCCGGGACCAGCAGCACCAACAACGGCCAGCCCGTGGCGTACATCAGCACGAGCCCCAGAGCCACGCCGAGCAGCACCGACAGCAGCGTCCGCCTCGGAATCCGCGCGATTCGCTCAAGGACCGAGCTGAACCGACGCAGCGGCCGCCGGGCATGCCGGGGCGCCCGCGGGATCACACCGAACGCGGCCGCGAGAGCGACCACCAGGCCCGCGAGCGCGAGCATGGAGCACAGCACAGCCGAGACGAGGATCATCGCTGCCTCCACGTCGGCAGGAACGGAGCCAACGACTCGAGGAAGTCCTGTTCCGGGTGGAAGAGGGCCTGATCGGTGTCGGTAGCGGCTCGGTAGACGAGGTGTGAGACGGGCCGGTTGCCCTCCATGCCGCCGGTCAGGCGGCGCACCTCCGAGACCCGGCGCGTCCGGACGCCACCGCGCCAGGTGTCGTCGATCAGGCTGACGTGCACGATCAACGCAATGTGATGGGCGATCTGGCGGAACGCCTCGTCGATACTCAGGACACCGCCCTGCGCCACGCGGGCTGCCAGGCGGTCCATGGTCGAGGCCGAGTCGTGGCTGTGCGTCGTGCTGAGCGTCCCCGCGCCCGCCTGCATCGCCTCGAACATCGCGCCCGCCTCGCTGCCGCGCACCTCGCCGACCACGAGGCGCGAGAGGTTCTGCCGGAGGGCTTCTGGGATCAGGTCGGCGACCGTGAACTCCCCGACCGGACGCCCGTCCTGCCGCTCACCCAGACCGATGCGGGCTTGGAGGGCCAGCATGTTGCGCCTGGTCGGCTGCAGGTGGGTGAGCAACTCGTAGTCGGTTTCCAGGGTGCCGAACCGCTCGTTCGCGGGAATCGAAGCGATCATCGCGCGTAGTAGCGTCGTCTTTCCGGCGCCCTGGTCTCCTGAAATGACAACCGACCGCCGGCCCAACACCGCCGCGTGCAGGAGGCGTCCGACCTCCTCGGGCATCATGCCGCGATCGACGAGCTCCGGCAGATCGACCGAGGTGAGGATGTGCTGTCGAATCGTCACCGAAGGGCGGTACGACAGCCCAAAGCCGATGGCGTGGAGCCGGAAGCGATCGCCCAGGGCGAGCGTCATCGTGGGGTGGGCGTCGTCGAACGGACGCGTCGGCGTCACGCTCTCACCCAGGAACCGCACCGCCTCGACGAGTTCCTCGTCCGAGTCGGCGACCGGCGGATGAGCCTCGCGATGCCCGTCCCCGAACTGCACCATCACCGAGTCGCAGCCCGCGATCTCGATGTTCTCGGCGTCCGGGATCTCGAACAGCGGCTGCAGGCGTCCGTACCCGTAGATCGCGTTTTCGAGCGCCTGGGCGTACGCCCGCTCCGTCTCCAGCGGCCAGAGCGCCTCGCCGCGCGCGCCCTGCTCGTCGGCGTACTCGCGCACGATCCGGCGCACCATCGACCGCCCCAACAGACGCCGATCCGTCTCGGGCATGGGGCTGTCGGTGCGTTCGTTGTGCGCCTCAATCTCGCGGCTGATGCGCTCGCTGGCGCGCCGCCGCAGGAGCACGACCAGGCCCCAGTCCACCTCGTCGGACTTCACGAACGACTGGTTCGCCTCGACCAGGTCCGCCTTGGTCAGGACGAAGTCGCCGAGCGGCTCGAAGAGCGGAACGTCGGCCAGCCGGACGCCGTCGCCGCTCATGCCGGAGCCCCGATCCGTGCCCGCTCGGTCACGTCCTGCGCCACGAACTCGGCCGCGGTCCGGCCGTAGGACGCCGCCAGCGCCTGCCGACCCCAGCGCTTCGACAGCGGCTGTCCCTCGTGCAGGTCGGCGGCACCCGGGGCGTCCCAGGCGATCGTCGCTTGGACGCCCACGCCGAACTGCTCGGACACTTCCTTCGCCCCGTATGGACGCCCCGGCCCGACCAGCACGAGGCCGACCTTGCCCTCGCCCGCCTGCTCGACCAGCGCCGATAGATACAGCCGCACGGCGGCCAGCGAGACCAGCGACGAGCGGCAGACCAGCCAGACCTTGTCGGACGCCTCGACGAGGTCGCCCGGCAGCCCGCGATGGCCGATGCGTCCGGCGTCCACGACCGCGTCGAACGGGGCCGCCTGCAGCGCCAGCCCGAGTTCGCGCCACACGCCGCCGAACAGGTCGACCGAGCCCAGGTGGACGAATCCGGGCAGGAACCTGCGCGACACCGACGACCCCGAGGCGATCGGCTCCGGAAGATCCACGGCCTGATCGACGAGCGCCTCGCTCAGCGGACGCCTCTCCCGGTGCGCCTGCAGTACCCCGGGCAGCCCGCGATCCCGCGCGGAGACGCCCCGCAAGTACCCCGCTAGGACCGCCTGCGACGGCGTCCGATCGGCATCGACCAAGAGGACGTCGCGGGGCCACGTCAGCGCCAGCCCGAGCGCCGTCAGCGTGACCCCCGGGGCCCCGCTGGCCGAGCACAGCAGCAGGGTGGCCATCTACGACTCCGACTTCTGGATGATCGCGATCTGCTTCATCGCCCCTAGTCGGGCCACCTGTTCGGCGTTCGCGAGCGGGACGTTCAGGTCCACGACGAAGCCGCCATCAGGGGACGCCGCGGGTGCGGTCGCCAGGGTCGCCTCCACGCTCGGGGCCAACGTGGAGTCGGCGCCGGCCGCCGCACCCCCGGGCAGCGCGACCACCAACACGAGCGTGCCGGGCGCCAGGGGCGACGCCGGGAGGCGTCCGGACTCGACCTTGACCCCGACCCGGGCCAACCCGGCCGCCAACTCGGGCGGGCCGACGCTGCCGGCGACCAACAGTCCACCGCCCGGCAGGTCGGTGCGTGCGGTCTGGCCGACGATGGAGTTCAACTGCTCGCCCGGAATGGCGGCGACGTCGGCGTTGCGTCCGATCGGGATGACAGCCAGCTTGCTGGCGTCGATGACCTGGCCGCGATGAACCGTCGTCGTGACCTTGATCGCCGACCGAGTGTCCGTGGCCGTGGCGAACAGCGCCCAGGTGCCGAGGCCGCCCAGCACCACGGCCAGGATGCCCGCCGCGAGCCAGCGCACGTTGCGTCGCACTCGGACGCGACTCGTCCGAACGGTCGCCGGGATCGCCTGCTCTGCCATGAGTCGATGTCCTTGTTCCTGGGGTGGGACATCAAGGTAGGTCAGATCGTTGAAACGGAGCAGCAGTTTCACGCGATCTGTGGATAACTACGAGGCCTGACCGAACGCCAGCCCGTCAGGAAACCGCTGCCAACGGCGTCCGAACTTCTTCGGTTTCTCCTCCAACTATGGCCAAAGTACGGAATACTTAGGCGGGTGAGCGCAACCAGCACCAACCTCCAAGAGGCCCTTGAGGGCCAGTTCGGCCTCGCCGCTCGCGTGGTCGACCAGAACCGCCTAGACAACAGCGTGAAGCGCTTCCGCGAGCGCGGCATCACGCTCCCCACGTTCGCCGAGATGGCCGACCCGTCAACGGTGCCGGCCGACCGTGTCGGCGACGCAGATCCCCAGGGCCCCGACTCCCGCAACCTGTGGCGCCTGCACTGGTACAACGACCTGCAGGGCAACCGCGTGTCGGTGCCTGACCACGCGATCCTCCCGAAGGAACTGACCGGGATCGACACCCCGATCATCGTCATCTTCGGCGACCGCTTCCCGATGATCACGGCCCACAAGGTCATGCCGGCCTACGCCTGCCTCGCCCCGCGCGTGGTCTGCGGCCAGTTCGACCCGACCGAGCACCGCGCCATCTGGCCGTCCACCGGCAACTACGCCCGCGGCGGCATCGCGATCTCGCGCCTGATGGCGTCCCGTGGCGTGGCGATCCTGCCCGAAGGCATGAGCCAGGAGCGCTTCGACTGGCTGAACCGCTGGTGCGAGAACCCGGAAGAGGACGTCATCAAGACGTACGGCACCGAGTCCAACGTCAAGGAGATCTACGACGCCTGCAACGAGCTGGCCAAGGATCCGACGAACTTCGTCCTCAACCAGTTCGCCGAGTTCGCCAACCACCTCATGCACTACAACGTCACCGGACGCGCCCTCGAGCACGCCTGGGAGGCCGCGCAGGAGGAGCTGGGGCGTCCGCTCAAGCTGGCCGCCTTCACCTCGGCGACCGGCTCCGCCGGCACCATCGCCGCCGGCGAGTACCTCAAGAAGAAGCACGGCACCAAGGTGGCCGCGCTCGAAGCGCTCGAATGCCCGACGCTGTACAACAACGGCTTCGGCGAGCACAACATCCAGGGCATCGGCGACAAGCACCTGCCGCTGATCCACAACATCATGAACCACGACCTGGTGGCCGCGATCAGCGACAAGGCCACCGATCAGCTGTTCG
>Ga0208693_1002600_pt1 | contig 11773 bp, 10 predicted proteins | sample AD_UKC071_MetaG_FD_184438 | JGI IMG/M metagenome (GOLD analysis project Ga0208693, IMG submission 184438) | Active sludge microbial communities of municipal wastewater-treating anaerobic digesters from USA - AD_UKC071_MetaG (SPAdes) (version 2) | ecosystem: Engineered > Bioreactor > Anaerobic >... | reverse complement strand
CACCAGGGACGACGGGTGAGTCGACCGGCGCGGGGATGGCGTCGAGGTATTCGGTGAGGGTGGCGACCCGGACCTCCGGCCCGTCCGACGCGTTGAGGGCCGCCACTTGGTCGAGCAGGCCTGGGAGTGGTGCGGCATGGTCGGTGCCGTACATCGCGAGGAAGCCGCCCGCGGCATACCACTGCGATTGGGTCCTGATCCTGGCGAGGAGCCGACCCGCGGTCCCCTCGGTGTCGGCGAAGAGGTCTGCGGCGTTTCCGTAGCTGTTGGCTAGGTATTCGGTGCGAATGGTCGAGCCGTCGGGGGAGCGCCAGGCGAACTCGCTGCGCTTGACACCAGCCGGGACGCCGCGCCAGACGCAGGCGCGCTCGATGCCCACGCCGAGCAGCAGTTGGGGCATCTGGGCGCAGTGCCCGAACATGTCCGGGAGATACCCCACCGGCATGCTCGGGCCGAGGCGCGCAGCGTCGGCGAGCCCGATCTCGAGGTTTCGGATCATGGTCTCGCCCGAGCAGAGGAACTCGTCCATGAGGACCCGCCAGGGCCCGATCGCCAACTGACCACGGGCAACCAGGCGACGAATCGCCTCGGTTCGCTCCGGTCGGACCTCGAGGTAGTCGTCGACGGCCGCCATCTGTCCGTCCATCGTGAACCGGAACTCGGGCTCGGCGAGGGCTCGGTCGACGACGTCGTCCATGAGGTCGACCAGACGCAGGCGGAATCGCTGGAAGGGCTCGTACCACTCGCGGTCCCAGTGGGTGTGGGGGACGAGCCAGACCGTCGTGATCGGCTCCGCGTCGTCCGTCACGCGGAGCATCTCTGGTCGGCCAGAAGGCTGTCGAGGAACTCGTAGCGGGAGAGCACGGGGGAGTCTCCCTGTTGCAGAGCGCGCGACCACCAGCGCTGGAGCTCCGTCCACCCCGGAGCCCCCGGCGCACCACCGAGGGAGGACAGCGACAGGGCGGCGCAGAGGGCCCCGAACGCCAGCCGGTCAGCCAGAGGGAGACCCCACAACGTCCCTGCCACCAGCGCGGCGCCGAACACGTCGCCGGCTCCCGTGGCGTCGCGTTGGCGCGTCCCGTATGCCGTGACAGCCGGCACGAACACCTCGCACGGCCGGGTGCCTTCCAGCGACGCGGCGTGCACGCCCCGGGCCCCGTCCGTGACGACGGCGAGGGGGACCTGCTCGGCGAGCCGCCGCGCCGCGTCTTCGGGGGTGTCCGCGCCGGTGTAGGCCATCGCCTCAACGGCGTTGGGGGTGAAGAGATCGCAGACGCTCAAGGGTTTGAGCACCGCCGGATCCCAGATGCCCGAAGGATCCCATCCGACGTCGGCTACGACGTAGGCCCCGGCAGTCCAGACGTCGACCAGCAGCGGGAGGATCTCGTCCTGACCGGGGCGGAGGTCAACCATGATGCAGCGGCACATCCCGTCGTCGAGCAGCATCCGAGGTTGCCTGACGGGAGCGAGGGAGTCCCTAGTGAACATCCGACGATCACCGTCGTGAGCGACGGAGACGGTGACCGGAGTGCTCGCTCCCGCCAGGTCGTCGGCGAGGTCAAGGCGCACGGCCTCCTGACCGAGGGCGGCCCGCACGAGGGCCCCCGCGCGGTCGGTGCCGAGGGAAGTGGATAGGACGGTGTCCAGCCCGAGGCGGGCGGTGGCGACCGCCCGGGTCGCGATCCCTCCCGGACACAGCGTGAGGCCGCCGGCCCGGGCCTCCTCGCCCGGGCCGGGGAACTCGTCGAGGTCGGCGACGACGACGTCGAGGTAGGTCACCCCGACGACCAGGACGTCGACCGAAAGGCTCTGGAGCGTCAGCGAGGGAGCAGCCTCGCCCCGCTCGTCTTTGACTCGGTCGTCTCGTCGGCCGTCGTCCTTGGGGGCGTCGTCGCCTCGGAAGTCCTCGGTTATCACGACCATCTTCGGGGCCCTCTCACGGTGGAACCAGTCGCGCGTTATTGCGTATTATTGCGCACTTCACTACAGTATGGCTATGGGAGCGGACCGATGAAATACGTGCGACTGCGCACGATCACCGAACGGCTGGCATCGGGTGACAGCGTCTCGGTCCTCAACCTCGCTGACGAATTGGGGGTCAGCCCCTCCACGGTGCGGCGCGATCTGCAGTCCTTGGCGGCCTCGGGCATCCTCCTGCGGGTCCATGGTGGTGCGGCTCCCGTCGATGGTCGTGACCTGGGCGACCGCCCGTTCGACCTGGTCGCCGACGAGGACGCCATCGACAAGGGGCGGATCGCTGGTCGGGCGGCCACGCTCGTCAACGACGGAGACGTGGTGCTGCTGGACATCGGCACGACGACCCGGCTGCTGGCCCGTGAGCTCTTCGGGCGACCGATCACCGCGGTCACGTCGAGTCTGGCCGTTCTCGACGAACTTCGAGGTGACACGACGTCGGAGGTCGTCCTGCTGGGCGGCGCGGTCCGGCGCCAATACCACTCGCTGGTGGGCAGCCTTACCGAAGACGCCCTCCGCCAGGTCCGTGCCGCCACGGTGTTCCTCAGCGCGAGCGGCGTCAGTTCGGACGGGGCGGTGCTGGACACCACGTTGGTCGAGATGCCGACCAAGCGCGGCCTCCTCCGTGCGGCCAACCGGGTCGTCCTGCTGGCTGGGTCCAGCAAGTTCCCCGGATCCGGTTCCTTCCGCGTGTGCGGGATGGATCAGATCGACGTCCTCGTCACCACCCACGGAGCCGATCCCGCGACGCTGAAGGCCTGTCGAGCCCAGGGGACAGAGGTCCTCTTCGCATGAGGCTCGTCCTCCTCGGCGGCGGTGGATTCAGGGTCCCCCTGGTGCACCGGGCGCTGTTGGACGACGAACACGCCGGGCGGGTGGACGAACTCGTCCTGCACGACGTCGACGAGGGGCGCCTCGAGACGATGACCAGGGTGCTCGCTCAGCAGGGAGCCGGCGCGCCTAGGCCAGTGACCGTCCGCGCGACTGCCCGCATCGACGAGGCCCTCGAAGGCGCTGACTTCATCTTCTCGGCCATCCGGGTCGGCGGGCTGAGCGGCCGGACGCTCGACGAGCGGATCGCCCTCGATCACGCAGTGCTGGGCCAGGAGACGGTCGGCGCCGGCGGCATCAGTTATGGACTGCGAACGGTGCCGGTGGCGGTGGGCATCGCCGAGCGGATCGCGGCTCTCGCGCCGAACGCCTGGCTCATCAACTTCACCAACCCTGCGGGCCTCATCACCCAGGCGATCCAAGCCGTTCTCGGTGATCGCGCGATCGGGATCTGCGACTCGCCGGTCGGCCTCGGCCGCCGCGCCGCCACAGCCCTGGGTTTCCAGGGTGCCGACGTCCAACTGGGGTATGCCGGTCTGAACCACCTGGGGTGGGTGGACTCGCTCGTCATCAACGGCGTCGACCGACTCCCGGACCTCCTCGCCGACGACGCCGCCCTGCTGTCGATCGAGGAGGGTCGGCTGTTCGGCACCGAGTGGATCCAGTCCCTGGCCATGCTGCCCAACGAGTACCTCTACTACTACTACTTCACCCGAGAGGCCGTCGCGGCCATCATGGGCGAGCCACAGACTCGGGGCGAGTTCCTCCTCGATCAGCAGACCGGGTTCTACCAGCGTGCCCTCGCGGCCCCTTCCAGCGCGTACCGCCAATGGCGCTCGGCCTGGGAGGACCGCGAGACGACCTACATGCGTGAGGTGCGCCAGCCCACCGTCCAGCGGGACGCGCGGGACTTCGGGGGAGGCTACGAACGGGTCGCCCTCGCGCTGATGGCCGCGATCGCGCACGACGAACCCGCTCGACTGGTCCTCAACGTGAGGAATCGTGGCGCCGTGGAGTGCCTCGGGGTCGACGCCGTCGTGGAAGTGCCCTGTCTGGTGGATGCCGGCGGCCCGGTGCCCCAGCTCAGTCGGATCAGCGGTGGCCACGAGCGCGGACTCGTCCAACAGGTCAAGGCGGCGGAGGAGTTGACGATCGAGGCGGCCCTCACCGGGTCCAGGCGCCGCGCGGTCCAAGCGTTCGCCACCCATCCGCTCGTCGACTCAGTCGGGGTCGCCCGGGACCTCTTCGACGCCTACGCCGCAGCCTTTCCGCAGTTGGGTGCCATCTTCGCCGCTCAACCCGTCCCTGGGTCACCCTCCGTCGCGGGTCACTGAGGCGAGGCGGCATACCCCGGTCGGGGTGGTGATTGGCACTCGACCGGACCCGCCCGCTATCCTTGCCACTCGCGGCCGGCGACCCTGGCCGCATCTGGATGTGTAGCTCAGTTGGTTAGAGCGTTCGCTTCACACGCGAGAGGTCAGGGGTTCGAGTCCCTTCACATCCACCCTTGGTGAATCTCCCCCCATCGGGCGCTGCCGCAACCGGATCCGTCCTGCTGGGCGGGATGTTGTTCGGCACGGCCGGCGTCGCCCAAGCCTTCGCCCCCTCTGGTGCCCACCCGCTCACCGTCGGAGCCATGCGGCTGTCCGTCGGCGCGATCGCCCTCATCATCTTCGTCCTGGCTCGTGGTGACACCTTCGGTTCCGTCGTCCGGCTGTGGGGGAGCCCAGCCGGGCTGATCGCGACGGCCGGGGCCGCGGCATACCAACCGTTCTTCTTCGCCGGGGTGGCGCGGGTCGGCGTGCCGCTGGGCACGTTGGTCGCCGTGGGGAGCGCTCCCATCTTCACCGGGCTACTCGGCTGGGTCTGGCGGCGCGAGCGCCCAACGGGCACCTGGGCGCTGGCCACCACCATCTGCGTGGCCGGACTGGCGCTCCTGACCGGCGCGGGTGCCCAGGTCGGGAGCCTCGACGGGATCGCCTTGACCGCAGGAGCAGGAGTGTCGATCGCCTGCTACACGGTCGCGGCGAAGTCGCTCCTGGAGTCGGGTGTGGATGCCATCGGAGTGTGCGCCTCGACCTTCCTGCTTGGCAGCATCGTCGTCCTGCCGTTCGCGCTCGGCCAAGGCATCGGGTGGGCCCTGACCGGCAGCGGTGTCCTCGTCGCGCTCTATCTCGGGCTGGCCACCATGGCGGTCGCGAACATCCTCTACGCCCGCGGCCTGCTGCACCTGCCCCCGGCCACCGCCGCGACCCTGGGGCTCGCCGACCCGGTCACCGCCACCGCGCTCGGAGTCCTCGTGCTCGGTCAGACGGTCTCGCCCTTGGGATGGCTCGGCTTCCTCGGAGTCGTCGTGGGGCTCTTGCTGCAAGGGATCTGGGCGGCGCGCGCCGGGCGGCGCGACCAACTCCCGCTGGGCTGAGCGCGCCGAAACCGGCGCGACCGTGGACGCGAAGGCCCGATAACCTTGGGTATGCCGCGCGGGGCCTGCCCGCGCCACTCACCGCAGGGAGCCCGCAGTGTCTGCCAGCATCACCGTGTCCGTCGCCGGAAACGAGCGATCGGTCGCGGAGGCGACTACCGCCGCCGACCTGTTCGCCGATGACCGAGCGATCGTCGTTGCCCGGGTCAACGGTGAGCTTCGCGACCTGGCCCATGTCCTCGCCGACGGCGACGCCGTCGAGCCGGTGCGCATCGACGACCCCGACGGGCTGCAGGTGCTGCGCCACTCGTGCGCCCACGTGCTCGCGCAGGCCGTCCAGCAGGTCAACCCCGACGCCAAACTCGGCATCGGCCCGCCGATCCGGGACGGGTTCTACTACGACTTCGACGTGACCACGCCGTTCACGCCCGAAGACCTCAAAGAGCTCGAAAAGGTCATGCAGCGGATCATCAACGAGGGCCAGACCTTCGTGCGCCGCGAGGTGAGCGACGAGGACGCCCTGGTCGAGCTGGCCGGCGAGCCGTTCAAGTGCGAGCTCATCGGGCTCAAGGGCGGGTCTGCCGAGGACGCGGCGGAAGGTGCCGGCGTCGAGGTCGGTGGCGCCCAGCTGACGATCTACGACAACGTGCGCCGCGATGGCACCCGGGCCTGGGGTGACCTCTGCCGGGGCCCGCACATCCCGACGACCAAGTTGCTCGGCAACGCCTTCAAGGTCACACGCTCCAGCGCGGCCTACTGGCGCGGCGACCAGGCCAACCAGCAGTTGCAGCGGGTCTACGGAACGGCCTGGCCGACGAAGGCCGACCTCACGGCATACCTCGACCGGCTGGCCGAGGCGGAACGGCGCGATCACCGCAAACTCGGGATCGAGCTTGACCTCTACTCCTTCCCGGACGAGCTCGGCAGCGGGCTTCCGGTGTTCCACCCCAAGGGCGGGGTCCTCAAGCGGGAAATGGAGGACTACGCGCGACGGCGGCACATCGAGGAGGGCTTCCTCTACGTCGGCACGCCGCACATCTCCAAGGAGGGGCTCTTCCACACCTCCGGGCACCTGCCCTACTACGCCGACACGATGTTCCCTCCCATGAGCATGGAGGGGTCGGACTACTACCTCAAAGCGATGAACTGCCCGATGCACAACCTCATCTACCGCTCGCGGGGACGTTCCTACCGCGAGTTGCCGTTGCGGCTGTTCGAGTTCGGGTCGGTCTATCGGTATGAGAAGTCGGGGGTCATCCACGGCCTCACCCGGGTGCGCGGTCTGGAGATGGACGACTCGCACTCCTACGTCACGCCCGAGCAGGCCCCCGCCGAGATCAAGCACCTGTTGAACTTCGTGCTGTCGCTGCTGCGTGACTTCGGCCTGGACGACTTCTACCTCGAGCTGTCCACGCGCGACGACTCCGGCGCCAAGAAGGGCAAGTTCATCGGCTCGGAAGAGCAGTGGGCCGAGGCGACGCAGATCCTCGCTGACGTGGCGGCCGAGTCTGGCCTCGACCTCGTGCCCGACCCGGGCGGCGCGGCGTTCTACGGGCCGAAGATCTCCGTCCAGGCCCGCGACGCCATTGGCCGCACCTGGCAGATGTCGACGATCCAATACGACTTCAACCAGCCGGAGCGCTTCGGGTTGGAATACCAGGCTGCCGACGGCTCCCGCCAGCAACCGGTGATGATCCACTCCGCGAAGTTCGGGTCGATCGAGCGCTTCATGGGGGTCTTGGTCGAGCACTACGCAGGCGCCTTCCCGCCCTGGCTGTCCCCGGTCCAGGTCCTCGGGGTGCCCGTCGCCGAGGAGTATGCCGGTTACCTCCGGGAGGTCCTAGGCGGCCTCGCGGCGCAGGGTGTCCGGGTCGAGTTGGACGAGAGCGACGACCGCTTCCCCAAGAAGATCCGCAACGCCTCCAAGTCGAAGGTGCCGTTCGTGCTCATCGCGGGGGAGGACGACCGGGCCGCCGGCGCGGTGTCCTTCCGGTTCCGCGACGGGAGCCAGCGCAACGGCATACCTGTTGCCGAGGCTGCCGCCGAGATCCTCGCCGCGATCGCCTCCCGGACCCAGGTTTAGGTTCGGAGAGACCCCTCACCGGTCGCCGAAGCCGCCCTCTAGACTCGGGTCGTGACGTCCGACGACCCCGGCAGGGCGACTGCCGACCTTGAGAGCGCGAGCGATTTTGCGCGCGTCGAGGACGGGTTCGAGCGGTTGTGGACGCCGCATCGGATGGCCTACATCGAGGGCGTCCGGCCCACCGAGGAGGCCGGCGACGGGTGCCCGTTCTGCGCAGCCCCGCTGCGCAGCGACATCGAAGGGCTGATCGTCGCTCGCGGTGAGTTGTGCTTCGTCGTCATGAACCTCTTCCCCTACAACCCGGGCCACCTGCTCATCTGCCCCTATCGGCACGTCCCCCTCTACGTCGACCTCACCGACGAGGAGACCACCGAGTTCACGGCGATGACCAAGACCGCCCTCGCCGCACTCACCCGGACCTCGGCTCCGATGGGCTTCAACATCGGGATGAACCAGGGCCGGGTCGCCGGCGCGGGGGTGGCCGCCCACCTGCACCAACACGTCGTGCCGCGGTGGGGAGGCGACTCCAACTTCCTGCCGATCATCGGCCAGACCAAGGCGTTGCCGCTGCTCCTCGAGGACGTGCGGACGCGCCTCGCCGAGGTCTGGCCGGCCTGAGCCGCACGGTATGCCGCGCGCCCACCGGTGCGCCGCGGCACCGGGACCACACGGCGTACCCCTAGGCTGGTGGGCACCATGCCGACCCCGAGGCCCTCATGCTGAACCGACTTCTGCGCGCGTCCTGGACCAAGGTCATGACGCCGATCGCCAAGGCATTCCTCGCCATCGGGCTGACGCCCGACGCGGTGACGATTATCGGCACCTTGGCCGTGTGTGTCTCGGCGCTGGCGTTCTATCCCCGCGGGGAGTTCCTCACCGGCACGCTGCTGATCACGCTCTTCATCTTCAGCGACAACGTTGACGGGGTGATGGCCCGCCTGTCCGGTCGGCAAGGCGTCTGGGGAGCATTCCTCGACTCGACCCTCGACCGGGTCGGCGACGCGGCGATCTTCGGTGGCCTGGTGCTGTGGTTCGCCGGGCCCGGCGCCAACTGGCTGATGGCCGGGCTCGCGCTGGCATGCCTCATCCTCGGCATGGTCGTGTCCTACGCCAAGGCCCGGGCCGAAGGCCTGGGCATGACCTGCAACGTGGGGATCGCCGAGCGCGCCGACCGATTGTTCGCCGTCCTGCTGGCCACCGGCCTGGTCGGATTGGGCCTCCCGTTGTGGGTGCTGACCGTCGTCCTCGCCCTCCTGTCCGTCGCCAGTTTCATCACCGTGATCCAACGGATGGCCACGGTGCACACCCAAGCCATGGCGGCCCTCCGGGCCGACGGGGCAGGCACGGCCGGCGACTCCGGGCCGACGGAGACCTGATGGGTGGTCTGTCAGGAGTCCTGGCGACCGCTCGGGCCCGCGGCACCGTCTGGGGCTACCGCGCCGGTTGGAGTGCCGTGCGTCGGATGCCGGAGCGGGCGGCATACCGAGTCTTCGACACCGTGGCCGACGCATCGGTGCGTCGAGGCGGTAAGGGGTTGGCGCGGATGCGCGCGAACTACGCCAAGGTGCGCCCCGAGCTCGACGATGCCGCGCTGGATGCCCTGGTGCGCGAGGGCATGCGGTCCTACACGCGCTATTTCTGTGAGGCGTTCCGGCTGCCGGACTGCACCCACGACGACCTCGACCGGATGTGCCGCGCGGTCAACGACGCTGCCGTGCGTGCGAACCTCGACGCGGGGCGCTCCGCCGTGATCTTCGTGCCGCACATGGGCAACTGGGACATCGCCGGGGCGTGGTCGACCGGGCACCTGGCTCCCGTCACGACGGTCGCCGAGCGGTTGGAGCCCGAGGAGGTCTTCCGGGAGTTCTTCGAGTTCCGCGAGTCGCTCGGCATGACGATCCTGCCCCTGACCGGTGGGCCCAACCCGTTCAACGGGCTACGCGAAGCGGTGGATCGCGGCGACTTCGTGGCCCTGGTCTCCGATCGTGACCTCACGAGCAATGGCGTGGAGGTCGACTTCTTCGGCCACCGCGCCCGGATGGCCAAGGGCCCCGCGCTCCTCGCGCTGCTCACCGGCGCCCCGCTGTATGCCGCGTCGATCCACTTCGCGCCCGCGGCGCCGGGGCGTGGCGCCGCAGGCCGCGAAACCGTCGTGACCTTCTCCAACGAGATCCCGGTGCCCACCGAGGGCGACACCGCGGCCAAGGCCCAGGCGATGACCCAGGCGTGCGCGGCATACGTCGAAGGTCCGATCCGCGAGCACACGTCCGACTGGCACATGATGCAGCGGGTTTTCGTCGACGACCTCGACCCGACCCGTCTGGGGCGGTGACCAGGGTGCGGATCGGCATCGTCTGCCCTTACTCGTTCGACATCCCCGGCGGGGTGCAGTTCCACGTGCGCGACCTGGCCGAGATCCTGCGCTCACGCGGTCACACCGTGTCGGTGCTCGCCCCCGCCGACGAGGGCACCGAACTACCCGACTACGTCGTCTCGGCCGGGCGCGCCGTGCCGGTGAGCTACAACGGCTCGGTGGCGCGGCTCAACTTCGGGCTGATGACCAACGCCAAGGTCACTGCGTGGTTGGACCGTGGTCACTTCGATCTGGTCCACATCCACGAGCCGATCACGCCGAGCATCGGTGCGCTGGCCCTGTGGGCCGCCGACTGCCCGATCGTGGCGACCTTCCACACCTCGAACCTGCGCTCGCGCGCCATGCAGGTGAGCTATCCGTTCCTGCGCTCGAGCATGGAGAAGATCCTCGGGCGGATCGCCGTGTCGGAGGATGCCCGCCGCACCCTGACGACCCACTTCGGCGGTGACGCCGTGGTCATCCCCAACGGGGTGTACGTCGACCGATTCGCATCGACCCTGCCCCGGCCGCAGTGGCAGGGCCAACCAGGTCGGCCGACGATCGCGTTCCTCGGCCGGATGGGGGAGCCCCGCAAGGGGATGCCTGTGCTCGCTGCGGCGCTTCCCGCGGTACTCGCGCAGGTGCCCGGGTTGCGGTTGCTGGTGGCCGGCCCCGGCGACGCCGACGAGGTGCGCGCGGCGATGACCCCAGAGGTCGCCGCCGCGACCGAGTTCCTGGGCGCGGTTGACGACGCCGCGAAGGCCGCCCTGCTGCGCTCGGTCGACGTCTACATCGCGCCGAACACCGGTGGGGAGAGTTTCGGGATCATCCTCATCGAGGCGATGAGCGCCGGGGCCGCCGTCCTCGCCAGCGACATCCCCGCCTTCGTGCGGGTGCTCGACGGGGGAACGGTGGGGGCGACGTTCGTCAACGAGGACCCGGACGATCTGGCCCGCCAACTGGTCCGGCTGCTGCGCGACGACACCGAACGCGCCCGCCTGGCGGCGGCCGGCCGAGCCCGTGCCGACCTCTTCGACTGGTCAGTCGTGGCCGACGCGATCACGCTGGTCTACGAAACGGTGTGCGAGGGGGCGGCCGCGGCTCGAGCCATGCCTGGTCATGGGGTCCTCGGTCGCTTGCGCCGCGGCGGAAGGAGTCTGCCGTGATGGATGGTCCCAACCTGTGGATCGTGCTGGCCCTCGGCCTGGTAGCGATCGGGTGGTACTTGACCTACACCGCCGCCCGGCTCGACCGCTTGCACGCCCGGGTCCAGGGCACGCTGGCTGCTCTGGACGCGCAACTCGTCCGGCGAGCCGAGGCCACCTTGGAGTTGGCCAACGCGCGAGTCCTCGACGCCGCGAGCGCTCTCATGCTGGCCTCCGCCGCGTCCGACTCGTTGTCGGCTGCCGAGGACGAGGACACCGACGCCGACCGGCAGCGGTTCAGCAACGAGCGCGAGACGGTCGAGTCGCGCCTGTCCGAGGCCCTCGGCCTGGCCCTGACCGCCGACACACTGGCGTCCCTTCCCGGGGCGGGGGGTTTCGGCGACGACATCGTGTCGCGGGTGCGAGCCACCGGGTTGCGGGTCCAGTTGGCCCGCCGCTTCCACAACGACGCGGTGACCGATGTCCGCCGGGTCCGCCGTCAGTGGGCCGTCAAGTGGTTCCGGCTGGCCGGTCACGCCGACATGCCGCAGACCGTGGAGTTCGTTGATGCGCTGCCGCACGGGCTTCGAGGCTGACGCCGGGATGTCGGCTCCTTCCCTGCCCACGCCCTACCTCCGCCTAGACGTGGCGAAGGCCCAGGCGTCGATCGAGGCGATGGCTGCTCGGGCCCGAGCGCTCGACGTTGGGCTGCGACCCCATGCCAAGACCCACAAGTCGGTGCGGCTGGGTCGCCTGCAACTGGAGGCCGGTGCGGTCGGGCTGACTGTTGCCACGGTGGGGGAGGCCGAGGTCTTCGCGGCCGGCGGCTGCGCCGACCTCTTCATCGCCTACCCGCTCTGGGTCGACGCACCCAAGGCCCGACGGTTGGCGGCGGTGCTGGAGTGGGCCAGCGTGGCGGTCGGGGTCGACTCGACGGCGAGCCTGGACGCGATGGCCGCGCACGG
>Ga0208693_1002596_pt1 | contig 11793 bp, 10 predicted proteins | sample AD_UKC071_MetaG_FD_184438 | JGI IMG/M metagenome (GOLD analysis project Ga0208693, IMG submission 184438) | Active sludge microbial communities of municipal wastewater-treating anaerobic digesters from USA - AD_UKC071_MetaG (SPAdes) (version 2) | ecosystem: Engineered > Bioreactor > Anaerobic >... | reverse complement strand
ACGTCGCCGGCTGGGCGCACGACACTGCCACCCCGGACGGTCCGAGCGTCGAGGACCTCGTGAAGGCCACTGGGCAGCGGGTGATCGGCGCCAGTGATCGGATCCTGCAAGCCACGAAACCAACCCCAACCCTGATCGATGAAGCACTGAGCGACCTCGCGGTCGAGGTCGGACGCGGAATGGTCCCATCGGCTGCAGATGTCGAGGCAAGGGTGGACCTTGGGCCGACTGCTCCCTCAACTGTTCAGCTTCCGGCCTGGGAGTTCGCGGGCGAGCAGTCGAGTTTGCCGATCGATGTCCCTTCTGCGGCCTCGCCTGCGCAACATCCTCGTAGAACTCCAGCTGGCACCGTCCGGCGTGCGCTGTGAAGAACTCGATGACGGACAATTCGGCCGCTGCTTGAGCTCTGCCCTATTGGACCTGTACCTTATGAGATGTGTCCTATAAAGGTGCGCTGAGATTGCTGGGCCTGGGGGTGGCCGCCTTGCTGCTCGGGATTGCCCCTGCGTTCCTGGCGCCGGGCGAGGGCTACTCGTGGATCGTCCAGACGACCAGCGAGTCGGCTGCCCAAGGGGCCAGTGGTGCCTGGGTAGCCCGTCTCGGTTTCGTGACCTGGGGGCTGACGGTCCTGTGGTTCGTGGCGGACCGCAGCCGCCTCGCACAGCCGGTGCCCCGTGTGGCGCTGCGGATGTTCGGCGTCCTGCTGATGGTCGTGGCGGCGTGTTCGCACCGGCACTGGCTCCCCTCGGTGCCGTTCGACCCGGTCGAGGATCAGCTGCACTCGATCGCGGCGTCCCTGATGGGGTTCGTGTTCGTTCTGGCTTTGTTGGCGCTCGCGTTGTCCCGTTCTCGGCCCAAGGGGCTGCGCCTGCTGAACGCCGTAGGTGCGGTGGCGTCGATCGTTCTCCCGGCGCTGATGGCGGTGCTGCCCGAGTGGGCTGGGCTGTTGCAGCGGTCGATGTTCGCGATCGCGTTCGTGTGGTTCGGCGTCCAGATTGTGTCGTCGGAAAGGAGTTCGCATGTCTCTTGAGCACGCCATCTTGGGATTCCTGCACGCCCAGCCGCAGTCGGGCTATGACCTGAAGAAGAACTTCGACGCGTCCGTGAGCCACTTCTGGCCGGCGGATCAGAGCCAGATCTACCGCACCCTGAACCGGCTGGTCGCTGACGGTTGGGTGACCGTGGAGGTGATCCACCAGACTGAGCGGCCGGACCGCAAGGTGTACAGCCTCACCGGTGCAGGACGTGACGAGTTGCTGCGCTGGCTGGTCAGCGAGCTGCCGGGCTCGCCGAGCCGCAGCGCCGAGATGATCCAGGTGTTCTTCGCCGCCCAACTCAGCGACGACCAAGTGCTGGCCCTGTTCGAACGGGTCGCCGACGGATTCCGGGCCGGGCTGGCGGGCTACGCGGCGATCCCGACCGACATCGAGGACCACCCTGGCCTGACCCGGTCGCCGCGGGAGTTCTACTTCGCGATGCTCACCCTCGAGATCGGCACGATGCAGCTGCAGGCCAACCTGGACTGGATCGAAGACCGCATCGCCCGCATCCGCGCCGGCGAGATCCCCCCGTCATGACCAGGACGCCCCGTCAGGCGCCGCTGCGGCAGCGCCTCCGGCTCGCGTTGGTGTTGTTGTCGTTCCTGGCCTTCCCGCTGACGCTGAACTTCCTGTCGCCCTACCTGATCGTGGTCGGGGCCGGCCAGGGCGTCATCACGGGCAGCTTCATCCTGTTCGGCGTCCTGTTCGTGGCGTCGTTGTTCGTCGGACGCCTCTGGTGCGGTTGGCTGTGTCCCGGGGCGGGCATGGCCCAGGTGGCGACCTGGGTCAACGACGCCCCGTTCCAGGCGAAGCGCGCCGACCGGATCAAATGGGTGATCTGGACGCCCTGGATCCTGCTGATCGCCGGGCTCGCCTTCTCGGCTGGCGGGTACCGGCTGGTGGATCCGCTGTTCCAAACCGAGGGCGGGATCTCCGTGAGTGAGCCGTCCCGCTATGTCGTGTACTTCGCCGTCCTGGCGCTGTTCGTGGGGCTCGCGATCGCCTTCGGACGCCGCGCCGGCTGCCACACCGTGTGCTGGATGGCGCCGTTCATGATCCTCGGACGGAGCGTCCGCAACCGACTCGGGCTACCCGCGCTGCAGTTGGTCACCACCCCCGAGACCTGCAGCCGCTGCCGCACCTGCACCATCAACTGCCCGATGAGTCTGCCCGTCGACGAACTCGTCCAAACCGGACGCATCGAACACCCCGAATGCATCCTCTGCACCACCTGCGCCGACGGCTGCCGCAAAGGCACCATCGTCCTCACGGTCGCGAGACCACCCGTGGACAGACCCGGATTCAGTTCGTCGTCCGCCAAGCCGTGATTGAGCGCCCGATTGGAGGTGGATGGGCGAAGTCTGCGACGCGCGTTGGAGCGGACCTGATGGGGGAACCCCTACCGGTCCTCTCGGACAGCCTTGCTGAACCTTCGGCAGACGTACACGCGTCGGAAACGGCTCCGCAATTCCCGCTCGTCGGAGATCAACCCGTGAGCGAAGGCCATCACTGGGCCGTGCAGTGGAGGTGGAGCGGACCAATCGTCGTTCGAGTCGTCGCTGCCCTTATAGACGTGCAGATATTGTTCAGACTCTTCAAATCCACGCGCTCGATACCAGGCAAGGGTTGAGGCATCCTCGCGGGTCCAGGCGTCTAGCAAGGTCACGCTGCGAGGGAGACACCTTTCTGCCTCCGCGAGGATTCGAGAACCGATGCCGCGGCCCTGCTCGTCAGGGTGAACAGCAATGGTTTCGATGGTCGCGAGCGAGCCCACGATCTCTACATCGATGAGCCCAATCACGGTCTCGCCATCTGCGGCGATGAGTTGAATTGCTGGACTGTCGGGGCGGGACTGCCAGACGTCGTCGTAGTAGCAGGTATGGAGGAACGATAGGACGCGGCACCTCAGCCAGGATTCGAGGTCGCTTGGCTGATAGGGACGAATTTTGGGCATGGCTGCTCCCGGTGAGAACTGGATGGGTTGGAGACACCTCAGGACCGGGACATGCTCGGCATGCTAGCAAACGCGGTTGGGAACGGCCGCGACTGGCTTTCCGTCGAGGCGGCTCCCCACGTTGTCGCCGCCGATTCGTCAGAAGCGATTGCCCCCTGTGCTCGCCATCATCGGACAGGCGTTGGCAGGGTCCTCGGCTGTGAGTCTGGGTGTGGCCATCCCCGGTACTTTCGTACCGTTTTCGGGGAGCACTGTCGACATTGGGTCTGGTTCGACTTACCGTGCGGGAATCCCTGGTGGGATGTCTGACCGCTTTACCTGTCCCAAGTTCATGGGCGGGGCTTCGGCAGAAGTCGTTTCCTCGTTCGGCATCGCGTGGCGCTGTGGGCGTCTGCGTACCCCTGTTAGCCCGACTAGCGCGCGTTGCAGCCGCAGGAGCGGCGAATCACCAGGGATGCCGGGTCTGCGATGCGGGTGGCTTCCGTGCCACGCAGCAGCAGGTCGACGGCTTCGGTCGCCATGACGCTCATCGAGGACCCTGCCGAGGTCAGGGGCGGCACGGTGAACTCGGCCTCCGGCGAGGCGTCGAAGGCGGCGACCGCCAGATCACCGGGCACCGAGACGCCGGCCTCGTAGAGCCCCGCGAGCAGGCCGGTGGCCTGCTGATCGGACGCCGCGAAGACGGCCGTCACCCGCGGCTGGTGGGCGAGCACCTCGGACGCCGCCTCGCGTCCGCCGGCCATCGACCAGCGCGTCCGCACCACCACCGGCTCGGCCAGGCCCAGTTCGCGCAGCACCGAGCGGTAGGCCTGTTCACGCTGGTCCTGCTGCTCGGCGGTCGAGCCGATGACCAGGGCGATGCGTTCGTGGCCGTGGTCGACCGCCAAGTGCCGGACAGCCGCACGCGTCCCCTGCTCGTAGTCGGGCCACACACCCGAGAACGGTCCCGCGGCACCGGCGATGCTCATCACGACCACAGGGGTGCTCAGCGCCGTCAGCGCCCTCATTCCCACCGGCGTCGGCAGCGAAGCGCTGATGATGCCGGTTGCCATCAGCCCACTGACCCGATCGACGATCACCTCGTTACAGTGCCCACCGGGCTGGCCCTGCGTTTGCACAAGCACCAGTCCGAGCCCACGTTCCTGGACGGCGTCCTCGACCGCCCTGGCTAGCGCCGCAAAGTAGGGGTTCTGCAGGTCGGGCACGAGCAAGGCGACGAGGTCGGCGCGCCCCGTGGTCAGCCACCGCGCGGGGGCGTTGGGCCGGTAGCCGAGCTTGGCGATCGCGTCCAGTACTCGCTCCCGGGTGCCTTCGGCGACCGGACGCGGCCCGTCGTTGACCACGTAGCTCACGACCGCCGCGCTGACACCGGCCAGGCGCGCCACGTCGTTGCGGGTCGCGCCCCGCTCGGTCACCCCGTCCACTGCCATTGCTCGCCCCTGCCGGCTCCGTCCCCAGGGTCATGCTAGTGGTCGGTCAGACGACGGCTTCCGCGAGGAAGAGCACTGCGCTGTCGGGGTTCACCGGCGCCTGCATCAGCCCGACGGTGGCGAGCGCCGCCCCGGTCAGCTCGACCCCGACGACCCCGTCGGACGCCAGTGCCATCGGCCGACCGGCGGCGAGGGCGTCCAACTCGTCGGTGGTGTCTTGCCGGACACCCCACCAGGCCGGTGGCTTCAAGCCGGTGGGCGGGTAGTCGAGCAGCACCGGACGCACCCGGTAGCGCCGCGCCGGATCGAGGCCCGGGAAACGGAGGCGTCCGAGCAAGGCGACGTCGGAGCGGCCGACGGTGGCGAACGAATAGATGGCCGTGCCGCGGTCGGGCGCGACCACCGCGGATCCCATCACCGAGTCGTCAGGCAGATCGATGCGCACGAGATCGCCGCCGTTGAGCAAGGCGCGGTGCTGCTTGTAGAACGCAATCCACGCGGCCAACTGGACGCGCTCGGCGGCGGACGCCTGCCGCAGGTCCCACTCGATGCCGAGGTGGCCAAACAGCGCGGTCGCAGCCCGGAAAGCCAGCTCGTGCTGGCGTCCCGTCGTGTGCGACTTGTGGGACGCGATGTGGCTGCCCATCATCTCGGGCGGGATCAGCTGGGTCGTCCAGCGGTGCATCAGCTGTCGTTCGTGGGGGTCAATGCAGTCCGAGACCCAGACGCGATCGGTGCGCTGCAGCACCCCCAGGTCGACCCGGCCCCCGCCAGACGAGCACGACTCGATCTCGAGCCCCGGAAAGCGGGCCTTGAGCTCGTCCATGAGCCGGTAGGTCGCGAGGGTCTGGGCGTGCACCGCCGGTCGCCCCCCGGGCTGGGTGCCGGCGTCGATGAGGTCGCGGTTGTGGTCCCACTTGATGTAGCCGATGTCGTAGGACGACAGCACCGCCACCAGTTGGTCGCGCACGTGGTTGTAGCACTCGGGAATCGACAGGTTCAGCACCTGTTGGAAGCGCGACAGCACGGGCTGCCGGTCGCCGGTGGCCATGATCCAGTCAGGATGCGCTCGGGCCACGTCGGAATCCGGATTGACCATCTCGGGCTCGAACCATAGCCCGAACTGCATGCCGAGGCCCCGCACGTGGTCGACCAACGGGCCGAGGCCGTTCGGCCACACCTCGGGCGAGACCACCCAGTCGCCGAGGCCGGCGTGATCGTCGCGGCGCGCGCCGAACCAGCCGTCGTCGAGCACGTACCGTTCGACGCCTACCTCGGCGGCGATGTCGGCCAGCTCGGTGAGCACGGCGAGGTCGTGCTCGAAATAGACGGCTTCCCACACGTTCAGCGTGACGGGTCGGTCGGCTGACGGGTGTTGTGGACGCCCCCGCAGGTAGCGATGGAAGCGTCGCGCCACCTCGTCGAGGCCGTGGCCGTACGAGGCGTACAGCCACGGCGAGCAGTAGGCCTCGCCCTGGCCCAGCACCACCTCGCCGGGCAGCAGCAGCTCGCCGCCGCCGAGCACCTGCTCGCCGGTCGAGAGGCGTTCGGCGTAGTGGGTGTGGTTGCCGCTCCAGCCGACATGCACCCCCCACACCTCACCCGCGCCGAACGTGAAACCCGGGACGCCCGCGTGCAGCACGGTGGCGGCGTCCGCGCCGGTGCGTCCCTTGCGGCCCTCGCGCAGATGAGTGCCCACCGTGAACTCGCGCCGCTGGGGGCTGCGTTCGCGGCCCCAACGTCCGGCGAGGTCGAACAGGTCACGAGCCACCGACGGCACCGGCAGCGCCAGCACCAGATCGTGGACGGCGTACGCCTCGGGCGCCAGATTGGTGACCTCGGCCTGCGTCCGGACGACCCCGCCGGTCAGCAGCTCCACCCGTACCACGAGCCCAAGCTGCGCGACGGCGTCCTCGGCCTCGACCTGCAGCACCCCGACGCCCGACTCGACCAGGCGTGGGGCAGGGCCGGTGGCGTCCAGCAGCTCGCCGTTGAGGCGCAGGGCAGTCGTGGTGAAGCGCGGCGACCAGGAGCCTCCCGATCGGGTACCTGACAAGCCCGGACGCCCCACCCAGCCGGTGTGGTGCTCGGGCAGAAGCGCCACCCGGACGGGCTCGTCGACGACGTTCGCGACGATCGGCGCCACACCACCCAGCCGCAGAGCGGCGGCGTCCGCCGGGGTCAGCGGCCCAGGGTCGGCGCCCCAGTGCAGCACGGACGGCAGGAGGCCGTCGGTGAGGTCCAGCAGTAGCAGGACGCCCTCGGCTCGCAGCGCCACGTACGCGTTCGTTTGGGGCATGGTTCGTCTTCCTGTGGTGGCGGATGGGTCGGTCATGAGGGCTCGCCCCCGGCCGGCGGGCAACCGCACGACGACCGGAGGACGATGTCGAGGCCGAACTCGCGGTGCGCGGGCTCAGGGTCGGCCAGAAGCTGCCAGGCCGCCCTGCTCATCTGGTCGAGCGGCTGGCGGGCGACGGTCAGCGGGGGCCAGGTGTAGGCCGACGGGATCGTGCCGTCGAACGAAACAATCGCAACCTGCCCGGGCACGTCGATGCGGTGCTCATGGAATGCCCGCAGCACCCCGACGGCCTGCCGGTCGGAGGCCGCGAAGACGGCGTCCGGCAGGGTGCCGCGGGTCAGCAGTTCGCGGCCGCCGAGGTAGCCGCCCTGCCAGGTAAACGGCACGCGAACGATGGTGTCCGCGGGCAGGCCGGCCTCGGCGAGGACGGCCCGCCACGCCTTCTCGCGCGGATCGGGCGCGCCAAAGCCCTCGCCGATGACCAGCGCAACGCGGCGGCGTCCGTGGTGGTGGGTGAGGTGTCTGACGAGGTCGCGGGCGCCTTGGGCGGCGTCCGTGCCCACGGTGCGGAAACCGGCGATGGGCTCGTCGCTGTGGATGAACACCACCGGGACGCCCCCGGTGTGGGCTGCCGTCAGCGCCTCGGGACGCCCCCACGTCGAGGCGATCAGCAGTCCGTCCACCTGGCGCGCCAGGAGGTTGCCGATCAGCCGCGCCTCCAGCGCCATGTCGCCGCGGCAATCTGCGATCAACAGCTGCTGGCCGTGCTCGGTCGCCACCTTCTCGAGTTCGAGCGTGTACTCGGCGAAGAACGGGTTGAGGCTGTCAGCGACGATGAGCCCGACCATGCCGGTCGATCCGGACGCGAGCGCCCGGGCTGCGTCGTTGGGCTGGTAGCCCAGCATGCGCATCGCTTCGCGCACCCGCGTGGCCGTGGCCGGGGCGACCTGGCGCGGCCCGGCGTTGACCACGTAGCTGACGACGGCCGTGCTGACGCCCGCGAGTCTGGCCACGTCCGCGCGGGTGGCCCGGGAGGAGCGGGCGGCTCTGCGTCCGGTGAAGTCGGAGACGCCGGGACCGGGCAGGGCGTCCGAGGTGGTCAACACGACAGCTCACCCCTTTCCCGACGGATACGGCGGCGCCAAATCTACACGCATAGATTTCCCCGTCAAGCCTCAAAGTTAACTATTGCGCTGCCAGAATCTACGCGTGTAGAGTCCGCGACATTACAGCCCCATGCAAGGCCGCAGAGGAAGGACGAAGAGGTGACGAGCACAGCAGCAGCACCCCGGGCCAAGCGCCAATCGCGCACCGTCAGCTTCAACACGCCGAGCGTCCGGAAGGACCTGGGCACTGCCCTGGTCTTCATCGCTCCGGCCGCGATCGGGTTCGCAGTCTTCTACCTCTACCCGACGCTCAACGGCTTCTACTTCAGCCTCACGAAGTACAACTTGTTGGGCACCCCGAAGTTCATCGGCTTCGACAACTTCGCGGCGATCTTCTCCGACAAGCTCTTCTACAACGCCCTCGGCGTGACCATCGAGTACGTGCTGCTCAACATCGGCTTCCAGACGGTGATCGCCGTGGGGCTGGCCGTGCTCATGCACCGGCTCACTCAGTCAACAATCCTGCGCGGCATGCTCCTGCTGCCCTGGCTGATCTCGAACGTCATCGCGGCCATGCTCTGGTTCTGGCTGCTCGACTACCAGATCGGCCTGGTCAACAACTTCCTCGCCTGGACCGGCGCCAACCGCATCCCCTTCTTCGGCGGCGAGGCCTGGGCGATCCCGACGATCGCCTTCGTCAACGTATGGCGGCACATGGGCTACACGGCCCTACTGGTGTTCGCGGGGCTGCAGGCGATTCCGACGTACGTCTACGAGGCGGCGGCCATCGACGGCAGCTCGGAGTGGAGCTCGTTCTGGCGCATCACGCTGCCGCTACTGCGCCCGGTGATGGCGCTGGTGCTCGTGATGACGGTGACCGGGTCGTTCCAAATCTTCGACACCGTCTCGGTGACCACGAAAGGTGGCCCAGTGAACGCGTCGCGCGTGCTGCAGTACTACATCTACGAGAAGGGCTTCGCCCAAGGCCAGTTCGGCTACGCCAGCGCCCTGTCGGTGATCTTGTTCTTGATCCTCGCCTTCTTCGCGATCGTCCAAATGCGCCTGCTGCGTGCCGGCGAGTCCGACCTGGCCTGAGGAGTCCACGATGACTACCGCTCCAGCCCCCAGCACCACCACCGCTTCCCGCACCGCGCCGGCTGCACGTCAAAGGCGTCCACTCAGCATCGGACGCCTCGCCGCCTGGGCCGCACTGATCGCCGTGATCGCACTGTCGCTATTCCCGTTCCTGTGGATGATCAGGACGGCCCTCTCGACGACCAAGTCGCTCGCCACGAACCCCTACTCGCTGCTGCCGGTCGACTTCACCTGGGGCGCGTTCCGCCGCGTGCTCGGCCTATCTACCGCGGCGCAGTCGGTCGCCGAGGGTGGCTCGGGTGCGTCTGTCAACTTCTGGATCTATCTCCGCAACTCACTGATCTACTCCACGGTCGTGACGGTCGGCCAGGTGTTCTTCGGGGCGCTCGCGGCCTACGCCTTCGCCCGGCTGCACTGGCCGGGTCGCGACAAGGTGTTTGCCCTGTTTCTCGCCGCTCTTCTCGTGCCGCCGATCTTCACGAGCCTGCCCAACTTCATCCTGGTGAAAAACCTGGGGCTGATCAACACGATGCCCGGGCTGGTGCTACCGACGTTCCTGATGACCCCGTTCGCGATCTTCTTCCTGCGGCAGTTCTTCCTCGGCATCAACCGCGAGATCGAGGAATCGGCCCAACTCGACGGCGCCGGGCATTGGCGGACGTTCTTCCAGATCATCCTGCCGATGTCCACCGCGCCGATGGCCACGCTGGCGATCTTGACGTTCATCGGCACGTGGAACGACTACTTCTGGCCGCTGCTGGTCGGCGGCACAGAAGACAGCCGGGTGCTCACCGTGGCCCTGGGTGTCTTCCGAAGCCAGACCCCACAAGGCAGCCCCGACTGGGCAGGGCTGATGGCAGCGACCCTGATCGCAGCCCTACCGGTGCTGCTGCTGTTCATCGCCTTCGGAAAGAAGGTCATCAACTCGATCGGCTACTCCGGCAGCAAGTAGCCCCCGCTCTCGTACGCAACGGGCAGCCGGCCCACCGCGTCCCGAAGGAAACACCCGACCCCTACCCAACCGCACCAACGCGCCCGCAAGAGACAGCAACCAAACACCTACTGATCGCATCGATCACCTGTTGAAAGGAACACCCGGATGGTCCACTCATCGAAGCGGAAGCTGGCCCTGGTCAGCGCCATGACCGCCTTCGGCCTCACCTTGACCGCCTGTGGAGGCGGCACGGCCACCACGACCGCACCCGCGACGGGCGGCTCGTCTTCGAGCTCGCAGGCCGCGCCGGCCGCGTCCGGGGAGGTCAACTACTGGCTGTGGGACGCCAATCAGCTGCCTGCCTACCAGACCTGCGCGGACGACTTCCACAAGGCCAACCCGAACGTCACCGTCAAGGTCACCCAATACGGCTGGGACGACTACTGGGCCAAGGTCACCAACGGCTTCGTCGCCGGCACCGCCCCCGACGTCTTCACCAACCACCTGTCGAAGTACCCCGAGTTCGTCACCAACAGCCAACTCGAGCCCCTCGACTCCTACATCAGCGCCGACGGCGTCAAGACCGACATCTACCAGCCTGGCCTGGCCGACCTGTGGGTCGCGCAAGACGGGAAGCGCTACGGCCTGCCGAAGGATTTCGACACCGTCGCCATCTTCTACAACGACAAGCTCGTCCAAGACGCCGGCCTCACCGGGGACGCCCTCGGCAAGCTGACGTGGAACTACGACGACGGCGGCACGTATGAGAAGGCCATCGCCCACCTGACCATCGACACGAACGGCAAGCGCGGCGACGAGGCAGGCTTCGACAAGACCAAGGTGAAGGTCTACGGCCTGGGCCTCGACGGCGGCTCCGGCGGAGGCAACGGCCAGACCCAGTGGAGCATGTACTCCGGCACCACCGGCTGGCAGTTCACCGACAAGGCGACGTGGGGCACGAAGTACAACTACAACGATCCCAAGTTCCAGAAGACCATCGCTTGGATGCGCCACCTCATCGACAAGGGCTACATGCCTTCACTGGAGGCAGTTACCGGTCAGAGCTCGGCGGACATCTTCGCCGCCGGCAAGTACGCGATGATCACGCAGGGCTCGTGGATGATCGGCCAGTTCTACGGCTACAAGGACATCAAGGTGGGCCTCGCCCCGACGCCGACCGGCCCCGAGGGCAAGCGCGCCTCGATGTACAACGGCCTCGCCGATTCGATCTGGGCCGGCTCCAAGAACAAGGCGGCCGCAGCCAAGTGGGTCGAGTACCTCGGTTCCCCCGCTTGCCAGAACGTGGTCGGCGCCAAGGGCGTCGTGTTCCCGGCCATCCCCAGCGGCACGCAGGCCGCCCAGGACGCCTTCAAGGCCAAGGGCATCGACGTCTCGGCCTTCCTGGTGCACACCACGGAGAAGACGACCTTCCTGTTCCCGATCACCGACCACGCCTCGCAGATCAACCCGATCATGCAGGCCGCCGTCGACTCGGTCTTCACAGGGAAGGCGGACGCCGCCAGCCTCACGGCGGCGAACGATCAGGTGAACGCCCTCTTCGGCAAGTAGCCGTTCAACACCCCCGAGCATCATGCCGTAGGCAGACCGGGGCGCGGTGGGTCAGGTTCTCGGCACCTGACCCACCGTGCGGTTGCATCTCAACGGCGACTCTGGAGTGCCCCACGACGAACTGCCGGCGCAGGGTCGTTGCGGCCAGGACCATCCGAGCGCACAACTGTTCGTACTCATCGCACACCTCGAGGGCGAGGTTGGAGCGGTTGCCCTCCCGGCTGTTCGCACCGGCGTCGAACTAGTACGGGCGCTCGAGGGGCGACAGGGCCAGACCCGTGGACAGCGTCCGAGTCCAACCCACCGGCGCCGTACCCGGCCGTGATGAAAGGCGCAGTTGGCCATCGGAGCGCGGACCCTCACCGT
>Ga0208693_1002588_pt1 | contig 11833 bp, 15 predicted proteins | sample AD_UKC071_MetaG_FD_184438 | JGI IMG/M metagenome (GOLD analysis project Ga0208693, IMG submission 184438) | Active sludge microbial communities of municipal wastewater-treating anaerobic digesters from USA - AD_UKC071_MetaG (SPAdes) (version 2) | ecosystem: Engineered > Bioreactor > Anaerobic >... | reverse complement strand
TTCTTTCTTTAATAGCATAATGTCCACAATCGTCGCTACCTCCGTCAATTTCTGGGCTCACTCCTTCGCTCTGGTTTAATGTTGCTCATCAGAGCATCAATTAAGGGGTGAGCCTTGTTTTACCTGCTATGTAAATTGCAGGTGGACGACTTTTCGTGACTATTTATGCCGATTTTATACTGACCATTAACATTCTTTTCTGTCCTTCCAGCTGTAGTATCCACTGAGGGATACGTCAAGGTGTCTGCCCACTTCGCCGCCGCGTATTCAGGATGTGACTCTATAAACATGTATTTTTCTCTGGCTTTTACTTTTGGTTCTTGGCGAAATAGGCCGCAGCTTTTTTTAACATGTCACGCTCAATTTTCAATTCGGCGTTCTCAAGCTTTAATGCCCGGTTTTCCTCTTCCATCGTTGCAAATTGCGTTTTTTCTCCTTCTGGGTTGTACTTTTTCCTCCAACGGTACAGAAGGCTCACACTGATCCCAAGATCACCCGCTATCTCTTTAACTGTTTTGTTGCTCGCATAACTCAGCTTAACCGCATTCTTTTTAAACTCGTCGTCATATCGGTGTCTGGTTTTTGACATGGCAAACTACTCCTTTGTCACTTCGTTTTTATCTTACCAGACTATCCGAAATTATAGCACCGACCCTAGCCCGGCTGGTGCGTCAGGCAAACCTGGTTGGGGTCCACCGGAGAAGACTGAAAGGGTGTACAAAGCGGGATCCTTCGCGACCGTCTTTTCCCGACCTGGTTCAGCGGTCTTTCACAGCGGCTGCCCCCAACCAGCTGTGGGTGGCAGATATTACGCAACACGCTACCGGTGAAGGGTGGCTTTACCTGTCGGTAGTTCTAGATGTATTCCCCAGGGCGGTTGTAGGCTGGTCCATGGGTGAGCGCCCGACAGCGGATTTGGTTGTAGATGCCTTGAATATGGCTACCTGGAACCGTAGGCCCGGCAAAGGGCTGATTCATCATTCCGACCATGGTGCACAATACACTTCGTTAGTAATTTAGTTGGCGGTTGCAGGATGCTGGCATACTTGGCTCTATGGGCTCTGTTGGTGATGCCTTGGACAATGCTGTCGCTGAAAGTTTCTATGCCACGCTGCAGACTGAGCTGCTTGACCGCTATACCTGGCCAACTCGTCAATGCCTCCGATCTGCGATCTTTGAATATATCTAGTGTTTCTACAACCGCAGGCGGCGACATTCCGCCCTAGGATATCTATCCCCAGCCGAATTCGAAGAGAGGTGGTTCAAACAAGAGAAATTAAAAGAATCAGCATGAAAATCAAGCCCCGTTGTACCCACCGAACCGGATCAACTCCACTTTTACATACATACCAATTCTTGTGCGGTTACAGTTGTAGTAAGCGCCCCAGCAACATTCATACGCCCTACCGTACTCTTTGCCTTGCTGGTAAAATTTAATAACAAGCTCGTTACCAAATTTTTTGGCACCCGGCTTGGCAACGAAAGGGGTTCCATTAGGAGTGGTTAAATTAATTTCTTTTACAACACTTAAGTAATCCTATGCTTCACGAAAGGTCTTTTTTACGTCAACCTTTCCTTGATGGAAATGGGCTTCAATTTCCATCTGTTTTTTCCTCCCACGAAACCCCAATATATGTTGACATGCTTCTTTACGTTACAGAAGAGATTAGGTTACGGCCTGTTATACAATAAATTCTACTTTATCAATTCAATGTCACTTTTTTCTTTAAACACAGCTTCCCGAAGCCTTCTGTAATATTTAAAAAATGTTTCCCCTGCTGTGTACATCTCATAGATGGAGCCAATGGACCATGCCTCCATCCAGCTTCTGAGTTCCGGTTCATGCTTCATCAAACTGTTCAGTCGAGTTAAATCTTTGGACTTAAGAATCATAACCACTTTGCGGTAATTAAATTTTCTGGCATGGGACAGCCGATCCTTTGCTTCAGTTAAATTACCAGATATCTGAATCTCAATTGCTATTTCGGGATTTTTGCCGTTAAGCCAGGCCACATCTAATTCGTAAGCATGTCCAGGAATTATGCGGTGTCTGGTCTGGGTATTATAATCCATCCACGAGCCGATTTGTTCAAGCATTTCACCAATCCGATCGTGAAGGGAATTGGTTTGCAAGGGTAATTCCAAAATTGCCTTCTCGTAATCTTCCTCTGTCATATTTGCTTCAGTTTCTGATTCATTACTTGTTCTTGCTCGGGAGCTGATTATTTTCTTCATTTCCGATTCTATGAGCTTAAAATCATCTTCGGGTATTACTTTGATACTACCCTGAAAATGGGCACCCCAGTACTCCTTGTTTTCAACAAAGGCTAAATCACTGACAAGTTTTTTAGCATCTATCAGTTCATCATCATTTAAAACAATGTCGGGTTTTTGTTTTCTTCTTGCCGGCCAGGACTCATCTTCGTCTGTCCACAATTTTGATTCATCTTCGTAATAGTCCCCAATAATAGTAGTGGTCGCCCCAAACTTTTGTGCCCTCATGATATAGACAACTACCCTATCCCCTATATTCATTTTCTGAACTTGTTTTCTAAACCTGTAGGGTACCCCTTGCGTACTAAAGCCAAGGACTTCACGATCATGTTTGAAGTTCTCAGGAGATGTAACGATTAACCAATATTTCATGCGCATACCTCCGGAGGTACTTCTGCAATTTCAGTTATAGTCTCTTGCTTTTTCAAAATCCAAAGGTCATTATAGACCATGACAGATTCTTATTCTGTTTTACGACATTCGACATGAATGGTAAAATATCCTACCATGGGTTGAAAATTGGTGTCCGAGGCAAAGGTAAATTCAGTCTATCTAGCATAATATCAACCTAAATGAGATGCGCCTTTTTAAGAATATGGGTGTCAGGATCCCCGATTACTTCGTGAGCACATCACGTATACACCCTATGCCACCGGTAACCGTGCCGTTTTAACACCGCTAATTCTTTGGAACTCGCTTGCCAGACAGTTATATAAGCCCCGTGGGATCCGATGCCCAAAATCCAATTCGCACCTGGCTGCAATTTCTGTGCACTTCACGAGCAACCGAAACATTTCTGAAGTCGGCTGCACTGTTTCTACCCTATTATTGTCATCGCCAAAAAACAGGGCCATCTGTTTAATCAAATAATAAAACTCCGGATTATCTTTAATAAAATGGGAACCTGTGCTGCCGTTGTCGTGATATAGGTTTGTCTCTGGAATTCTTTTGTTCCGCATTCCCAAATCGTTGCAATGATCTATCAGATATTTGTTCACATATTCTGCCGGGAAGCGATGAACCATGCCCCTGTAAACCAAGTTGAAATAATCTGCTGAAGGCTTGAATTCTTTCAATGCTTTATCAACTACTGTATAGGTAAAGACATCCACCTGTTCAAAACCAAGTTCAATTTTAAAGCCATCTTCGCGCCTGTAACAATGGGGCGCCCCTTCTCTTCTATCCAATGCAGAAACTGCTTCTTCCGGAATGTCATAGACTACCCCTAAAACATAATCATCGGCAGAATCAATAACATCCAGAACACAACCACCCCAATTTGTTGACCGCCTTGTAAAAGCAAGGCGGTAGCCGTTAAGCCTGCCCACACCACAGATGTGAAAATCCGCTTCGCATTCTGCGTTCTTTAGGGTGCCTTTGAATGATTCAACATTTACGCAACTACCATAAGCAAAATACTTTTTCCTCATCTCAACGCACCTTCCTTCTGAATAAATTTTCTCCAGTCCCCACCCGGGATCTCAATCCCGTTGTTTTCTGCATATGCTTCGTCACAAAAAAGATATACCCAGCATTCTACCCTTTCCCCACTTTCTAACGCCACCGTCCTTGTCTCCCTTTCATAAAGGTTATCTGTCCCCCCTTCCTCAAAGCCCTCCAACCTATCCAGTTTTTTCAGAACATCTTGATCATTTAACTCCATGACTTCACCTTTTATAACTCCCCCGCCATCAACTAATGCAGGGTAGCCTTGAGGCAGGTGATAGAGTCGTCCAATTGTTTCCCCTTTCATTATGCGGCTTACATGCCCCTTAAGGTAGTTGTCATAATTCGCAAAACCTTTCATCAACGTCCCATAAACGAACACCCAGCGAATTTGGCTTTTTGATTCGCCCCTGTCAGGATCCACTCGATTTCCGCCTCCCTTTTTGGCTTAATAAAAGAAAAACCCTTTCTTAGTGGCTGTATCAATCTTCAAAAACATTTTATCGCCATAACAAGAAAAGGACCATGAAGCCGGGCTTCATTTTACAATCAGTAGATATCTTCGGCACTGCCTGCTACCTTAATAAGGGAGTCAAGCTTCAGAATGTATGTCTCGCCTTCTGCGCAGACTGTTATCTCTTCTGTACTACTATTGTAATTTTTAATTATGCAGCCTGTCAGAATCACGTTCTTACCCTGGTTGTTTTCATATTCAATAACACATTCTTTGCCGTTTTTAAGATAGTCTAAAACATTGCCGGAGCCTATCGCATAGGAGCATTCAATCTCAGTGCTAAACAGGCCCTCGCGATTGCGGTGCTCCAGTTCCCTGTACCATGAGATATCAATTGAAAGGATATCCGATACCTGTTCGATTCTTCTTCTGGCATAATCCGATAGTTCATTCCAAATATTTGCCGCTACCCTGACTGCATATTCTTTGTAGGCGTCGTTTTTAGCCATGTGTCGCAATCCTTGTAATACCATCACCACTTGGGTTAGATTTAATGCCAGGAATATAGGATGAACCGTAGATTTGAACTCAACAACTCCCTTGTCTCTTTCAACCCCATTTATTAGGATTTTCTGACCCATAATAGAGGTACGACCGTCTCGTAATTTATTCAGGTCTTCCTCTATTGTTCTATCGCTAATCCAAAGTTTTTCTTTTAAATAGGCAATGCCACGCCCCTTTTCGTGCAGTTCTTTCACTATATACATCTGCCTGTCGAACTCGGAAGAAAAAGTAGGCGGAAATATTACCGGTATATCTATTTGGTATTCCCTCTTGATGAATCTAACAAAATTTCTATACACATTCACCGCGGTGCTTTTGTCCCTGGTATAAGACATCACAGAACCCTTTATCGCAACAGCTACTGCTTCTTGCACGTCTGTAACCGCGATCTCGCTGTTAACAAAATGCGTAATCATATCCTGGGAAAGAAACGCAAATTCGCTCGGTTGGTTGCTTCCCTTTTTCCGTGCGCCGCGTGTGTAACCCAAAAGGAGTCTTTCAACCACGCTTAAGTCATCATGGTGATATTTCAAAGAGTTATCTTCCAAGAATTTTACGATAACCTCATATACTGTATCGCCCAACATAAACACCTACCCTTTTCACAGGTCGTACCAGGCATGACTTATTGAAATGCGGCAATGAATTGAGCGGTGTCCCCTGCCCCACAGACAGACTAAACACATAGATAGCTTAATAAATCTTAGAATTCCTTGGTATTTCACTAAGCTGCACGATAGTTGTAATAATACTCCTCCGGCGTGAGATACCCATTTGATTCGTGTAACCTAACCCGGTTGTAGAATATCTCGACATATTCAAATACCGCAGCACGCGCTTCGTCGCGAGTTCTAAAACGTTGGCCAAACAGCCATTCATATTTCATCTTGCCCCAAAAGGCCTCCATCGGCGCATTATCCCAACAGTTACCTTTCCGAGACATGCTGCATGTAAAACCATAGCTTCTTAAAAGAGCCTGATAGTCATGGGAGCAATACTGGCTGCCCCGGTCGAAGTGGAGCAACACACCGCTGGGCTTCCCTGAACGCAGCCAGGTGCTTTCCAGAGCGTTTATTACAAGTTCTTTGGTCATCCTCTCACTCATTGATAAACCGACTATTATTTGGCCGTACAAGTCCATCACTGCGGCTATGTACAACCAACCCTCATCAGTCCACAGATAGGTAATATCGCTCACCATCTTCTGGTTGGGCTTATCAGCATCAAACTCGCAGTTAAGGATATTTTCTGCAATGGGCAGGCTGTGTTTAGAGTTGGTCGTAGCTTTAAATTTCCGCGCCACTTTTGAGCGTATGCCGGCCTCTCTCATGAGCCGCTCAACACGCTTGTGGTTAACATTCTTCCATTGCGGCGAAGCTCTGCCGTAATTTTCCTGTGCCGTAGGCCCGGCCGCTATCTTTATGTATCTTTTTAATCTGCTCCATAATAGCCTCGTTTTCTTTTTCTCTATTGCTTTGCGGCCGTTTATCCCATGCATAGAAACCGCTTCTTGATACCTCAAGAACCATGCACAGCTTCGCAACCCGGTATTTGTGACGGTTGGCCTGGATAAATTCGAACCTTTTTACTTCTGGTTCTTCGCGAAGTAGGCCACCGCTTTTTTTAAGATCTCGTTCTCCTCACGCAAGTCACGATTTTCCCGCTCGAGTTTCCTTACTCGCTTGTCCTCTGGGCTTAATCTCCCGCTCCCGGGAAAAGGCACCACCGATTTATCCCGGTATCGCTTAACCCAACCATACATGGTGTTCTCATTAACACCCAGGTCAGCAGCCACTTTCAATAACGCCTCACCTGTCCTCTCGATCCTCCGCACAGCCTCCATCTTAAATTCTGCACTATACTGCTTTGCCATTTCCTTTTCCCCTTTCTGATGTCCAGTTTACCATGTGTTTCTACTGTCCATCAAAGGGGGTACGATCCATAGGTAGGCTAAAACCCGTTTTATCTGGTGTAATACCACATTATAACTATACAGGTTGGGGGTATGTATATACAATAAATCCTTATCACCTGTCCCTTTTATATACTCTACCTGCTATTTTGTTTGATTACCTGCACATTTTCAAGGACCTTAGCGTTGCGCAACTTTTATTGGTGACATCTTACAGGCACGGTGCACGCAACATTGTGCCAGGGCCTTTTAATTTATTTATGGCCAATCGATACAGCTTTCCGTGTTATCTGGTCTACATCTTGAAAGTCGCTCAATTGCTTTTGCTGTCCCCTTAACTACTCCATATTTTTGGATAGCTAGAGCTGCATATTCGGAGCAAGTAGGATAAAATCTACACTGACCGGGCCCAACCCATCGGGAGAAAAAGCGCTGATAGAACCGAATCAAAAATATTGCGCTATACTTCATGTATAACTTCCTCCCGTTCTATAGCCTCCGAGCCACATTCCGGGCATTTATTTACTATGTCTTTTATGTTTGACTTCGGCAAACACCCGCCGCAGCACGTCATATCTTTACCGGCATCCTGCATTTTTTCCCCAAAATTTTTAACAGCGTCAGCTTTCCCATAGTACCACACATGTCCACAGGCCTTACAAGTAGCTTTAGTTTCTTTGATTTTCCGTACCATTCCCCTTTCCCTTCTTTAAAATATTATCTACTGAAGGGTAGTTAAAATCACTCTCAACTAGATTACATTTACCTGTTTCAGCTTGTCCTATATTTTATATGCCCTGTAAGCACAAAAAAGCCCTTAGAAGGCAAATAAGCAATTCTAAAGGCTTTTCTACTGCGTTGGAAAACTCCTGTGCATCTTCTTCTTGTAATTCTTCTAATGCCTTCCTTTTTCCAATATCTCCTATTGTATTGTATTCTTGTAAGGTGCTAATTATTTATTCTCCCACTACATCTGTTATATAAAACTTTCCGTTCTTAAACTCATAAGCATATTTCAAATTTCTATTATTATACTCATCTTTCCAAAATACTGCTGCTTCACTTACATCCTCTACCCCTTTATCCGCCAATGTTGCAACTATATCATCAGAATACATCCTCATCATTTCATTAGCTGTCTTTCTCCTGTTCTTGCGTTCAAACTTTAACCTTACTAAGGCAACATAATAACCTTCTTCATCTCTTCCCATGTCTCTATTTATGGCTATATCTTCAATAACTACATCATCGCCATAGTCTCTATTTTTTATTATATCCTCTACTGTGGTTTCTAACTCTGCCTTTCTGCGTTCGTTTTCATCTAATTCTTCATAAGACTTCTTTAAAACTTCCCTTTCTTCATTTGTAATTGTAAATTCATTGTCATCTTTTTCTGCCTTATTACAACCTGCCATATTGAAAACAATCATAACAATCAATATAAATAATAATCGTTTACGCATAATCTTCCCTCCCCTTTTGCCCCTTCTATACTGCTTTGTCCCTTCTATACTGCGTCGGAAAACTCCTTCAGCGGTGCGCAAATTTTTGTTCAGAACCCTGCATGCAGCCCTTTTTTAAGGCTTCCATTAATTCCGAAAATAGCCTTTTATGCTGCGTTGGGAAACCCTCTCATGCAAAATGTTAATAAATCAGCACCCCTTTTCTTGCGAATTAGCTGAATCCTCTGGAACAAACCCCAGTGTTTATTTGCAAATTCTGCCAGCCCCACCGCTTTGGCAAGATTATCATTCCGGCTTGGATCATGGAGTTCCAGGATATCGAACTGAAGTTACAGCATCTTGTTTCTTAACGCCCGCTCAAAATCACCCATCCTGTAATTGACGTTAAAGAAGGGAAGACCACAGACACGGTATTCATTGTCATCCACATAGACTTTAACCGGGATGCCTTCCTTGCCAATGCGAAGTAAAAAATCTTCTTTCCATTTATCCTGACTTAGTAAATGGTCACCTTTGGGCTCAATAAAAATCTGTTCTTGTTCGTACCTATCCTGATTATGCTTCCGCAGAAAAAGCAAAAAGTCCGGCTCAAACCTCTCTCCGGTATCAAAATCATAAATGGCAAGTTCCGGAATACGCTCATTGCGAACCAGATAGATTTCCTCATATTTTACTCCATCACCCTGGGGGCTATCTACATAAATTTTTTTGTTCCTGATGATATTCCGAATTGGTTTGGCGTTAAACTCTTTCGTTCCTTCATATTCCTGAACAATGCCCCCAACATGCTTTGCTATTTCCCCCAATGCCTTCTTAGCTGCCTGAAAAAGATTATCTGCCGTTAAGTGTTCACTATCACTTTCGATAACTAAGGTCACGTTGCCCACATAGCTCGCTGAGGTCAGAAATTCGCGCTTTGAGTGTAAATGGGGATAATGGCTTTTTAGTACATTGAATTTTAGTCCGTCAAAACTATCCATTGCTCCGTAAAGAATATTTAAGGGTAAGTCTTTGAGCTTTAAGGGTGGTAAGTCTTTGAGCTTTATTTGTTTTATGTATCTTGATCCGCCTTGATTCATTTTCTCGTCATCAAACAAGCCATAAAGGCTACTTCCTGACCCGGCAATTTGAACAGGAATTCTCATCGTTTGTATCTTCTTGTCAATTTGAGTCACGTTCTCTCTGGACTTCTCAACGCGCCAATTAGCAAAGACAACACCATGCTGGAAAAATAAGGTTTCTTTGAAACTGTCTTTAAGGCAGTATTCTATTTCCACCGGATTCTCCGGCAATAGACCAGTTGCTTTTAGAGCCATGCGCAGCTCATTGATGTGATAAAAATAAGCCCCGTAAGAGATGTTTACTTTTCACGAGGCTTATTGGCTTTTTCCCATCAGTTACCAGCAAGTAGGCCAGCTTCACCGGTAGTGTAAAGTTTTAGCAGGTAGAAGTTCCCCACAATTTTTTAAGCCACCCCCTGTGCCGAAGCGATCTCTTTTAGCATGTATCTGATCTAAGGCTTACCGGCACAGGGGTTTTTCCTGCTTACTACCGTACTTAGTTACCGCATTATAACGGACACTACTCCCGTCATATCCCCTCAACACAACTCAACCCTTAAAATGGCCACTATTTCACCTTGCAAAAATTGCGCATCGTGTTGGCGATCCACTCCTTGTCAGAGTACGGATCATCCTTACCAGTTTGCTCTAAATCTTCCTGATGCTCTGCCTTTACCGGCAAGCCTTCTGGCTGCGACAGGATGCTGTCCATCTTGTCGCTTAGTTCGGTAACCACTTCCATCAGCCGATCCAGCTTGTTGTCATAACCTTCTAGCAGCTGGTCGCCTTCCTGCTCTTTTTCTTTTGACGCCTCATAGCCACGTTGAATTAAATGGCGCAAATAACAAGACCGAGTGCCCCATCCCCGATCGGCCGTATGTTCTAACTCGTCGTATAGCTCCTCGTTGTCACACTTGTTTAGCCTGATAGCAACAATAATTTGCTCCTTTTTACCCACGACAGCCCCTCCTTTCATATAAATTTAAATTAAGATGCCAACAACCGCCCGTGACACAAATTAAGATGTTTACATTGCCTTTTGTAAAAAACGCTAAACCCTCTGGAACACAAGGGATTGCGCGATTTTGAAAATGTAAACACCATAAAGCAGGCAACCAGCAAAAATGTTTACATTATTTCTTAGGAATAAAGCCAAACCCCCTGGGGCACAAGAGATTGCAGGATTACAAAAATGTAAACACTAAAACAGGCTAAAAATGAACATAAACAAAAAATGTATACACCACTTTCGGCAAAAAACGCTAAACCCCCTGGGGTACAAGAAGTTGCAGGATTCTAAAAATGTAAACATCTAAACTGGACGCAAACAAAAATGTATACACCACTTTCGGCAAAAAACGCTAAACCCTTTGGGGCACAAGGGATAGCGAGATATTTAAAATGTTTACACCGATGTTTACAATGTTTACATTTAAACCTCAGCTAAGCTAAATAATTAACCCCCCCGGGAACAACCCATGAAGCGCCCTGCCGCTGTAGTCTAGGCAGATAAGAGGAGGCGGCCCAAGCCAACTCAACCCCAAATTTATGCCTTGGACTACGCGCAAAACCTCTTACTGTCAACTTAGATAGGATATAGAGGTATAAACCTATTTAAGGTAACCCCGGGTGACGCGCCGGCGTTCGTGGCCCATCTCCCGTGCAACCTTCTGCTCGGCATTGCCTTGGGATACCCCTTCTGATAAAAGGTCGGTTATCCGCTTCTGGGCATAGCTGTAGCGTAACCCGTGGCTTGTCAACTGCTCACCTGCACGCTGCGGGCGGTTTTCCCAAATAAATTTCTGCACATCATTTTGAATCTTATGCGCTTTTTGGCCTTCTGGAACAAATAACTTCGCGCCCCTTTTGACACGTGCCCTGGCATTACGCAAAGCTCCTTTTGAAGCATCGGTAAGCGGAATGGTCACCCGTTCTTTTCCGCCTTTCCCTTTTGCCTCCAGGTAGCCGTTTTGAAATGCACGTTCAACGGCAACCGTATCAAGCCTCACGACCTCATGGATGCGTAAACCCAGTTCTCGCTGAAGAGTTAAAATATCTTTTATCCACTCTTTGCCGGATACAACCGCTGTTTCGCAGAGCAATTCATATTCATAGGCTTCCCAAGCCCGGTTGCCGGGCGGCACCCGATTCGGAACCCCAAGTTTATCATTCGAACGTTCAAGCCTATAACGCGGGTTCGGCAGTTGATCGTGGGCATACCGTATTGCAGCGAGATTCTTCTTTATATACGACGGCTCCTTGCCATTTTCTAACATGTCAATTACTGATATTCCGTAGATTTTGCATATTATAATTTAGCTCTAACCACTTGACGATTCGCAGCATACATTTTTTATACTCCCGGCGTGTATCGATGCTGCCCTGCCGTGCATGCCGAAATATTTTCTCCACCTGGGCTTCTAACGATGTTTTCTTCATTACTACACCTCCTCTTTAAATAATTTTGTACACAATAAGCCTGGGGAAATTAATGTTACCGCTGCGCGTTTCTCCTTTTTTCTTTTCGCTGAGAGACACATCTGTCTACTATTGCAACCCATCTTCACCTTTTCAAAAACCAACAGTTGAAAATAACCATGAATTTATCAGGCGGGTTCTACCTAAAGGCAGCAGTTTTGATGACCTGACCCAGGCAGAT
>Ga0208693_1002583_pt1 | contig 11854 bp, 11 predicted proteins | sample AD_UKC071_MetaG_FD_184438 | JGI IMG/M metagenome (GOLD analysis project Ga0208693, IMG submission 184438) | Active sludge microbial communities of municipal wastewater-treating anaerobic digesters from USA - AD_UKC071_MetaG (SPAdes) (version 2) | ecosystem: Engineered > Bioreactor > Anaerobic >... | reverse complement strand
TGAAGGTGCCGATGACAATGAAATGACAAATCCTGCTACGCCACATTTACGGGCCCTGGACGGGATAAATCCAATGGACCCTGCCTTCAAGGGGGCAGTTGCAGGGGGCATCACCTGCCTCACTGTTGCTCCAGGCAGCGCCAATGTCATTGGCGGCACGGCAGTAGCTATTAAAACCTGGGGCAAACTAGTTGACGATATGGTGGTGAGGGATCCGATAGGCTTAAAGATTGCCTTTGGCGAAAATCCAAAACGGGTCTACAGCAATCAAAAAAAGACCCCCAGCACCAGAATGGCTGTAGCCTCAATTCTGCGGGAGAATCTGGTGGCCGCCAGGAACTATATGGCGAAGATGGAGAGGGCTAAGGATGATGAGGAAAAAGCTCCCGACAGGGATCTCAAGCTGGAGGTTCTTGTCCAGGTGCTGAAGAAGGAAATTCCCCTGCGGGCCCATGCCCACAGGGCAGATGACATTACAACTGCCATCAGAATTGCTGAGGAGTTCGATGTGGACATTTGTATCGAACACTGCACCGAGGGGCATTTAATTGCCGATTTCCTCGGCGAGAAGAAGATTGCGGCCATGGTTGGCCCCACCCTTGGCACCAGGCCAAAAATAGAGCTGGCTAATACCAGCTTCTCCACCCCCGGAATTTTGTTCCGGGCAGGGGTCAAGGTGGCATTGGTCAGCGATCACCCAGTCTTCCCTGTAGAGCAGTTGCCCGTCCAGGCGGCTTTGGTTCACAAAGCCGGACTCCCGGAAGAGGAGACCCTCAAAGCGATAACAATTAACCCCGCGGAAATTATGGGAATCCACCACCGCGTGGGCAGCATTGAGCCCGGCAAAGACGCCGACATCATTATCCTCAATGGCCATCCTTTTGATTGGCGGACCAAAGTAGAAAAAACTCTGATAGATGGGGAGATAGTCTATGAGCGCTAAAAAGATTCTGGCAATTATCAATGCTGAAATCCACACCATTGCCCAAAAGGAGCCCATCCAGGGCAGCATTTTAGTGGAAGATGGAAAGATAGCCGCTGTAGGCCAGGTGGAAATCCCAGAGGAGGCCGACATCATCGATGCCGCCGGGGCCTCAGTCTATCCAGGCTTTATCGATCCCCATACCCACCTCGGGGTCAGCGAACAGGGCATGGGCTGGGAAGGCCGGGATTACAACGAAGCAACGGATCCTGTAACTACTCAGCTCAGGGCCCTGGATGCCATCAACCCCTTGGAAGACGGCTTCCGGGAGGCTCGCGAGGCTGGCATCACCACCGTCATGTCCGCCCCCGGCAGTGCCAATATTCTGGGAGGCAGCACAGCAGTATTGAAAACCGGCGGTGGCCAGCTGCACCAGCGGGTAATTAAGGAAAATGCCGGCCTTAAAGCCGCCTTAGGCGAAAACCCCAAGCGGGTATACTCCGGCCAAAAGCGCATTCCCAGCACTCGCATGGGCAGCGCTGCTCTCCTTCGGGAAGCTCTGGTCAACGCCCAAAACTATATGCACAAAGTAAAAAGAGCTGGCGATGATCCGGAAAAAATGCCGCCCAGGGATTTAAAAAATGAGGCCCTGATTCCAGTGCTGAAAAAGGAAGTCCCCCTGCGCATGCATGCCCACAGGGCCGATGACATCGCCACTGCCATCAGGATTGCCCGGGAGTTTGACATCGATATGACCCTGGAACATGCCAGCGAAGCCCATCTCATCCTGGACAGAGTAGTGGAGTCCGGATTCTCGGCCATCGTTGGCCCCTCCATGGGCACTCCCGGCAAAATCGAGACCCAGAACAAGACCCTGGAAGCAGTCAAGATACTGTCAGAGGCAGGGGTGACTGTTGCCCTGACCACCGACCATCCCGTGCTGGACATCTACCAGTTGCTCCATGCTGCAGCAGCAGTGGTGCGGGAGACAGGCATGGATGAATACCAGGTACTGCGGTTAATAACAATTAACGCCGCCAGGATATTGGGTGTGGATAACAGGGTAGGCAGCATTGAAGTGGGCAAAGATGCCGACCTGGTCATCTTCAGGGGCCATCCCTTCGACTACCTCTCCACAGTGATGTACACAATAATCGACGGCGACATCGTCTACCCGCCCGAAGCCTAAAGCAAAATCCGCCACTGGGGGTTCCCAGTGGCGGATTTTTTATGGCATTTGGTATACCTGAATGCCGAAGTCGCCTGCACAGGCAGCGGCTACGATATTTCCTGCACAACAGACATAGGGTGTACCGAAGGGAAGGATAATTCCTGAATAAACCGATTTACCCGTAAGGAGATTGCTTTTCACCAAGGGGGAAGAGCGGCCCATAAAGGTGAAGTAATAGGGATGCCATATGCTGCTATTATCTGCCCAGCCCCCCGGGGGCTCAATATCCAACATCAGTCGATAGCTGTATTTGCCTGTGTCCAGGTCAAGAATGTTGACAGCTCCGTTGTCAGAGATAATGACCTTCTTATTGTCAGGGAACCAGTCCCACAACTCCGGATCATGGAAATCTGTCGCGAAAGCTTTCTTTTTATTCCCCCAGTTGAAGCCAATGCCGTTCTCTTCATTGGTCATCCAGACCAGCTCGCCGGCATGGTTTATAGTAGGCAAGTCATCTCTGAATTCGCTCAACCACTGCTCTTTGCCGGTTTCAGAGTTCACCTTAGCGACTTTAAATTGTGTGTACAATTCTTCACCGCGGCCATAAACTTTCAGGGCCAGGTTGGTGTTATCCATCCAGCCAAGTATCTCTGAGTCTGCAGGAACTGGCAGTTCCCGGGGCCGTTGAACCTTACCTCCTGCAGTGGAAATAATCAGGGCAACAGAATCCTGTCCCTGAAGAACAGAGGCAGCTGTCTGTTTGCTGTCCCGGCTCCAGTGCCAATAATGGGAAACGAAATCGTAAGAGGTATCAAAAGAGGTTTCCTCGCCGGTCCTGAGATTGACGACAAGGATTTCCGAACTTGATTCGGAGATGAAGGTGCAAATAAGCCACTTTCCGTCGGGAGATAAACGTAGATTACTGGGGTCAACGCCTGGGCGCTGCCAGATAACTTTTGGAAGCGGGCTTGAATAGTTGGCCACCGTTCGCATCATTTCAGCATCAGCTTTCCGGCCGTGTTCTTCCACGAAGTCAGCCAGCGCCAGAAGTCCCTTGGGGTTGCTTTTCATGTAGGTCATAACGAGGTTGTCCCAGGCTGTTTCCACGGGTGCGTCAAAGACGAAACGCATATACTTGGGGTCAAAATCCTTAACCTGACTGAGCAAGTCAAGTTTTCCTGAAACATATACATAATAATCTCCCTCGGGTTCATACCCATTGTTCTCCAATTCAACCAACAGGTCCAACCCTTGGGACGGCGGCAGCAGATAAAAGGCGGAAAGCACCAGAAGCCTTGGCTCCTCGGGGAGGAGAGTCAATAGTGCCGGCAACTGGCTCTTAATCTCATCTGCTTCCATCAACTCTAGCTTGGCCAAAACCTCTTCGACCCAGGAAGAATTATGTGCCTTTAGGGCAAGGTCCAGGGCTACCGCTAAACCGCGGTTTAAGCCAAGATCATATGTCTTTGCAGTGATATCTTCAGGGATTATGCTTATGTCCTCGATTTCAGCCAGGGCTTTGCCTGCCAGTTCAATATCCTCATGTTCCAGAGCAAAGAGGAGTTTCATCCCCTGGACCCAGGATAGCGGGGGATCTTTCAGCTCATTGAGTAATTTCTCCCATTGGGCGTAGCTGCTGCAGAGACGGGCAGCCCTGCTCTCCAGTTCTCGGGAGGGCTTCCCTCTGGAGGACAGTATTTGAAGGTGGGACAGTGCCCCAGGCAGATTTTCAACTGCCAGTTCAAACTCGGCAGCAAACTCCCTGGCGGTGTCAAGGTCAGCGTTGTCGCTCAGCTTTTTTCCCATAAGCTCGCGAGCCTGTAGTTGAATATCTTTCTCGGCCGCAGCGAGTTTGTCGAGGATGGTTCTTTTTATCGACCTGTCCCCTGCCTCTGACAAGTACAGATAATTGGACAGGGCCCCCAGCAGGTCATTGTCGGCAAACTGTGCCTTGACTAATAACTTTCTTCCCTCATGCCAGTCGGGGCTTTTTGTGAGTTCTTTAGAGAGGATGCGGCTGCAGGCCGCATAGTCCCTTTTGTCATATAGTTCCTGGCATCTGGCCAAGGTATCTCCAGATTTCCGGGGAATAAGCAAAACCGCTGCAACAGCAACTATTATCAGGAGCAGCGCAATTCCTGGTATGCGCAATTTGCGCCAAGGAATAGCCATGCTATCACCTCCATAAATAATACTGTAATATATTCGACATTTCCAAAAAAATCCTTTTTTGCCCGTTCAGCCACTGGGAACCGTCCCCAGTGGCTGATCTTTTATGGTATCTGGTATACCTGGACGCCGTGGTCGCCGTAGCAGGCAACGGCGACAATATGCATTTTCTGTATTCGCTAAGCCAGTGCATCTTTCTGGTAATGATGTCTAACTTGCCGGCCCGGGTCAATCCTTCCCCATCGGTTTTAGTGGATACCAGGGCCAGTTGACTGTTGTCCATCCAGCCCAACATCTTCGCACCTAAGGGGATTGTCAACTTCCTGGGGCCTCCTTTCCAAGCAATAATAGAACAATTTTGGTGCCAATGGCTTTTATACATTAGCAAATAAGTGGAAAAACAAAAGGAGGAAAATTCCTCCTGACGTCGAACTAGTAATAATATTAAAAGGATGTATTTTACGCATATTGCACTATTTGTTGTGTATTTTCTTTTGCGCTTATGGCATGATTTACAGGCGAATTGCTAGTCTATAAGAAATAAGAACTTCCAAGTACTCACAGGAGAGTAAATGATGAACAATGCTACCCCGGTAATTAACCTTCTCTGGACAGGAGGGTGGGATTCAACGTACCGCCTCTTGATTCTAACTCAGAAAAAAATCATATTGCAGCCACATTATATTATCTGCGACAGAAGACGTTCTGTTAACAATGAACTCAATGCTATTGAAAAAATTACTGAAGATATTGTTAATGACAGCAGAACAAAATGTGATTTTCTCCCCACCATAATTATCAAGGAAGCGGACATCCCTCCGAATGAAGAAATAACCAATGCTTTCAACCGTATTCGACAACAAGTATTGATAGGGCCTCAGTATGAATACCTTTCACGGTATGCCCACACTGTGGGCAACCTTGAGATTGGAATTGAAAAAGGCGGCCTTGCTGAGGATATGATTAACAAGTTCGGGAAGATAAACTATGTTGACAAAGATGGCCTTAGTTACTGGGAGCTTGATAGATCTGCTTCTTCTGAGGATTTAATAACAGTTTTTGGTGGCTTCCGTTTTCCTATCTATACAATGTCTAAGTTGGATATGAAAGAAGAAGCTGAGAAACTCGGGGTTATGGAAATAATGGAGAAAACGTGGTTTTGCCATTTTCCCTATAAAGGCTTACCTTGCGGAAGCTGCTTTCCCTGCAAGTTTACAATTGAGGATGGGCTTGCTTATAGATTGCCAAAAAAAGCCCTGCGACGTTATAAAACTGAAAAAAAATTCGGGAAGTACAAGATTTACCAAAGGATGAAACGTCTGCGGAGGAAATGGCTTCATTACTAGGTTCGATCTAATTTGCGCCAGGGAATAGCCATGCTATCACCACCATAAATAATACTGGAATATATCTGAAAAAATTCTCCTTTTGCCAGCATAATCAGCCACTGGGAACCGTCCCCAGTGGCTGATTTTTTATGGTATGCGGTAGACTTTAAGTCCGTATTCGCCTTCGCAGGTGACGGCAACTATATTGCCTGCACTGCAGATTCGGCTGAAGGCACAGAAGGGGAGGATGACCCCGGAAAATGCTGTTCGCCCGTTATGAGATTGGTTTTTACCAGCGGCGAGGCAAGCCCCAGAAAGTCGAAGGCAAAAGGATTCCAAATACTGAATTTCCCGACAGCCTTCTGGTCAGTATCCGGCTGCGGGCAGCATATTCCCCGCGCTGGTACAGGTCATGGCATCTGTTGAGGGCATCTGCATTATCAATGGGTTTAATCAGAAAGAAAGCTATTATTGCCAAGAGCAAGGTAATACCGGGGACACGCAATTTGCGCCAGGGAATGGCCATACTAACACCTCCAGTACATATATTTGATTTCTAGGCTTTTGGGAAAAACCCTTCTTTTCCCAGATAGTTAAGCCCTGCCGCCGGTGCCCAGGACAAGCCAAAACCACCGCCTGCATTGCATGATTTCCTGTGGTATAATAACCCTGATATATTTCCAGCAGGAGTTGAACCTTATGAAATTTAGATCTGCCAGCCCAGTAGAGACTCAGGAGCTGGCCCGCTGTTTGGGAGAGTTGGCCCCGCCAGGAACGCTGCTTGTGCTGGATGGCCCCCTGGGCGCCGGCAAGACCAGCTTTGCCCAGGGGCTGGCTAAGGGTCTGGGGATTGAAGGCGTAGTTAACAGCCCCACCTTTACCTTGGTAAAAGAATATTGCGGTCGCTTGCCCCTGTTTCACTTTGACCTCTACCGCCTGGAAGAGGCTGAAGAGTTATGGGAACTGGGGTTTGAGGAATATTTAAGGGCAGGTGGCGTCTGTGCCCTGGAGTGGGGGGAAAGGGCCATTAAGCTGTTGCCCCCGGAATATATGCACATTCATCTGGATTACGATGGGGAAAACCAGCGCATAATTCACATTCTCCCGGTGGGAGAAAAACACAGTCTGTTGGCGAAGGAGCTGAGGGGTCATGTTAGTACTGGCAATTGATACTACCACTTCTGTATGTAGCGTGGCCCTGGCTGAAGACGACAGGCTGGTGGGGGAAATTGCCACAAACTTGCCCCGCACTCATTCACAGCGCCTGATGCCCATGGTGGAGACCCTATTTGCCGAGACAGCAACCAAGCCCGAGGATCTGGATTTGCTGGCCGTTACCCGGGGACCTGGTTCCTTTACCGGTTTGCGCATCGGCATTGCCACCGTCAAGGGCATGGGGCTGGCCCTGGACCTGCCGGTGGCAGGTGTTTCGACCCTGCAGGTCCTGGCCCATAACTTTTCCCAGGGCTTGGTGTGCCCCGTACTCAATGCCCGCTTGGACCAGGTCTATACAGCTCTCTACCGCAGCGGCACTGGTCCGGTGCCGGAAAACATCATCCCGGAGCACCCTGCATCTGTAGAAGACTTACTGGCAGAGCTCAGGGAATACAAGGAACCCATCTGGTTTTGCGGTGACGGTGTCGACCTGGTTTATCCCGCTGCAGTTCAGGTACTGACAACCCTGGTAAGGGCGCCATTTCATCTCAATCGCCCCCGGGCTGCTGCTCTGGCAGATCTGGCCAGGCAGGCCCCCACCTGTAGCGCCGATGCCCTGACTCCATTATACTTACGGGATTCCCAAGCGGAAATTCAATTGCGGCAGAGGGAGAAGAATGAAGCCTGAAATTACAATCACTGCGATGAAACCCGAGCATCTGCCCCAGGTCATGGCAATTGAAAAGAAGAGCTTTCCTGTTCCCTGGAGCGAAATAACCTATTACCGGGAGATTACGGAAAACCCATATGCCAACTACATTGTAGCTATGGTGGGTGAGGAAGTGGTTGGATATGCCGGACGCTGGCTGATCTTGGACGAATCCCATATCACAAACATCGCCGTCTCCCCAGGGTGGCGGAGGCAAGGTGTGGCTCGAAAACTGATGGAACACATGCTGCGCGCTTCCTTAATGGACGGGGCAAACAGAATGACTCTGGAGGTGCGGCGCTCCAATACAGGGGCCCAGAAACTCTACGAGGGCTTTGATTTTTCTGCAGCCGGCTACCGCAGGGGTTATTATACAGATAACAATGAGGACGCATTGATAATGTGGCAAAATGACATTGCAGCGTACTTAGGCAGAAAGGAGCAGGCAGATGGCAAGGATACTGGCAATTGAGACCTCTTGCGATGAAACTGCTGTGGCTATTGTCGCTGAGGGGCAACAACTGCTCAGCAATCAAGTGGCCTCCCAGATAGATATTCACGCCCGCTTTGGCGGGGTTGTTCCTGAAATCGCATCGCGTCAGCATTTGCTGACCCTTAACCCCCTTATTCGCAAGGCCCTGGCCAGTTGCCAACTGGGCTGGCCGGACATTGACGCCCTGGCTGTCACCAATGGCCCTGGATTGGTGGGTGCCCTGCTGGTTGGGGTTTCTACCGCAAAGGCCCTTGCCTGGGCCCTTAACAAGCCTCTCCTGGCCGTCAACCATATGGCGGGACATATTTACGCCAACATGCTGGCGGGTCCGGTGGAGTTTCCCCTGGTCTGCCTGGTGGTCTCAGGGGGACATACCGAGCTGATATACATGGAAAGGGATATGGAGTTTACAACTCTGGGGCAGACAAGGGATGACGCGGCGGGAGAAGCTTTTGATAAAATAGCCAGGTTTATGGGCCTGCCTTACCCCGGCGGTCCCGTCCTGGATAAACTTGCTTACCAGGGCAGCCCGGTTCTGGAATTTCCCCGCACCATGCTGGAAGAGGGTTCCCTGGATTTTAGTTTCAGCGGCCTCAAGACGGCGGTAATGAACCATGTCCATAATTGCAGACAGAAAGATTTACCGGTAAATACCGCGGACATCGCAGCATCTTTCCAGAAGGCAGTTGTGGATGTGCTGGTGGAAAAAACAGCAATGGCAATAGAGCGCACTAAGCCTGTTTCTCTGTTAATGGCTGGTGGGGTTGCAGCCAACAGCCATTTGCGCCGGGGGATGAAAGAGCTCGCCCAGGAAAAGGGCTTGTCCTTCAGGGTGCCTCCGCCAGCTTTGTGCACAGACAACGCCGCTATGATTGGCGCGGCTGCCTGGCCCTTGTATAAGGCGGGAAGAAAAGCTCCCTCCTCTTTGAACGCCTTGCCCAACCTGGGCTTGTCCTAGCCCTGTGGAAAACTCTCTCCCGGGACAGAATGTAAACCTGGGGATTGTGGGGATAAAATTTACCTAGCCTTTAAAATCAACGGTGGAATATCTTGTCGAAAATTGTCGCATGTTATGTGAATAACCTGTGGATAATGTGGATAAGTTCGCAACATCCCTGGATTAAGCCTATAAAGCTGGGGATAACCCTGTGGATACTGTGGATAACCGAAAGTGTGTTTGCTTATTATTTGTAACAAGAAATTAATGTAAAAGCCTTTTGGAGGTGAAAAAATGTACCCCGTATTGTTTGAAATTGGCTCTTTGAAGGTCTACACTTATGGACTCATGATGGCTGTGGGAATCCTGGCGGGAATTATCGTTGCCAGGAAATTCGCTCCTCAAATCGGCATAGACCCTGAAAAAATAACGGATTTGGCCATGTTTGCTGTCTTAGGGGGGCTTTTGGGTTCTTATGTCAACTATATCATCAGCTATGATTGGAGCGAGTTTAAGGCTGATCCCCTCAGCGTCCTGCGGTTTTGGCAGGGAGGGCTGGTATTTTTAGGCGGTCTTATTGGCGGACTGATCTTCGCAATCATATTTATCCGCCGCCAAAAATGGTCTTTCTGGGAAATCGCAGATATTTGCGCCATTGCAGTGCCCCTGGCCTATGGTTTTGGCCGCATTGGCTGCTTTTTCGCAGGCTGTTGTTACGGCGAGGTCTGTGAGTTGCCCTGGGCAATAACCTTTCCCGGCCAATTGGTTGCTCGTCATCCCACCCAGATCTATTCAATGCTTTTAGGCTTTTGCCTTGCGGCTTTTGCATATTTCTTCAGATCAAAGAGGCGCTTTGCAGGGCAGAGTTTTTTGTTCTACCTGTTTTTCTATGGACTGGGCAGGGGGATTATCGAGCTTTTCCGGGTTGAGCCCAAGGTCTTCGGCACCCAATTGTCTGTCGCCCAGTTTACAGGAATTTTCCTGATGCTTGCCGCCATAGTCCTCTACCCGATTTTGCGCAAGCGCAATAAATACGCCTCACCGCCAGTGGAGTGAGTACCCTGCAGTGCAGGGTTTTTTTATGCCGTGAGATGACTAATAACTTCCAGTAATTGAGGAATAATACTAGAGCGGCACCAATGGTGGGCTTTTGCCATACCCTGAAGTACATTCCGTTACTCTGAAAGAGGTGGAAGCATGTTAGTAAAGACTGATAAAGTGCATCTCATCGGCATCGGGGGGTATGGCATGAGTGCCCTGGCCAAGCTGCTGCTGGAAATGGGGTATACCGTCAGCGGTTCCGATCTTGCCCCCTCAGATATTACGCGCCATCTGGAAGAAATGGGAGCGGAGATATCCATAGGCCATCATCCCCGCAATGTTCAAGGCCGGGATGTGATTATTTATTCAACAGCCATCCCTGCGGAAAATGACGAGTTAAAGGCAGGGAAAGAAGGCTGCCGCGCCATGCATCGCTCGGAATTGCTGGCAGAGTTCATTAACTCAAAAATCGGCATAGCTGTTACGGGTGCCCATGGCAAGACAACTACAACTACCATGCTGGCCCTGATAATGGAGAGGGGAGGCTTGGACCCTACAGCCCTCATCGGAGGTGAAGTTCAGGACTTTTCCGGCACTGCCCGTTTAGGAAAAAGTGATTATGTGGTGGCGGAGGCCGATGAATCTGATCAGTCTTTTTCCCGCTATTGTCCCCACTATGCCCTGATAACTAATATTGATGCCGATCATTTGGAGCATTACAACGGCAGTTTTGATGAACTCCTGGCAGGATACGGCACCTTTCTGGCCAATATCAGGGCAGAGGGCCTGTTGATAATACCCAGTGAAGATAAATGGATAAAAGAAATACTCCCCCGTGCCCGGTGCCGAATAATTACCTTTGGCATTGGCAGCGGCGACTACAGGGCTGAAAATGTCATCCTCAATGGTCTGGGCAGCACATTTCATCTCTGGAAGAAAAGATATTTAGGGGAAATAAAACTCAATGTGCCGGGGAAGCACAATATTTACAACGCTGTGGCGGCAGCAGCAATGGCCATGGAGCTGGGGGTTGAATTTGGCCGGATAGCCGAAGCTTTGGAGGCTTTCCGGGGCGCAAAACGCCGGTTTCAGATTTTAGCCTGGCAACCTTTCATGGTGGTTGACGATTATGCCCATCATCCGGCGGAAGTACGAGCTACCCTGGAGGCGGCAAAGAGCCTGGGGAGAGACAGGGTGGTGGCTATCTTTCAGCCCCATCGCTATACCCGCACCAAGTACTTTCTCGAGGAATTTGCTACAGCCTTCACAGCGGCCGATGTGGTCCTTGTAGACGATATCTTCGCCGCCTCCGAGCAGCCCCTGCCTGGAGTGAGCAGTGAGATCCTTGCCAGGAGGATAGCTGCCAACAACAGCGGGCGGGTAGAATATATGCCCGGGAGAGAGGCGATACTGAGCTGGGTGCAAGAAAATTGGCGTCCCGGAGATATCTACCTTACAATGGGGGCAGGGGATATCTCCCAAGCAGGTCAGGAGCTTGCAAAAATCTGTCAGGCAAGGCTTGCAGGTAACGAACTGCTTAATGTCGAATAATATTAGTACGTCACACAGGAGGGAATGAAGGATTTGGGCAAGAAACACATACACTTTATCGGCATAGCCGGCATGGGCATGAGCGCCATTGCCCGGATATTGCTTGAACGCGGATATTCAATCAGCGGCTCAGATTTGCGCAGCACTGAACTGACAGAAAATCTAGAAAGGATGGGCGCCACTATTTACCTGGGCCATGCCCCTGAACACCTGAATGGCGCCGATATAGTTGTCTATTCCAGTGCCGTTCCCCGGGACAACCCTGAAATCCGGAGAGCGGAGGAGGCCAATATTGAACTGTTGCACAGGGCCGACGCCCTGGCCCGGATAATAAACGAGTCTACGGGGCTGGCTGTCGCAGGGGCTCACGGCAAGACT
>Ga0208693_1002567_pt1 | contig 11890 bp, 5 predicted proteins | sample AD_UKC071_MetaG_FD_184438 | JGI IMG/M metagenome (GOLD analysis project Ga0208693, IMG submission 184438) | Active sludge microbial communities of municipal wastewater-treating anaerobic digesters from USA - AD_UKC071_MetaG (SPAdes) (version 2) | ecosystem: Engineered > Bioreactor > Anaerobic >... | reverse complement strand
GTTGAACCCTGGATCAGAACGGGAATCAGATTAGATACTGAGGAAATGGCAATTTACGAAATAGAGCGTTTGTTGGAGATTTGCGGAGATACGCTTCCCGAAGAAGATTCATCTTATGATAGCTGGAGGATATTTTCTTCCAGGTGGACCCATTTAAAAGTGTCCATACTGAGTTTCCCGCCTGAATCCCCCCAACAAAGTGATGCACGAGTGTCCTTTTCTGGGAGCATCGATGCTGAGAGCCAGAAGTATGGTGATTACCAGCAAAGAATGGATGTGGCTAGAAGTCACTTTGAAGAGTTGCAGACCAAGCTAGATTCAAGGTTTCAGACTTGGATGTGCAACAGTTTTTCGTCGCTTCACAATCTGCCATCAGTCCAGCCTGTTATGGTTCATCATATTCCCCGATATTTAGCTAGGATTTTGGGAAAATCTGATGACAAACTAGCTTTAATAGTTCTAGACGGTATGGCTTGCGACCAATGGTTAGTGATTAAAGACGAACTCTCAAAGTGCAAGTCAAATATTACCTTCAGGGAGTCCAGTGTGTTCGCTTGGGTTCCTACGCTGACTCCAGTTTCAAGAAGAACGATATTTGCAGGAAAGTTACCTATGTATTTTAGCGATGGATTAAAAAGTACTACACAAGAGAGGCGGTTTTGGACTCAGTTTTGGGTTAATGAAGGTTTAGATGAAGACCTAATTGGTTACGTTTTTTTGCCATCAGATAGGTGGATATCAGATGATCGTGATAAGGTAGATCTAGCTTTGGATGATGAGATAAAGGAAACTACGGACTTTGCTGGGAAGTCACCCAAGGCATTAGGGGATAAAGCGTTGCTAGATCAGGTTTTATCGAGTAATGTGCTTGGAATAGTAGTCGGCAAAATAGATAGGATAGGCCATGGCATCCAGTTAGGGACAGAAGGGTTCTACAACCAGGTTCGACAGTGGGTCTCTCAAGGGTACTTGCTTAATTTGCTAGAATATCTTTCTAACAATGGTTACCGAGTATTCATAACCTCAGATCATGGTAATGTAGAGGCGCAGGGAATGGGGCGGCCCAAACAAGGATCTATACCCGAAACAAAAGGTGAAAGAGCCATCATATATAACAGCCAGATACTTTTAGAGTCGGGTTTGAGGGAGTTTCCCAATGCTATTCCATGGGAGCCAGTAGGACTTCCAGATGATTATTTCCCGCTGCTCGCGCCTGGGAGAAGTGCTTTCTCAAATGTTGGAGCAACTTCCGTTTGTCATGGGGGGATATGTATCGAAGAAGTGATCGTACCATTTGCAGAGGTTGAGTTCCACCGGACTTCGGACGAGAAGGTCATGGGTAATGAGAAGGAAAGGAATGTCTCAAATTCATGCTGAGTGATATGCCAGTAGGATTTAGTAACATAGTTAAATATGAATGGTTAGAGTACACTGTCAGAATCTGCATTGACGTTGGCAGGATTTCTGAAACCAACACTGATGGTAATAATGAACGGGTGCAAAGTTCAGGCTTAGATTTCAAAGGGCAGATAGGGCTTTTTGGTGATTTAGATGGCCAATATTCAGAAGTAAGTACGGTTAAAGATAGTAAAACTGTGAAGAAATATGGTATCGGAAGAAAAGAACAGGCTCTAATTAGGGAAGCGTTACATCTGTACTTAGCCGATGAAGTGTCTGTACATAGCAGTAGTCCTAATAAGAATCGTGATAAAACAGTAAGCATCTTGTCTAAGATATGGTCGTCAGTTCCACCCAATGTGGTTGAACTAAGAGATGACGCTCTTGAATTGTATGAGGAAATTTCAGATTCTGAACGCATTGTTCTTCATTGGGGAATGACAAGCGCCGTGTATCCATTTGTCTTTCTTGTGGCAGAAACCGTTGGAAGGCTTCTGCGGTTCCAGGAAACTTTCACTTTGTCACAAGTGCGTGAAAGGGTGGAAGGTATTCTAGGAGATCGACCCACGGTTTATCACGCTTTACCCAAGGTCCTATACTCTTTTGTCGATTGGGGTGTTCTAAAAAGGATTCAAAATAGTAAGGGCGTGTACGCGGGAACTGAGCCCATATCAATTAAGAATCAGTACCTCATAGCATGGCTTCTGGAAGCCGTTCTTTATGCGAAAGGCGTCAGTTCCTTGCCACTATTAAGCGTTATTGATTCACCTGGATTGTTTCCATTTTCCATAGAGCCCGGTGTCATAACTGATTACGTCATACGTCAAAACCCCCGACTTACCGTATTTCGACATGGCATGAGCGAAGATATGGTGGGGTTGGCTCATAAATGAAGCAAAGGGGACGGTACTTACTGCTTCATTTATGCCTTAGGGGCTTCGCTTTTTGATTTATGGAAACTTCATGCAGGAGAATCTATCAAGTACACAGACTCGACTTGAAAGACAACGGTTACAGGTTCCCGAACCACCTGAAAACCCATAAGAGAGGGTGACGGGTCTATTTCGAGATGAGAAGACTTGTAATTCGAAAATGAGGAGTCTGAGGCGGATGCCGACAGTTAACCGATTAGGTAGGGAGTGAAATTCGAATTGTAGGCCTATGACTTATTGACAAAGCGGTGGGAACACTATCTAGGTAAGGAGGGAATAGTATGGCTATACCTAAAGACAAAAGCATATATCTCCCCCTCCTAAAAGTAATTGATGATGCAGGGGGGGAGACTTTCAGCTGATGAAGCTGTAAAGAAAGTCGAAGTCTATTTCCCAGAGTTTACTGAGGCTGATAAACTCGAGCGAGTTCCATCTGGCGATAAGAGATGGGACTCGCGGGTCCATCGGGTAAGGAGGTATCTGGTCGAAGAAGGCTATCTAGATAAGAAAGCTCCTAGAGGAATATGGCAGATCACACAAGAGGGCAAGCAATACCTGGAATCTGAATGGCCTAATTGGAAACCAGAATATTCGCTTTCTTCAGATGATGACACCGCGGGTGAAAAGAAATCCATAATCCGCCAAAAAGCGGTGGAGATCATACAGGCTCATCCGGAGGGTATCCGTTGGAGCGATCTCGTACGAAAAGTACAGGATGCTCTTCCGCAAATGAACCCTAACACAGTTTCAGGGTCGATATATGATTTGGACCGGACTTGTCCAGACCTAATCTACAAGCCAGCCCGCGGTGTGTATCGTCATGTTTCTTTCAGAGAAGAAGATGAAGAAGAACTCAGTAAAGAAGAAGGAACCGTGGAGAAACCGGGTATACACGAAACCGTCCCAATAAAAGAGGAGGACTTTTACAAGCCCTTTGCAGATTGGTTAGTCAATGAAGTTGAAGAGTGTACTCGTGCGATCCCCTTAGGGGGCAATCGATTCAGGGATAAGTGGGGAACACCTGACGTCATAGGAAAACGAGAATCACAGATGAGCGATATAGTGAAGATGCCTACCGAGATAATCTCTGCAGAGATTAAGACCGACTCAAAGAATTTGATCACAGCTTTTGGCCAAGCCTGTTCCTACAAACTGTTTAGCCACAAATCCTACATAGTTGTGCCTAAAGACTCAACTCAAGAAGACCTCTCTAGACTAGATGCTTTATGCTTGATTTTCGGCATAGGATTAGTCCTTTTCGATAATCAGAATCCAGAGGAACCCAGGTTTGATATAAGGGTTAGGCCACTTAAGCACGAACCAGACATGTTTTACGTCAACAAGTACATGAAGCTGGTAGAAAGAGAATTGTGGCGGTGATGTTGGGACTCAGCGGTTAGCATGCTTGCTAGAGCAACTGTTACAAGATTCGAACCGCACTTTCCACCTTGATTCTATAGGAACTATTACTACACCTGATTAGGATGAGCTGGAACACAGGAAGAATGACGCACGACATGTAGACGGCTACACGCCAGTTGTTGGATTTGCTCATTTCCAGATCTGTTATACAGTTCCGACTAAGAGAAGTTCTCCATAGTTATGCAAGGTCTAAAAGGTGAGAAGAGCATATCTGAGATATGCAGGGAAAATGGCTTGAGTCATACTACGTACTACAATTAACGCGATGCTTTTCTGGAAGGGATAAAAGGTCTCTGGAAAGTGGCAATAAGTCTTATCACCGTGCGCTAGAGACAGAGATCGAAAAACTTCAGAAGATCATTGGGAAACAGGCTATTGAGATAGAGGTTCAAAAAACGGACGAACTGTTTCAGAAAAGACAGATGCAGTAAAGGAGCTTAAAGCAAAAGGGATAAGGGTAAAGTAGTCATGCGAGCTATTCGGTATATCTAGGAGCAGTTATTACGGCTACATCGAGAATTATCCTTTGAAAGAAGTTCACCATCTAACAGTACATCTTGTGGATCCAGTATAAAATATCAATCCAATTCAAACTCCAAAACCCCTGTGTTTCCCAAGGGCAAAGCTTGGACTATTCTATTTTGATGAAATACATAACACCCGCCTTTTGCACGGTCGTTATCCTCATAGAAACTATTTATCATCAAAACAGGGTAAGGTAAGTTCCTGGTTCTTTCAGCATATTCTTTTTGTGACATTTCATTCCATTGGGTAACAGAGTAATCTATGTATACGGGCCATAGTAGTGCATCCATTTTCATTCCTTCTAGGCATTTAAGAAGATGATCATCCCATATATCACCGCATATGGCTGTCCCTAGCACTTTATCCGTGTATTTGAACGTATGAAACTCTTGACCTTCCTTGTACATACTGTTGGCTCTGGGTTCTTTCCACCCAGGAGTAATACGTCGAAAAACATCGACAACCTCGCCGTAGGAATCGATAACCATGTTGCTGCTGTAAAGGAAGCTCTTGTCGCGTTCCACGAAACCGAAAGATATGCCGCAGTTAGAAGTCTTAGCTAGTTCTCGAACGGCATCAATGACCGGATCGTCAATTGCTACAGCCCTTTCAATATCTTCACCATAATTCCATGTTAATCCGTCAAATCCCTGAAGGAAACTTTCTCCAAAGCATATTAGATCGCAGTTGTGATTAAGAGAAGTATAACGTTCTATCTGCTTCAACTGATGCTCTATATCGTTATCTTTGACCAGACAAGAAACTAATCCCAATTTCATCTTCATGACCCCACTTTCTTATACACTCAACTCATGCTGAAGGTCAATTTCATGGTGCAAAAGGCAGGATAATTTGCTTTAGGTCTCGAATAAATATTCTTACTAGCATCCAGCGAATTCATTAGTTATCCACGATTCTTTTCCGTTATAAAACAGTTGAGTCGGATGATTCGAAAAATGTCCTCGGTAGCTCTGGAGCGTTTGGAGGCTTGAGCGGTGCTTTGTGGAGCAAGCGATCTCGAAACTTGCGAATCAATTCTTAGGCCCCTTGTATTGGATTCCCAAATAGTAGGGGAAGTGCTTCTTTCCGAAAAGGATGTTGATCTGTTAGCAAACCTCATAGCTGACCTATTTACTACTGATCCCGAAAATGCCCTGACATTGTTAGAACATAGGTATCCTGCCGCATTTCTTTGTTTCATGGTCTGGAAAGGGAAGATTTCCTATCGTGAAGGGACATTCTGGCCACCGATACTAGAAGCACTTGGGATGTCAGGTGTTCAATGGGAACGCCAATTAGGTCAGACTTTTCTAACTTGCTTGCAAAACATGGGATTGAGGGTGCCCGAATTTCCAGACTCGCTTATCTACGTTACCCCAATTCTCTTTCATGGCGGAGTTCCAGACGCATGCGTAGGATCATTTTTCCAGCATGTGGTTACTCCTTTTCTAGACAGTCCTTTTCTGCAAGAGGACTCCTTGAACATTGACTTAATCAAACACGAATTGGAAATGTTGGCTAATGATGATGCCATGTACAGAGAAGCGGTGGCGGAAGAGAAAAAGATTCAGGCGCAACTTGAGAATTGTAAACAGCGTATTGGGATTCTCCAAGATTACCTGAGGCTCCAAGATGACCTCGAGATTATGATGGAGGAACGTGAGGAGTATCGCTTGCCTCCAGGAATAGTAGATTTCTTAGAAGAAGAACAGAGAAGGAGGGCCCTCGGTGATATAGACGAATGTCTGCAAGATCTAATGGATCTTCGTGTCCAGGCCCAGAAAGAAGTTCTTGAGTTCACTCCGCTTGAAAAAGAAATAGTTGATTCGGCGGAGCAGATTGAGCGGCTGGCCTATTTGTACAGCAGATTAGATAAGCTAGAAAGGTGCTACCGAGTTCAAATTGGTCTCATTAGCGCCATGGATTCGTGGGAAACCAGTGCTGTTGAACATATTACCGGTATTCAAGGCGTTACAGATATTGGGCAATTGAATTTAGATGTTTCGATTGAAGGGTTGAGGTCTAAAATATCTGAAAGAGACCAGATTATAGATGAGTTAATAGATCATGGTTGGATTCGTAAGGATAGTTCCGAAAAGGATCATTCCTTGGAACTGCTACCGCCTGCCACGTCGCCTTTCTCGAAGACGGTGACCACAGTTGCTTCTGCTATGGCGCTACTGGGACTCCTCTTAATTTTAATGCCTGAGGTGTGGAAGTCGCTAGTGCCATTCTTACCATTTAACACGTGGATACTCTCTATCTTTTCAGGAGCTGCTCTCGTGGTAGCTTTGGTCTGTGGCACACGAGTTGCTAAAGACAGTAAGAACATGAAGGAGTTTAGCCAAGTTATTGGAAACCTGGCGGCTACTCTGGAAGCCATAGACAAATACTTGCAGTGCATAGCAGGTACAAAAACAGTTTCTCCCAACGAGTTGTATGATGATAGCGCCGGTTATAATGATTCCTCCAGTGAGAAACAAAGGGCCCTTGCTCCTTTGGAACGGCTGCTACACCTTACTAAGCCGATGTCTATAACCTATGAAGATTTGGACTCTCTTGAAAGACTAGTCAAATTGGTTCATCAGGGTAAAGAGCTTAAAGCAACAACGACACGTTTAGAATCACAGATTCAAAGTATTTCTAGGGAGATATGGGAGATCCAAGAGCATTGTAAGGTATTAGAGACAGTATTGGACTCAGCTGAGCCGTGTCTGGGCAAGAGACTTCGTCAGGCACAGACATGCCAGTTGCGGTCTGAGGTGGCTCGACAGCAATTAGAGTCTTGCATAGATCCGAAAATTCTAACTCTTCTGCGGGTTAAACTTTACTTGCTTTTAGACTCCGTAAAGGCTCAGAAGATCATAACCGAACTTGGGCAGGGATGTTTCCAACACGGATTACAGGTTCTAATGAGACACCAAGATTTAGAGTCTAGAATTGAGGTCGCTTCAAAAGAGTTTACAGATTGCAGACGGAGATTAGATGATTTGGATCCAAGATTAATTCTGGAACCACAACGGTATCTAAATGAATACCAGGACTTTTATACGAAAAAGCAGTCAGAGTTGGAGCAAGTGAAGGAAAGGAATAGTCGTTACCGACCGGCATTTGGTTCAGCGGTTGAGGAACCTGTTACCAGATATATTCTATCGGGAGGCGAGTCGGCATTTCGATTTCTGCTTGAGGCGATAAGTCTCGTATCTTCAAACGGTAAAGCAAGCGGAATTTCAGGGTCAACTAGTGCTGAAAAACTAGCCCGGCGAGCTTATGAACTGTGGACTTCTACGCTGGGGGAGGAAGCGAGAAGAGTATCAAGTACTTATGCGGTGGGAGAGACCGCACCACAGCTCATTTTCAAGGATATTGAATCTAGGTTATACATAAGAATTCCTGAGCAGAGGTTGCCTTTGGAATCACATCGCGGGGCTGTGATAAAGGTGCAGTATGGTGGTGAAATCGACGCTACAAAATACTTCAATTTGACCGTGTATCCAGAAAATGAAGGATGGTGCAAGACATCCTATATGGAAATACCCGTATCTTTTCCCAGCGGCACAGTTGAGTTGAGCATAGTCGGTAAAACCGGATCTGGATTGGAGGAGAACCTATCGGAAACACACAGCCTGGAATGTGAAGATCTGATGAGTCAGGGTTCTGATGTGATACGAAGCTGGGTTATGGAAATTCCTAGCGCATGGGTTCCGGTATCGTTTTTCCAAGAAGTGAGCGGTGCTGAGATCAAAGGGGACCTACCGCGGAAGCATGTATGGTTAGTTCTAGCGCCTTCATGGCAGGTTTTATCCGACTTGAGGAAGATTGTTTCATTGAGTCTAACAGGTGAATGGTCAGGGTATCAGGCTTGGCTTGTAGATCTTTCCGAGGTCGAGCAGGATGATATCGTGTTTGTCTCAACTCAAGGCGCTGAGAAGACTTTTCGGATCCAAAGACGCCAATTTGTAGAACCCTATCTCGACGGAAAAGTAGCTCCGGTATTTCTGAACGGAGCACCTGTTTATATAGGTGATGTACCGTCTCTAGTATTGAATTCTGCCATGATTTACGACCTTTCCAATTGGCGCATGTACATAACAAGAGTGTCAACCGAGAACGAAGAAGATGACGAGGATAGGTCGTCTGGCGAGGGAGAGACGTTTTTTATTGAGTTGGGCTCTTTGTATGAAGCGCAAAATGGCGTAAATACTGTCAAATGGTCTGAAAATAGAGAAGCAAGTGTTAGCCGAGATAGACGAGGAAATGAATTTGGACAAGATTTGGGACCGGCTACATTGCGCCTGGACATGCCACAGGTGTCGCGTAAGGGTGCTATTGATTCTTATGTGGTACGACTACGCGGTCCAGGGCAACGACGATACGTGTTTGTTTTCAGCGTGATAGAAGATATAGACATTTGCTTTGAACCATATGTGGTTGGTCCATATGATACGGAGCCTTTTAACGTTCATGTGGATATGATTTTTCCCGAAGAGGTTAGGTTTGAAGCCGTAACTGGGGTTGAGAATTGTCTGATAGAACCTGGATATGCTTCTTTTGAGCTTCGGTCTGACCAGAAATCCATAGAAGGAACTTTACGAGTTGGGGAAACTGCCATAACTTACTCAATACGTATCCCTGTACCTCTGGTTTGGTGCGCTATTGAAGGTGGCGGCAAGACGTACTCTACCTGGGACACCATGGCGTTGATCCAGATGGATATTGACGAACTTCGATCTATGGATTATCCAGAACTATCGGTTTTTCTTTTCGGTTGCGACTGGTTGGAAGTAGATCTTGTGGAATTGCGTTTAGAGGGCACTAATCAATGTGTAGGACAACCGGTTGAAAAGGGCAAGGCTGTTTTTAAATTGCCCCAGTTTTACGATACTCTTACCCAACTTACTCATCCAGCGATATTTTCGCTAGCCCTGTATTCTGGTCCCGAGATGATTTCAACACCGGTGTCTCTTGCCAGAGTTTTCACGCGTTGGACCGTAGAGAATGTAGTTGCACATTCTAGCATAGAAGATGGTAATTTAGCCGTAAAACTGACATGGACTCAGACTGGTTTGCCGAAGAATCCAAGGTTGAGATTGTGGCCAGGGTACAAGTTTTGGGCACCTCCATCTGAGGTTGAGATTGAGTCTTCTGAGCCCGCTGCTTCTGTTCTATTGGATCCTACCAGCCATAGGCCTGGTCCTTTTTTCTTGCACTTCGTGGAGGTTAGCCCCTGGGAAAGTTCAAGAGAGATTTGTGAGGTTCCTAAGACTCAAGACCTCAATTTATTTGCTATCGAGATTATTCCCGATAAATGGTCTCCAGGTGGGTTCAGAGTGGATTGGCAAAAACGCATGATAAGAGCAGTTCCCGAATTTAGCGAAAACGCATCTCTTACTGGGTCCTGCCTTCAGATCAAAGGCCGTGAGATTCTTATGATGCCTGTGGGTCTTCCTATCGGTGGCGATTCATATGTACCGCTACCTAACACTGATGCCGGTGAGATACTAGCATTGGCTATTTATGATGAGAACGCGGGTTTTGTCGAGTTAAACCCATTTTTGCCGAAGGTCACCCTACCTTTGGAAAAAGACATGTTTTATGCCCTTTTGAACTATTGGGACCCAATGGAATTCAAACTTGGTCTAGTCGAATGCTGGGAAGGTGTGAATTCACAAAGTGATAGAAACTTTGGGCAAGCTGGGACGTCATCTACTGCCAAAAGAACCGTATACTGGGCTGAAGGCCCAGAAGCGCTCTCCTTGATTAAGTCAGCCATCGCGAATAAACCTACAGAGATTCGTGTTAGTTTTGGTGGGGACCAACGGTTGTTGCCGGTCGAGCTCTCGATCGATGGTGTCGGCGTGGTCAAGGTGGAAAAAGCAGTGCGCTGTATGTCATGCGGGCGATCTTTTCCTGATGAGCATGCGTGGGATAGACATCTTTATGAATGTGAAGCAGGAGCTAAGGTATTGGATCTAAAGAGAACTGAAATACAAGTGAGAGCGTTTGTAGAATGGAATCCTATTTCGGATATAGTGAGATTCCCAAAACAAAGGGAGGAACTTGTTAAGAAGAAGCCGGTGGATTTGAGCGCAGAGGCACAGGTTGTTACTGAGGCAGTACGGGATTGGATCATCCATAAAGAACTGCTTACTGTGGCTAGATGGTGCACTGAGAAGTCAGGCGAGAAATGGGTTAGTTTGCTAAAAAGTGGTTCGGCAGAAGATTTGGCAAAAGAAATATTTCGTGCTGAAATTGAGCGGAGGAAGTGTGTGAAATGCCGTTAGATCCTATAGCTGGTTTTCAAGGAATTAAGGACAGCTACTTATCGTATTTAAGTACGACCTTCAGGATTAAGGATAAGGAGCTGCGGGTGCAGTTTGAGAGACTGATTTCAGAGCCGGGAAAACTCATAAAGGGTCCCATTCTACAGGGTGTTCCGCCTTTTGAAACCGGGGTGACCATTGAGGATTTGATCGATGAGGGAGTTTTGTCCCCTTTGTTTGGGAAAATCCCGGGTAAGGAGCTGCCGCCGAATCGTCCCCTTTATTGGCATCAGGAACAGGGTGTACGTAAAGCAATTAGCCATAACAGGAATTTGGTTATCGCTACCGGAACAGGAAGCGGCAAAACAGAGTGTTTTATCGTACCAATACTAAACGCACTTATGCGGGAATTTGAACTTGGCACCCTGAATCCAGGTGTACGCGCGCTCTTGTTGTACCCGATGAACGCTCTTGCCAATGATCAGATGGAGCGGCTTCGACGACTGTTAGTAGATCTGCCCCAAATTACTTTTGGGCGTTACACCGGAGAAACAAAAGAAGAATATAAAGAAGCCCGAGATTTTTACATTACCATGTATAAAAAGGAACCCTTACCTAACGAGAAAATCTGTCGGGTTGATATGAGAAAAGAACCGCCTCATATTTTGTTGACTAACTATGCCATGCTTGAATATCTGCTTCTCAGACCGGAAGACAGCCCATTTTTTGAGGGATTATACGCAGATTCGTGGCGTTTCATTGTACTGGACGAGGCTCATACATATTCGGGTGCCAAGGGCATGGAAATTGCCATGCTCTTGAGGCGCCTTAAGGACCGTGTGGTCAAAAGTGAAAAAGGCAGGATTCAGTGTTTTGCTACTAGCGCTACTCTTGGCAGAGGTGAAGGTGATGCAGAGGCGATAGTTAGGTTCGCAGAAGGGTTATTTGATGAAGAGTTTGAATGGGTTCCAGATGATGCTCTTAAACAAGATGTAATCATCGGGCGTACAGTAGAGCCTTCAGGCAATCATGACAGCACAGGGTTTTCGGCGTCCTTTAAGCCTGACCCTAATTTATATAGCGCTTGGTCTGAATCTATAAGCGGACAGATTGATTCAATGGAGCCCTTAGTGAGTTTAGGCGAGAAATATGGTGTTCCCCGTGATTGCTTGGTTACTGCTATGGATGATTGTGAGGGTAGTTTGGAGAGATTCTTGTTTATCGTCCTTGAACACGACGAAAATGTATCTGAGGTTAGAATGCAACTCAAAGAGAAACCCAGGGATCTGGGCGAGATAGCTTCCGAGATATTCCCTGATGTGCCTGACCCCGAGCGGGTATTGGTGGCAC
>Ga0208693_1002472_pt1 | contig 11894 bp, 19 predicted proteins | sample AD_UKC071_MetaG_FD_184438 | JGI IMG/M metagenome (GOLD analysis project Ga0208693, IMG submission 184438) | Active sludge microbial communities of municipal wastewater-treating anaerobic digesters from USA - AD_UKC071_MetaG (SPAdes) (version 2) | ecosystem: Engineered > Bioreactor > Anaerobic >... | reverse complement strand
ACTCCGATCGCTGTGACTGCGGTCTCGTCGTTATGGATCTCGGCGTAAGCGACACGGGAGTGGTCATCGATGACGGTGTGCACGAATGCCATGCCAATCTTCACGCCTCGGTGTTTGCTGCGTGGTTTGTTCGGTGTCATGGCCCGGTTCTTCAGGCCTTGTTGACGGCCAACAAAACGCCACCCGCCACCGTCGGGGATATTGCCGAGTTTCTTCACGTCTACGTGGATCATCGCGCCGGGCTTGTCGTGTTCGTAACGCCGGATCGGTTCCCCGGTTCTGATATCAATGTGCCGCAACCGGTTCAGCCGGCAACGAACCAACACAGCGTGGACCGTTGATGCTGGCATCCCGACTTTTGCGCCGATCGCGACCGGGCCAAGACGTTTCTTCCATCGCAGATGCACAATCTTCCGGACCAACGCCTGGGAAGTCCGATTCGGTGACCGGTGCGGCCTCGAGGAACGATCCTGGACTCCATTCGCACCCATCGCCGCGTAACGGTCAGCCCATCGCTTCGCGGTCGGCCAAGACACATGAAAAAACGTGGCCGCGTGCGCAACCGCCCAACCATCATCAACGATGAGCCGCGCGATGCGAAGCCTTTGAACTGGAGTAAGAGCAGCGTTAGCGTGGGACACGAAGACCTCCGGATGGGGAATAGGAACCTAGACAGCTCCACCCTCCACCGGAGGTCTTCATCAATTCAAGGGTCACACATCAACCAACGTCCCTGGGCAGTACAGCTAGACCAACCGGACCCGGCGAAGCAGGGGTCAGCGGCGCGGAACGACGTCTGGCCGGCGGGATCGGCGCGAAGAAGGTCGACGTGACCTGGGCCACCGAAGAATCCGGGCTCATCCTCGCCGTCAGCGTGAAGACGATCTTGTTCAAGGACGGCCAGACCAGGAACTACCAGAAGAATCTCACCAATCGTCGAGCAGACCTCCTCAACGAAGCCGTCACCCTGCATCGCCGGTTCCCGTACGCCGTGCTTGCTGCACTGCTCATCTTCGATGCCGGAGCCGAGCACGACGGCACGGGTCGGCGAAAGTCGACCTTCATCAACGCTGGTCCACGCCTTCGGCTCTTCACTGGCCGGCAGGACCCTGCCGGCCGAGATGAGCAGTACGAGAAGTTCTACGTTCTCTTGGCCGATCTGAACGACACGATGCCATCCATCCGCGCATATGAAGCTAACGACCTTGCCACTGAGGTTCCGCTCTCCGAAGCGTTCGACACGCTCGTCGCGCTTATTGGAGAACGAAACTTCGACCTCTACGAAGGCCTCGACGGGACCGTCACCAAGGCCTGAGCTGCCCCGCGCCAGTGACACGTCGTCCCGCTCGTGTCGGGGGATGGCTTTACGGTCACCGACGTGGTGCAGCACTGGTCGCCTATGTCGCAGTTGCAGCGCTCCCCCGAGCTGGGGGTCTGGTATGTATTCGACAAGAGCCGGCGCATCGCGATCATTCGCTACGTGGAGGTCCGCGGCCGCCGACTGCTGCGCTCGGTGACCTTCGACCGCGACCCCGCCGAGCGGCAGCTCATCGGATACTTCCCGGAGGATGCGATGCGTCTCGCGGTCGAGTTCACCTGGTGGGAGTACATCAAGCACACCGGCCGGTCGACGAGCAACCGACGCTGAGGCAGGCCTAGGCCGACTCGGGCGGCGGATCGGTCCGCACGTCCTCGGGCAGGTCCGTCGCGATCGCACCCGTGCGCAGGTCGCCGTAGTAGGTCACCGCCTGCTCGGCCTCCGAGCTGGTGCCGTACACGGGCGACACGATGACAAGGAAATCGATCGGCGCCGGCTCCTCGCTCGGAATCTCGTCGACAAGGCAATCCCGGTAGACGTGGCCGCTGTAGTAGCCCTCTCGCCCGTCAGCATCCTTGCGCCACAGCTTGTCGGAGTCCTTCTGCAGAAGCAGGGCGTTCGCCAACGACAGCGTGATACCGAACTCCACGCCTGGGTGCGCCGCCTGGGCGGTATCGAGCACTTGGTCGACGAGCTGCTGCACGGTCACGCCGGTCATGCGGAGATCTCCGTTTCGTCGGTGACGTCGGCCGTCTCGATCGAGTCGCGATCGGCGTCGTAGATGAGCCACGTCCGGTCGTTCCACTGGTTGCGGTAGACGATCCCGCGAGGCGTCAGGGAGTGCCAGACGGCGCCGGGGTTGTACTCGGCGACCCACTCGGCCGCGAGCTGGTCGGCTGCGGCGCGATCCTCGGCCGTGCCGCTCTCGGTGGAGCGAACGTGCGCGGCCCACACGGGACGGGCGGCGGTCAGCTTGCGCTCATCCCGACGCAGCTCCTCGATGAGGGCGGGCAGGCACCCGCACTCGTCCGTGGCGTCGTGGTGGTAGCCGATACAGCGGTCGTCGGTGCATCCGCACTCGTCGCCGCGCCAATCCTTCGCTGACTCGTACCCGTGGCGTTTCGCCCACTGACCGGGGGTGATCCCCGCCCATCGCAGCGTCTCTCGCGCTTCGTGGTTGAGCTGCGTCATGGTCACTCCCCCATCGGTCTGCCCTGGGGCAGTTCTCGAGCCCCCACGGGCGGAAACGGCTTGCCGCCGTTGTACTGGCGCTCTAGCCGCTCGACTTCCTTCATAGCGGCCCCGCTGAGGAACTGCGAGAGGCTGCGCACGCCTTCGTAGGGGATGGTGTGCATGATCGCGCCACGGATGCGGTCAGTGTCCTCCTGCTCCTGGTAGAACGACACCTTGGGCGGGTACTTGCTGCGCTTCTTCGGTGCGGCCGCCTGCGGCTCTGTGGCGCTCTCTGCAGGCGTGGCCGGTGCGACAGGCGCGGGAGCGGCTGCGGGAGGCTCCTGCGGCGTCTCAGCGGCCGGTGCGATGGGGTTCCGCCCGCTGAGGGTGGAGCGTTTGCGTTCGGGTCGGGCGCTCATGCGCGTACTCCTTCGAGGGTGGTCAGGTGGCCGCTGTAGAGGCCGCTGAGGGCGGTTGCTTCGGCGCTCCCCCACTCATCGAGGCCCTTGGATGCTTCGACGGCATCCGCGATCACGACGCGCTTGGGAACCGGCGGGGTGAGCACGCGCAGTCCGCGTGCCTCGGCCGCCTCGGTGAGGTCGTCGAGCCAGGCGCGGCCGCTGACGGTGTTCTCCTCGTGCTGGTTGATGAGGATGCCGGCGACGTCGAGCTGCGCGTTGTAGTGCTCGCGCACGAGCGCGATCGTGTCGAGGAGCTGCGTCAGGCCGTTGGCGCTCCACAGCTTCGAGTGCGTCACGACCACTACCCCGTCCGCGGCCGTCAGGCCGTTGCTGGTGAGCTGGTCAAGGCTCGGCGCGCAGTCGATGAGGATCAGGTCATAGTCGTCTGCAACCTCGCGCAGCGCGGCGCGTAGGCGGCTCTCTCGGCCCGCTCCGGCGATCACGAGTTCATCGCGCACACTGCCGAGCTCGACGCCCGACGTCGGCACGAGGTCGAGGCCGGGCCACAGTCCCGGCACGATGACGTCGCGCAGCGTCTCGTCGGCGTGCTTGCTCAGCGCATCGGCTAGGCCGGGCTGATCTTCCTCGACGGTTTCGGCTGCGATCGACGTCGTGAGGTTTCCCTGCGGGTCGAGGTCGACGGCGAGCACGCTACGCCCAGCCAGCACCGCGGCGCGGGCCAGGTGGAATGTCGTCGTGCTCTTGCCGACGCCGCCCTTCTGATTGCAGAGGGCGAGGATTCGAGCGGTCACGGTGTCACCTTTCATGTGTAACGGCAATAGTACTGTTAGGGGTGCGCCCCACGGTGGAGGCGCACCCCTGAGTGCGGGATCAGAACGGGGTGTCGTCGCCCTGGTCGGCGGTCGAGGGCTTGCCGACCACGCGGACGCTCTGCCCGCGCAGGCTCACCGCGATTTCGTCGGCTCGGACCTCGTGCTGCAAGCGGCTCCCCTGGTCGCCCTTGTACTCGGTGACGCGGTAGCGGCCGGAGAACGTGACGCGGATGTTCCCCGACTCCTCGGCCGCCTCGACGAGGTTCTGCGCCTGGTTGCCGCTCACGGCGACGTCGTAGGCGACGGTGGGGCCGTCGGTGTAGCTGCCGTCCTCCTGGCGGATGCGATCGCTGACGAGGACGCGGGCGTAGGTGTACGGGCCGTTGTCCCCTTCGCGGAGGGTGGGCGTTGCGGCGAGGTTGCCGGTGCGGGTGATGTAGCTCATGGTGTGCTCCTTCGGTTTCGTCCCGGTAGTGGGAACAGTACTATTAGCGGGAATGGGGTTACAAGGGGATAGCTAAGGGCGCTCGACCTCCAATCGCCGGCCATCCATCTGCGCCGGGTACAGCACGTGCTCGACGTCGCTGGTCGGGTGGGGGTTCACGAGACGCACGCCCTGAACACTCCCCGCTCCGATGTAGCCGAGACGCTGCGCGACGACTCGCGCCGGGCGGTAGGGCCGGCCATCCCAGCTCAGGATGCGGTCGCCCGCCTGGAGGTCGGCCAGCTTGGTGATGATGAGGTTCTGCATGTCGTGTCCTGGTTCCGTATCGTCTCTAGTTCCGTGTAACTCTAATAGTACTATTAGAGTTACTGATGGTCAAGCCTTTCGGGCTTCTCCGGCCAGCAGCTCTCCGACCGTTTCGGCCAGCAGCCACAGGCGATCGGCTGCCGCGCGATCCTCGGCGGTGTAGTCGCGATAGGCGGCCTGGTGCTCGAAGTCCTCACGGCCGCGCCGGGCCATGCTCAGCAGCATGTCGATTCCCTCGCACAGCTCGCGGTCGACTGGAACAACCCGCCCGCCGCCGTCGACGACGAGGCTCAGCGGTTCGCCCATCCCGTGCACGTGCATGGCGTAGCCGTCGCCCTCGCGCTCGACGTAGGCCGTCAGGATCGTTCGCGACTCCTCGTCGTCGAAGTCCACGCGCCCGTAGCTGTCGGGGTCGTCCCCGAGCGGCCAGAGCTGCGGCTCCAAGCGGGTGCCACGGTCATACGGGGTCAGGTTGCGGTCGGTCATGATTCCTCCTGTAACGGGATTAGTACTATTTGGGGTAGTGGGGTCAGGCTGCGAAGTGAGCAACTGGCGGACAGGCGATATCGAGGGGTGCACTATTCCTTGAAGTCAATGCTTCAGAGCGTGGTTGCGGCGACCTGCGGGCCGCCCGGCCGCGCTGCCCACTTAACGTCAGAGTAAGCAGCGCTTCAGGACCAGAATGTCCTCCCAACGGATGACGTCGACGATCACCGGGCGGTGGTAGTTTCTCCTCGTTGCCCGACTCGCGGGCTAGATTGGAAGGCCTTTCTTGAGAACTCGTAGCGCATCCATTTCCGCCGGCATCGTCGCGATCGCGCTTTGCTTGGTTCCGTCGGTTGCGGCTTCCGCCGCTCCTTACTCCGTCTCCGCAGTGAGCTCCACGGGTGATGTCACACCGAACCCGCAGGGCGAGTACACGGCGACACTGAACGGCGTCGAGTTCGGCGGGTCGGTGTCTGCCCTCGCCGCCGCACCAGGCTGCTCAGCAAGTGATCCCGCCACAAAGCGCGTGAATACTTGGCAGCGACGCAACCCGAGCGGGGTAGCCAAACTCGAGTGCGGAAACTCGGGCTACGGCTGGCGTCACATCGCCGCCGGCAAAGCGCAGGATTGGCAGAACATCATCAACAAGTACAACCTGGGCACCGACTGGGCCACCTTCGCGAAGTGGAACATCGGCAACACTGTGGGCGCACCCGCGTCAGCGCCGTACAACAGCGCCAACCAGACGTACACCTATCAGGCGCCGCTTCAGATTCGTAACGCGCAGGGCCAAGTCGTGCGCACCTACACGGTGAAGGTGCCTGTCGGAAGCACCACTGAGCGAATCATCACCGCTTTCCCGAGCTGAAGGCCGCTCAGTGAGTGCGCTGGAGCGATTCGTTGATCACTTGCGGGCGGTTGATCATCGCAACACTTTTGACAGTGAGCGCGGTGTGATCGTGGTTTTTGGAGAAGGATCCGATCGAAATGCTGAGTTCACAATTACCGATCAGTCCTTGGGTGCGCGTCTGAGCGCACTCGAAGAAAGCGGCCGTCTCATCTGGCCAGATGTCGACGCTGAGGTGGCTGCATTTCGACTCCTTTCCGTGCACCTGATGGAGCAGGTCGACACCGGCAATTCGGATCACTACGCGCTGGACGGGAGCGGTACTGCGTAACAGCGGCCGACCGTGACCACGTCTCCCGGACCGAGCACCTCAATACGAGGACTGATGCGCTCCGTCCGGGACGTCTTGTAGGCGCCTGACCTGTCAGGCTTGATCATCTTTCTGTGCGTGCGGCGACGTACGCGGAGTTGTCACGTTGCGAGAACTGCGCCCATCGGCTGGCGGCCTGCGGAGTGATTCCCACCTGGGAGGCTACGACAGCTGCAGGGAGGTCGCTGGTGAGAGCGAGCATGGCGTAGTTGCGGGCGATCCGTGGACTGACTCCGGCACGCGCCAGCCACCGCCCCAGGGTCGTGGGGTGGATAGGTTCATGGTGTCGCCGTGGCGAGGGGAACAGATAGATCCCTTCGCCGTCCCGTCGAAGCGCGCGCGGATCCTGCTCGGCGTCCGTCACGAGTTGCGCGAGGAGTTGCGCAATCGGGTTGGGGACCTCGATGGGCTCTGTCGATAGTGCGAGATAGGTTCGACTTCCCGTCGCGGTGGTGTCGGCTGTAGTGAGTCGGTGGATGCGGTCGGTTCGGGCTCCGTACACGAGTACGAGCAGCGCGGCGACTCTCGTCGCGAGATTCACCGTGTGGTCCGTTCCGGCGATGAACTTGCGAATCAGGGCGTGATGTTCGTCCTCCTCGCTGATCTCGCTCGGTTTGGCCGTCTTTCCACGCTCGACGCGAAGTCCCGGATACTGGCCCGTGCTGCTGAGCCACGAGATGAAAGGCGCGATGTCACCGCTACGGGCGGCGTTTCCGGCGGTCCATCGGTCCAGTGCTTCCTGTGTCAGCTGGGCGCGGCCGTCGCCGTTTTGCTCGCGGTGATGGAGGAGCCGGGCGGCAGCGCGGATCCGCTCCCGCGCGGAATCCGCGACACCGATCGTGGTGCGCCGGTGGCGCGCCCGGCGGCGCACGGTGCGCAGCACCTTCCATTGCGCGTAGGGAGTGATCACGGCGGCGTGATGGGGCGGGAGCTGGGTCAGGTACTCGTCGACCCACGTTTCGAGCCGCTCTGTCTGCTCATCTCGTGGGGGAAGCACACCCGCGTCAACCAGGAGTGCGCGGAGGTGATGTCGCGCCTGCCCGGGCGGACACGCGTCGACGCTCGCATGCGTGATCGACTCCTGTGCTCCGATTGCTTGGAGCAGCGCCCGCGGAGTGGGCTTGAGAAGCCATCTCATGGTCGAATCCACGCGGCCTCGATGAACGAGTGCGTTCGGGAGCCCCGTCAGGTGCCCGGGGATCGCTCCTGTCGCAGCCGCCAGCAGCTCGCTGGAGGCTCGGAAGACGGAGCATCGAACGCAGGTGTTCTCGAAGTGCTGCTCACCCGCGGCGCCACACGTTGCGCAGATGTAGTCGCGTGTCGATCCTGCACACGGCCCGCAGACGCGCTCTCCCTGGTCGTTGCGGCCGATGAGTGTCCTCCTCTGAGCGCAGGACCCGCAGTCGGCCGGGTGGCGGAGCTCGCGACGATAGCAGACGCGGCACACCGGACCGATCGGCCAGGTCATGGTGTGCACCGGGCGCCGTTGTTGGCAGAGGGCGCACTCGGCGATGGTGGTGCGGTAGCAACTGTGGCAGAGATCTGCGACGCCGCTCTGGTGGCGGGTTGCTACGCGTCGTTCCCGCCCGCATCGTCCGCACGTCCTGACGGGTGCGGGGTAGCAGCGCTGGCAGAGATCGTCGCCGTCGACGATGGCGGTGACGTGATCGACGCGGCCGCATACGGCGCACGAACGCTTGGGTCGCGCGCAGTGCCCACACAATGGAGCCCCGTCCTCAGTCCGGGCGCTGGGTGCCCGGACGCGACCACAGCGCGAGCATTCCACCCGTCGGCTGACGTTGTAGCACGGACGGCAGAGCCCGCCTCCGTCAGCGAGTCTCTTTACCCGCTGGGCGCGCCTTCCGCACTCGGAGCAGGGATGCTCCGGCGGAACCGTCACTTGGCGTGCCCAGGCCGGTTGATCGTCGTTCGGCGAGCGGATACTCGACTCTTCAGCGGGACGACGTCTCCGGATACCTTCTTGGCGGTGGCCTCGACGATGCGCGGTTCGATGAGGTCGTTGGGCGTGCACTTAAGGATGTCGCACAGCGCGATCAGAGTCGCCATGCTGAGACGCTGCGGCTGACCCGTCACGAGCCGGTATGTCTGCTCGCGGGAGAGCGCGACGCCTCGCTCAGCGAGCAGCGGCTGCAGGTCCGTCGTGGCGAACATCCCACGCTCTGCCATCTTCGCTCGCAGATGCCAGACGTACTCCATCTCTTTCACAGTGCTGCCTCCTCGAGATCGGTGCCGTATCGCATGTGGATGGCTTGGGTGAGGAGGCGGTTGCGGTACTCGTTGGAGACGCCCACGTAGATCGCGGTTGTCGAGGAGAAGGAGTGCCCCACTTGCTCCTGAATGAATCGCTCCGGGTAGTCGAACTCCACCAGGTGCGTCACATATGAGTGCCGCAGCGAATGCAGATCCAGCGACGAGTCGATCCCCGCGGCGTCCCGAGCCGCACAGAACGCCTCGTTAGCTGCCCGCCTACTCAATCTCGTCCCACGCTCCGTCACCCAGAGCGCAGGTGATGACCCCGAAGACGACAGCGCGGGTCGAACCTCTTCCAGATAGTGCCCAAGCGTCTCGGCAATCCAGCCCATCTCTGGGACGGTGAGAACCGTGCGTCGCTTTGACGGGCCTCCGCGGCTCGCCTTGCCATGCCGTACCGATAGCGCACCGAACCGATCCAGCTGCGGCTGCTTCGCGTTGCGGCGCAGATCCACGAGATCAAGCATCACCGCCTCCCGCCTCCGCAGTCCGAACGCGTATACGCACTTGAGGAGTGCCGCATCTCGCAGCGCCTGAACCGCGCCCTTCCGTCGACGCGACCGGATCCGAGCGGCAAGCCCATCGGCCGCATCGAACAGCGCCTGAACCTCGTCAAATGTCAACGGTCGTCGCGCCGCATCGCCCTCGTACTCGCTGACATGGACGATTGAGTTGTCCTCATGGAACACCTGCCGCGGCGCGGCTCCGAAACGCGCCTCACACTCCGACAGCCACGGATATCGAGGATCAGTGACGTACTCGCAGAACATCTTGATGTCGATCTCGTACCCGCGCAGCGTCGATAGCCGCAGCGGCTTCGCCCCCGACCGCAATTCACCGATCCATGCTTCCACTTCCGCCGACGTCCACTGCCACGGGTACATGCCCGAGAAAGCCACAAACCGGCGAACAAGCCGCTCTCTCGCCGCAATCGTCGCAACCTTCAGGAAGCGAGCAGTCTGCTGAGCTCGCCACCCATCCAGCATCCCATCGAGCACGGCCCTCTCGGGGTCGAGGTGAGCGACGTTACGCGCGGAGAAAAGCCTCTGCGCAGGCGAAGAATTAACTACAAGCACATCCTAATGATGCATCCAACACAACATTGATGCAAGAGAAGGCCACTTTCAGATCCTTGGTCGGAGCAGTGACTTCGACCCCGCTCGAGAATCACTGATCTCAGCCTTCTGCAGCTCGTGCGATCGCGGGTCGCCACGTTGCATCAGATGGCAATATTGCCCGTTTAGCAACCCGATCGATGTTGTCGGGGCGAACATCGCACCAGTGGTCCTGGCCCGTGCCGTCCTCGAGGACCACGACCGGCGCGACGGTGTACCCGAGGTCTCCAGTGACGTACTCACGCGCGGCGGCATTCTCTGGAGCGGTGATGTCGATTTCGCGGTAAGAGACGCCCTTCGCGTCAAGCATGTCCTTGGTGAACCGGCACTTGCCGCATCCCGGACCGGTCGTGTAGATGGTCACCGTTGCCATGATCTCTGCTTCTCTCCCCCTCACGTTTTTTGCCGTGAAGGCACATAGTGCCTGACCAGGTGGGCGATAGCGCAGCGCAACACGAAGTGGCGCGGAGGAGAGAATTTCGGCGCGAAATAAGGGAGCGCAGCGACCGCGTGCCGAAAATCTCGGGGGAGTGGGCCCCGCAGGGGCTTGCGCGCAGCAGAGCCGACCGCAGACTGCCGCAGGCTTCACCGGCAAAATGAGCGCTTGTCGCTCGAGGTAGCAGCGCGGAGCGCTGGCTCGGAACGAGCCTCCCCCCAATGTCTACATTGGGGGGTGCCCCTATGTCGTTCGTCAAGCCGTGAGGTGCGATGTGATGGTTTGAGCTAGCCGATGGTCAGATCGGGCTGTGGGCTGGATCGGGCAACTTCAGGTTGGAGAGGCCGCTCGCCTAGTTCCCGCTCGAGAAGTTGAAGGGCGCGACCGTGTCGTGTGCGCGCGGTGGACTCGTTCACTGCGAGGAGTCGTGCTGCCTCGGCGATGGTGAAGCCGTCCCAGTGGACCAACATCACGAGTTCGCGCGACTTCGTGTCCAGCTCCAAGACTGCTGCTCTGACGGTTTCTGCGCGGATCCTTGCCTCGACCATGGTGTCCGCGGCGTTGTCTTGCAGTGTCGAGACTGAGGTTGCCCCCGGATTCCGGACATTGACCAGGCGGGATCCGTGTGTTTGCGGGCCTGTCGGGGAGGATGTCCTTGATGGGCACGAGCAAGAGAAAGACATACACGCCGGAGTATCGCCGTGAGGCTGCGCGTCTGGTGATCGACACGGGCCGGACCGTCGCGGCGGTAGCGCGCGAGATCGGCGTCGGTGAGCAACTGTTGGGCCGGTGGGTGCACGCCGAACGAGCGCGCACAGGCGTTGAGACCGACACGTTGCTGGATCTGAACGAGCGCGCCGAGCTGGAACGGTTACGCCGCGAGAATCAGGATCTGCGGATGGACAACGAGTTCCTGGGAAAAGCGGCGGCCTTCTTCGCATCGAAGCAGAACCCGAGGAGCGGTTCGCGGTGATCGAGGCGGAGAAGGCCAAACAGACGACGATAACGGTGACACGGATGTGTGCGCTGCTCGGGGTGGACCGGCGCCGGTACTACGAGTGGCGGACCCGGATAGCTGCCGGCCCGTCGCCACGGCAGCAGCGAGCCGCGGACCTGACGGTGCGGATCCGCGAGTTCCATGCCGCGTCCGACGGGACCTATGGGGCGCCAAGAATCCATGCAGATCTGCAGGACGCCGGGGTGGTGGTCTCGCGCAAGACGGTCGCGAAACTCATGCAGGCAGACGGCGTCACGGGGATCAGCCCCGCCACTTGGCATCCACCGACGACCGTCCATGGTGAGGATCCGTTCCCGGTTCCCGACCTGGTGGAGCGGCAGTTCGACAGGGGCGAACGCGACGTCGCTTGGTTCTCCGACATCACGTATTTGCATACCGGTGAGGGATGGGCGTTTCTGTGTGTCGTCAGGGACGGGAACACCCGCCGCGTCCTCGGCCGGACTGTCGCTGACAGTCTGCATACCGACCTCGTCGAAGACGCACTGCGCCAGGCGGTCGCGCTGCGCGGTCACCTGCCGCGGAAGGTGATCTTCCACGCAGATAGAGGCACCCAGTACACCAGCGCGCAGCTCGCGAAAGCAGCGAAGGAGCTTGGCGTGCTGCGGTCGATGGGTCGCACCGGGGTGTGCTGGGATAACGCCGCCGCGGAATCGTTCTGGTCCACGTTCAAGAACGAGTACTACCACCGGCACACCTTCGCCACGATCGACGCCGCTCGACGCGGCGCTTACGTCTGGATCGACGGCTGGTACAACGCTCGCCGACGCCACTCGAGCATCGGCTACCTCAGCCCGTTAGAGTACGAACGACGCCAGCTCGCGCTGGCAGCCTGACCAACCAACCAACCACCTGTCCGGGAATCGGGGTCAGCCTCA